>Ga0316192_10000219_pt1 | contig 40134 bp, 20 predicted proteins | sample MerIslwburrow_MG_FD_204931 | JGI IMG/M metagenome (GOLD analysis project Ga0316192, IMG submission 204931) | Coastal sediment microbial communities from Maine, United States - Merrow Island worm burrow | ecosystem: Environmental > Aquatic > Marine > Coastal > Sediment | place: USA: Maine...
ATCAATTATTTCTTATTGCATATCCGTTTGTACAGCACATCGATAAAGTAACTGCGATCATGGACAACCAGAATGCTTATTATTTGTCAGTAACGCCTTTTATGCTTATCATTTGAAACCTCCCTTTACATGCTTATTACCCTGAATGAAAAGTCTATGGTCAGACACTGCAGCTGATGAATTTGCAGAAAATCCGTTAAATCTCAGGGTATACAGTTCCCGGCTGTTGGGCCAGGAACCCGATCTGGTACTGCATGGCGGCGGCAATACATCCGTCAAAATCACTGAAAAGAATCTTTTCGGTGACGATGAAGAAATCCTGTATGTAAAAGGCAGCGGCTGGGACCTGGGCGATATCGAAGCTGAAGGATTTGCACCCGTCAGACTGGCGCTATTACAGCACATGGCTGGCTTCGACCAGCTGACTGACCCGGACATGGTGCGCATGCAGAGAGCGGCCATGACTGATCCCTATGCGCCAAACCCGTCAGTCGAAGCAATACTGCACGCAATAATTCCTTTCAAATATGTTGACCATACCCATGCAGATGCCGTCGTCACCATAACCAACACACCGGGCGGCGAAGAAAAAATCAAGGAAATATATGGTGACCGTGTCCTCATAGTACCCTTTGTCATGCCGGGATTTATTCTCGCAAAAAAGATTTACCAGATGACAAAAGGAATCGACTGGTCACAATATGACAGCATTGTATTGCTTAATCATGGCGTGTTTACATTCGATGATGATGCCAGGCGCTGCTATGAAAACATGATCGATACCGTTACCCGCGCAGAACATTACATCGAGAGCCACGTCAAGCCACAAAAGGCAGCATCGAGACCTGATACGGATGATGCTGAAGCCGATCTGCTGATGCTTGCAAAAACAAGAAAAAAGGTTTCCGCAGTGAGAGGTACAGCCGTTTATGCGCTGTTTGATGACAGTGCCGAGGCCAGTTCATTCGCCGGCCTGAATGAGGTTGATGCGATTGCAACTCGAGGTCCGCTGACGCCTGACCATATTATCCGCACCAAGCAGTCACCGCTGATTATCGAAAAGGAAATCGATGATGATGTCACCGCGGTCGAAGAATATGCCGCTGCATACCAGGCCTATTACGACAGGAACGCGAGTGAGCAGCAGACCTGTCTCGATCGTGCGCCAAGATGGGCGGTATGGAAAAAACATGGCCTGGTTTCGTTCGGGGCGACATTGAAAGAAACCGGCATCATCTCCGATATCAGCCGTCACACGATAACGGTAATCCAGTTGGCGGAAAAACTGGGAGGCTGGCGGGTTCTTCCAGAGAAGGACCTGTTCGACATGGAATACTGGGAACTGGAGCAGGCGAAGTTAAACAGGAGCCCGGCCAGTGCTGAATTCCAGGGAAAAATCGCACTGGTAACAGGCGCAGCCAGCGGTATTGGCAAGGCATGTGTAGAGGCGCTGGTTGAAAAAGGCGCCGCCGTTGCTGCACTTGATGTTGATCCGGCAATAAACGGTATGTTCGGCCGGGACCAGGTTCTGGAACTCGGCTGTGATGTAACCAATGATGCAGAACTGAATCATTCGGTTCTGGCGACTGTCAGGCAATTCGGCGGGCTGGACATCGTGGTGAGCAATGCCGGCGTTTTTACCGCGAATGAAACCATCGAACAGATGAATGATGATACATGGCGCCGGAGCATGGATGTCAACCTGAACAGCCACCAGCGTTTGATGAAGGACTGCATACCCTTCCTGCGGCACGGCATCGATCCGGCTATTGTGATCATTGCTTCGAAAAACGTACCGGCCCCGGGACCTGGAGCCGGCGCTTATTCAGCCGCAAAAGCAGGACTCACGCAACTCGCCCGGGTCGCCGCCTTTGAACTCGGCGCTGATAATATCCGTGTAAACACCATTCATCCGAATGCGGTTTTCGACACCGCTGTCTGGACGGATGAAGTGCTGCAAGGTCGCGCGAAAAGTTATGGCATGAGCGTGGATGAATACAAGGCAAATAACGTATTGCATACGGCGGTGACTTCGAAGAATGTCGCAACCATGGTGTGCGCCATGGCGGGAAAAACATTCGCAAAAACGACAGGTTCACAGGTGCCGGTGGACGGCGGTAACGAGCGGGTCATTTGACATGAAAGTCGAAGGCAGAGATTATCGGACAGTCTGGATGGAAGGCGATACGGTTTGCCTGATCGAGCAGAACCTGCTGCCGTTCGAGTTCAAAATATTCAGAGCAGCAAATTACAGGGATAGCTGCATGGCAATATCAAGCATGATTGTCAGGGGCGCAGGTGCGATCGGCGCCACTGCAGGTTACGCCATGGCACAGGCATTTCTTGAGAATGGAAATGATCGCGGCTACGTGGAAACTGCACGACAGCAAATCGAGAATACGCGCCCTACGGCACAAAACCTGTTCTATGCTGTCGAGCGTGTGTACAACGCAGGCCGGCTTTCAATTGAACAGGCCGTCAATGAAGCGCATCAAATTGCCGGTGAAGATGCCGAGTCATGTAAAAAAATCGGTGTGCTGGGAAATGATTTGATCGAGAACGGCAGCAACATCGAAACGCATTGCAATGCAGGCTGGCTGGCGTTCGTCGATTACGGGTCTGCACTGTCACCCGTTTATGCGGCACACCACAGCGGCAAGCATGTTTTTGTTTATGCCGATGAGACACGGCCCAGAGGCCAGGGAGCCCGACTCACCGCCTGGGAACTGAAAAATGAAAACGTGCCCCACGCCATCATTGCAGATAACGCCGGTGCGCACCTGATGTCACAAGGCAAGGTGGATATGATGATCGTCGGCTCAGACAGGATCGCAGCGAATGGCGATGTGGCCAACAAGATCGGCACCCTGGAAAAAGCCATCGCAGCACGGCATTACGACATTCCTTTTTATGTGGCCGCGCCGGTATCGACTATCGATTTTGACTGCGCCTCCGGCGCCGACATACCGATAGAGCAAAGACATCAGGATGAAGTACTGTATCAATCCGGCCCCAATGCCGAAGGTAAACTGGAAACAGTGCGGGTCTGCTCACCCGGCTCGGACGCGCTGAATCCTGCATTCGATGTAACACCCGCCGGGCTGGTGACGGCCATCATCACCGATCAGGGCATTTTCAAACCGGAACAACTGGCGGCCCTGAAAAACAATCAACAGGACGAATCATCAACAGACCTGTGACAATCATGGATCGTGGAAATCACCATTATTTAATTCCTGCGATCACTTTTTCTAGGTCATTACGTCAACTAAGCGGTAATATACCCGGCATCATTCAATTGCACATTCCATGCATCGCGTAACAGAACCAGGCCGATTATGAACAACACACTAACCAGACCCGCACACGTACGTAAAACCAAGATCGTTGCCACCATCGGACCCGCCTGTGAAACACCGGAAATGCTCAAGTCCATGATCGAGGCAGGAATGAACGTGGCGCGACTGAACCTCTCGCACGGCACACACGAAGCACATAAAAATCAGATCACGCGCCTGCGCGTCGCAGCCAGCCAGCTCGGCAAGAATATAGCGATCATGATCGATACCCGCGGCATAGAAATCCGCACCGGACTGCTGCAAGATGGTTCGGCCGATCTCGTACCCGGCGCAAGCTTCAGCCTGTACACAGAAGACCGACCTGGCGATACCACCGGGATATCCATCACCTACCAGAAACTGCCCGAGGAAGTCCGTCAGGGAACACCGATCCTGCTCGATGACGGTGCGATCGAACTGGAAGTCACCCGGGTAGCGGATGGTGTGATCAACTGCCGCGTGATTCACGGCGGACGGCTGGGTAATTCCAAGAGCGTGAACCTGCCCGAAACCAAGCTGGCACTGAGCGCCGTCAGCCCGGAAAACCGCGATGATATCGTCAAGGAACTGAGCTTTGCCGCGGAGAATGACGTCGACTACATCGCGGCCTCCTTCATCCAGAGCGCTGACGACATACACAAGATGCGTGAAATTCTCGATGAACGTGAAGTGAAAATACCTATCATCGCCAAAATAGAAAACAGGGCCGGTGTGGCCAACATGGAAGAAATTGTAGAGGCTGCCGACGGTATCATGGTCGCGCGTGGTGACCTCGGGGTGGAACTCCCGCTGGCCGACGTCCCCAGCACCCAGAAGCACATCATCCGCACCACGGTCAGCAACGGCAAGCCGGTCATCACCGCCACCCAGATGCTGGCTTCAATGGAACACAACCCGAAACCGACCCGTGCTGAAGCCAGCGACGTCGCCAATGCCATTCTCGACGGCACTTCGGCGGTGATGCTCTCGGGAGAGACTGCAGTCGGAACATATCCTCTGGAATCCGTACGCACCCTGTCCACCATTGCATTGCGCGCCGAGGCCTCGCTGAAAGAATACGGCTACCTGCAGAAGATCAAGCCCCATCCCGCTAACGTGGTGACCGAATCGATCGGCCAGGCATCCGTCGGCATGGCCACGAACCTGAAGGCTGCCGCCATCATCTGCCTCACTGAAACCGGCTTCACCTCGCGACTGATTTCGAAATACCGCCCGGATTGCCCGATCCTGGCGATAACATCCTCGCAGCTCGTTGCACGCAGACTGTCAATGAACTGGGGTGTACTCCCCCTGCTCTACCAGGGTGAACCTTCCGACGATGAAAGAATCGAGTTTGCCATTGCGGGCGCGAGACAACTGGCCTTCGCTGAAGACGGTGACACCGTGATCGTAACCGCCGGGCATCATCAGCAGGCAGGCGGCACCGACCTGATACGCATTATTACGCTTTAGACTTGATATACCGCATCATTATAGACGTGCAATAAAACCTGTTCTCTCGCAAAGGCGCAAAGGGCGCAAAGAAAACCGTTATTGTTTGTAATCAGCACTAAATCATAGCCTCCAAGTCTGGAAGGCGCTTCACTGTTGACTGCCAACCAGGATCCGCGAACAATACAGATCAAAATTATTTATCAACCACGGAGGCGCAAAGAACAACTTTTAATGTGGTATATGGGTTTTAAGTTTTGTAACGAGCAACTTTAGAGAAGTACCGGAAAAATAATCGCATTTCCTCTGTGTCTCTGCTCTGCGGTTTTAGCATTAATAACCTTTGCGCCCTTGGCGCCTTTGCGAGAGAAAAACCTGTATCTTTAATATCTAGTGCATCTGCACAGTTAATGCATGACTAAATCTTACCAATCAGGTTGGCAAAGAATCCCTGACTGTCATAATCCAGATCGGTCAGATCATCTGAAAAATCGGTAAAGTTATAACCAATACCAAACTTCAGGTTCTTGCCGATGTGACGATAGACGCCCAACAACATACCACTGCGCCTGTCCTGTGCTTCGGGTAAGTCCAGTAAACGTCCTTCGACCAGTACATCCCACTGGTGGACGAAGTGCCAGTCTGCACGCAAAACATAGAGGCTGGCTGAGCTGTCAAAATATTCTACGTTGACCCTGTCCTGGCTGACCTGACCCAGGCGATAGGCGTATTTACCACCGAAGCTCCAGCGCCGTGATAAATCGTAAATCGTATCAATCGAAAATATATGACTCTTCTGAATAAATTCGACCGGTGTATTGAGTGTTGTCACCTGTTCGGACGTTGGCAGGTTGAAAAAGTAAGTATACTTGAACAACGAATTCCATCGGTCATTGGTAATCGGACGGTATCCATAACCGACTATCGCTTCGGTAAACTTGCCATCGAAAAATTCGCCCTGTGAACTTACACTGTTGGAAAAATTCAGCTTGCCAAGTATGCGCCACGAAGGATCGAGCTGGTGTTGAATATTGCTTTTGAACAGCCAGGTTACGCGGTTGTTGGTAGTACCGCTGAAATTTTCAGTATCATCGGTTCTGTATTCAATCGCGGCGGCACCCAGGGTGGCAGCATGGTTATAACCCATGGTCAAACCGACTGCCTTTCGTTCGGTTTCTGCACCTGTGCTGTCATCACTCAAAGTGCCCACTTCAAGGCTGGCGCCGTAAGTCCAGCGATCAGTTGGCGCAAGATCTATGCCCATAGCATGCGTCAGCCCGGTAGGCACATCACCGTGGGTATAACGCTGCTCACCATAGATACTGGCCGTATCTGAATAGCGGCTACGGAAGCCCGTGTTCATGTTACCACTGCGTGAACGAATGCCATTGTCGGTACGCTCGTTAACCATTGCATAGTTCCAGTACACACTGGTGCGATCAGAAATCAGGTAGTCAGTACCAAGCTTCGCACCCGGCCCTGTATCGCCAAAAGAAAGTTCACCTTCCAGATTCAATTTCTTGGTGGCACGGATTTGACCGCCTGCCCCGATACGATTATTGTCCTGACGGTTGCCGGTGGCGTTAGCGGTAAACTGGGTAAAGCCATACGCCAGCCACTCCTGTTTCGAATCGTAAGTCGCCTCGAAGGCCACATCAAAACGATCACCCTGTTTTTGCGTGGTGGGCACCGCCGTTGAGTTGTCTTCGCGCCTATCGAATCGACCGCCTGCAGTCAAGCGCCATTTCTCAGTCAACACATAATCCGCATCCGCTTCAACCGCTTCAACCTTGAGCGAGTCTTTCTGGTCGCGGCTGTCCGCTTTCACATTCAGCTGAGTACGCTCGGTGATTGCCATGTTGAGTTTACCGCCGTACTGATTAATATCGTTTGAAGTCAGCTGGCCAGGTGCGGAAAATCCAGCATCACGTTGCTGCACATAAGCGCTTGCCGAACCTCTCGCCCCCCTGAAGATATCTTCCAGACGGGTACTGCCTTCAACTCTATATGCCCCGGCACTGGTATCCGGATTCGAACCCTGGTCAAGTTCGTTGAAACTGAAACCGCCGTCATTTGAATCCAGCGTACCGCTGCCGTCACCTTCGCTGTCGGCATACTCGGCTCTCAACCAGGTACCGGCGTTCTTGCGCAGAGTCAGGTCGATGCCATGCAATGAATTTTGAACATCAGCCTCATCCTGCTGACTCGCGGTAATCCCCAGTTTCACCTGGTCATTAAGCCAGTAATGTGCACGTCCACCGATGGCCACGTCGTTGATTTCTTCAAATCCCGGCGTGTATTCGTAACGCGTCACCAGGTAAACAGGGTTTCCGCTTAACGATTTCTCACGCACAAGCAGATCATCGCTGGCTGTTGAAGGCAATGGCTCACTCAGAATAATGCGGCCCTGAATGTAATCGATATCGTAGTCAATAGCCGGGACCAGGTTCTTCACGCCGATGACGACACGCGAGACTTTGTCGCGTACTTCGATGCGCAAACGATCCGAACCAATCAGTATGTCCTGGTGACGAAGGTAATAAAGTGAGCCGCCAGTACCGCGGTATTCGTCACGGCCGGAAATCGTTCCCGGCTCGGCGGCAAAGCCGCCGACCATCACTTTCTTTTCGCCGAAACTGGTGGCTTCGGGACTTTCATAATGTCCAAACGCACCGTAGAGTCCCCTGTCGATATGAGCGAGATCGGTATCCGTGTAACCGACAATAAAATTACCCCACATGCCGAAGCTTTCGCGCTTGCGCAACTTCACATAGAACTTGCCTGAAGTTGGTGCGTTTTCCCACACGGTGGAGTCGTCACCAAATGTTGGGTAGGCAAGATCAGGATCGATGCGGCGGAACAACGCCCTTGGATCTTTTTCGACAAAGTTTGTAAACAGTTCATCTACAGGTCCTTCACGTGTATCGGCACTGGAAACGAGTTCCCAGTCATCACCGAACTCGCCATTGGTGTAGTACGCCAGTCGTCCATCAACATTTAAATCATTGTCGTAATGCGTGGTATCGCCAGTCACCAGTTCGGCAGGTCCGTTGGTGCTGTCCATTGCCATGGTGAAATCAGCGATACCGACATAGAACCAGTCATTTTTCTTGAACTGCATTTCGCGCATATACAATTCACCGTTTCCAGCAGGATCGAGCACGGCCACTTCCACCGTGTGGTAACCTTTCTCGAAAATCTCTTCAGCGACAAAGGTACCGTCCTCGCTGACCGGTATACGCCGACCGGCCAACCAGACACTGTGAGCATCGGGTATCTTGCTGCCGTTGACCAGAACGGTGCCGCCGGCCAGTGGGATATTGTTTACTGCAAGATGGTTCTCACCGTATCCGACAAGCTGTTCCAGCTGCGTAGTTTCCTCTGTGAATGAGTTAATCTCTTCTTCACTGAGTTCATCGACCAGCCATATAGGCAATGTCCGGGTTTCATCAAAGTTGCCATCAGCATCATAAACACGCAATAGATATTTCAGGTTTATAGTCGGCGCTGTAAATGCATCAAACTCTGCAGACCAGCTGGCCATATTGTTGTCATCAACTTCAACAATGGCAATAGGTTCATCATTCGTTGACTGCGCTTCCTCGAACAGACGAACTTCTGCACGCTGAATAAAACTCGGGTAATTATTGTATACACGGAAGCTGATCGTGTTTTCGGCTAACGGTGTTTGTGGATTATCGCGGTAGCGAACCCTGTTTGGCCATGCAGTCACATTCAGACGCGGGCTCATTTCAAGATTGTTAAAACGAAACTGAATGTCTGCATCTTCGAGCGCAACATCGGTACAACGCTGTATGTCGGTAACATTCTTGAGCGGGTCAAACTCCGGCTCACCGTCGATCGTTATACGCATCAGGTTCAATTCATACGGATTATGTGCTGTGGCTTCACGTTCGATACGCGTTATATCGAGGCCTTCGCTTTCTTCAAGCACGGCAAGCTCGTCATACAGGATGGCGACTTCTACGCGGGAACTGTCGAACTGTATAAACCCGGTACTGGCAACATTTTTGGAATGCACATAACCCAGGCCCTCGTATTCGACCTGTTTATCACTCAAACCGAGTTCCTGTTGTACCATTTCCATGGCACGGCGGGCTCGCGATGTTGATAAACCAATATCATCGCCGTATACCATGGCTGCACGCCTGTCCATGCGTTCATTGTTGGTATAGCCGGTGAAGCCAATACGCACGTTTGACTTGTCTGATATCTCATCCATGATCTTTTTCAGACGCTGGGCATACCCGGACGGCAACACCGGTTTTCCATCCTGGAAGCGAATCGCACGAATCGGGCCGGTCGGCGGGTCATATTCAAGCGTGATGATCTCTGCTGACTCGGATTCAGGACATGACTGCGGCTCGGCTGTAAATTGCTGAAACGCGTCATCGTGCCAGAATTCAACATCTACGCGTCGATTCAGTGCGCGGCCTTTTTCGGTGTCATTGGAAGCAACCGAATAAGCGGCGCCTTTACCTGTTGAACTGATTGCCCTGTTAGGCAGGCCCACTTTCTCCTGTACTGCAAGTGCTACACGGCGAGCACGCGCTTTTGACAGCCCTAGATGATCACGATAAATACGTTCGGCACCATCGGTCAGTGGCATGTTGTCAGTATGCCCGACAAAATGCACAACAACATTATTTACGTCCCGCAGGTTGCCCAGCACTTCCTGGATCTGGCGAATAAACTCGGCCGGGATCTCGGACTGTCCGACTTCGAGACGCAAGGGCTCTATCAGATTTTTCAGCCTGGCTCGTTTGGCACTACCTGAACGATACTGTAATTTACAAACGGTTTCCTGCCGGCAAACCTTGATACGATTGAGGCCTTCCGCTTTGATGACAACTTCTTTATCAACGGCAGTCTCGGTAATCTCGTCATACCAGACCTGCACTTCCACGCGACGGTTTTTATGTTTACCTTCATCGGTATTATCAGATGCAATCGGCTGAGTGTCCCCTACGCCGTCATAGGTCACGGATTCAGGTGGTAGGTCCAGTGCGCGTTGAAAAAACTCGGCTGCAATTTCCGCGCGCGCACGAGACAAGCCAATGTTATCGCCATATTTTGCGCGCAATTCCGGACTGAGTTTGTCGCTATCGGTGTGGCCAACGAAATGCACACGCACATTGGCGCGGTGCTTCATGCCGTCCAGCACCGTTCTTAGTTTCGTTACGGCTGACTGAGGGATATCTGCCTCACCGGAATTAAAACCAATAGCCGGTACTGCGTTTTCCAGCTTGAAAGTCTCGTATTTTTTATCGAGCACTTTCTCCATTTCAATGCGGTCTTCTTCGTGCGGTTTGAAGAAGGTTTCATCCTGCACCCACAAATTGAATATTTCGTCAGGTGGAAGCTGTTTTTCGGTATTTTCACCGAGCGGATACGAGGTCAGTTGCCACGCTGGTGATGCGCTCTCACCAACAGGCGTATCATTGACACCCGTCTCGGCATATGCAGACGGGATCAGTAAAACACCGATCAAAATGAGGCGATTCAATTTCACTCGAATGCCTCTTTGTCAGCAGGTTTACCCCTGCGCCAGAAAATCTCGGTTTCAATTTCCAGTGTGTAGCAACAGTCAAGATCGGCCCAACGGCGTTCGATGTCTTTCTTGAACGCTTTCATGCGGTCTTCGACAAGCGATGCTTTTTCAACATCAGCTATGTACGCCAGGCGCAGTACCGATGGCGCTTCAACCAGTTTTTCCATCAACAGGCCGATGCGCGACAGCCACTGCGGACGCACTTCAGTCGAATCAGGTTCGAACACTGCGTCGGCCATGTCGAGTCGAACCACGCGATGTATCGCAGCACCAAAGTTGAACTTCAGCATCTTGCCTCGGGTAGCACGTTCTACACGCGGGTTCTCAGTCGTTACCCGGTAGCCGGCAGGCAGGCTGCGTTCATCCAGCTTGATAATGAAGTTCGAACCGCGATCCTCATTCGGCACCACGGCACAGGTTATGTGGAAACGACCGTGCTGATCCGTCTTGGCTTCAATGCCACGCGCGGTAATGACTTTTGCACTCGGCAGGCCAGGCTCGCCATCATCCTGGTAGCCGTTCAGGTTGCTGTCATCAAACACCTTGCCGATAACATCGGAACAATCGAATGTCGGATCAGGGACGATCCTGACCGTGGCACTGGCCTGCCCGGATGCAGCCTCATCGGTACGGTTATTGATTACCTGTGCCAGGTTGGTGTATTCACCTTCACCGACACCAGCACCGGGTACCAGCAGCAACTTGATTTGTCGGCTTTCGTTTGTATTCAGTATCAGGTCTGACCAGGTTAATTGCAGACCGTTAACCACTGGCTCTGACGGCACATCATCGATGCGTGCAGATCCCGCTACGTATTTGAAGCCCGCCGGGAAGGTGTCAACGACATTCAGGTCCTGCAATTGTGCTGCCAGCGTATTGCTGATGGTGATGGTGTAGGGAATCAGCTGACTGCGGACAACGTTCAACAGCGCGGACGTCTTGGAAATAGATACAGCAGCATCCAGTTCAGGATCAAGCGGAATATGGTTATTGAATATCTCGCTGGTATACGGATTGACACTGTTACCCAGGGTGTATTGCAGGTAATAGTTCGTGCCCGTCGTGCGCGGCGCAATAGACGTAGACGGCGCGAATGCCGAGTTCTGGATTTCGCAACGATCTGGAGACGTTGTCAGCACATCGTCAGTGCTACCCGGACATGCAGGTACGCTGAAGGCAGGATCTGTCAGTGCCAGGGTCGGCGGAATAATTACTGAAGTAGTGCCTACGTAACCTGTAGGTGGCGGTGTTATCTGAATGACGTAGCTGTCACCGACATCACAGCTGCCGGGCGCGAAATTGACATTGAACTTGTAGTAACCATCTGCCAGCGTCACCTGGTTCTGCTGTGCAGCATCAATAAAACAGCCATCTGGCAACGGCTGATTACCGTTACTGGCATTGAGCAGTGTCAACGTCGCACCTGCTACGGGTGTACGCAAAACAGCATCGTAAACAACGCCGTTCGGATCAATCGGCAGGTTCAGGTTAAAGCTGTTACTACCTGCACTAACGCTGATATTTGAAATCTGTTGCAGACCATCGATATATGGAACTGTTGAACTTGTCGAATCAGCACTACCCAGCAAGGCAGTGTTGCTGCCTGCACCCGGCGCCACGTAACGCAGTTCGTATTCGCCGCCGGCGACACTACTGGGAGCCAGGCCAAGGATATTGAACTCGCCATCGCTATCGGTATAAATGGTATCCAGCAATTGCGTGTTGAGATAAATCTCGACAGCCCAGTTGGCGAGCAAACGCTCAGTGCTATCAAACACATCATCGTAATTCGTGTCGTGCCAGACACTGCCGTTGAGTGCTGCAATACCCGGTGCACTGCCGATATCGACACTGGCGCTGTCTGAAGCAAGCTGTGTTGCTGCGTTCCAGCTGACAGTTGCGCTATTATCGATCGTGCTACCGACCGCGAGCGTCGAAGCGATATCAACGGTGAAATTGACTGTTACAGAAGTGCCCGGATCAAGCACACCGTATGTCGTTCCAAAGTCGGCCGTTAACAGTCCGCCTGCAAGCGCGACTCCATTCACCGAGCCGTTCATGCGCGCTGAACCTGCAACAAAAGTGACCTGCGCCGGTACAGGATCAGTGATCACTACATTTGTTGCAGCTACGCTGCTGACATTCTCGACCCTGATGATGTATTCGAGCTGACCGCCGGCGCTGGCAATGCCGCCGCCAACAATCTGTACTTCCTTGGTAATGACCAGTTGCTGGGTATTACCTATTGAAACGATCGTCTGCTGGTCGCCGTTTTCATCGTTACCGTCTGCATCTGACGGTTCATCGGGCAGCTCAATGGAGCTGAGTACGGCCTGGTTGGTAATCAACTGGCCTGAAGCGCCGGTCACTGTCACGTCGAACATTACCGTGGCTGAACGACCGGCATTGACGGTACCATTGCCGGGCGCTGGTAAAGGCGGCGTCAGATCGGTTGAGCTGATATCAATGCCGGCAATCAGGGGCAAGGTTCCCGCTACGGCATCAGCGACGGCCACTCCATTCAAGGTCACACTGTTGGGTACATAGGCGACGTTGGCGGGTAAATTGTCAGTCAGCACCACACCGCTGGCGGGAATCGAACCGGCATTACTGATGACAAAGCTGTAGCGCAAGGTATCGCCCGGATCGACCTGGTCCGGAACACTGCCATCGATCAGCAACGTTGCTGTTTTCTGCAAATCCAGTATTGGCAGATTACCGACGATGTCCTGTGTCGGATCACCCAGCACATCCGTAGCAGGATCATCTGATGGCTGTGTCGGGAACGGGCCACTGCCATCGCCTTCACCACTGATAAGCGCCTGGTTGGAAATGATCGTGCCATTGACCACGTCGGTCGCAACCACGACATCAAATGCAATGGTGGCAACATTACTCGTCGTTGCACTCGCATCGGCACGCATGTTGCCCGGCGTAAGATCTTCCGGTGCATTGATCAGGATACCGCCCTGTAATGGCGACACACCATTGGCAGGATCGGCTACAGCGTTACCATTCAGCGTAGTGCTGTTTGCAACATAGGTCGTGTTTGCAGGTACCTGGTCGCTAAAGAATGCATTTACTGCGTTTTCAACGCCGATATTTTTTGCCGTGATGGTATAACGCAGGCTGTCACCCTGCTGCAGCACGTTTGGATCACCGGTCAAATCCTGTGATGTTTTCTGCAAGCGGAATGCGGGTACCGAACCGATTAATGTTTCGGTCGGATCTTCATCGCCAAACACCAGCGGATCATCAACACCGTTAATGTTCGGATCATCCGACAACAGCGCGCTGAAGTTCGGCACATCGACTATTGCCTGGTTGCGTGCAATCGTGCCGCTCGGCAATACAGCCTGCAGTGTCATGTCAAAGCTGATTGTCAGCGTATCGCTACCACCACCAGCCGCAGTTAACGAAAGGTTGCGAACATCGAGCACACCGGCACCGTTGGCCCCAGCATTAATATTGGTGTTGCTGGTATCCGCACCACCGGGCGCAACAATGTTGATCATCGAACCGGGAACAAATATTCCAGGTGGTGTTGTTAACCTGTCTGGCTCGTCAGTCAGGCTGAAATCAGGAACAGGAACGGGACCTGTGTTTTGTATAAACAGGGTGTAACGCAGCATGTCACCCGGCTCGGCGTTGACACCCGGGTTCTGCCCGGTTGTCAGGTTGGTAACCGTTTTCTGGATCACCAGGATAGGTGATTGCGTCAGTGCTGTATGCGCATCCTCGTGATCGACTACAGCCGTGGTGCCAGTTGTCAGAGCACGCGTATAGGTTCTGATTTCACCGACAGCACCGGCGCCTGCCGTATCTGCACTGAACCACTCGGTGGCACCAGCTATCGTGGTAAGTGAAACGGCATTGAGGTTATCGACATCAAGTGCTGCCTCGTAGGTGACGATCAAGCGGTTGGTCGCATCGAGCATGCCATTGGCCGACATCATCGTGACCATCAGGGTACATTGAGGCGCACCCGTGAAACTGGTGACGTAATCAACGCCTTCTGTCAGCACCGGGCTGACAGGGGTTATGCCATCCGCAAGGAATACCCGTGCAGTGAAATTGTTCGGCGGTGTATCACACATGCCGCCCGGTGTCGGATCGGGCAGGATGCTGGTCATGGTCAAATCCCATGCCGGTCCGGTACCGATGTTCCGCACATCCATGGTGAATACCGATGGCGTGCCATACAGCATCGAAGCAGGCCCGGTGATGCTCATGGTCATGTCAGTCGGTTCAACGACAGTCATATCGGCCGTAGTTACAGGTGCTGTGACGTTTTGCGTCGCGTTGTCATCGTCAACCTGGTTGAAGGTGTAACTGGCCGTGTTGTTGAACAACAGGCCGGCAACATTTACCGGTTGATTACGCAGCTGCACGGTAACGTCGATAACAACCTGCTCACCTGCCGGGATGTCGATACCATCGGCGCCCGAATCCTGGATAATGAGGCTGGTAGGTGTGCCCGCATTCGCCGGTGTCCACGGCTGTGATCCGGCGACACGGCTTACACTGACAAAGACAAGATCTGCATTGGAAATGGAAAGCGCGAGATCATCCAGAATGCGGACATCATGCAATGCAGTCGTTTGCGGCACACCGGGAACCGTAATGCGGTAGGTGAAAGGCTCGCCGATCGATGCGTTTAGATTGCCCGGGTTCTGCTTACTCAGCGGATTGGCTGCGGGTGTCGATACTATTGCGGATGCAATATTGCTCGGGCCATAGATTTCACGCACACCGGCAGCACCGCCCGCAGCCGGTACCGCATCGTCATCGAATGAATAATAGAACTGGACCTGTGCCGTATTGGTCATGACCAGGCCGGCGCCGATGTCCGCTTCAGCCTGCACACGATAAACAATCTGCAGGGTTTCGCCTGGTGGAATGCTGTACTGATTGGCTACACCGGTATCGAAATTCCACAGGGCAGCACCGGTGGCCGCATTGTATACAGGTGCGATATTGGGCAATGCTGTCGCAGCAATTTGTGTACTAATCGGGGTGATCGTTGCTGCGCCATTGCGCATGCCCAGCGGTATGACGTCGCGTAATTCCGTGTCGTAAGCGGGGGCTGTGCCGTTATTGGTAATATTAACGGTATAATCAACCAGCTCATTGGCATCGAGAATATTATCGCCGTTGGCGGGTGCTGCAGTTTTGGTAACACTCAAATTCGGCTGCAACACTGCTACAGCTTCAACATCCGTTTCTGTTACCGCCGCACCAACCGCAGTGATGTAATCCAGGTTTGCCGTGTTGGACAGACCGATATTATTGACCTGCGGGTGCACCAGGTTGAGCACACGCGCACGATAAACAACAACCAAGTCATCATTGGCTGCATTGTTGTCAGCCGCATTGACGACATTACCCAGCGTCCAAGTAACGGTACTGGGTCCGGTTGCCGGGTTGCCTGCAACCGAAATATTTGCAGCAAGAATATCCGCATGCGTGAAAGGTGCGGCTGCGGAATATGGCGCAGCAGTATCACCGTTAACACTGACTACTTCTTCAAACGCAAGCCCCTGCGGTAATAAATCACTGACAACAACAGATGGGCTGGTACCTTCCTGCAGGGTTAAACGCAGCTCGTAATCGATAATATCGCCGATGCGGACATCATTCGGCGCGGTCAGTGCAGGCGAGGTATCTACCAGTCTTGTTTTACTGATACTGTTGTTATCACTGGTGCTCAATACCGCGATGATGGGTGCAGTACAGTAATCATCTGGTGACGTGGCTATGGCACAACCTGCACCGGTTCGCTCATCTGCCGACACACCATCCAGCGATGTCCAGTCAGCCACTACAGAGTTATTAATCGACAGGTCTGCGAGTACCGTATCCTGCAGCACCACGCGGTATGTCAGTACCAGCTGCTGAGTTGGCGGAATATCCAGGGTGTCATCACCACTGTCACGACCCCAGACAAGCGGGCCGCCGGGTGCGCCTGCTGGTGCTGCTGCAAATGCGGGGCCCCCACCTATCGTGGCGGTAGGCACAAAGACGGCATCCAGCTGTAATTCAGCCGGTAACGTATCGACGATATTGGTGTCGTACGCGGTGCTGCTGCCATTATTGGTCAGCCTTAATACGTATTCGATGGTGTCGCCACCGTCAGGCAGGTCCGTCGCCAGCTTTCCGGGAGTTACATTGGCAAACGTCTTGGTGCCGACCAGCAATGGCTCCTGTACGTTTACCTGCGGTGCCGCAACCGGCCCCGATGTTGCCGGGCCACCCGTCTCACCATCAACGTACCCGGCAGTCGCCGAGTTGAGCATGGCGTCGTTTTCATCGGTATTAATGTCATTATTAATACGTGCGTAATAATTGATAACAATTAATGGTGTAAACGCATTGCTTGCAGCATCGTTTTCCCTGAGAGTGACGACATCGCCTATGTTCCAGGTAATCGCACCACTTGCGCCATTGGCAGGTTCTGTATTGAATGATGTTTCATCTGGCGCAGCGCCATTGATCGTAGCTATGTGCTGGAAGGTATAACTGATGTTAAAGCTTGCGTTGTTTTCCAGCACATAAGCTGCATTCGCTGGCAAACCGGAAGCAGCAAACAGGTCATCAGTAATAACCAGGTTGTTGGTAACACCTTCCGGTATGGTCATCACCAGCTGGAAGTTTTTACGTTCACCGATGGTGGACTCTGCCAGCGGGTTGAGATCGGCTTTGGTAATACCGACGGGCGGTACGCTCAGGTTGTTATTGGTAAAGCTCGCTTCAAAATCATTGAGCACATCACCTGCGTTAGGAATGGCACCGATGCGCATACCATCGGGGTCTCCATCCGCACCAATCGAGCCGCCTGAATTGAGTGCCGTGTTCGCATCGGGCAATGATGTCCAGCTTGCCTCGACCGTGTTATCCAGCTCTTCGAGTGGTTGCACCAGGCTGCTTGCCTGGATTTCGAAGTTGAAGCTGACGCTATCGCCCGGGTTGATCGGGAAGATAGGGTTCGCCGCATTCCAGCTGAATATCGGCCGGTTGGCGCCGAGCGTCGTATCGACTACATCCGGTGGATCAGCGCCGGTAAGGTTGCCGAGATAGCTCAGGTTGGCAACGGCATCGAGATCATCCAGCACGCGCAGGTTATACGCGGGTGCATTACCGTTATTGGTCGCAGTCACGGTAACGGTGATGACATCATCCGCGTCGGCATTGAGCACGGTGTATGATTTATCCAGCGCAATCAGGGGTTCACGCACGGTTATGTCTGCGGGACCGAGATTGATAGTTACCAGGTTACCGCCGGCATCGGTATAACTTACCGTTGCCTGTGTACTGCCCGGGCCGGTACCGCCGTTGCGGATAAGGTCACCTTCATTGGTGTCGGCTGAATTTTCTACGCGCGCGACAAAACGGGCAGTGAAACTATAAGTTGGGCCGGAAGTGAGCTGCTGATTACCAAAATTCCATTCGACAAGATTATCCGTACAGGTTGGGACGTATGGTCCTACGATGGCGCTCGCAACAAAACCTGCATCGCTATAGGGTGGTGCATCGGGTAACGGGAGATTGGAATCCAGATCTATCACTTGCGCTTCGATACAGCGCACACCCGCGGGTAATACATCACTAATCTTAAAATTGTTCAGATTGGAAACCGGCAGCTCGACCTTGAGCTGGTATTCGATCTCTTCACCAATGACAACATCCTGCGGGCCAACGAACGGAACCGCACCGCCGACTGCCGTATGCGACAGCGTGAGTACACCCTTGGAATCGGGCGGCGCAACCAGGTCGGTAATTTCAATGATGGCTGTCTGTGCTGCGGTATTGTAAACACGAGCACCACCCGCATCGCTGTTAGGCAACGGCGGCGCATTCTGGTTACCTGTCGCGCCAGGCAAGGTGTCATAAACGGTGGTTACCGAGTTGCGAAGCTGCTGACCAGGCGCCACGGCATCGTCAGGATTGGCACGGTAATAAAGAAATACAGTGTCAGCGGGGACGGGGTCGATCTGTTGCAGTGCGGTACTGTTAGCAGATGAAATTGTTACTACACCCGGTATAGTATTATTCGGTGTGTTATCAGTTATAACGATTAAGGCTTCGTCGGGCTCATCGGCGACACCATCGCCATCATTGTCCAGACCGTCTGTAGTGAACGCATCGAGCGTGAGTAAATCACTGATATCCAGTACATCGGTGATATCAACATCGTATGCGGGTGCACGTTCGATACCACCGCTGGTGGCTTCGTTGGTAATAGTGATCCTGTAGAGATAATCGTCATTGGTATCGCCATCGTTCACCAGGGGCAGGAAGTTTGTACATAAAACAGGTGGCGGGGCACCATAGAGCGATTCGTTACAGACTTCCTTGGTAACGATCAGGTTGGGCTCAATCACCGTGATGGTTTCGTCGCGCAAAGTGACTGGCGGGTAGCCCGGTGTGGCAGGACCAAATGGAATCACCGTGCCGCCAAAGTTGACATCAAAGGTCGCATCCAGTGTATCGGTGCGATTGGCAGCATGCTGGTTAGGTGCGGCCGAAGTATCGATCGGGTCGTTGAGGGTACGTGTTACCAGGTCGACACTGAAAGTATCATCGGAAGTAAACGGATCAAAGGTCCAGGTGATATCCGTCTGATCCAGCGGATTCAGTACTGCCGGCGTGGTCGTTATATTATTTATATTGGCCGTACTGTTGCTGGTATCGGCTGAAATATAGCCCTGGCCACCGGGTATGGCGTCTGTTACCTGTACATTCTGGATCTGGATGCCACCGAATCCCGGGGTGGCAAAGCCGAACCAGCCGGCTTCCATGCGGTAGGTGCAGTCTTCACCAATATGCACACGGCTGTTGTCGAACGGCACAAGATTATTTTCTGTACAGTTGCCCTCAAGAACCTTGGTGAGATTGAAACCAATCAGCCGTGCACGAATCGAATCCAGCGAGTAATTGTTCGCCGTATTGATGATGGTCGCCGTGTCGGGTGGCGGGAACGTCAGTGGCGTCGTATCACTTAGCGTAATTTCACCAACAACGTCTGCGCGGAAAGTCAGGTCAGCACCGGTGAGCGCCTTTTGCACCGAGAAAGGAAAGCTGTCGGTCTGACCCGGCGCAATCGGGTTATTGGTCGTACATTGATAAACCGTTGCTGTTGGCGGCAATGCAGGTATCCACACAGCACGCGGTGGCGGTGGATTGCCTAAGGCCACACAGCCGGGTGGTTCTGTGACAGCAAGACCACTACCTGTTGTCACCAACGTGAAGAAGTTAGCGGCATCATGGCCGCCGTTGTTGGTGACCTCCACATCGAGTACAAGCGTTGCAGTCGGATCACTCAGGATGTAAATCAGATCCGCATTTAACGGATTGATATCCACATCCAGGTCTTCCGGGTTCGGAATTACCGGGAGATTGTTGACCACAGACGGGAATGCAACATTACAGGTGTTTTCAAACACCACGGTAATCCGGCTATTGAGCGGTGTTGGCACAGACGGGTCAGTGCCGTCACCCGGGATTTCCGTGCGTACTTCGGGATCAGCAACCAGGTCGAAATTAGTGACCTTGACGATGCCCAGTGTGACCACAAGCACATCATTGTGACGCAACAGGTTATCCTGCGGCGCAGCTCCACCACTGCTGGTCAGCGTAAATGAGGGACTGGTGTTGTTTTCATCTGCCGCCTGCGGGTTGACCAGGTTGATTTCATCGATCATGCCGGTGTAGGGTGCAAACGCCGGCGTTACCACGGCCGTCTGCAGTGTCTGGTCCAGGGCATAACCGGCGGGAAGCACGTTATCCAGCGTGATATTGCGCACCGTACCGCCGGAGTTGTTCTGCACCGTGACGGTGACAATACCGGTTGCACCCAGGTCCTGTGCAGAATTTCTGCCGGTGACTGTCTGGCTGATCAGTACACCCGCCGGGTTTACCGCGGTACTTAAATCTGCTGCATCTGCATTACTGTATAACGGGGTGAAACCATTGTTGGCTGCAGGAATGGTAATACCACCATCAGGCGGACTGTCGACTTCACAACCCCAGGCGATGTTAGTGTCGTTGGTATGGTTGGTACACGTGTTCTCAATCTTACCGACGAAATAAATATACGTATCGCCACCTTCCAGTACATCAATAAAGCTGGCGACCTCATCATTGTTCGGATTACCGAAGGGATCATCGACATTGATACTGGTTGACGTAGTAGCACCGCCTCCGGCTGAAATACAACCCGGGGGTGGCGGCCCGGTGGCTGCAAGTGTTGCATTCGCTTCGGAATTACAGATCACGTTAATATCGAAGTTGCCGCCAATGGTGTCGTTCATCAGCAGGTCTTCGAGATCGGCACGGCTTTGTGCACCGTTATTCGTGACCTGCACACGCCAGATCACATCATCAGCTGTACCACCGTATACCGTGTCAGCGTAGGCTGTATCAGGCTGGTTAGCGTCAACATTTCGCGCCAGCTTGGTTACCGTTGGCACAGGCTGCTCAATCGGGATCTCAAAGATATTACTTGTGGTCATTTGTGGTGGCGGACCACAGAACAGGCCGAAAGCTGCTCTTGCCTGGATGTTCCTGTTGGCGGATACCAGGCCTTCTTCATCAAAACCGGCCACTGAGTTACGTCTTACCCGGAAGCGGATTTCGATTTCCTGTTGTGTTCCAGGACCGACACTGAATGCACTGTACAGATTCTCCAGTTCGGGAATTTGTACCGCTGACCAGTTGATGACTTCACCATTGACACCACTGACAACGGGTTCAGCCAGCGGTGCTGGCCCGGGGACACCATCAACCAGGTAAGTCGTCGAATTAGGTACGTAGGTTAAGCCTGAAGCCAACAGGTTTTCGTAGACGTCGACATCGGTCAGTAACACGCTGCCGGTGTTGGTTACCAGCAGGCGTATTTCACCTTCGTTACACAGTTCACAGAAACTGTTATTGGCATCGTGCGTCAGCGTCAGCTGGGTGGGCGCGAGGTCAATACCCGGTTCAGACGCTGTATTGACGATCGGAGTGCCGCAGCCCCACTCGTTTTCAGAAATAATGATTTCGCCCGGGCCCTGGAAACAGGTGGTTTGATCGATGATCGTTTCAATATCGATGTTGACGCTGGCACCCGCCGCCAGGTCACCCAGGTCCCATTCGATTAACTGGCCACTGGCGGTGGGCAAACCAACCGCCGGAGTTACCGGTGTGGACGTGTTAAAGGTCATGCCAACCGGCAGGATAATGCGGTACTTGGCATTCACCGCATCACCGGTACCAACGTTGGTGATTTGTGCACGGAAAGCATAGTTGGTTGAATCCAGCAGAATGATGTCAGGCGGGAAAAATTCCATATCGAGCTGACCTGAAAGAATCTCGAATGGTGTCGCGGTGTTGTTTATAACAAAATCACGGTCAACATCCGTGGCAGCACCATCCGGTGACGTATGGTTGCTGTCATACGCCAGTTGCACATCCATACTGCCCGGCACCATGCTATCTCTGAGGCGGACATTAAAGGTGACCGTTCCATCCGCCGTTACGTCATCCGTGTTGGGTACGGCAGTCATCTGTATGTCAAAACCGGAACGCACTTCATTGATATTCAATGCAGACAGCGAACCGCCATAACTCAGATCAGTTGCAGGATTACCGGGGTTGCCGGTGGCATCGACAAACTCAAAGTTGGAATCATTGAATTGCAGGAAGATATTATCTGCATTGGTATCCGCTGCCGGCCCGGCAAGATTCATTGTCACCGGTGTAATCGAACATACGGAAACCGGATTACCGTTGTTGAATGTTGCCGAGATGTCCGGCTCGGCACGTTCAATGTTGACATTCGCCGCCTGTACAAAATCGGTATTGCCTGTGCAGCTCATTGGTCCACCGTTGACCGTCAGCGTGGTGTTTTCCAGGTAGCCGCCGACGTTATCGGTATTTAACGGGTCATTGAAACCATCCAGATCGCCTTCCGGGGAAGTCGCGCTATAGCTGATGACCATGTCGTGATCAGCCATGTTCACTGGCAGTGCATTACAACCGGCAGGTGACAGTGCGCCGAAATTGGTAATGACCAGCGGTGCAATGCCATCACCACCGCTGAAGTCACCCGCTGCGGGATTGAGGTCGGCATCACAAACAACTGCACCGTTACTGATACGCGTGATCGTCAGATGAACATCATTACGATTATTGGTGAGCACCAGCGGCACGCCCGCACCGGCTGCGCTTCTTAACTCGGCGGTATAATTTGTACCGGCCCAGGTACCGATAAAACCAGCGGGAAAACTGTATGAAACCGTGAAAGGTATGTGTTCACCTTCACGGCTCTGGGTATCGACAACACCGTCCGCGTCGCGGGCACCTGCCTGAAAATTACCATCACCGCCTATGGAAATATTTGTGATGGCGCCACCGGTCGGATCTTCATTCAGGATAAATCCGGCCGAGTCACTGTTGTTAATGGAACAGCCCGCATAGTCCATTGTTGCGGTATTGCCAATATTCACCCCTACCGGACAAACACCGCCCGCAATGAAATCGATCTGTAAGCTCGGCAACGGCAACAGGTCATCACGGTCACCCCGCCAGGTAATGGTGGCATTGTCGGGAATTGGCGCGCCCGCAGTATATGGCGCACCATTGACCAGCACCTGGGTTGTCGGCGGTATGGAATTGATCACCGCGCCGGTAACACCCAGTGGCAAGGTGTCTGTTACAACGAAATCCAGGTTCGTTGAAGATCCGTCATCCGGCAGGCTGACAATATTGTTGCCCCCCAGTGTCAAGGTGTACGAACCCGGGTTACCGATATTTAATGCGGCCGCTGAAACACTCTTGGTGACATCAACAGTCGGGGCATTGGTCGTCGTGGTAGAAGAAAAACGCAGCGGCGGGAAGAAGTCAGTACCGCAGGCGTTTTGATAAGCGGGAATCCAGTCAATGTTCTGATCAGCCGGGGGTGGGCACGAACTGGCACTGATATTGAATACCAGGTTTGCAGATGCCCCTGCGGCCAGCGTCCCGGTATAGGTAAACACGCCTGCTGCATAAGACCAGTTAGGTGATAAAAGATTATTCACCGTAATGTTGTACACGGCGAGATTGGCAGCATTGAGTGAGATATTTTTTGCGACACCGGTACCCGTGTTCTGCACCGGTACCGTTACGCTGGTGCCCGCAACGCCAAAAGGAATCGAAACATCTGGCGGTGTGTATTCAAGAAACGGCGTTTGTAAATCAAATGGCACAGAATCAAAGAAACTGCTGGTCGTGCCAAGCCGCTCGATAACGTCGGCATCATTTTGCAGGTTCGGACAGACCAGCGCATTCGGATCAACCGCTACCGTGGCAAAGATCTGCACATCGACCGTCTGCCCCGGTGCTATGTAGTCAAAGGTATACTGACCTGGACCGGAGGGCGCACCCGGCGGCAATGGCGGTGCATTGATAATCAGCCCGGTTAAATCCGGACTCAGCACATCGGTTAATTCAACATCAAACACGCCGCCCTGCCCGGCGCCAAGAATTGAAACGGTAAACTCGACCGTGTCACCATCGCCTGCAAGTGCAGTGACCGCCGTTTTAAGCAGTGCGACATCACCACGGCGTACATCTACATTTCGACTGGCACCGTCTACCTGGCTCGAAGCTGCATCATTATCAATTTCGTTATAGCTAACGTTAAAATCGACGGGGTAAGTGCCGGCAAGAACAGATGGTGCGGTATCATCGGTGGTTAAACCGATTTCGAAGTCATAACTGCAGCCAGGTAGAATATCGATATCTGCTGGTATGTTGATGTTAATCGTACTGCCCGCACCGCCCGGTTGTGTTGCGGTGATACCAGCAAGTGCAGCACAGGCAGGTGATTCAGTTACCGTGACCGCATAAGGCGAAGTCGGCAGGCGAAAGCCGCTTTGCACATCGACGCTGATCGCAATATCAAATGCAGAATTGTCTATTGCTGGTGGTCCAGCAGTGTTTTGCACGCTCAGCACTAAACTGTCACCGGTGGTATTGGTGACCTCAGCAACACCATTCCAGGTACCGCCAGCATCCATGTAGGAACTACCGCGCGCAGAGTCCGCAGAGGTAAAACTGGTTGAAAGGTTGAGGTTTGCAACCGCTTCTGCATTTTTTGCGGGCGCTACCAGACAAATGCAGGCAAACAGCGCGTTCGCCAGCACACTTCCCCATTGATAATTGGTAACCCCAGTTCTCATTATTATGAGTTCCATCAAGCTATTTGTTTTAATTTATTTTTGTCTAACAGTTACGTTGCAATGCACACGCACTTCATCGTGAAGTGCGCTACCCATCATGAAGGTACGCAAATAACCCACGCATAGCGCTTTGATTAGCCGCTTTTAATAGGCTGAACGTGATTTAGTTCAATTAGAGATGATCAGTACGAGACTGATTCTTTTGATATTTATCAGTACGAGACTGATTCTTTTGATATTTATCAGTACGAGACTGATTTATTTGATATTTATCAGTGCGAGACTGATTGTTTTTACAGTTTTATGACATCTATACCAGCTCTATGCCGCTAGCCTCGTCAGGATGACGGCAGGAAATCGATCGGATAAAGAATTGTCACGGCTGTAACCCCCTCCTTGGTTCCAAAATTAAATTTCAGTACGCGGGCTACGATTTTCTGTTCCAGCGAGGTTGAATCCATGTCACTCGACTCCATCTTGCATGACGATACAGCACCATCGGGTTCTATTGTCAGGCGTATAACCACCTTGCCTTGCAAGGTCGGATTTTTTCTTAGCTCGCGGTTATAGATTCTATAAAGAGCAGCCTTGTAACGGTCGAATACAATCTGGATTTCTTCATCGGTACGCGATGGCCCGGGGCCGCCACTGAGTGGTCTTTCATCACCAAAGAAGTCACTTCCAATTGCAGATTCAACTCGCTCAAAACCGACACCCTTGATACCCTGACCGGCGCCACCCACGTCCCTGCTGAGAGATGCGGTACTGATACCGCTACTGCCGCTCGTTGCCTGCGCAGTGACCAGTGAACGCGAAGTTCTCTTCGCTGTTTGACCCTTGGTGCTGATACGCGCCTGGGCACCGAGTTTTTTCTCAGGACCCGAATCGATCAATTCGGAAAAATTATTTTTAAACGCCAGCAGGCCAGCACGTTCTGCTTTCTTTCGCGCCACCTGCGTTTTTTTGGTTTTAGGTTCGGGCGCCTTTTTCTTCAGTTTTTTCTCTTTGGTCGATTCCTCAAGTTTCTTCTCGACCTGTGGTGGCGGTGGCGGCGGTGGCGGCTTTTTCTCGACGATAAGCTGCGCCATACGCTCCGGTATTTTCACTGGCTCAAGACGATCAGGTACAGGTATATCCCACAGCGGGATCAATAGACCCAGCAATATTGCAACTAAAAGACTGGCGGCAAGAGCCCGGCGTAAACGTCTCTGATCTTCTTCGTCATCCGCCCATGGCATAACCATAGGACGAAATGGTAATTCATCCATTTCGCGTTCGATAACGTACTCATTCCTGGCTTCTTCTTCGTATTCTTCCAGTTCGAGACTTTGTTCATTGAGGATATTGACGCGAGCCGCAAGACTCTGGATATTTTCTTCACCATCGTCATAGCGTTGCTGTAATTCAGCAACACGCTTATCAAAATCAATGACCTTGTTGCGTGCGTGCTCTGTCAACTGGCTCGCTTTAGCAGCATCGTAATCATCACCCCAGAACAGCTGTGCGCCACCTTCCTTATGCAGCTGTTCCAGGCGGTCACTGATTTCACTTAACAGGGAATAATGGCTGCGCTCGGCCATCAAGGCCTGCAATTCAGCATCAAGCGCCTTTTGCTTATCTTGATGACTGGCAAGCTGCCCATAGGTCTGATCAATCTCTTGATTGACCTCTACCTTGCGATGTTCGATATTTTCTTTCACTGGAACCTGCTAACCACTCTGTGATGCTTTCTGTATAACAGCCAGTGATATTTTTCCGTAACCCGCACTGGTACAGCTGGACATCACTTTCTTTAGTAACTTGAACGGCAATGTACGGTGCGCAAGAACCGTCACTTCCTTACTTTCAGCCACGACCTTTGTCTTGAAGCCGATCACTTTCTTCTGTTGCTGTAGCAAACGCTCTCTTATAGGCTCCATGACAGACTCTTTCGAAGCGATCACTTCGGCCGTTGTCATGACAACATCGCCCTGCACCAGAACATTGTTTTCCGTGATGAGAACAATTATGGTTTCACGCGGTTTTGAATCGACCACCGATTCCGGCAACTTGATGCTCTTGGGCTGCTCCATGACATCACTGGATGAGGAATTCACCAGCAAGAAGAACACCAGGATAGTAAACACATCCATCAATGAAACCAGGTTCAGCGTGGGTTTTCTCTGTTTTGATGCGCGCGCCATGCGCTTCATACGTCTGTTCTGTTTCATGGCGCATCTCCGATGGAAATATTGGGAAACAATTCAATTTCCTGGGGTTCAGGATTATTCCCCTGGACCACTTCCGCGACTCGCATCGCGTCCATAACCAGCACCAGGTTCGCATACTCGATGTTTGGCTCCATCAATATAGTGGCATCATTTTTGTCCAGGTATTTTGTTTTAATCATTAACAGATATTCTGACATTGTCTTCACATCATACTCATCATCCACTTTGGGAAAACGAACGAGTATCGTCTTACCGTTGCCAATCTCCAGCCCCTTATCACGCACGATGACTTCAACCGCCATCTTTGGTTTGTCGACCTTGCTTGCATCGCCGGCACCGGTCGGCAGGTTCAGCTCGAGGATAGTAATTCGCGAGAACACTGCCGTTATCAGCAAGAAAGGTACAAGCACAACCATCAGATTCAGGAAGGTCGTGATATTCAACTCAGGCGGTTCTTTTGCAAACCGCTTGTAGCGACGATATCTAGCCATTCTTTGATGCCAGTTCTGCCTGACGTTTGGCAAAATCCGCTATCAGGTTAAGCGTTTTCACCGACGCCATTTCCAGACTATCGACAATTTCTGTAGTTCTGGAACTCAGGTTGGCGTGTACAATGAGTAGCGGAATAGCCACCATCAGACCGAAAGCGGTAGTATTCATCGCAACTGAAATACTGGCTGACAACAAGTCTGCTTTTTCAGCCGGGTCTGCGTTAGCTACTGCAGTAAACGCCTCGATCAGGCCCATAATCGTACCGAGCAGGCCCAGCAAGGTTGCAATGTTGGAGAACAGCGCCACATAAGGCGTACGTTTCTCAAGCTGAGGAATTATTTCCATCATGCTTTCTTCCATGGCTATCTCAATGTCATCACGTCGACGCACCGAACCTTGTCGCGACAGCCCCATGTTCAGCAATCCGCCGATGGCTGATTCATCTTCTTTCAGGATGCCTCGAGCCTGATCAAAGTTGCCCTCTTGCAATATGGGATGCACATCACTCCAGACCTTTTTGTTCTGGTTTCTTATTGTCATAAGCTTGATGTAACGCTCTGCCGCAATAGCTACACCTATTGCAAACACAATCAGAATGGGATACATAAATGCACCGCCAGTCTGGAAAAATTTGACTAATGTTTCTAGAAAACCCATCTTACTATCCTCTTACTGGTTACTTTTTATTCTTGCATCTGGCTAAGCTCGTAAAATTCGAGCTCACGCATAAACACTTCTTTATCAATTAATTTATTACTGTCATCAAGCAGACCGGAATTCAGACTTGTTTCCACACCGACCTGTGAATTTTTCCAGGGCACAATATAGAGCGACTTGGGCGCCTCTTTGTTACCTATAATCGAAATACCTGACAACTCCTTAACTTCTTCCGCCGCCAGGCGAAAGGAAATAATCAATGCAACACATGTAATAACTAATACTTTCATCACGATGATTCACCTAGATTCTTGTTTTGAGATCGGCTATCCAGACCCTGACGGTTTTGTCTTCAGGGACATGTTGCTGATATTTTTCAAACTGTTCGAGAGCGCATTGGGGATCGCGCATATAAATGTCACATAGAATCCCCAGATTCCTGATAACCGGCAAATAATCAGGATATTCGGAAAGCGCAGTGATATAGACCTTTTTTGCATCGGTAAAACGACCCTGCTTGCGATAGAGAATGCCCAGTTCGTTATTGGCTACAGGCTGCGTTTGATCAATAGCCAGAGCCTTCAACAGATTCTCTTCGGCCAGTTTTTCATTGCCGGTATGGCGGTATGCCATTGCAAGATTAATATAAGGCGCGGTTAATCTTTGCTCTTGCTGTATTACGCTGTTCAGCATGGTAATCGCAGTATCGTATTGTTCTTCTTGTAATAATTGCAGCGCCTGATCGAACGTTCTTTGAACGTCACTGCTGACATCAACATCCTGCCCCTTTGCAACCCTTGAAGCGCCTGACTGTGTTGCGCAGCCGCTAAATGCCGCCAGTAGACACATAAATACAGCATGCACCAGGTATATACGTACAGGTTTATAGACATTCATCACATCAATCCCCAATCATTGCAGTGGCGTCCGGTGCCTTTTCTTTCTCTTCTAACTTCACGCTTTTGTCCTGCTGACCCGATGAGGTCAGGCTTTTGACAAAAGTGTTTTCCTGTTCAGACCTGGCATAACGAGCCGGCATTAGCACCGCCAGCTTCTCGATGCTTCTATCGATCCATTTGTTATAAACACCAATAGATAATAGTTCAATATTCTTCTCATGCACGTTGATAGCCTTTTCTTCGAATGGATATGCCTGCTCTTCAAGCACTAGATTATATTGCTCGAGCTCGAGCTCATTTAAATCACCCGGACGCTCGGATTCCATTAAGGCACGGCTGAAATGAAAATAAATCTCTGCCAATTGATAGGTTGCTGCGGCGGTTACTTCGCTAACCTCATAATCAATCAGCTTGTTGTATTTATCGATGGCTGTTTTCATGCGTTTCTTTTTCTTATTGAGATTTTTCTTGAATGGTTTGACCAACTTGACATCATAAAACGCAGTCAGCGAAGGCTCTGTAAGAATAAGGGCTGCACTTGCCGCCAGATAGCGTGTCCTGTCAGTACGTTCATTACCGGCATTGGAATCTGTCTGCACAATTGCCTTTAACTCGGCAATATATTTTTTATTGTTATCCGTTTTTTTATAGATATCAGCAATCTTCTGACGTGTTTCAATCGCATTCTCAACAGGACGTGGAAATACGCTTACGTATTTCGTGTAAATACGCAGAGCATCTTTCATCGACTCAGCTTTAACATACAACTCTGCTGATTGTTCCAGAGCTTCACGCCTGAGTGATTCGTCTTTTGTTTCAGTCTCGATACGTTCAAACTCTGCCGCCGATGCCATCAGATCCCCGTTTTCCTTGTACACAATGGCAAGCTTTTTAGTGATCTCTGTCTGCAGCTTGCTTTGTGGATAACGTTTACGAAAATCCACCAGCACAGTCGCTGCAGCAGGCCAGTCTTTTAATATAATCAGCGATGCAGCCGCATCATATTCCGCCGTTGGTCTTATCTTTGCCGTTGGTGTTACAGTCGCGATGCGCAGAAAATGATTTGCAGCTTCACGATGTTTCTCCAGCTTTCTCTGCTGTTCGCCCTGCTTGTATATGGACGCAGCAAGGTTTTCAATCAGCTTCTCACGGCTCTCATCTTTAGCATCTGTCAGGCTCAACACCTTGATATATGCGCTCTCGGCTTCCTGATAATTGGTCTGATCAAACGAGCCATGCGCCACCACCAGCCACGCAGAGCGGACCAGTTTCTGATCTGCATTCGGGTATTGTTCAATAAGTTGACGCCCGGTCTTAACGGCAAGCGTGTAGTTCTTCAACTCGTAAAGCATATCTGCCGCCGCTGAAAGTATTACCGCGGCATGCTTGTGTTGAGGGAAGTTTTCGACAAACTTGAGCGAACTGCGTATGATTTCGCGCTTGACCAGCACAATGTCAGATGGTGGCGCTTTTGTTAAATACTTGCGGTAAGCATAAACTGCCGCATAAGCCGCCTCGGAAGATTTTTCATGTCTTGGGTAATTATAGGCTGTTCTCTCATATTCCAACGCAGCATCACGATAGTCTTCATTCTCCAGCATCAATGCCGCCAACTTGTAATTCAGTTCAGGTGCCAGCTCATCTTCAGGGAATGACTTAAAGAACTCACGATACCAGTGAATAGCTTCAGCATAGTTTTCCTGTTTCTTTTTGTATAAACGCTTGTCCTGATAAAGCGCATGATAATGACTTGCCAGATCTGACAGGTTGGCTTTAAGAAATGTAAGTACTACCGGGAATTGCTGTATATCAAAGAATTGCCAGTACTCGGCATTTAACCCATAGGTGTTCGAAAAATTCTTCTTGGAATCTATGACAAGCTTGGGGAATCCACCTTGCAGATAAATCTCGATGACACGTATATTGAAGTACGGCGCAACTTTATTCAGCGAGTTCCGCTCGACAAAACTGTTATAGGACATGGCCGCATCATTATATCGGCGCTTTTCAAGGTAATATTCACCGAGGTGGCTGTATACACTGGCCTCATAAGAGCGCGGCCCTGCCTTGGCAAAGAAATCGACAATTGCATCTGCCCCGCCCAGATATGAGAAGCTCAAACTGATAACACGATAGGTGTCATCAATACGCTTTTTCTCAATCTTGTCATCAATCTGCTCGAGTTCATAACCTTCGTCAATTTTGAAATCAAGCATGGCTATAAAGTCCTTAAGCGCCTCTTCATACAATTCCTGCTTGAAGTAGGCCCATCCCTGTTTATACAAAGCCAGTTCATAAAACGCAGAGCCCTTACCTATGTTGAGCACGACCTGGTAGGCTTCTTCAGCATCAAGATAGCGTTTTCGCATGAAGAAATATTCTGCGCGTCTGAATTGCGCCTCATCCAGGTGCCGAGAATTAGGATATTTCTGCACCATGACGTTCAGGGTTTCGATGGCTTTTTCTACCTGGCCGATCTCCTCATAAGCGCGCGATAACTGATACATCACCTGATCGTTGCGCTCATATAATGGATACTTTTTCAATAATCCTTTATATAACTCAATCGCCTCCATTGCGCCGGCGGTCTGCAAATCTTCCGCTTTGCCTGTTGGCGATGCTATAGGAGAATTGTCTGTCCTGATTTTTTGCTCACGCGTGGCGCGCTCGCTGAATTCTTTTTCCGATTCTGACAGGTCCGCAATAGCACCTGATTCGGTACTTGATTCTTTGCCTGCGCCGGCCATAATGGCGGCCTCTGCCTGTTTTGCATCCAGCACCCCGGTACCCGGCTTTGCCAGATTATCGGACTGCGGCGAGTGCAAAGCCTTGATCTGTGCAGCGACGGCACTGTCACTCGATACCGATGTTGAATCTTCCGGTGTCGTTGCAGCTGCCTGTGTCGCCTCAATGACAGGCGATGATGTGTCATCCCCTGTTGCCGCCGAGTACTCCTTCTCTATTTTCAGATCAGCTAGACGGCGAATTGCTTCCGGGGTCATTCCAGTCTCAGGCGTTTCATCAAGATAGCGCTGGTAACTTTCCAGGGCTTTTTCCAGACTGCCTACTATCACCTCTTCCTTGATTTCTATATCGACACTGTTCAGACTGCCAAGCGTACCTTGCGTGTTATAGGCCGCACACCCTGTCACAGAAAGCCCGCAAACAGCCATCAGGACTGAAATCACATGTATTGAGGATGTGCGCATCATGGCGTCACCCCTTCTTCAGCAGCTGCTGTGGTTGCGGTTGCTGTAGTTGCAGTTTCAGTTTTTGTAGCGGCAGTTGCTGTAGCGGCAGAAGTTGTAGTCGCAGACTGCTCGAGTAATTTCTTTTCCTGCTCCTTGGTGGCGCGGTCGTAGCTTTCCGCCAGCGCGAACCTTGCCTTGATCTGATATTCTTCGAGTCGTTTGCGGCGCTTATCGAGTTCGTTGATTGCCATCTGCTCCAGTACCCATCCCAGCCAGGCCATTATGCCCTTGAGCTTTACCTGGGTATCGCGCAGGCGCGTGCGTAGCTGCTGTACAGGTATTGTGTAACCCTCATAACTCTGCGTCGCCGCCTGGCGGGTGCGGACAAAAGCACGGTATTGCTTGTTGAGATCATCAATCACGCCATCAAGGTCTTTCAGGTCTTTATAGGCTGTGGTCAGGCGTTCATCGAATTCCGACTTGATACGCCAGTCGAGCACACCCGACAATCGCTGCACGCGATACAGAGTTTCTTCAGTCGCCAGACTCGGATTGCCCTCCAGTGCAACTTTTATTTTTGCCAGTCGATCGATATCTGCACGTTCATTCGCCGTTGCTAGATATACAGGCCTGCGCAAAACCAGCAATGATTGAATGCGTTCGTTCAACCGGTCTCGCTGTTCGATACGAAGACGAATACGTGAATCAAGCTTTTTGAATTGCTTTTCGACTCGTGGTAACAGAGGCTCATAATACTGGCGGCGCAAATCTATGATGTCCTCATAAACTGCCAGACTATCAAGCCAGGTCGTCAAATGCTGTCTGAGGTCAGCAAGATCTTTGTAGTTTTTCAGTGACTCCTGAAAATCATGTGCGGCCATTAATTCCATGATGTAGCGAGTTTCCGGGCTGTCCGGCAACTTGCGCAGGTTGACTACCCAGTTTTTGTCCTGATCCGCCTGTTTGCTCACCAGTGCAGTTAGAAACTTGCCTTCACGGATGCTTTTAATCGACGCATCAAGACTATCGATCTCACTGGCAAATACATCCATTGCCTTGCCATACATGATGGCAGCCTTGCCGTGCACATTGAGCTTGCTGTAAGCGAACGGCACCGCCATCATGGCTTCCTGTACGGAGATGTTGGTCTGCTCACGCTTGTGCAACAGGCTCCATGGCACCAGCGCACGATCATAACGCTGCTGCGCGACTGCTACCCAGCCCGCGCCCAGTAATGCCCGATTGGAAAACGGACCGTCCAGCCTGATGCGTGAAAAGTATTTTTCGGCTTGTTCTGCATCGCCGGCATCAACATAGTAATTAGCAAGTTTGAGATTGCCTTTGTCTTTAAGTGCGAGTACCGCTTCTTCGTCACTATTGAGTTTGCCCAGCTCATCCAGCATGGCAACCGCCAACTCTGTCTGCGCTGTTTGCAGGTAGGCCATCGCAAGGTTATATTCGATGTAGCCCCGGTATCTGTCATCGCCTTTGAGCTCTTTTAGGATTGTTATTGCATCATTGAATTTTCCGACCGAAACATAAATTTGCGCACGCATGAAGGCTTCGTCGCTACGTATTTTTTTCGGAACGTCCCCCTTGACCAGCTCAATCGCATGCAGTGCATTGACATAATCCTGCTTGCGATAATAAAGACGCGCCAGTCTGAACGCAGCTTCATTTCGCTCGGATTCAGCTACGTTTTTTCCCAGTACGGCCTCTATCGCCCGACCAGCCCTTTGATGCATGCGATAGTAAAGTTCAAGATCACCGACAGCAAATTCGGCCTGTCCACGATGCCAGTGAAGACTGTCCAGATCAGGCTCATCCAGCGCATAGTACTGGCCAAGCTCTATATCGAGGTGAGAAATCGCTCCAAAATAATCATGCTGATAGGCGTGATAAAGAATCTCGCCATAAAATATATCGCGCATCTCCTGATGTTGCCTGACAGTGCCATGCGCGAATAAAGGCAGCACTAGCAATGCTGCAATTGAAAAACGCAAACTCATGCGCTACCAGCCCCTGAACTTTATATCCTGTTCGGTTGATTCAGGACCGGCTATTTTTATTTCGACAAATTTCGGGCCCACATCCTTGGTCAGGCGATAACTGCCGCTGCGCTTGTACTCTCCTCCTGCCGGCGCCTTGCCGATATAGCTGACAACAAGATCATGATCACCGGTTTTGATATTACCGAGGTAAAGCCGTTGCACCCCCCCACTCTGCAGTGCTTCCAGTTCACGAAAAGAATACAGATGCTGGGCAACGACCTTTTCATTGAGCTTTAGCTGCACCGAGTCGAGGCGAAAATCATCGCCTTCGTGCATGGAAACAAACAGTGATACCTGGGTGTTGGAAGGAAAAAGCAATTTTTCCTCGAGCATTGCCAGTTCAGAACTCAGATTGAGTACATCCTTCTTGATGTCCTGAACCTGCTCATCGAGACCCTTGATCTGCTCGCGCGAAACTTCGTCCGCAATGGCTACATATGACAATAGTGCTGCGAGGACAATGCATAGGAATTTCCGGAATATCTGGTGTGCATGTGATTGCATGTCTTTAACCTGTAATGAACATATGAATCAATAACTTAGTCTTTATAATGTCGTGCACACTGGCACTTGTTATTACAGCCATGAAATAGACCGCCCAGATCCATTCATGCCACAACACGGTTGGCGCCTACCCACCCATGTCTCCTGTGGCTTAACCGCATCCAGGCTGAATCCCGGAAGCAGTTGCTGCAAGACTAAGAAAGCCCTGAATTACTGTTCTTCACATTTAAAAATCACACTCATGAGAGGCCCGCGCTAAAAAAAGCCCCGTCATTACCTACTCATAGCCCAATAGATAGATGCCCGCAAGTTTGTAGCAAAAACCAATGAAAAACCGGGCGATGAAAAAACGCTTTTAAGCGGCCAACAGCCGCAATATCAGTAGCGTAAGTCATTGATATAACTGTTATTATGTGAGTACTACGTTTACAGCTAACAACGCGCGCACGAATGATTTCAGCGTCGACATCATTCTCAACGCGCAAAGCTATTGATGACCGTGAGTGACTGGCCGCAATATGATTGATGGGGTTTCCGATCTAGCTAGCAAGGCTTCGCTTATGCTGGCCTATGTGTTATTTCTCTTCTGTGTAATAAGCCGTGCTTCCTCTGCGTCTCTGTGAGAGTAAATATCTATAGCCTTTTATATGGTTGTACTGACAAAAGATCATAGTCGGTGTTTGAATTAATCTGACACTGGCTGTCAGATTAAATCCTGACTATTAGATTTTATTCCTTGAAATAATATTGTCTTACTCATCTTTCTTTGCGACATTGAATGAACAGCCGGGTCTGATCCTTTAAATTTCCTGTTACATCTTTTGAAAGATGGCTTTAACCCGGGTTTTCGCTGTATTGATCTTCGCTTTCTTTTTGTTTCATCTGGTCCTCATACAAGCGCTCAAATTTAGCCGCGGTAAACCCGTTCATCCTTTTACTGCCAACGATGATAATCGGTATGCTTTTACCTCGTAGCAGTTTAAAGTCCATCTTGCCTATTCTGCTCTTCTCAACATCGTAGGAAACATAAGGAATATTGTTTTTTCGAAAATAATTTTTTGCCTTTTTACACATACGGCACCATGTCGCACTGTACATGACTACCTTGTCCTTTTTCCCCAGGCGTTCTGTCAGTGGTTTAATTTCAACTGAAGTATATGTATTTATTCTGAGCTCAACTTCCTCTGTTTTTATGTCATCAGGCGGACTGTCAGTAAAGTGAACCTTGCCCTTCTCATCTACCCATTTGTATATGCTGCCGTTAACGGCGGAACTGCACAGGGTAAGCGTACTAGCTATAAGAGCAAAACATAATACATTAAATCTCATAATTTATATTAAAGGCGAAAATCTATACCAAATCAACAAATCGGGAGCGGGAAAGTTTCTCCCTGACATTGTAGACAATCGCTTGCAGACGCCAAATTCATACCATGGCTATTTCATGCAGTTGGACAAATGGCGCTCCTGGTCAAGGCCATAAACAGGACAAGCAACAAGCATGATGTGTTCTTATTCATACGATTCGATATCAATACCATATCCTTCTATTACCTGTTTCATTTGAAGTCGTTTCTGGCCTGCAGCAACAGCCATGACCTTGGCCAGAACTTCTGAAATTTCGCCTTGTGATATCCCTGCTTGTTTCGCCTGCTGCAGACAGTAACGAACACATGGCGCACAGTTCATTGCCATGGCTGCAGACAACCCAACGAGAACTTCAGTTTTTAGATCTAAACACTCATTGTTATGGGTTGATTCATAGAATGAGTCATATAGTTCCTGCTGTCGTTTTGTAAGCATGCTTATTTCTCTATATTTCGTTCTTTAACATCACAATGAATCGGCGACGCGGATAACTGATTCAAGGCCGGGTGTATCAGTCGTTCAGCCTATCAATAAGATTATTCAATTTCGGATACAGCAACCAGATAGTTTTTGCCATAAAATTTCGCGCACTTTGGGCAGGTGGTGTAAAAGAAGTATGTCTTCTTCACTCGCTTTCCCTTGCTCTCAACATAGTTCTCCATCTCTTGTTCCCACCTGGGCGCGTTTTTATAAGGCCCCTCAAATATCTTTGTATAAAAGTCACCTGTCATCTGCACCATTTCCTGCCCGGGCACATCTTTCGACACTGCGAAATAATGCTCAGCCCGCCAGGCTGATGGATCATGAGACAACACAATAAACTGGTCCATGTTTTGCGCTTGCGCTTTTTCTATCGCTTCAAATGTTTTTGGGAACACGGAGCCCATGTTGAGCGGGATATGAAAAATACTTCTGGTGTTAGCTTTGACGAACAGTTTATCTTTGAAGTGAAGTTCCTGCTCGTCCCATCCTTCTGGATTGAACCTGGGGCAACAGTTTGTTGGATTGTCCTTAATATCGTATTTGGGCAATGTATTGGTTTCCATTGATTTGCTCCTTTTCTATTTCACGCAGATAATAAGACCAAGCATATAACCACGTTAATTTTTTCTTAGATTATCACTAAATTTTGTTAGAAAATAATCTGGCCTGTCCCTTTTCAAAGAGCATCGAATACCAGGTGTGAATACAGTAACCGGTGTTTAAAAACCCCCGCCCCAGCGATATTGCCAGGCGATGTCGAGTGCATCATCGTGTCCCGCTGACGGGTCTTGCCACTATCAAAATCATCATTATCGGTATAAATGGTAGCTGCCGCCGCAGCCTCCAGTGTCCAGCGCCCGATTGCCTGGGAGATACCCAGCTCGGGTTTAAATGACCAGGTATTGGTTCCAATATTAAGAAGCTTGTCATCGTTGTATGTGCCGAGTGGCGCACTGACTTTTAACGTAAAACCAATGATTGTATCTTGCTGGAAACCCTTGAACTCCTCTAATGAAAGCGCGGGCGCACCATAGAGATTGATCGAAAAATAAAACCCGGGGTCAGCCAGGACAGCGTAGAAATTAACGGAGACTACATTCATCATACTAGAGTGGCCAGACCCATAGAAGCACAGGTATGCTCACTACGACGACAATAACTTCCAGCACCAGGCCCAGGCGCCAGTAATCGCCAAAGTGAAATCCGCCGGGCCCCAGTATTAGCGTGTTGTTCTGGTGGCCGATGGGTGTCAGGAAAGCGCAGGAGGCGCCCACCGCAATGGCCATCAGAAAAGCGTCGCCATTAACACCTAGCTGAGCCGCGGTACTGATCGCAATCGGGCACATCACCGCTGCGGTCGCGGCATTGTTCACCAGGTCAGACAGGAACATGGTCACCACCATCAGCGCCACCAGCCCAATGACGGCATTCCCCTGGGTGACGTTATCCAGCAGGAAGCGCGCGATCATATCGGCAGTTCCGGTGGTGGCGACGGCATTGGCGACCGGAAGCATCGCCGCCAGCAGCACGATCACCGGCCAGTCGATTGTTGTGTAAAGCGAACGCAGTGGAACAATGCCCAGGACGATATAGGCCGCCACCGCCAGGGCGAACAGAATCGCCACGGGAAACAGTCCAAAGGCTGCCGCACCAACCGCAACGGCCATGATCAATGAGGCGGTCAGCGCCTGGCCTTTTTTAGGCACCCGGATATCGCGTGTAGCAAGTGGCAAACAGCCGAACATGGACGCAAAACCGGAAAGCGCCTCGGGCGCACCCTGCATCAGCAGCACATCACCCGCCTCTATCGGGGTTGATCGCAGGCGTCGAATCGAACGACGCCCCTGGCGTGATATGGCCAGCAAGTTAATCCCGTAACGGGTACGCAGATCGATAGCCGTTGCCGAGCGCCCGATCAACATCGCGTTGGGCATCACAACCAGTTCCTGAATCAGGATCTCATCCTGCCGGGTCCTGGTTTTTTCCGTTTTATCGTCATCAAGCGCAGCGTTCTGCCTTGCTTGCTTTTCAACTTGCACAGCTTCTACCTCGTCGTCAAAAATTCCAGCTTCCGATTCGGCGGGTAAATCCTCTTCAAGTTTCAGGCCCAGACTTGAAAGCGCCGAAGCCAGTGACTCGGGTTCAACCTCGATGACCAGGATGTCTCCCTGTGCCAGTATGCGCGAGGCGTTAGGTGCAGTAATACGTACACCCTGGCGTATCATGCCGACGACCTGGGCATCGGCTTCATCCAGCATTATTTCTGCCTCGCGCAAACGCTTGCCAACCGCCTTGCTGCCTTCGACGATACGAACCTCACTGAGGTACGCACCGCTATCGAAGCTTCCGGTGTCTGTGCGCTCTCGCGTGGGCACAAGCCGCCAGCCAACCAGGCCGACAAATACAGTGCCGAGGATTGCAACCGAAATACCGACCGGGGTGAAATCAAACATGTGGAACACCCCTGCCCCTGTCGTCGCGCGGAATTCCGAGACGATCAGGTTGGGCGGTGTGCCGATAAGCGTGGTCATGCCGCCCAGGATCGAACCAAAAGCCAGTGGCATCAGCACCTTGCCGGGAGGCAGCTCCAGCTTGGCAGACATTTGAATGGCCACAGGCATCAGCAGCGCCAATGCACCCACGTTGTTCATGAAAGCAGACAACAACGCAGCCAGACCAATGAGCGCCAGAATGCTGACAGTGGGCCCGGCTGTTTTCGGCAGGAACCGTTTCACCAGCACGTCCACCGCACCGGAGTTCAACAGGCCATAACCGAGCACCAGCACACAGGCGACCGTAATCACCGCCGGGTGTCCAAAGCCGGAGAAAGCCTCTTTTGCCGGTACCAGGCCGGTGAGCACACAAACAAGTAATGCCCCCATGGCTACCAGGTCATGACGCCAGCGGCCCCACAGAAACATGGCCATAATCGCCACCAGCACCGTGAGGAGTAGAATCTGCTCAGCTGTCATAAAATATCTCCGGATTCAGGCAGGCATCATCTGGCATGCGCCCTGTCTTTCAGTCACGTTTATCCACCAGTGTTGACGATTTGCCTGATTATGACCTATGCAATCGAGCAAGTAACACCCCGCTCCGGCATTACATACTGCCTCGTCGAACGCATGCTTTAAGATTACATTGCGAGCCCTTTCGACACATTTTACTCGCTCAGGACATGCTCCACGCGGCGATCTTTTGCACCTTTGCGTCACCATTAAATGATTGCATCGTTCCTGGCAATGACCGCAGGATTCTGATGTTGCTTAAGTAAGCACCATTGAGCTGTTACCCAGTTCATACAGCAGCCAATCGATTATTTATTGTGCACAACTGATCAGGCCTTTTTAACAAACTCTGATTTCAACTTCATCGCACCGATACCGTCAATCTTGCAGTCGATATCATGATCGCCTCCGACCAGGCGGATATTTTTGACCCTGGTACCGACCTTGACCACGGAAGATGAGCCTTTAACTTTCAGGTCCTTAATGACAGTGACGGTGTCACCGTCCTGCAGCACGTTACCGTGGGCATCCTTGAATACAACGACATCGCCACCACTTTCGCTTGCTGAATCTTTTGACCATTCATGTGCGCATTCCGGGCAAACATACATATTGCTGTCTTCATACGTGTACGCCGAACCACATTCCGGACAGTTTGGTAGACCACTCATGTTATATCCTGTTTTATTTTTCCAGCTTTAACCAGCCCCCCCCAAAAAGTAAGCG
>Ga0316192_10000220_pt1 | contig 40131 bp, 37 predicted proteins | sample MerIslwburrow_MG_FD_204931 | JGI IMG/M metagenome (GOLD analysis project Ga0316192, IMG submission 204931) | Coastal sediment microbial communities from Maine, United States - Merrow Island worm burrow | ecosystem: Environmental > Aquatic > Marine > Coastal > Sediment | place: USA: Maine...
AAAAAGATATACGGAGGCAAGTATATGAAAACAGAAAATAGTCGCTTGATAGTGTTTGCGGTCTTGGTGGTCTTCTCATGGACCGCGGCATTCGCCTCGAACCAGGCGGTCGCCCAATCACCGGATAGTAAGGCCCCGGGCGGCGGGGACCTCCGGGCAGCCGTCCAGAATCCCGTGGGCGCCATGTACAGCCTTCCGCTAAAGTTTACCTTCGATTACGGCGCACCCAACGGCGAAGCCTCTTTTTTGAATATACAGCCGGTCATTCCGATAACCGTGGGGGATTGGAACCTAATCAACCGGATCATTGCCCCCCTGATCGACACACCCGGCCAGGTCACGGGTACCCCCGAGATCCCGAACCCGCCCCCCGGAGACGGCGCCACCGGTCTCGGCGACATTAATTATTCCCTGTTCGTTTCACCGGCAAATCCGGGAAAGTTCATCTGGGGTGTCGGCCCGTCGGTCATGTTTCCGACGGCAACCGACGAGCAACTCGGATCTGAAAAATGGAGCGCCGGCCCTACCGGCATCATTCTGGTTCAACCCAAGTGGGGAACCTACGGTGGGCTGGTACGCCAATTGTGGTCCTTTGCCGGCGACGATGACCGAGGCAGCGTCAACCAAATGCTCATCGAACCGTTCATCAACTATAATCTGGACGGCGGCTGGTACCTGATCTCCGATATGATCCTCACGGCCAATTGGAATGCGTCTTCCGGTCAGCGCTGGACCGTGCCTCTAGGCGGCGGGGTCGGAAAACTGCTAAAGATTGGCAATCAGGCGATCAACGTGAGGACCGAAGCCTACTACAACGTCGCAAAGCCCGATTCCGCCCCGAACTGGCAGTTGGGGTTTACGATTCAGTTTTTGTTCCCGAAATAAAGCCGGCTGATAAATTCGCTGCGCGAATTTATGAAACGCGACTTCGTCGCTTAAGGGCGGTGGTTTATTAAATCCTGAACAGTTTCGGGTGATAAACCTTTCAAACTGTCAACCAGCAAAATAAGAAAGGATGGAACGAATGGAAACAAATAAAAACACCTTGGCAACTGGTATGCTGGCCGCGGTCGTTTTGGCGGCGGTTTTTCTGGTTGGAATTTTGATCTTTGGGTCCCCGGGTCATGATGTGACCGGCCCGGATAAGATTGCGAAACCGGCTGCGGCAGCCAAAGGCGCCGATGCCGTCGCGCAGAAAATTCAGCAACCGGGTGACACCAGTCCGGACGACTCTTTCGCTCAGTACGGCCAAGTCTTCAAGGGCAAGATTGCCAAATCCTACGCAGAATCCAAGGAATGGTGGCCTTCCTCACCCAAACCACCTGCCGGCACACCCAACGTCATTATATTCCTGCTCGACGACACGGGCTTCGGTCATCTGGGTTCCTTCGGCGGCCTGATCGATACGCCTAACATTGACCGCCTTGCGGAAAATGGCCTTCGCTACAACAACTTCCACACCACGGCTCTGTGTTCGCCATCCCGTGCCGCCATCATGGCCGGTCGCAATCACCACCGTATCGGCCTGGGGTCGCACTCTCTCACCGCGATGGGATTCCCGGGTTACAATGCGTTTCCGCCGGAAAGCGGCAAGTCTGTGGCCAAACATCTGCAGAAGGCGGGTTTTGTGAACTACGCCATCGGCAAGTGGGATCACACGCCGCTCTATGAAGTGTCCGAGAGCGGCCCGTTCGACCGCTGGCCCTCGGGCGAAGGGTTCGATCACTTCTATGGTTTTATGGCGGCCGATGCCGACAACTACCGTTCGTTGGTCTGGCGCGACCACTATCCCACGGAGGATTGGGAAGAGAAACCGGGTTACCACTACAGCGAGGCCATGGCGGACGAGGCAATCCGCAACATCACCTCGCACAACTCCGTTTCACCCGACAAACCCTTCATGCTTTTTTGGGCGCCGGTGGCCATGCATTCGCCCCACCAGGCCCCGCCTGACTATATTAAAAAATACAAAGGCAAGTTCGACATGGGCTGGGACAAGGCCCGTGAGAGCATTCACAAAAAGCAGTTGGACATAGGCATCATTCCGCCTGATACCAAGCTGACGAAGCGCACTGCAGAAATTCCGTCGTGGGACTCACTCAAGCCGGAAGAACAGAAGCTCTATGCCCGCCAGATGGAAGTCTTTGCCGCCATGCTCGAACATGTGGATGCCCAGATCGGAAGGATTTTGAAAACATTGGAGCGCACCGGTCAACTGGACAACACGCTCATTTTCGTCACGGCAGACAACGGCTCGTCAGGTGAGGGCGGGCTGACCGGCAGCTTTAATGAAACCTACGTGTTGAACGGCCTGCAAACGCCCTTCGATGCCAACATGAAACATTACGACGGTTGGGGCGGTCCGGACACTTATCCGCACTTCCACGCCGGTTGGGCGCTGGCAGGCAACACCCCGTTTCAGTATTTCAAACAGATTGTTCACCGCGGTGGCATTCAGGACGCGCTGGTGATCCATTGGCCAGCCGGCATCAAAGCGAAAGGTGAAGTCCGCCAACAGTATCATCATATCACCGATATTGCTGCGACGATCCTCGATGTGACCAAAACCCCGTTCCTTAAGGAACTGGATGGCGAGGAACAGATGGATCTGGATGGCGTGAGCATAGCCTACTCATTCGATAATCCGAATGCGCCAACCCAGCATCCCGAACAGTATTACGAATTATTTGGCAACCGCGCCATCTACCGGGACGGCTGGAAAGCCGTTACGATCCACGCCAATCGCATGCCGTGGGATCTGAACCGGACCAGCCCGTTTGAAGATGATGTCTGGGAGCTTTACAACCTCAACGAGGATTTCTCGGAGGCGGTCAATCTAGCTGACAAACATCCCGAGAAGCTGGAGGCGCTGAAGGCGCGCTGGGAAGAACTGGCTTGGGAGAACAACGTCTATCCGCTCTATGACGATATGATTCAACGCATTGCCAAGCAGCAGGGCCGACTGTTCGGTGATCGCAAGGAATTCGTCTATTACAATCCCGGTGCGCGGCGCATCGCGGAAAAGGCCTCCGCGCCGGTCAAGGGGCGGTCACACACCATTGAAACAACCGTGAACCTCACCGGTAAGGAAGAGGGTGTCCTGGTTGCCTGCGGCGGATTCACCGGCGGATACACGCTCTTCATCAAAGACAATAAGGCCTACTACGACTACAACTATTACAACGGTCTCTACTACACGCTCGAATCGCCGCCACTTCCCAAGGGCGAGGTGAACATCAAGTTTGCTTTCACTGAAACCGGTGGCGTCACAAAGGGATTGCCCGGGGGCAAAGGAGAGTTACACATCAACGGCAAGAAGGTTGCTGACGTGAAGATGCCGGACATGCACATCTCCACGTTCTCGCTCTCGGAAACATTTGATGTGGGGATCGATGCGGGAACACCGGTCAGTGACAAGTATCGGGTTAAGAACCATTACCCGTTTACCGGCACATTGGATAAAGTGGTTGTAACGTTGACTGGAGAAGATGAATTCAAAGATCCCAAGGAAGCAATTGTTGTTGAATCGAATTAGTGTTTGAATCGGATGAGTTTACTCGCTCCCAACTGAGTTGCCGGAATGGGAGCGAGTCAGTACTGTTTTATTTTTAATTTAACCCGGCGCACCCCGAAGGTGTTAAAGTGTGCCGGTCTTTTTCCACGGTGACGGGGAAATTTTGCGTTATAAGGAAGAGTCGTCTGGTCAGGGGCCAATTGCGCTCAAGGGCAAAGAGCAGAACTGGATCCCAACGGTGGCAGGCAAGGCCTGGTTACCCTATTTCCGGTTGTACTACCGAAAAAGGCTTTCCTCGATCAGACCTGGGTACTGCCGGACATCGAAAAGAGGAAATGGTCTGAGAAGCATCGCGTGACGTCGTTGCGGCGCGGCGTGTAAAATTAAGGCTCACGCAACGACCCGACGGCGCAACGAGAGAAAAAAGTGATCAATGACAGAGAACGAAATTGCCAAGCAGGTCATGGATGCTGCGTTCATCATCCACCGGGCTCTTGGGCCTGGTTTGCTGGAGAGCGTCTATGAAGTCATTCTTGCGAAGAAATTGAGCGAAATGGGTGTAGCGGTTGAACGGCAAGTTCCGGTCCCGATTCAATTTGAAAACATCAAATTTGATGAGGGATTTCGAGCTGATTTGATTGTGGAGAAGAAGGTCATCGTGGAGTTGAAGTCCGTGGAACGGTTACAACCTGTTCATTCTAAGCAGCTTTTAACGTATCTTCGTCTAACCGATTTGCGTCTGGGGCTGCTGATCAATTTCGGAGAGAACCTACTTAAACATGGCTTTAAACGTGTGGTTAATGGTCTGAAAGACCAATAAAAAGATCTCGTAGCGTCGTTGCGGCGTTGCGTGAGACTGTTTATGAAAGTGGGTAGACATAGATAACTCTGACGGTGAAATGATCATCAACAAGAAGGAAAACACGGTATGAAAACGGGCATATGGGCCTATCTGATGGTGTTTGCGATTGTGCTGACCCTCAGCGGCTGCGCCTCCCAGCCGAAAGACCAGATCATGTTGATGCCGGCTCCGGATGTCTTCGACCAGGGGGATTGGGACCCGTTTACGGACCGTGACCCCATCAAGGACATCCCCTACGGCGGGATTCTCTACGCCACCGACCGCGAACCGGCCCGGAAAGAACGCCGATACTATCTGGACGAGCGCGGGCATGCGCTGCGCCTCGGGGTGGCTCAGGTTACTGCCGGCAAGGAGGGCATGACCTGGGAAGAGGCCAGGCGCATCTCCTTGCTCAAGGAGCGGCCCGAAGATTATCCGCTCAAGGTGACCGATGTCCGCACAGATACGCCGGGTGCCGATAGCGGCAACGGTCACGCCTATTTTCGGCAGAGCCCATGGACCAGCAGTGATATCCTGGCAACGTTGGCGTTCGATCTCAAACCGGGGGAACGGGGTCTGGAACAGGTGGGCGGCAAGCCGATCTGGACATTTTCGGCGAACTATGTCGATACGCTGCGTGCGGCGTTGCTAAAGGCACGATCGAAATAGATTTCACCAATAACCACAAAGAAAGGATCGCCAAATGAAATCGAAAGCTTTTACTTTTCTCGTAACCCTGCTGATAGCCATGGGATTTGCAGCTCCGGCCGTTCAAGCGGCGGACAAACCCAACATTCTCGTCATCTGGGGCGACGACATCGGCTACTGGAACGTCAGCGCTTACAACCAGGGGATGATGGGCTACGAGACACCCAACATCGACTCCGTGGCGAAGGAAGGGGCGCTCTTCACCGACTGGTACGCCCAGCAGAGTTGCACCGCCGGGCGGGCGGCCTTCATCCTCGGGCAGCACCCCTTCCGTACCGGTCTGCTCACCATCGGAATGCCAGGATCGGACCAGGGGATCGGCAACGACATGGTGACGCTCGCCACACTCTTAAAACCCCACGGCTACACCAACGGGCAGTTCGGCAAGAACCACCTGGGCGACCAGGACAAGCACCTGCCGACGGTCCACGGCTTTGATGAATTTTTCGGCAACCTCTACCACCTCAACGCCGAAGAGGAGCCCGAGGGCTACTACTACCCGAAGGATCCGGAGTTCCGTAAGCAGTTCGGCCCCCGCGGCGTGATCCACAGCTGGGCTGACGGCAAGGGCGGCCAAAAGATCGAGGACACCGGGCCCATGACACGCAAGCGCATGGAGACAGCCGACACCGAGTTCACCGACGCAGCGATCGACTTCATCGACCGGGCCCACAAGGCCAACAAGCCCTTTTTCACCTGGGTGACGACAACACGCATGCACGTCTGGACCCACCTCACCAAGGAGTGGGAAGGCAAGAGCGGTGTCGGCCTATACCCCGACGGCATGCTCGAGCACGATCATGACGTCGGCCGTATCCTCGCCAGGATCAAGGAGCTCGGCATCGATGACAACACCATCGTCTTCTACTCCACCGACAATGGCGCCGAGACCTTCACCTGGCCCGACGGCGGCACCATCCCCTTCCACGGCGAGAAAGGGACGACTTGGGAGGGCGGATTCCGCGTGCCGGCCTTCATCAAGTGGCCGGGAGTCATTAAACCGGGGACCAAGCTCAACGGCATCGCCTCCCACGAGGACATGATCCCCACCCTGCTGGCGGCCGTCGGGGAGCCGGATATCAAGGAAAAGCTCAAGAAAGGTCTCACCATAGACGGCAAGCAGTACAAGGTCCATCTCGACGGCTACAACCTCCTCCCCTGGTTCAAGGGTGAGGCGGAGACGTCACCCCGCAAGGAGATCATGTACTTCGATCAAGTGGGAAACCTCAACGCCATCCGCTACAACAACTGGAAACTCCACTTCGCCATCCTCGAAGGGAACATCGCCTCCGCCGTTCGCGTCCAGACGGCGTGGCCGAAGGTCATCAACTTAAGGGCCGACCCATTCGAGAGAGCCTGGCACGAATCGGAGATGTACCTGCGCTGGATGGCCGAGAACATGTGGCTCTTCGTTCCCGCCCAAGTCTACACCAGGCAGTGGCTGGAGACTTTCAAGGAGTTCCCGCCGCGGGGCGGCACCACGCTGGGCATCGACGGCGTCATCAAACAGCTCGAGAATCCGGCAGCAAGGCAGTAGTTTTGATTAGCAGGGGCGGCGGGCGGCACGGTCAGCGTGCCGCCCCGCAGCCTCGAAAGCAAGGAAGGGAACAAAGCCTTCAAAGTCCACCTGTACGGGTACGACATGTTCGACTACTTCAAGAAGTGTGGCGAGAGTGACGGGGTATAATGAGAATTATCCGAAAGGCAATTCGTCTCGCAGTTGGTTAACGAGCTCCGTGGTTACGACACCGGCATCCGGCTGGATTGGGAACTGCTGCAGGCCGTGCTTATCGGATGTGGGAGACTTTCGCGTCAATGACTGCCTGGCCAAATCCGACAACACCCGGCCGAGTGTCTTTCCTCGCTGCCGGGCAATTTCCTTGGCCGCAAGGAGGACATCTTCTTCAATATCAACAGTGGTGCGCATAAAACCTCCATGAATATCAGGGAATCTTTTGTAAAATTTCGTCGCGATTTTCAATGAATTACATCTGATGTTTGATGTCATCGCATCAAGCGTTTGATGTCAAGACGATGCGTAGGCCAGAGGTCACGAGCTGTGTACCCTGAAAATCTGGAATGACAATCCGAATTTTCAAGGAATGTATTAATTGCCGCGTCGGAATTCGGATGGAAATGTCGGCATCAAACATCATTGAAACGGGAAGCCCTAAAAACATCCATCTGGTGATTGACGATCTTCGGTTCTTCTCCGGACATGTTGAAAAAGGGATGCTCAGCTATTGTGGTCATTTGGTTGCTTTTCAAGGGGACAATTGTAGCCGCTACTTTGCCGTGGTAGATGAGGGTGACTTTCTCTCTCCGGTCGAGGGCCTTTAAAACCTCATTCATTTTGTAACGTAAATCGTCAACACTCGCTTTCATCGGATCCTCCTTTTATGCATAGCTACACTCTACATTTTTGTGGATTCTGTCAATAAGATTAAAGAATGATCGCATCTGGGGGGAGAATAGCAGCATGAAAACATTTCTGGGCATTTTTGTTGCCGTTCGAGGCAAACAAGGTTAGAGGACATAGATCGCCATGCAACCTCAGAACAAAAAGCGCTCCACCGTAAAAACCGTTCTTCGTGTCGCCCTATGGGCCGGGATAGCGGTCATAGTGCTCATTGTCGCGGCCGTGGTTGTCGTGCACCTCGTTGACTGGCGGCGACCCATAAGCGCGGCCGTGCAGGAGCAGACAGGCCGCCGTCTCGAGATCGGTGGTCCGGTGAAGCTGAGGATTTTTCCTGCCCGTGTTCTCATCGACGATGTGACGTTTGCCAATGCTCCCGGCGGATCGAAAGACGTAATGATCACAGTCAAAAGGGTCGGTGCACGATTAAAACTGGCTGATCTCATTCGCGGCAAGCTGACCCTGAGCATCGACTTGAGCGAGCCCGACGTGCTTCTTGAAACAGTTGCGAGCGGTGAGAAAAACTGGTCGCTCAGCATCGAATTGCCGGCCCAATTGGCGTTTGCGCAATTGAGCGTTACACGCGGGCAGGTCGTGTTCCGTGAGCATCCGTCTGGAAACGTTTGGCGACTGGCGGTCGGCGAACTGCTGATTCGAGAACGGCTGACGGGTGGCTACGCGGGACGTCTCGAGGCCAACCTGAACGATATGCCAGTGAAACTGGACGTCGACGTGAGGCCCGCAGAGGATATCGCCGCCAAAAAAGAAACCCTATCCATCGATGGTCAGGCAGACATCTCCGGGGCGAAACTCAAATTTGAGGGGCTGGCTTCCAAGGACACTGAAAGCCCGATCGTCAAGGGAAATATCCGGGCCGACATCAAGGATCTGCAGGGTTTGGGGAAACTGGTCCAGGCTTCCCTGCCGGCTTTGCCGCCGATCACGTTTGCGGCGGATGTAGCGGCTTCCGGTCAACGAATTAATGTGGACGAGCTGAACGTCTCCATGGGAAAGAGCTCGCTCACGGGCAAATTCGAAACCGATATGGGGGCCAAACGCCCCAAGATAAAAGGGACGCTCTCGGCAAAACTTATCGACATTGCCGAACTGAAAGGCAGTGGGAAAAAAACGGTGGACAAAACCGAGGGCTCCAGTCCCGGCAGCCGATTGATACCTGCCGAGCCCATCGCCTTCCCCCCGCTCGATATGGCCGACATCAACCTGACCATTTCGATCGAAAAACTTCTGACCGCACGTCACCTGACCATTCAGAACCTGCAAACCAACATCGTCCTCGCCGGCGGACGGCTCTCCCTGAAGCCCTCAAAGATGCACATCGCCGGGGCCGACTTCAATTTTAAGGGCGATGCGGAAGGGTTGGGTCGAGAGAACACGAAAATTTTGATCAATCTAAATGCATCCGGTATCGATCTCGGCCGACTGCTCAATGCCGTCTCAGGAAAGGAAGATCTGAAAGGCGGTCTTACGGAGGTCGTCGCAGATTTGCAAGCGTCAGGGCGATCGCCGGCAAAGTTGGCATCGACATTGAAAGGGCACGTGCGGGTTTCCGTGGGGCCGGGTCAAGTGTACAACAGAAATCTGGACGATTTGCTCGGTGATGTATTTGCTGGTGTCATTAATACGATCGACCCCTTCCACACCAAAGAGAATAAAAGCCAGCTCAAGTGCCTGGTCATAAACGTTCCAGTAAACGACGGAATCGTTCTGATCGATGACACCGTTGCCCTCGAAACGAACAAGGTGGGCGTTTCTCTGGCCGGCTTTGTGAACCTGAACACTGAAAAGATCGATCTTCTTGCCCGTCCCATGGCAAAAGAAGGTTTGGGTATCGGTGCCGACCTGTTGTCAGACCTTGTGCGCATCCGGGGCACCCTGTCAAAACCACAAACGGAGATAGATCCAGTGGGCGTTGCCAAAACGACCGTTTTACGTGGAATAGATGTGGCGACCTTCGGGATGACAGCTTTATACAGGGGGCAGGCATCCAAATTATCAGCCGATCAGATGTGCGCTGAGGCCCTCCGGACAAGAACACCGACATCGACCGAAAAAGGCAAAAGCAAATAATCTTTGAATTCATTTAATCATTTTAACCCGCATTTTTCACGAGTCGCATTCGTTCATTTACAAGGCATTCAGGGGCGCAGCTGTAATTTGATGCCGCAAGCCCCTGATAACGCAGAAAATGGGCGAATGCGGCTCGCCCAAAGGGTGAATATTTTTAAGCATTTTTTATCTGATCGTTGGGGTACAAAATGTACACCGAAACTTAACGGCAGAATAATCTTTTACCTATTGATATTATGCTTTTTTACAGATCTGCTGAAAAATATTCATGAAATATGCGGGCTATCGCCAACCGGATGGACACCGGCGACTGTCGACCACAATTTTCACGGGGGGTCTGCAAGGAGAATAAAAAATATGAAACAGATTGTTGAATTCATGAAGACGACGGTGATCGGCGGTCTCTTCGTGCTGCTGCCGGTGCTGCTCCTCTACATGCTCCTGGCCGAGGCCTTGCAGCTGGTCGTGGCGTTGGCAACCCCGATCGCCGACCTGTTTCCGAAAGGGGTTTTCGCCAAGGTTAATGCCCCGGTTTTAATTGCGCTGATCCTGATTGTTAGCGTTTCCTTCCTGTTGGGAATCGCTTTGCGATCGGCCGCCTTGAGCCGACTCGGCGGCTGGATCGAAAGCACCGTACTGACTCGTTTGCCGGTCTACACCGTTCTCAAAAGACTGACCAAGGGCTTTGCAAAAGAGGAGGCGGCCGCTTTCAAGCCGGGCCTGCTGACTTCCACAGAAAGCTGGAAGGATATTGTCTACGTGATAGAGGATCACGGCGACGGACACCTGACAGTGCTGGTCCCCTGGGCGCCCACGGCCTTTTCCGGGTCCGTAAAGGTCGTGAGCCGAGACCGGGTGGAGATGCTGGACGCCAACATCGGTGACGTCTCCAAGGTCTTGAGCCTCTGGGGTGTGGGCACACGGGAGCTGCTGGTTAAAAGCAGCGCTAACGGAAAGGTTCAAGAGTAAAGGGTTGCCAGACATAGACCGAATTTGAGTCAACGATCACCCGCAAAACGGGTGGTTTGGATTTCCCGCAATTGGCCGTAAAAACAAAATCACGTAAATGCGTTAATCGTTGCGGTTGTAACCGGGTGCATATCACCCGGTTTGAAACCAACCAGTCGAGCGCATGCATCTTCGTGTCCATTTTGGATGTCCCTCGCCATAGGCCTGATTTTACCGGTGCTTGACGGCGGTGGTCTTTCATGCGAAGACTTTCCGAAACGATGAAGACTGATACTATTAACAAATGGCGGTTCCAGCTATTGCTGGCAGTATTGCTGGTATTATATGTTGTTGTTCCATTCTTAGAAGGGAGGTGGATTCCCGATCTCGTGGTAACGGCCGTCACGGTTTTTGCCGTAGCATCGGTGAGCGAAAGACGCGGGCTCCTGTTGATTTTCATTTTGCTGGCGGTCGCTGTCATCACCGGCACCTGGTATGCCCACTGGTTTCCAGGGTATTCCATTATTTTGTCGGTCCACTTCCTCAACGTTCTGTTCCTGGCTCTGGTCGTGGCCGCCATTCTCGCCCATGTATTCAGATCGACGCGCATCACGCGGGAGACCATTACCGGAGCTATTTGTGCCTATTTGCTGATCGGGTCGATGTGGGCTCACGTATTTGCGATCCTGGAAAATATGGTGCCCGGTTCCTTTGCTGACGCTTCTATCGCGGCAGAAACGGTCTCCAGCCCTGAGCCGATACGCGACCAGTCCGACCGGTTCACGTATTTCAGTTTCGTGACACTGACGACGCTCGGATACGGCGATATGACACCGCTGACCCGACCGGCCAAAAATCTGGCGGTTCTGGAAGCCATTTTCGGTCAGCTTTACTTGGCCGTTTTGATTGCCCGCCTGGTCGGCCAGGCACAGCTGTATAAGAAGCGCGACGATCGACCCCTATAGCTTATTATGTTAAACACTCATGGCCCTCGGGCCGCCACAATGCATGAAAATGACTCGCTGGAGCCCGGATGAGCGGTTGAGAAGGCGTCTGACTGTTTGAGCCGTCTACAGGCGCTTGGACCGGACCCAACACCGATGTCGCGTTGAATTCACAACCGCTCGGCAGAAAACGAATCCATTTTTAATGCCGAGTCTGGTCCGGTCATAGGGCCTGTTGTCGGCGAGTTTCAGCCGCCACTCGAAACCGGTTGTCCGGGCGGAGGCGATTACCTTATTTTCGTACTAAACCGACCATAACCGTAAAAATGGAGGAAGGAAAAATGAAGCGACTGGCTGTCACTCTACTGGTTGCTGTTATTATGATGGGGATGGGATTCACGTTGACCGGTTGCGGCAGTACAACCAAAACAGAGATCAAGGAATCACCCAAGACAACCTTAGGGCAGGAATTGATCGATCTCGAGGAGGCCTACAAGAAAGGCGTCATCACCAAAGACGAATACGAAAAACAAAAGAAGGCGCTGTTGAAGAGTCGGTCCAAGTAGCTTTCAGGTGCGGTTCATGACAGGCTGTCCCGAAACCGGCCGATCATGTCTTCCAGGCGCCAGAGGGCCTGGCGCGCCTCGCGCAGGGTCACCGCCTGGAATCGGATGTGATCGTCCGGCAGAACCTGTCCGAGCACGTGTTGATCGGCCGTGATCACGGTGGCGATCTTGCGATACCCACCGCTTACCGTTTCTCCCAGAAGAATGATCGGCTGTCCGTCGCCGGGGATCTGAACGGTCCCCGGCACCACCCCTTCGGACAGAATCGATTCAGCCATGCCCTCTTTGGCCGAGATTTGCGCCCCTATGAGCCGGATGCCGGTGCGGTCGGTATGGGCCGACACCCGATAAACCGCATTTAAAAAAAGATCCTGCGCCGCTTTATCGAAATGGTCATCCTGGGGGCCTAAGACAACCCGAAGTTCCCAACAGCCGTGATAGGCCGGTACGGCATTCAGATCGAACTTGCGTCCACCCGCCCCCAGGAAAAGCTGCGGCGATGCCGACCACAGGACATCCCCCTTTTGCAACGGCCGGCCGCCCAGGCCGCCGAATCCGGAAGAGAGATTGGTCGATTTACTGCCCATGATTTCAGGCACTTCCCACCCCCCGCCGACAGAGAGATACGCCCGGCAACCGGAATTCAATTCCCTGAAGGCGATCGTGTCACCTTTGCGAAAGCGGTGTGATTGCCACATCCCCAGCGGTTGGTCATTTTGGTGCCACCCCAGGTCGGCGCCGGCAACGGCCATCACAGCGTCAGCCAATACGGTAGCAGTAAAACCCGGCAGGGTGATTTCCAGAACGCCCTCTTCCTCCGGGTTGTCGACCAGAAGATTGGCGATTCGCATGGCGACGCTATCGAGAGCGCCGCTTGGCGCGACGCCGTAGCGACCGAAGCCGAATCTGCCCCGATCCTGGATGGTTGTCAACGGGCCGGCAGCCTTGACCTCCATGACCGCTACGGTTGCCAATTGTTGTAGGCCTCCATTTCGATGGGATAAAAATTGACGGCATCGCCAATTTCGAGCGGTGTCGGCGGCCATGCCGCGGGGTCGAACAGCCTGACCGGCGTGCGCCCAATGATCTGCCAGCCCCCCGGGCTTGCGACGGGGTAGATGCCGGTCTGCCGTTGGGCGATCCCCACCGAGCCCTGCGGGACGCGGGTCCGGGGTGTATCACGGCGCGGCGTGGCTATTTCGACCGGCACTTCCCCCATATACGGATAACCGGGGGTAAAACCGATCATGTAGACGTGGTAGGTGGTCGCCGAATGATACCGGATGACATCGTCCGGTGTCATGTGATGGATTTCGGCTAACCAAGGCAGGTCCGGTCCGAATTCTCCGCCGTAGACAACCGGAATCCTGACGGTCTTGGGTTCGGGTATCCGGGACGAATCGGCGGTTTCCATCAACCGGAGGGTGCCGGCCTTGAGGGCGGCCAGCGAAATTTTTAGGGGATCGAAAACAATCAGCAATGTGGCGTAACTGGGTATCAGCTCGACGACGCCACCGAGTTTGCGGTCTATCAGACTGTAATAGAGCATCCGCACGCGCCGGTTCACCTCGCGGCTGATGTCATCCCCCAGCTCCACGAGCAGGGAACGGTCCCCCATGACCCGGAATTTCGGTTGCTTATATTCCATCATTAAAGGAACGTTTGCGGTGCGCGGATGTCGACCCCGGCCGCAGCCAGGGTCTCCCTTATCTTCCTGACCAGCTGCAGGGCCGCTGGATTGTCGCCATGGACACAAATCGTATCGGCATGCAGCGCGATGTCGGTACCGTCGACACACGTCACCTTGCCGTCGGTCGCCATTTTGCGGACTCTCTGTGCCGCCAGGTCGTGATCTTTTATGACCGCACCGGGCGTTTTCCGCGACACCAAGCTGCCGTCCGGGTTATAGGCCCGATCGGCGAAAAACTCGAAGGCGATCCGGATCCCGTGGCGCGCGCCCATGGCCTGCAGGTCATCCCGGTCGGTTCCGCCGAGAACAAACAAAACCAGGTCCTTATCCAGTTCGGCCATCGCGGCCGCAACGGTTTCCCAGATGGCCGGATTTCGGACCGCCATGTTGTAAAGCGCACCATGCGGTTTGACGTGCTGAAGCCTGACCCCTTCTGCAATTGCGAAGGCCTGAATGGCGCCGATCTGGTAGGTGACGTAATCCCTGATCTCTTCTTGTGAAACCTCCATGGCGCGGCGCCCGAAGCCCATCAAGTCCGGAAGCCCCGGGTGAGCCCCCACCGCCACCCCGTGGTCACGGGCCAAGACAACGGTGCGCCGCAGTACCGACGGGTCTCCGGCGTGAAACCCGCAGGCGATATTGGCGGAGCTGATCAGCGGAATGAGTTCTTCATCGAGCCCGAGTTTGTAGTTTCCGAAACTTTCGCCGACATCCGAATTGAGATCGATTTGACGGGCTGACATAATCTCCTCCTCCCCTATCCAAAGTGAGCCGCATATTTTTATGGCACAAGTCCGATAAAAATTCAAACCCGCAGATCACGCCAGTGAAAGCTATGAGGGGGCAGGTCGAAAGGAAATGTGACACCTTAAAGGCATGACACAGACCGGTGCGGCCATGACGGCCTTTGACGTCACTTCCAGGGCATCGGCCAAGAGTCTCGGATGCACTTTAATGACAAAGTTCGACATTCAGTTGGCGGTAGCGGAGCTGATGCAGCAACAAGGCCTGACCAGGGCCTATAGGGGACGAAAGTTAAAGCAGCATGTCGATGACAGAGATCCGAACGTGTCTTTGAAGGCCCTCGACCAGAGCTGGAAGCTCGAAGGGGCTTATACCGAAAAGCACATAAACCTAAATATTAACTACGAAGACTATGACAAGACTAGTGAAGCCCTTGACGCCGAGATCGCAAAGCTTGAAGAAAAGATGCGCCAGCATGCAGGCGGGATTTTTGGGCCGGTGTTGACTTGGGATGAATCGGATTCTTTTAGGCAGGCATCAGCGCCGTAGGGCCACTCGACTCTTACCGGATGTCGCATCCTTACTTTATCCAGCACTAAAGCCCGCCGCCCCAGCGATATTGCCAAGCGATGCCGATGAGGTCAAAATCACTACCGGTGCGCGTTGATATACCGGTACTGGCATAAAGCTTGATAGAATTGTGGCGATTCAGCGGCAGCGCCAAGGTCGCGCCCAACCGGGAGTTCCTCTGAAGGTCGTCGCTGGTGACGCCATCGACCTCAGTGCGCCCTCCTGTAAAGTAGGTTCCGGTAACCGCCATCCAAATACCGGAACGAAAACCGTAGATGAGGTGTCCCTGGAACGAATAAATCGGGTCTTGCTCGCGTGTCCTACCGCCGAGAAAATCCTCGTTGTCAGAAAAGAGCCTTACGGCTGCGGACAGCTCCGCCGTCCATGGCTCCCATGCCTTGGAAAGGAGATGATCTTAGATGCCATGTTCCCGCCCTCGTCGAGTATCGACCGGTTTCAGAATTACTCAAAAACCGGCGAGGCCTTGTACCATTGAAATCCGTCTCCGGCCGATTGATATCCCAGATCGAAGAGTTTGCCCATGTTAACCGGGTCGACGTCTTCGTTGGGTTTCAGCTCGAAAGCCTTCGGGATATAGGCAAGGTTGTAGTCGATACCGTCACGCTGACAGTCGAGAAAGATCTGGTACATACCCAATGCCTTGAGTCCGGAGGAGAGAATTGATTGATATGCCGGCGATGGGTATGATTTAAAGCAGTTTCCGCTTGGCCTCCTTTTTCTCACTCGACTTGTCGGCGAGGAGCCTGTAAGCAATGTAGTATTTATAGATGTTGCTCACATACTGCACCGGCTCCCGCCCGATTCGACGAGAGGCAACCACTTCGACGTTACGAAACCAAATATTAGGGTCAAGGCTCGATTGGCGGGCTTCTTCACGAAGCTTGTTAATTTTTGCCGGCCCCGCGTTGTAGGCGGCAAAGGAAAACAGCGTTTTGTTGAATTTATCCATGGGCTCGTTTTCGAAGTACTGATCCCGCAGAAAACGCAGATATTTAACTCCGGCATGAATGTTGTTTTCCAGTTTTTCGATGTCGGCGATGTTCACGTTCGGATCTGCGGCCGTGCTTGGCAGCACCTGCATGACGCCGATCGCTCCGGTGGGACTGCGCTTGCTATGGTCGATTCCGGATTCCTGGTAGGCCTGAGCGGCGATCATCAGCCAATCGAAATCGTAACGGTCGGCATACTTTTTAAAGAATTCGATCGTTCCCCGGAGCCGTTGCATCCCCTCCTCGTTCAGAGCCCGGCGGACCCATTTCGTGCTCTCTAGGTATCGCTTGAACAGCATGTTGCCCATCAGAGTCCCTTGTTTTACCGTTCCGATGTATTCGTTTACAGCCTTCTTCAATCTGGGGCTGTTTTTGCGAATCGCCCAGGCAATCTGCCCTTCGGTTCGAAGCTTGATCTCCGGGTGCAGGGTCACGTCCTTGAAAATTTGAACCCAGAACCGCCCCTTGTGGCTGTCAATTACGACCATCGGAATGAGACCGGCATTGAGCATCTCCAGTAGATCCTCGTCTTCGAGAAGCTCGTCGGCAGACACTATTTTAACTGGCTTGCGGCCTTCTTTTTGGAGCCGGGCGTTCAATTGCAAAAGGCTTTCGTAATAGCTGCTCGATTTTCGTACGTGGATTTCCTTTCCGCTAAGGTCCGCGATGGTTTGCACCGCCGGGGAGTCGGGTCCAGTAACCAGAATTTCGTCGACACCGGTGAATAGGGGGTCTGAAAAATCGACCTGCTTCCGACGATCGTCGGTGATAGTAAGGTTGCCTGCGGCGATGTCACCGCGGCCTTCAACCAGGTTAGGTATCAGTTGGTCCCGGGGGGTCGGGATCACGGCAATCTGTATTCTGAGAGTCTTTTTGCCCAGCTTTTGGTTCAGGTGTTTCTCGAATTCTTTCAAAAGGTCGTACGTCAATCCACGCTGGTCGGCACCGTCCAGGAAATAAAACGTTTTGCTGTAGGGCACCATGGCGCGGATGGGTGGCGCTCGGCCATCTGGTCGAAATCTCCGGTCCAGTTCCGCTCTATTTCGAGCAACGATTCATCGGCCTCGCTTCTTAGCGGCAAAGCCGCTGCTATCATAAAAATGACGAAAAAAAACTTTATGAGTTTGGGTCCATATTGGCAGGCACCTATTTCAGCCATTTTGAGATTTGTTTGAGGCATCACCGGTTTCACACCACCCCCTTAGTCCCCAACATACTGTGTTTTAGCAAGAGGCGGATGAAAACTCCGGCCGCCTCTTGCCTGTTTTTTTAGTCTCCACTTAACCAACTCGATTTCACCCGGCCGCCAGGTCTTGTCGATCCCGGGCTGCATCAGGCTGTACATTCTCGGGGCAATAAGAGGGTGCTGCCTGATGTCTCTTAAGGCGAATCGGCTCAGCGCTCGTCTGCCCAAGCAGGCTGTCCAAAGACTGGGGCCCGGGAAGTCAGCAGTTATATACGCCGACTGCACAGCGCCGCACCGTGCGCCGCGCCACCCCGGCAACGCTCACCGGGGTCAGTGGACGCCCGACTCTGGCTTCGGCCGTCGGCACCAAACGTTGGGCCCCGGGGACCGAAAACTGCTCTCCAATCTCGGATCCGAAAGTCATGATGACCCCAAAAATCAGAACGATAACAAGTATCTTCAACGTGTTCATTTTGCGTCTCCTCTCTTGAAATTGTCCGGTAAAACATCCATACTCTTTAGATCCTTCAACTCGACCTTATCGGCCTTGGTTGTGTTCTTGAAGCTGAAATCCGTTGCCACCACCTTGCTTCCAGTCTTCCAATCTCTGGTCTGAATGGTGTATTGCGGCCCACCGCTAATGCGCTTTGAGGTAATGACATATCGGTAAGGAAAAGGGCGCTTGCCTTGTGCAATCCAGATCTGAAAATCAACTTCGTTTGTTCGAAAAGCAAGGAAATCGCATTCAACGCCGCCGATCACACCGCTGCCAAGGTCCTTTACGTCGACGACATCGAGCATCAGCGCATCGTAGATATTCGGCAACAGCAAATCCGCGGCTGGCAGCGGCTTTTGGTATGTGTCCCTCAATTCGTCGATCAGATGACCGATCGTGCCGGGCACATCAAGCTGCGTATAGAGATTAAGGTTTTTGCCCAGCAGCGTCAGCGTTTTCCCGTCAAAGGACATCTCGACATCCGCAAACCCGCCTTTGCGCGTGACACGGATCTTGTCAGGCCGGTTGAGAGTCACAGTGCCTGAACTCGCCAGCGCGAGTTTCTGTTCATCTTTGGTGACGACCTCGAGGGTGGCATCGAATTCACACGAGAGGGACTTCTGCGCTCCCATGTAATCGGACATGGCCTTGAGGATCCGCTTGGCATCTGCCTCATCGGCGCTCACTCCCGCGGACGTCCCCAAGAGAACGATCAAGGACAGGGCCACGGCGACCATACAGCGCACAAACATTTTCACTGATTTTGGACCTTTCTTGTTCACCTGAGTGTACCTCCTTTCTTTTGTTGTTTTTGTAACTATTAGAAATAAAATCGAAATTTAAGATACGGCTCGACTATATTATGGTTCTGCACATGCAATTTTGAGTCAGCTGAAGTGGTTTTTGATATTTTAGAATCATGCCGCCGTATTGCTGTCGTGTTAGCGGTCTGGACTATATCGATAAATATCCCTGCAGCAAGTCGCAGGGATATTTATCGAAAATACATCACAGTGGTTCAAACGTGAACTTCTGCCCCCCGACGGAAACCTCACCCATGAGGCCACCTTTAGCATGAACAAAGACGGCCATGCCTTTATGATATTTGGTTTCTGCCTGGGCGCCGGTCTTGGGGCCTGCACTGGCGCCGGCACTTTTCCCGGCGGTTCCGGCCTGGGCCTGGGCTCCGGCTGTTATGGCGACTGCCTGAGCGGTAGCGCCAAACTCGAAATTTCCAGTCGTGAACTCGTCGTAGGCCCGTTTATCCTCAAAGAAAACAATCTGGCTACCCGGGCTCTCAGCTTTGCACTCACTGTTTTTATCTCTCAATGATCTCCTTCCCCTTTTCATCCACATATGATGTGTAGTGGGTCCCGTTCTTTTGCCGAATCATGCCTCTCACGTATTGTCCCATATCATCATAGATCACAACCCCGACATTTCCTTCTTTGACACCCATGCCGGCCCGTTCCACCTCGTTTTCATCCATGACAACAAAGCCGTATCCCATCATGTCTCCGCCCATAGCCAAAATCTTCTTTTCGTTTTCATTGGTCATGGCAAGACTGGGAACCCCTTCATCCATCCCCATACCGATTCGGGGTCTGCCTTCTTTGTCAGCCACTAGAATACCGCTTCCTCCTTCATCGGCGGTTATTCCGATGCCAACGACCCTTTTCCCGGCCTTGTTAAGAATTCTCATCCCCGTCCCTTCTTCTTTCTTGGAACCGATGAGTATAATCTCTCGGCCGGTGTCATCGACAATGGATATTCCTTCGGCAATGATTTGGCGGAAATGCCCGTCATGCAGCCCCGCCTTGGCTCCCATCAATACCAGGGCCAGGAAAGATATGCTCAACAAAGCCATACAGGTTTTCAGCTGTCGATTCTTTTTTTCAAGTCTGTTCATCCGTTCACTTAGTGTTGCTTTTTCCCTATGCAAAGATTTCATCTTAGACCTCCTTTGCTGAATGATGGCCAGTCGTTTCAGGAAACCCTATTTATCCTTGTTCACAGCATCGTTGAGCAAGGCACCTCCGAGAGCACCCGCTCCGGCACCGATCAGCGTGCTCTTGGTATTGCCGCCGATGAGCTGCCCGCCGATGGCCCCTACCGCTGCACCGCCGACAGCTCCCTTCTGGGTCGGCGTCATGCCGGAACAGCCAATGAAAATGATAGAGATGGAGACAAGTAAAGATAGGATAATAATCGCACTTCTTTTTATCATGATGCACTCCTCCTCGTTTATGGGTTAAACGGAAAGTCCGACGGAATTTCACAGGAAATCCCAAGGCAGGTACCCATCAACAGGAACGCTGTGAATATCACTGCCACTAATCGTTTGTTCAAAGCTTTCTCCTTTCGCCTCCGGCTTATCGCATCCCGGGCTTTGGCGCAATCATGGATTTAATTTCTCCGCTTTAGGCGGCGTCCACGTCTTCATCTTCTCCAGGTCCGGGACGTAGATCCGCATTATGGCACCGATGTCCTCGTCCTTGCGGCTGATCGGCAGCCAATTCTCTTCCGGAACGCCCCTTGTGGGCCTCACCAACGAGAAATAGCGCAAAATTGATGTTCCCGAGGATGTCGTCAAAAAAGTCGATATCAATTTCGGTCGGCGGAAGACCGGGTAAGGTGGCCACTGTTCCGTTTTGGCCAACCAGCCAGCCGTAGAGAGTCAGTTGAAATTCCCATTCTTTGCTGCCACTCGATTCCGCGTGGGCTGAAAAACAAGCGACCAGCAAGCAAATTATCCGCAGATGAAAACCCTCGCGAACCGACCGACCGAATTTTTCATGCTCCCTCCATTCTATGGGTAGAATGCTCTCCCAGCAGCTCTGATTTTGAAACACGTTTTGACCGTTTGCTTTCGATCGGGAAATCGCTCAAACAGGCTAAAAAGACTTGGCTGGATGACGGTCATGTCTATCCCTCCACTAACAAAGAAGTGCAGTGAACAGTTCGGGAAAGCAACTGTCTGAAAAAAAACGGTCAGCAGAAAAGCAGTCAGCAGTTCCGATCGGCTTGCTTGGAGTGAAGGTCAGTAAGAGATTGCTTTGGATGATTGTTTGTGTAATAAAATCCGAATAGTTTGTAAACCTAATTTAGGATAAATTATCCTAAATATTTTCTCGTATCTAATTGGAATTTATAGATATAATTTGATTCGGAATCCAGAGTTTTTAAGATGACCACGAAAGATGAAACACCTGAGAAAGCCCATGTGAAGACGGATTTGCCGATGTCTGCCGATCAGATTCGGGGGCAACTCCGGCGGATTCTGGCCAGTCCGGTATTCAGGGCCACCGAGGCCCAGAGGGCGTTTCTGGAGTTTGTGGTCGAAAAGGCGCTCGCCGGAAAATCCGGGGACATAAGGGGCTTTACTGTCGCCACCCAGGTATAGGGATCCTCTGGTCCATGCTGGCACGACTGTACGTCACAAATTATGGCCTCGAATTGTTCGATGTGGATACACCGCCGGACGAGGCTGTGGCATTCGCCGAAAAAGGAGTCAGGCTCGATCCGGCCAACCAGCGGGTTCGAGGGATCATGAGCTATGTCCTGCTCTTGAAAAACGACCTTCCGTTCGGTTTGGAGGAGGCCGAACGCGCCTTCTCCCTGAACCCGAATTCACTGATCATGATGGCCGATCTGGGATACCTGCTGACCTTGCTGGGAGATTGGGAGCGCGGGCCCGCGCTGATTCAAAAGGCGATTAAGAACAATCCTTATTACAACGTCATCGTTCACTACGCACTGTGGGTGGACTGCATCCGACGCGGAGACGACGAAAAAGCCTGCGCGGAAACGCTGCATTTTAGAACGCCACTTCTTTTCTGGGACCCGTTGATGAAGGCCGCCACGATGGGGCTGCTGGAAAGGATTGATGAAGGCAAGCAGGCTGTCGAAGATTTGCTCAAACTCAAACCCGACTTTACAAATCGCGGCCGGGCGCTGATCAAACACTACATAAAATTCGATAATGTCCTCGAACGGACGATTGAAGGTCTGAGCAAGGTCGGGCTGATCATCGAATAATGATAAAGAAATGCGGGAAACGTCAGATTTCGGCCTGATTGTATATCATCAGCTAATAGAAAAAAATTTGGCTTATTCGAAAGGGTGACATCCGGAAAATATCAAATCCATCTTCATCCCGACTTATTTTGGTGCCCTATGGCAAATGAAATTATTCTCTTGGTCGACGACAACCCGACCAATCTGCAGATGCTTTTCCAGTTGATCGAGAAAAGTGTTGAGTGCAAGCTCCTGATCGCCAAGAACGGCGAAACCGCACTCTCGATCGCCCGGAAAACCCGGCCTGATTTGATCCTACTCGACATCATGATGCCGGGGATCGACGGTTTCGAAGTGTGCCGACAGCTCAAAGCCGATCCGGCCACCAGCCGGATCCCGGTTATTTTCCTGTCGGCACTGGACGAGACTGCAACCAAGGTGAAAGGGCTGCAAGTGGGTGCGGTGGACTATGTGTCCAAGCCCTTTCAGCCCGAGGAGGTCATCGCGCGGGTCAACACCCACCTCACCATCCACCGCTTGAGTCAGGAGGTTCAGGAGCAGCGGGACCAGCTCGAGCATGAGCTCAAAGTCGTGTCGGAGCTCCAGCGTAAGTTGCTGCCCGGATGGCTTCCTGACATCCGCGGACTGAAATTGGCGGTGCATTACGAAACCAGTCGGTATGCCGGCGGGGATTACTACGACGTCGTCGGGCTGCCGGATGGCCGCTGCGGCCTGCTGGTAGCCGATTCCGAAGGCCACAGCGCCCCCGCGACGGTGATGATGGCCATGACCTGCGCCCTGTTCCGTTCCTGCCCGGATCTGTACGACCAGCCCGACAGGGTTCTGGACTTTCTCAACACCAACCTTTGCAAGGTGAACAAAGAGAGCTTCGTAACCGCCCTCTACGCGGTCTACGACCCCAACCGCAGAACCCTGCGAGTCTCCCGTGCCGGCCACCCTCTGCCGATCATTTTTAAACACTCGGAAGGCAAAGCACGCGAAGTTGCCTGCGATGGCGTGTTCATAATGGGGTTTGACCCTTACGATCAAGTGCCTGTGACTGAAATCGGGTTGGACCCGGGAGACCGCTTGCTTCTATACACGGACGGCGTATCCGAACGGTTCAACCCGGACAAGCAACTCTACGGCGCGGAAAGGCTCTGCCGGCGGATGGAGCAGTCCGTCGGACTCGACGATCCGCGGGTGTTGCTGAACGGAATTGTTCAGGACCTCAAGGATTTCGCAGGCGAGCGCCCGGCGGATGACGACCAAGTGCTCCTTCTTGTCACCTTCTAGTTGACCCGCAGAGGGCGTCATCCGGCAGACACTCTTGCGTTGCAGGCCAGCGAGGAGATCGAAGATGAAACTGGGTTACAAGATACTGCTGCTTTTCCTGGCGGCAAGCCTTCTGATCCTGATTGCCGTGGAGGTGGGGCTTGCACCTTCCATGAAAAGCAATCGGTTTGCCACCATCGCCGAGGATTATCAGAACCAGCTGAAACCCATCGATTTCGCCTTGAGCACTTTCTTCAAGGACGCGGAAAGCGATTTGCGCATGCTGGCCGCAAACGAATTCGTCCGGTCAAGGGAGGATCGGGATTTTACCAATTTCACGGAAGCGGACGAAGCGATCTTCCAGTATGCCTACGGCCCGCTCGAACGGGACATCATCAATCTCTTCAGCGCCTACCGCGAGACCCACGATTACGTGGGCTCGGTATACATGGGAAGAGAAAACGGCAGTTTCGTCCGATCCCATAAAAGAGCCAAACCGACCCAGTACGATCCCCGGACCAGGCCGTGGTACATTCTGGCGCAAAACAACCCTGGCCGGGTCATGAGAACGGAACCGTACCGCTCGGTGACATCGCCTGACATCAACATCGGCATCGTCACCGCTCTGGTTGACGAACAGGGTCGGGTATACGGCGTTGTCGGGATGGACATTACCCTTAACGATCTCACCCGCTATATCGATAGCGTTCGAGTGTCGCGGGGAGGGTCGTGCGTCCTGCTGGACGAAAACGGGACTTTTTTGGCTGCTCGAGAGGCCGAGCTGCGTCAAAGCCGAATCGATACCGTTTTCGGCGAGGCGGCGATAACGGCCTTGCAAACGCCCAAGGGGGCCGTCACCCTCCAAGGAAAAGCCGGAAACAGCTATCTATTCCACTACACGTCCCCGGAACTCGGCTGGAATCTGGGCGTGATCATCCCGGTTGAGGCTATCGACAAGGAGGTTGGCGAGTTTGTACAGCGTGTTGTGCTGGTTCTCGGTATCTCTCTGTTGCTGCTGAGCGGACTCACCTTGCTCGGTCTGCGCAGATTTGTGATCCGGCCCCTGCAGGATTTCGAGGAAGCCGCCCGAGAAATCACCCTCACCCGCAACTACACGCATCAGCTTAAAACGCCCTCGAACGATGAGATCGGAAGCCTGTCAGATGCGTTTAACGTCATGATGAAGTCGATCCACGAGACTGACCGTGCTCTCCGGAAGTCGGAAAGAGAGCTGAAGAACCACCGGGATAACCTGGAAAAGCTCGTCGCCGAGAGAACCGCCGATCTCTTGAAATCCGAGGAACGCATGCGGCTGGTCCTGGATTCGGCCGGGGACGGCATCATCGGTGTGGATAGCGAGGGCCGGGCCACCTTTGTCAACAATGCGGCCGAGCACATGCTTGGTTTCGGGGAAGGCGAGCTCATCGGCAAACCCATCCACGAAACCATTCACCACAGCCGGTCGGACGGCAGCCCCTATCCTGCCGATGAGTGCCCGATGCGGGCGGCTTTCACCGACGGAGTCGTCCACCGCGTGGAGGAGGAGATACTCTGGCGCAAGGACGGTACGGAGTTTCAAGCCGGGTACGCCGCCAATCCCATTCGCATGGAAGGCCGGGTCATCGGCGCGGTGATCGTTTTCGAAGACATTACCGAGCGCAGACGGGCCGAGGAACGGGTCCGGAACTCCGAGCAGCGCCTGGCCCAGATCATCGATTTTCTCCCGGATCCGACCTGGGTCGTCGACAACGACGGCGTGGTGGTCACCTGGAACCGGGCTATGGAAGTTATCACCGGCATTCATGCCAAGGACATGGTCGGAAAAGGCGACTACGAGTATGCTCTGGCGTTCTATGACGAGCGGCGGCCCGTGTTGATCGATATGGTATGGGACTGGAGACCCGAGTTCGAAGACAAATACCTGTCGATCAAGAAGGACGGCAACATCCTGCGCTCCGAATCCTATCACCCTCACTTGGGCGAGGGGGGAATGTATCTTAGCGGCACGGCGGGTTTGCTTTACGACGCATCCGGCAACCCGGCCGGTGCCATCGAGGCACTGCGGGACATCACCGAGCGCAAACAAATGGAGAAGATGCTGCGTCAGGCTCAGGGAGCCGCCGAAGCCGCCAGCAAGGCCAAGGGAGATTTCCTGGCCAACATGAGCCACGAGATCCGCACGCCGATGAATGCCATCCTCGGAATGACTCATTTGGCGTTGAAAACCGATCTTTCTCCCAAGCAAAGTGATTATCTTAACAAGATCCAGACCGCCGGCAACTCTCTGCTGGGGATCATCAACGACATTTTGGACTTTTCCAAGATCGAGGCGGGCAAGCTGGAGATGGAGGCGGTTGCCTTCAACCTGGACGAGGTGCTGGACAACCTGGCCAGCCTGATTACCGTGAAGGCCCACGAGAAGGAGGGGCTTGAAGTATTGTTTTTTACCGACCCGGATGCCCCCCGAGCCCTGGTGGGAGACCCTTTGCGACTGGGGCAGGTGCTTGTCAATCTCGCCAACAACGCCGTCAAGTTCACGGAACGCGGCGAGATCCTTGTCTCCACCGAGCTGGTCACCCGGGGGGAGAAGTCGGTGGAGATCCAATTCAGCGTCAAGGACACTGGGATCGGAATGACGGAGGACCAGAAGGCGCGGCTGTTCCAATCCTTCAGCCAAGCCGACGCGTCCACCACGCGGAAGTTCGGCGGCACGGGGCTCGGGCTTGCGATCAGCAAGCGGCTGGTGGAGATGATGGGCGGGCGGATCTGGGTTGAAAGCGTGCCGGGGCAGGGCAGCAGGTTCTGTTTCACCGGGGTCTTCGGTATCAGTCGCGAAGAAGCCCGAACCCCCTACACCCCACCGCCGGACCTGAGAGGCCTGCGAACGCTGGTGGTGGACGACAACTCGACCTCGCGGGAGATCCTGCAGGGGATGCTGGAGTCGTTTTCCTTTGAAGTGACGCTGGCGGCTTCGGGCGAGGAGGGATTGGCCGAGGTTGAGAAATCAATGTCCGACCTGGATTACGACCTGGTGGTGATGGACTGGAAAATGACGGGCATCGACGGTATTGAAACGGCGAAGCGCATCAGAAACCTTCCAGGCTTGAGCCGGATACCCCGCATCATCCTGGTGACCGCCTACGGCCGGGAGGAGATCATGCGCCAGGCGGAAAAGATGGGACTGGACGGGTTTTTGATCAAGCCGGTAAGTCCCTCGGTGATGTTCGACACCGTCATGCAGGCGTTTGGGAAAGAATCCGGCCGGCCGCTCCGGACGGAAACGGAAAAGGAGCTTGAAGCCGCAGCCTTCAAAGAACTTGCCGGAGCCAGAGTGCTTTTGGTGGAAGACAACGAGATCAACCAGCAGGTGGCCATGGAGATCCTCTCAGGGGCCGGGCTCAAGGTGACAGTGGCCGGCAACGGGCAGGAGGCGGTGGATCTCATCGGGGCGCACGTCTACGACGCGGTGCTGATGGACGTGCAGATGCCGGTGATGGACGGCTACACGGCCACCAGGAAAATCAGGGAACTTGAATCCAGACGGCCTCCAGCCGCGCGCCTCCCCATCATTGCCATTACCGCTCACGCCATTTCCGGGGACCGAGAAAAGAGCATCGCCGCCGGCATGGACGACCACGTTACCAAGCCCATCGACCCGGTGCAGCTCTTCTGCACTCTGGCAAAATGGCTGCAGCCCGGGGAGCATGAGCCGGTTGAGGCGTCTTGCCCGCCACCAGCCCCGCCGGAAGAAGAGCCTGCTGCTGTGGGGAAAACGATGCCGGACGCAATGCCAGGGTTCGATCTGACCGATGGATTGCAGCGGCTTATGGGTAACCAAATATTATACCATAAACTGCTGGTGAATTTCGGAACCCAGTACGTTGGGGCCGGCGCGGACATCCGCAAAGCTCTTGATGCCGGCGACTTCGATCGGGCTCACGAACTGGTGCACGCCATCAAAGGGGTGGCCGGCAACCTGGGGGCCAAGGACCTGCAGCGGCAGTCGGTTGCGCTGGAGAAACTCGTCAAGCACGCCGATCCCACCAGCCCGCCGCCGGCGGATGATCTGAATTCGGCTTTCGAGGCCTTTCAGGAATCGCTGGGTCAGGCGCTGAGCGCCGTGGCATCTTTAAAACCTGGCGACGCTGTAGCGGTGTCACCTGCTCGGGCGGCGGCCGGTTCTCTCCCGCCTGCGCTGGCAAAGGAGGCGGCGACCTGCTTGCGGGAGGCGGCCGAGTTGGGGGACGTGTCCGGTCTGGCAGCTATCTGCAGCGAATTGACCGCCAAAAATGAAGCCTTCGGCCCCTACAGCGCAAGGGTTGCTCAGTTGGCTGCCGACTTCGATCTGGACGGCGTGCTGAGGCTGGTGGAAGAGTTGGAAAAATAGCCGCCCGCTTGCTCTTGTATGGACCTGTTGGGTTAAATACCGGTCGGCATAAATAGGTGCCGTTTGCCAGTCGCCTCACGCTTGACGGACAATGGCAAAACCCCTGCTGAATAATCGCATTTTTAAAATATAATCCCTATGTAGTTCTTGCAAACTTATAAGAGTGATTTGAAAGAGCCTGCAACAGGTTAAACTCTGTACTTGTGCTTACAAAAATAGTATATTAATCACCAATAATATTAGATGGATAAAGAGATATGGCAGCCAGAGCCTGTTACCAAAAACATTTGTCCACCTACCTTTAGCGGTAGTCGGCGAGTCTCTCCCAGTTAAAAAAATCTATATTTTCCAAGGAAGCCGGGCGATCACCGAAGAGCAATACTACCCGCAGACCATCGGTCATATAATGAGTGCTCTCAGACGATGCGTCCATAGTGTTCGGCTGGTTATCTCCCGCCCCTTTGACAAAACCGATTTTCATCAGCGCCTGCGAATAGGCCAAGTCCTGAGTGATGTCATTGCGTGCCTCGTCCACGAAAGGATCTAACGGAAGCGTTTCCTCTGAAGGTGCCACGTCTGAAAAACGTCCCCCTTGGCGGGTACTGGTTTGACCCACCCAGACCGGCTTACCCTGAAAGAGAATCGATGTCTGCCAGATCCGGATCGTATGCGCCTGGGCCTTGGTGTAGCCTCGGCTCAGCTTCTTCCCGGAAATATCCTGGCTGCGCCCGAAGGCATAGCGCGGGTTCAACAATTGGTATACATAGCCCCTCCGTATAAAAGCAGTGATCCAATCGTCGATAGCGCCAATAATAACGACATTGATGGGTTCGGCGGCTGAACGCTCGTCATTATCTTTAGTTACGCAACAGGGGAGCTGTTCCAGGGCTTGGCGAAGGTCGGCCTCGCTGTCCATGTTCTGCAGCTGGGCGGCCGAATACATGGTATCCAATCTTTCGAGGATAGCTTGATCTCGATCCGAATTCGGATTCGGTGCGAAAAAGGTAAAGTTCTGACTGAAATCATCGCCCACCAGATCGACATCAATGGCTTTTACCTGCTCCGACCAGCTTGTGAAAATGTACCCGGATGCCTGCGATCCCGGCAGAATCAGGCTTCTTATGGGAAACTTCAACTTCAACAGGTGCTCGTCGAGCTCTTTGTTTGCATCGGCGGCAAACGCCTTGTGATAGGCAAAGGCGACTTCCAGCGGCGCGTAATATTCCGGGTCGATAGCCGTCGGCAGCAATATGAGCGGACGATTGGTGTTGTTTTCAATCGCAAGCCACAGGGCCTGAATGTTTTTTTGGGGCAGGTCGATCCCGAAGATTTGCCTGGCCTCCGCATCGCCGACAAGGGCGGCTGATGCTCGAATTCCGTTGCTTTCCTTTATCTGCACCCGGTCCTGTATGGGGTCCTCGTTGATTGTTACAGGCTTTTTGAAGGTTGCACAGGCGTTCACGAGCAGCGCAAAATAAATCGTCAAGCCGACGATAAAGGAGCGCTTTATTTTTAGTGATTTTTTTCCCTTCACTTTTCGATTCTCCTGGATAGGTTTTTAACGCCACCTATTGGAGGCGAACCATCGAAACTCTATTCCTGTTTCGTAAAATAACCCGGTGGCATTTCCCACTCGAGAAGTTCGATTTCTGAAAGAGAGTAAGGACGGGGCTCGAAGAAAAGCACGACCCGCAATCCGTCGGTGTAAATGGGATCGCCCATAAGATTCATTTTGGGCTTATCCCTGCTGACAAAACCAACACCTTTTACATATCCGTGCCTGGCCAGCGCCTGCGAATAGGCCATATCTTCGATGAAGTAGCGGCGCGCCTCGTCCACGTCCGGGTCGATGACATGGGTCAATATGGTCGGCGATTTTAACGTGAATTTCACTCCGATGTCCCGGCTGATCTGCCCGATAAATACCCTCTGACCTCGATACCGGATCGGACTCAGCCAGAACCGCATGTGGTTGCGCTCGTTAACAGTACCGCGCGCTTTCTGCCAGCCGATATCCTGGGGTCTGCCGTAAACATACAAAGGGCTGATGGGCGAGTACCGGTAGCGCTCGCCCTGTAAGAAAGACTTGATCGTCCGTAAAATGGCGCTTGACCAGATGACCTCCGTGGCGTGCCAGCCGCGGCGGACAAGGGCCGGCACGATATCGTATGTCTCCCCGATTATGACCATATTGAGGGGATCGCCGTATTCGTCCCCTTTGGCATTGGTGGTGCAGCAGGGAAGCTCTTCGAGCACCTGCCGCAGCTCTTTTTCGTCTTCGATATTAATGATTTCTTCGGCCGTATACAGGGTATTAAAGTCGACCATCTTAAAGTCGGCCTTGAAATCCGGGTCGACGATGATGAATGAAAAGCTCTTGACGTCTTCACGGGAAATCAGGTCGATGTCGATGGCCTTGAAGCCTTCATCCAGGTTGACGAGCACGAAGCCCGCTTGCGTCGTTCCCGGCCGAACGGGGTTTTGGAATTGCAGTTTCTGAAATTTTTCATCGCGCTCCCGGTTGGCATCATCCGAACCCGTGTGGAAAGCGAAGGCCGCCTCTGAGGGGGAATAGTAGTTGGGATCGAGGCCCGAAGGCAAAAACCAGTAAGGAGACGTGCCGTCGTTCTTGACCTCCACCCATACCGGTTGTATGTGCTTCGATGCCAGATCGACGCCGTAAATCACCTGGGCCTCGGCAATGGTCGGCACTGCGACCGTGACCGCCACATCCCCATTGACACTGCTCTTCGTCCGGTTTTTGTAGGCCAAGGGATCTGCCGGTAAAGGTTTGGTTGTCGTGCATCCCTGGATGACAAATGCAACAACTGCCATTGTTAAAATATACATTTTAAACAGTTTTTTTGTCATCGATCGATTCATCACCAACTTAACAATAATGAAGATCCGCTTGAAAAATGATCGTTCACACTATCTCGTATTCAACTCTTCTTCGACGAATCTGACAATTGCCTCTGCCAAGATTTCCCTCGGAAAGGCATTTTTGTCAACAAAAGTTGAAGCAAGGAACGAGCGCGTTCTGTTTATCGGCACGGCCACGGCCCAATGATCTGCGTTCAGGTAACCCGGCAGCACACTGCCGGGGATCAGCTGATCATAAAAGATCAGCTGAGAGTCGTTGCGGGAATCGACCTGGCTGATTTTTTCGTAACTCGGTTTCAGTATTGAAGAGAGATGCTCGGCATCAGGATACGTTATGACCGAGAAATACCGGATCGATTTCGGCAAAAAATGGTTTGCGAGCCACCGTTTACGCACCTCCGGTTTGAGGCTTCCGAGCGCGCCTTCGTCACCCAGGTCACATTCGGCATCCGGAAAATATTGCAGCAGGTTCGGCACGGACTGTGTGACTGTATTGGCCAGGGGCGATCCGCCGACCGCGCCAGACACGCTCATCACCGCGGAAACCCGTTTCTGCAAATCCGGGCAGGTGGCCACCGTTTTGAGGATGTCCGGAGTGCCCTTCGAGTAGCCTAAAAGCACCAGGCGCATGCCTTCATTTTGATATCGAGGACTTCTTACTTGGTCAGAAATGTTCTGACAAGACGCGGGCCAACATCAAGTCCTGCTTGCACTCGTTTTTTACCTGGGCGTCCAGGCGCGAACAAATACCTATGCTGGAATTTCCCCGCGTGGAATTTGAGCTTGGATGGCGCAACATCATTGACATTGAAACACAAAAAGCGATTCTGGCCGAGATAAAACGGTTAACGTGGGATATAGACCGAAAAATATGGTGGACTTTCCACTGTCTGACAACCTATATCAGTATCAGGCCGGGGGAACTGCTATCGTTGAAAGAGCGTCAAATCGACTTAAAGCTGAAAGCCATAATTATCCCCTCCTCCAAGGAGAAAAAGCCGAAAATAGCCTATCTGCTTGAAGAGGACGTTGAATGTTTAGAAACCCTACCCCGTGGTCTGCCGGACCTGCCGTTTTCCCGTCATAAAAAGCCGGGCCGCGGCCGCGTGACAGGCAAGCGCTGGAGCAAGAATTATCTGTCTAAGATATGGCGCAAGGCTTGTATTAACCTGGGTGTTGAGGGTATCGACATGTACGGCGGCACCCGGCACAGCACAGCAACGAAGGTAGGGCATTGTAATTAAAAGAATAAATATAAAAAGGGGCCGGGAAATCATCCCAGCCCCCTGTTCGAATCGGCGGTGTGCACCGCATTCTTTAGCGCTTCGAGAATTGGAACCGTGCCCGGGCCCCACGCTGACCGTATTTTTTGCGTTCCTTGGCCCGCGGATCGCGTTTGACGAAACCCGCCCGCTTCAGGGGTTGGCGGAAATCAGGATCTATCTGTATCAGGGCCTTGGTGATACCGAGGCGAATGGCGCCCGACTGGCCGTTGACGCCGCCGCCCAGCACCCGCACCCTGACGTCATATTTGCCGGAGGTGTTGGTGATGACGAAGGGCTGGAGCATTTCAGTTTTGGCCGATTCGAGCTTGAAGTAATCGTCGATCGGACGATCGTTGATGGTAACATCACCATTGCCGGGTTTCACCCATGTTCTGGCAATTGCCGTTTTTCGTCTTCCCGTTGCGTAATAAATATTTTCCTGAGCCATGAATGTCCTCTTGTTGCATCCAGTTAAAGGCCGATGAACCGAACCGAATAGAAAGTCTACCGTTTCAAAGGCCGGTTAGAGCGTCCACACGTCGGGTTTCTGGGCCTCGTGCGGGTGCTCACTGCCGGTGTACACTTTAAGTTTTTTGAAGAGCTTTCGTCCGAGCTTGTTCTTGGGCAACATCCCCTTAACGGCAAGACGCAAGAGATCTTCGGGCTTTTTTTCGAGAAGTTTCTTGGCGGTGATCTCCTTAAGTCCACCGATGTATCCACTGTGACGATAGTAGGTCTTCTGATCCCATTTTCGTCCCGAAAGCGTCACCTTGTCGGCGTTTACGACAATCACGCAGTCGCCCGTATCCGCATGCGGAGTGTAGACCGGTTTGTGTTTTCCCCTTATCCGGGCCGCCACCTGGGAAGCCAGTCTGCCCAAAACCGCGCCTTGCGCGTCTACCACCCACCACTTACCTTCGTTGTCGGAATTTTTTGCACTGACGGTATATTTTTTCACGATAACTCGCTCCTGTCTCAAAGAATCGTGTTTTTTAATAGATATTTTTACAGGTGTCAAGCTTATTTTTGGTAATTCTGTCCATGCATTTTAGGGTCGTGTCATTTTTGAAATGTCTCGACTGCCTTGAGGGACGCGAATGAATGCACATAAGGTTCCCGGTTCAAGGTTCAAGGTTCAAGGTTCACGGTTGAGGGATGAAAGCAATTTATGGATAAGACCATTTATGCGTAACTAAACAATAGTGCCAACCCGACCGACCGGCCTCGAAAGATGGCGCTCGACAGGGTTGCAACGTATCCATCATGCAAAAAAATAGTGGACAAGCCTTCAATCGTCATGTTAGACGATGTTGTCTATAAAATCGAAGGAAAGGAGGTGGTCTGTTGGGCAGCGTCATCAAGAAACGTAGAAAAAAAATGAGAAAGCATAAACATCGCAAGCTATTGGCCAAGACACGCCATCAGAGACGAAAGGGCAAATAATGTGGGTCTCACAGCGATTCTCTCTGATTACACAAAAGCCACCGGTCGCCTGAAACAAGCGGTCGGTGGCTTTTTAACCGGCAAAATCAGCGCTACTCGGGCAGCGATTTGAAATATTTCAAGAATTCCGAGTCGGTAGACAGCACAAGCGAATTCGTTTCGTCCAGTGATTCGCGGTAAATTTCGAGCGTGCGGACGAAGGAATAAAATGCCGGATCCACGCCGAAAGCATCGGCGTAGAGTTTCGTCGACTCGGCATCGGCTACCCCTTTTATTTCCTGGGCTTTCCGGTAGGCTTCCGAGGTAATCAGTTTCAGCTCTCTCTCCTTGTCACCCCGTATTTTCTGGGCCTCACCCTTTCCTTCGGACCTGAACTTTTCAGCAATCTGTTTCCGCTCCGCGATCATGCGGTTGTAAACGGACTGGCGCACCTCTTCGACATAGTTGATGCGCTTAATCTTGACGTCGACCAATTCGATGCCGAACTGGGCCAGTTTGGGTTGCGACTGTTTCAGAATGCCCTCGGTAATATTCTGCCGACCTATGCTGATCATCAGTGACGGCCGCCGCTGTTCCTTTTCATCTTCACGACCGACCTCGGTGGTGTCGAGTTCGCGGTTGCTGTTGCGAACCACTTCGATAAGCCGGTTGGAGGTGATGAAATTTCGCACCGCCGGGTCAATGATGTCGTTGAGGCGGCCGATGGCGTTGAACGGATTGTTGACGGTCTGAAAAAACTTCACCGGTTCGACGATCTTCCAGCGGGCGAAGGCATCCACATAGATGAAGGTCTTATCCAGCGTCGGAATCTGCCCCGGATCGCCATCCCAGTCCAGCAGGTTCTTGGGAAAGTAGTTCGCCGCCTGTATGAAGGGCACTTTGAACTTCAGCCCCGGAGATACTACCGGAGACCCGACAATCCGCCCGAACTGCGTTACCACAACCTGTTCGGTTTCGTTTACGATGTAGGCCGACTGGTAGACGACAACGGCGGCAACCAGCAGCACAATAATTATGATCGGACCTTTTAATTTCATTGGGCAGTCCCGTTTTGTGGTTGTTTGCCGAGGTTGAGGAGCGGCAGCAGGTTTTTCAGGTCGGAACCGACGATGTACTTATCCCCCAGTTTCGGGAAGACATCGCTCATCGTTTCGAGGTAGAGCCGACGTCTGGTCACATCCTTGGCTTTGGCGTACTCCTTGTAAAACTCCGTAAACCGGGCGGCATCACCCTTTGCGCGGTTGACGCGATCCAGCGCATACCCCTCGGCGGCTCTGACGGTGCGCTCCGCCTCACCCCGGGCGGCCGGTATGGCCTTGTTGTAATCCTCCCGGGCCTCGTAGATCAACTGTTCTCTTTCCTGGGTCGCCTGGTTGACCTCGTTAAAGGACGGCTGCACCGGCGCCGGAACGTTCGTCCGCTTCATTTCGATCGTAACGATGTGGAGACCGGATTCGGCCAGGTCCATCTCCTTCTGCAGGAGTTCTTTGGCCTCGATAGCCATTTCTCCGCGCTTGTTGATGACCTCGTTGATGCTCCGGTCGCCCACGACCAGCCGCATCGTGGCCTCGGACATGTCCACCAGCAGCCGAAGGACGTTGCGCACTTTGAACAGGTAATTATACGGATCCTTGACGCGATATTGGACAATCCAGGGGACCACCGCCACATTCAGATCACCGGTCAGCATCAACGCCACAGTTTCAGTCTCACTGGACCCCAAACGCGATCGGGCTATGCTTCCGTCTGATCTGAAACCGAATTCTTCGGTACGGATGCCCTTTACGTTCACCTTGGTGACCCGCTCGATTCCGAGCGGCAATTTGAAGTTCAGCCCCGGTTGAGCAGACCTCACGTATCGCCCGAAGAGTTGGACAACCCCGACTTCATCCTGTTTCACGGTAAAGATCGACGACCAGACGGCCGCAAGAACCAACAGAACAACAATCAGAATCGGGCCGCCCGGAAATTTGATGTTTTTCAACTTTTGGACGACTTCATCCACGTTTGGCGGCACTCCGCCACCCATTTTCTGCTGTTGTTCTTTTAACTTTTCCCAATCCCAACTCATTTTTTGTCCTGTCAAATTGCCTTCCGAATCGACTGCAGAAACCGATCCAAAAGCGCGGTCGAGTATAAAGGTTTACTCAATCATATCACAACAATTTGAGCGCTGATGCATCCAATCCGACACCGTTGCGCAAACTCGGCGTATCTATCATGAAGCGGTGCAGAGAGAAGTTATAAAAACGCTCGAAAAAAAAAGATAATAGAGTGCTATTTACGAATCGGCATAGGCATTCAATTATAAAACCATATCCCACCAAGTCAAGCGAAAATCGGAAAAACCGCGCGACTGATGCCGGTGGAATGATTTTTCGAATGGATGTCTTTGCGATAGACGGTTGCATCTGATGGGATTCGACGCTATAGACTTTGCGATAAAGGTTTTGGACAACGCTATCGGTCGTCGGTGTATTTTCTCTCCGGTCTTGTCAAAATCTTTGTAAGCATTCACAGGGCACCGCATCTGCTTTGTTGTCGGGCACTTGAAGTACAAAAGTACGTCTACGCACCCAACGCCTTGCATCTGAGGCACCCTGCAAACGCTTACAGTTTAGGTGATTTGAAGCGCATCGGATTTTGCAACCCTGTGAACGGTTACAAATCTTAATATTAAGCCTTTTAGATAATTGAATTGGGCTTATGCCTGCCTTCCCACCCGGTTGCAGGCGACATCGCTTGAAAGAAATCGATGAAGGAAAAAAGAGAAAAAATCCATTCGGCAGTTCCGATCGGCAGTGTCATCGACAAAATTCTGCACAGTCACGTCCCCCGGACAGCGGCTGAAATCTCTCGCATCGGTCAAAAGTGGGACAAGATCGTTGGTGAAATCATTGCCGAAAACACCCGGCCGGCTGCTCTCAAGGAAAAGACCCTGTTGGTGCACGTCAACAGTTCGCCTTGGTTGCACCACCTTCATTTTCTCAAAGAAGAGATTGTCCGGAAAGTAAACGACGCGTTGAACGAAGACTTGATTGAAGACATCCTGTTCAAGATCGGCCCCGTCCCGTAAGGGCAGCTGCGGCGACCGTAAAATACGCCTCGCCGCAAATCCCGCCAGTGCGGGATGCAGCCATGCCCCGCGATAAGAATTCTTATATGAAACTTAACAGTTTCCTCTTCGATCAAATTGGGTGCTTGTGCCAGAGGCAGTGCTCATTTATGAAATGGACACTCTTAATGGCCATTAAAAAACCATGGATGAGAACTATCTCGTTTCCGAAGAAGGCTGTAACAAAAGCATGAAGGCAATCACGTCGGATACTTTTTTCGATGGCCGGTTGCAGGTCCGTCAATTCCGCAACGGCTATCGGTTCTCTATCGACGCCGTCATCCTCGCCGATCACATCCGTCCACGTCCCGGAGAAACCGTCCTGGATCTGGGTGCAGGGTGCGGCATCATCTCCCTGATTTTGGCCTACCGTTACACTGAGTCCACTGTCATCGGTGTTGAAATTCAGCCGGAACTGGCCAACCTCGCCCGCGTCAACGCCTGTACCAACGGCATGCAGACCCGCATTCGTATTTTGTGCGAAGACATGAAAGGGCTCGATCCTGCGCGCCTTCCAGGACCTGTCGACTGGGTCGTCACGAATCCACCCTACCGCAAAACCGAGTCCGGGCGTCTAAACCCACATCCGCAGCGAGCCGTTGCCCGGCATGAAATCAAGGTCGCCTTGCCCGATATCATCGCAGCCGCACGTCGTGTTTTACGAACCGGCGGTAAATTCGTCACCGTTTACACGGCTGAAAGAATGACCGAGGTTCTGTACCAAATGCAGTCGTCCGGCATCGAACCCAAATTTTGCCGCATGATTCACTCCGGCGCCACCACCAATGCCAAACTGGTGTTGATCGAAGGGCTAAAAGGTGGCCATCCCGGCATGGTCGTGGCGCCGCCCCTTGTTATTTATCGGGAAAACGGTGACTATACCGCTGAAATCGAAATGATGTTTCGGCCCTGACAGGCGGCCGGGCGGTAGGACGTCGCACCAGGCCAGGAATTCTCGATGAAAATAAGAATATGAACCAGGTTGATTGGTTGCAGCCAAAGGCCTGCATTGGGCTAAGAGGTCAGCGGATTGATGACCAGTCCGGTAATGACCTTCGGATAAAAATAAGTGGCTTTTCTCGGCATCACCAGTCCCTGATCGGCCACAGCCCGGACCTGCTGCACGCTCGTGGGGTTGAGAATAAAACAGGCGTCAAAGTCCCCGCGATGAACGCGACCGACAGCCTCCCTGGCATCCGTGGTGTAATCGATAAGCTTTTCATTGTCGAGACGGGCCTGATCGAATTCCAGGAATTCAGTGAAGATCAGGCGGGTCAACACCGTGACGTCCAGTTGACGCAGCGGTCCCGGACAGTCAGGCCCGAAAAGGTCATTGAGGTCAGACGAATTCTTAAGCGTCAGATAGTAGAAGGCCCGTCGATCTTTTACGGCCATGCCGATCGACTGCCCGATGCCGCTGCCGTTCAGTTTGCCGATGAAGCGCTCAAGTGCGCCGTCGCGCTCGGACCCGCTAAAAGATATCGTTTCGATCTCGAAATAAGGTTTCGCCACGACCAAAAGACGATCGATCGCCGATGACGACACATCCCGGAGCAGGCGGTGCGCCGGACGGATGACAAGCCCCGGGTCGGCCATGCTGCAAAGGTACATCATGACAAAGTTGGCCGGATGCCCGTCGGAGAGATCCGGTTGGCCGGCATGTACCCAATTGCGGTAGTTCAGCGCCGTCTCGTAACGGTGGTGGCCGTCGGCGATGTAGAGTTTTCGGGATTGCAGAGCAGCGCTGATCTTCAACACGCTGTCGGAATCGACGATGCGCCAGAGTTTGTGGTAGAACCCGTCGTGCGTTCTGAAGGCGATACCCGGTGTCCTCTGGGCCGATAGGTGCCGTGTTAAGTTAATGAAGTCCCCGGCGTCATCCGGGACCATTGCGAATATCGGACTGAAATTAGCGTGACAGGCCTTCATAAGCGCCAGCCGCTCCGACTTGACATTGGTAAAGGTTCGCTCGTGAGGCAAAATGATGCCGGCGTCAAACGGGGCCAGTCGCACAACCGCGATCAGTCCGGATCGCGTGACCGGCCGGTTATCGATGGTGAAGTCGAGAGTGGTCAGGTAAAAGGCCGGCGCGGTGTCGCGAACAAGCGACCGATCTGCAAGCCAGTTTTGTAGATAGTCGGCCGCCCGGCTGTGCGGGTTGTGCGACGGGGTGTCGTCTGCAGAGGTCTTGCCCAGAATGAGCCGGACCACATTGTGAGGACTGCGCGTGTAGAATTCTTCTTGTTCGGTGTCCGAAATCACATCGAACGGCGGCGTTATGACATCGGCCAGATTGTTGACTTTGTCCGGATTGTAAAAGATCCCCCGGAAGGGAATGACTTCGGCCATCGTTGGTCTTTCCTTGTAATCAGGCTTCGTTGAGTGATTCCACTTTACAAGTTCAGTCGAAATGCTCGGCGCCATTAGGCGCGCGCCGGATGGGTTTTGCCCGGGCGTATTCCCGACATGTCCGCAATTGGCGAATGAGACGCCGATCTGATACTAGAAAGGCGGTAGGAGTTCAAGGTAAAATAAGGTGGTTGACAGAATTGTGCAGAAACGGTATTCAGGGCAACCGCGATGGGTCGGAAAAAGATGCCGGAGAGGTGGCCGAGCGGCTGAAGGCCCCGCTCTCGAAAAGCGGTATCCTGTCAAAAACGGGATCGTGGGTTCGAATCCCACCCTCTCCGCCACGTTAGCTGGTTTCCGTCCATGAATCACCCAATCCGCCGACTGCATGAATGTCACGTTCCTTTTACCCGCAGATTTGTGGAGAGATGTCCGAGCTGGCCGAAGGAGCACGACTGGAAATCGTGTGTGCTGTCAAAAGCGGCACCGAGGGTTCGAATCCCTCTCTCTCCGCCATCAACTGTTTGCAGATGCTACCCGTATAGTTCAGACGAAACCGGCCGACTGCGACCCGGCATCCGCCACCGAAAAGGGTGCTGCTGCAAGCTTCGTCTCTTCAGACCGGCCGGGATCCGGTTTAACCTGTTGAAGGGTTTTTATGTCGTATCTGGTCCTCGCCCGAAAATATCGTCCCCAGAGCTTTGAAGCCGTTGTCGACCAGGACCATGTGACCCGGACCCTGATCAATGCCATTGCGGCCGGGCGCGTGGCCCACGCCATACTTTTCACCGGACCGCGCGGCACCGGAAAGACAACCGTGGCCCGAATTCTGGCCAAGGCCATGAACTGTGCGGCAGGACCGACTCCTGAACCATGCAATGACTGCCAGCCGTGCCGCGAGATCACTTCCGGCAAGGCCGTCGATGTTTTCGAAATCGACGGTGCCTCCAACAACAGTGTCGATCAGATTAGGGAACTGCGGGACAACGTCAAGTACATGCCGGCCCACAGCCCTCACAAGATATACATCATCGATGAAGTCCACATGCTCAGCACACCGGCCTTCAACGCCCTGCTGAAGACCCTGGAAGAACCGCCAGCCCACGTCATGTTCATCTTCGCCACCACCGAACCCCACAAAATACCGGCAACGATTCTGTCCCGCTGCCAGCGCCACGACTTTAAACGGATCGCTCTGGCGTCAATCACCGACCACATGCAGAAGCTCTGCGGGCTGGAACATTTCGACATTTCCCGGAGCAGCCTCACGCTGATCGCCCGCGAAGCCGGGGGGAGCATCCGCGACGCTCTCAGCCTTCTGGACCAGGTAACGGCCTGCTCGGACGGAAAAATAGAGGACACGCAGGTGTTGGACCTGCTGGGGGTGATCGACCGCAAGATGATTTTCGATCTCGTGCAGGCACTGCTGGACGGAAACGCGCAAAAGGTGCTCGAAAGCCTGGATGTCGTTCACCAGCGCGGTCATGACATGAAGCGTCTGTATGCCGATCTTGTCGAGCACTTCCGGCATTTGATGGTGGTCAAGCTGTGTCGTCAGACCGGCCGCCTGGTCGACCTGCCGGCGCATGAAATTCAGCGCCTGCAGGAGCAGGTCGCCTCGGTTTCAACGGCACATCTGAACCAGCTCTTCGACCTGCTGTTCAAGGAAGAACCCG
>Ga0316192_10000221_pt1 | contig 39849 bp, 39 predicted proteins | sample MerIslwburrow_MG_FD_204931 | JGI IMG/M metagenome (GOLD analysis project Ga0316192, IMG submission 204931) | Coastal sediment microbial communities from Maine, United States - Merrow Island worm burrow | ecosystem: Environmental > Aquatic > Marine > Coastal > Sediment | place: USA: Maine...
CGTGCTTCAGAGATGCTGAAAGATGATTTGGAAGCTGCCCAGCCTGCACGATTGAGTGATGTTGAAGCTGCTCAGAAAGAGATATTGGTAGTAACCCGACGTTTGGCTGATGCAGGTGAAGTTATATTGGGAGGCTCGGGTGGAGAAGAATTCGTCTAAGGTTATCTCCGGTAAAAAGCAGGAGGAGGTGCAGCAATGGGATCCACCCAGCATATCGAATGGCAATTCATCCACTAAAAAACCGCATGGTTCATTAATGACTGCTGCTCAAATAGAGCAGATTCAAAAAGAGGCCCATAAAGAAGGATTTGAACAAGGAAAAAAAGAGGGATTTAAATACGGCCATAAAGAGGCATTGGAAGAGGGTCGTCAGCGATTACAGGAAAACATTAAAAATTTAGAAAAGCTTTTCAATACATTGGAGACTCCTTTCAAGCAACTTGATGAACAAGTGGAACAGGAGTTGGTTGCACTCGCTATAGCAATAGTCAAACTACTTGTTCGACGTGAAATCAAGACAGACCCCAATCAAATTCTGGGTGTTGTTAGGGAAGCTATGGCCATATTGCCGGTCTCTTCCCGTAATGTACGTTTAGTGCTGCACCCTGAAGATGCTGAGCTGGTGCGTGAGGTTTATGCCGCAACAGAGACAGAGCTGGGTTGGACAATCATTGAAGATCCCATATTGGCACGCGGTGGATGCCGGGTGCTAACAGATACCTCACAAGTTGATGCGACTTTGGAATCACGCCTGAAAAGCCTTATTGCTCCACTGCTGGGTGGTGAGCGTGCCCAAGAGGATGAAGAGGCATGATCGGCCCTGAAACAGATCGTAGTGCGATCTGGAAAGCGCGATTGAGCAAGAATATTAAGCAGCTTAGTGATTCCCGTGGATTGATATTGGAAGGCCGTTTAACCCGCATGGTCGGCCTTACGCTTGAAGCTGTTGGCTGTAGAGCTGCTATTGGTGGTCAGTGTGATGTCGTTAGCAGTAGTGGGGATGTAATCGAATCTGAAGTGGTTGGCTTCTCAGGTGAAAGTCTCTATCTCATGCCTACCGGCGATATTCGCGGGTTGGAACAAGATGCCAGGGTAGTCCCTACGGGGCGAGTATGTGAAGCTGTAGTGGGCGAAGAGCTATTGGGACGGGTCATCGATGGTGCAGGCCGTCCATTGGATGGTAAAGGTCCTTTACAGGCTACTGAGCGTCGCACCCTAACAGGGACTGTCTTTAATCCTCTTTCCCGTAGCCCGATTCGTGAGCCTCTGGATGTGGGCGTACGAGCTATCAATACCTTGCTAACAGTTGGTCGAGGCCAGCGATTGGGGCTGTTTGCCGGGTCAGGTGTCGGTAAATCAGTTCTATTAGGCATGATGACACGCTACACCAATGCCGATGTCATTGTGGTTGGATTGATTGGTGAGCGTGGCAGAGAGGTAAAGGAGTTTGTAGAGAACAGCCTGGGGCCTGAAGGGCTTAAACGTGCTGTTGTTGTTGCTGTGCCTGCTGATCATGCGCCATTGCGTCGCATGCACGGTGCAATGCTGGCTACCAGCATTGCTGAGTATTTCCGAGACCAGGGGCTACAAGTATTGCTGCTTATGGATTCATTGACCCGCTTTGCCCAGGCGCAGCGCGAGATTGGGCTAGCCATTAATGAGCCGCCTGCAACAAAAGGGTATCCACCATCCGTTTTTGCCAAATTGCCTCAGCTGGTAGAGCGTGCAGGCAATGGTGAAAAAGGGGGAGGGTCGATTACGGCCTTTTACACCGTGCTAACAGAAGGTGATGACCAAAATGACCCGATTGCTGATGCAGCACGAGCAATTCTTGATGGGCATATCGTGCTCTCCAGACAGCTAGCTGAAAGTGGCCACTATCCAGCCATCGATATTGAGGCATCAATCAGCCGGGCAATGAATGATATTACAACACCCGAACACCGGCAGGCCGCAATAGCATTCAAGCAGCTTTACTCTATCTATCAACAAAATCGCGATCTTATTACTGTAGGTGCCTACCAAGCAGGCAGCGATGAACGCATAGATGCGGCTGTTGAAGCGATACCAATACTTCTGGAGTTTTTACGCCAGGATATGCATGTTCCAGTGCCTTTGGAACAGAGCTTAAGTGATCTCATGGCTTTATTTCCTCAGTAGGAAGTAAAGCAGTTTTTATATAAAAATTTACTCTGAAGGCACCTTTTATTTCAGCAGGAAGAGTAAATATTTGCCATAGTTTGTAGTAGACGGGAGCAACCTATATGTCACCATCAAAACGTTTCAAACCAGTTCTGCGTGTAGCTGAATCGCATGAGCGTAAGGCTGCCAGCCAGTTTGGTGACTCACAACGTTATGTGCAAGAGCAGGAAGCCAAACTAAATGAGCTACGGCAGTATCATGATGAATATCTTGAACAGTTTAATGCTGTTTCCCGTACTGGGATTAGTGCAGCGCAGCTAAGAGAGTATCAAGCCTTTTTAGCTAAGCTTGACCTGGCCATTAAAGAGCAAGAAGCTGTTGTGCAGGCGAGTGATAAAAACCGATCAGTAAAAAAAGAAGCGTGGCAGCAAAAGCATATGCGTAGCAAAGTACTAGATAAGGTTGTGCAACGTCATCAGGAAGAAGAAAAACGAATTTTAGAAAAACGCGAACAAAAAGAGGCGGATGAGAAAAGCCAGCGTCGACGCTAAGCTTTATTTGAGTCATGCCCCGGTGGAAATTTACCTGCCACAATATAGGCGAATGCAATAACTTCAGCGACTGCATGGTAGAGCGTGTCAGGGATCTCATCACCCAAAGGGATCTGGGCTAACAATGCAGCAAGTTCAGGATCATCTTCCAATGGGATATTATGCTCTTCAGCAATGGCCAGTATTTGGCGAGCAATACTGCCTTCTCCTTTAGCGGTTACCCTTGGCGCATTTTCTTCATCGTAATAGAGCGCAATAGCCAGCTCTTGTTCTTGATCTGAGCTTTTATCAGTCATGCTTTCTCATCCAATAAAAATGTCGAAGTGGCTGGGGTTGTGGCTGGCGGTTCTATTTTCCCCTGCTGGCTGTGAAGATGGCCCACTTTTAGGCCCACTCGTGTAAATGCATCATTAAGCTTGGGTAGATTTTGCTCTAACAGCGCTGCGCTATTGGCCTGTTCTACCAAAAATATGGCTGATATCTCTTCGCCTCGAAGGCTCAACTTGGCTTCAATGGGACCAAGTGGCGAGAAATCAAAATTAAGGGTAATTTTCCAAGCGCCATCCGCCTGGTTTTTCTTGCCTTGCTGCTCTTGTTCCAGTCGAATTAAAAAACTGTCTATACGATCTGGTTGCTTAATAGGAAGCTCAAATTGCCAGACCTGACCTGATGATTCTTCAGCGGGAAGCGAGTTGAGTTGATGGGTTTGTACGCGTGCCAAGCTGCCTTCTGTCTGCCTCATCAGCTCACCAAGTAACTGAAAGAGTGTCCGATTGCTGCTTGCGGTTGCCGCTGCTTTTGATTGCTGTGAGTGAGGAAGCTTAATCTGCTGCTGAATCTGATCAGATTGAAGGTGACCTCGTAATAAAAGCAGTAGATTGAGCAGATTGGCTTTTAAATCACCAGATGCCTGTGTTGGATTTCCAAATGCAATATTTGCTTCCAAAAAGAGGCCTGAATTTAATAAGGCTTGCCTAATCTGAGGTGCAGAGATGTTGATCCCTCGAGGTAATATTTTAGCCAGAATAGTCTGAATGGCTTTTTGCAGGTCAGGAGGTAGTGTTTTATTTGTAGTTGTGGCCGTTGCAGGTGTAGTGGTGGTTGTAGCTGTGGTTATAGTTGTATGTGTTGTTTGCCGCGCTGGTTGGTTTTCAAGGCTTTTTTGAGAAGGGCTAGTTGAGAGCTGCTTTTGCAGGAGATCAGTTAGTGTTTTTTGCAAAGCGGCTGAATCTGTTTTTTGTGGTAATGGAGCGTTGCCGCCTCTCTGCTCTGGTTGTTGTGTGCTTTTGCGGAGCAACTCAGGCAATATTTTCTGCATAAGCTCTGGTGTAGCCCGTTCCACAACTTGGAGAGTATTAAAAAATTTAGCTTGTGGGATCTGCTTGGGTAGCACCTGCCGTAGAATTTGCGCCTTTACCTCGGCACTTGAGTGTTCACGCAGTAGTTTTAACTCAGGTATCTCTCCTCCCTTTTTTACCTCCATGGTTAGCTTTTGACCTGTTTCCAAGCGCAGCCGGGTATGCGCAATCATTTCTTGTGCTCCAATCTTAAGCTTAACTATATTTTCTGATGTTTGAGCGACAACGGTAGCTTTCAATAATTGCCCAGGCTGCAGATTTTGCAAAAGTTTTTGCAAATCCGGTTTTGATAGGTGAAGCTGGAGCGCTGGAAGTTGGTTAGAAATAAGCATACTGTTATTTATCGGCTTGTCCGCCTATAACTATATACGGATAGAAGCTTTGGTACTAAATGAAAATGAATGAAGATCCGAACAAAGGAAAACAGAAACTCTGGTATGTAAAGCATAAAGGCGAGGTGCTTGGCCCTTTTCCCAGTGGTGCCGTCCGTCGTTCATTATTATTGGGACGGGTACTGATTACTGATGAGGTGACTTTTGATGGGAAAATCTGGCAACCGGCTTCTCGTGTACCTGAGGTAGTGCCTCCAGAGTTACGCAAGGCATTGGAAGAGGGTGATGAGTCAGCACTTCTTGTAGGGCGAATGCGTGAAGATATGCGCACTGGCCGTGAACGACGTACAGCTGAAAGTGACAAAATACACCATCAAAGACGAAAGGGAGAGCGGCGCGCTGAGGAAGCAGGGGTTGTCAATAAACGACGTGCTGCCAGATCAGCCCTGTTAAAACAGAAAAAGGAACGGCTACCTCTTCGGTCTGCCCTGATCAGTACACTATTGGTTGCTGGAATTATTGGTTATGGCTTGTACTATGCTGCGCCCACTATAACTCCAGAGCCTGAATGTGAACGAACACCTGCTCCAGGGATCAACTGGCAAAACTGTCGGCTAGATGGTGTTCAGTTTATGAATGCAGACCTCACACAAGCTGATATACGCAGTGCTTTATTAAGAGGTGCGAACCTGAGTGGCGCACTTTTTGTAGAGGCAAACTTAGAATACGTAGATTTTAGTGGTGCAGATTTGAGTTATGCTCAACTGGAGCGTGCCCAAATGAAAGGGGCCAATCTACAGAATACAGATTTAACTCACGCTGTTTTGACGGGGGCTGATCTTAGTTTTGCAATTCTTCGTGGTGCTACTCCCGGAGGAGTGATATTGGAGAATGCCAAGCTTGATGATGCCATCTGGTTTGATGGTGGAACATGCCTTGCAGGCTCTATTGGCGTTTGTAACAGAAAAATCAAACAATAATTTACAGATGCCTATGTTCTATTTTAAGGGAAGGATTCCGTCTCATAACGCAAAACTTTAAGACTTTCTGACCAGTGAGTAACAGGCAACCCGGCTTTGAGTTTAAGATGTTTAAGAAACTCTTCTGGTTGTGGTAGCGATTCCCAAACAGAAGGCAGAAAGGTTCCTTTGTTATAGCCATCTTGCAGAATCAATCCATCCTTGCCTGGGCGCAGCTGGGCTATTAACTCTTTTTCACTGCTAAATGCCATCGGTTTTGCTGGGGTGAGAACAGAGATGTGAATCTCAAGGTTATCTACTTCTCTGTCTGATAAAGGTGGAAAGCGTGGATCTTGAAAAGCAGCTGCATAGGCATTCTCTGCAACATCCCGCACCAGTGGCTGAAAGGCCTCCAAATGACCAATGCAGCCACGCAGATCCCCATTTTTTTGGAGTGTGACAAAGCTTGCACGGGTGGCTTGTAGAGAATCCCGATAATTTGTCGGATCAACCTGGAGCGGATTGCCGTGGAGGAGGCCGTGGTGAATAGATGCTTCAGCAACCTGCTGAAGCATCTCGCGAGCCTGATCGCTAAGCCGTTCTGCTGTTTCAAGCAAAGGCATAGGCACCATATCCCACGACTTGGCTATGGCTGCCTGCTGTATCACCAGAGTTGCGCAGATCCAGCGTTATTGCGTTGAGATGATGGTTGCGTGCGGCAATAAGGAGCCCGCTTATTGGTGTGCGACCACAAGCATGGTCACTGGCAAGCGCATTGGGTTCTAATTGCTCTATAGCTTGAGTTGCTTCACGATCTAGCTTTTGGGCGTGTTGATAGTCCAGGTAGTGACTCAGATCTGAACTAATAACAATCAGTGTTTCATCTCCACCCCACAACTGCTCTAGCACCTCTGCAACCTCAGAGCCTACTGCATCACTGACCAGCAGAGGTGTAATCTGAATCTCTCCAAGTGCCATTTGCAAAAAAGGGAGATGCACTTCAATACTATGTTCTTTTTCAAAGGCCTCATCAGTCTGATTAACCTGTGGCAGTGCGCTGATCGCTGCAATCGCATCAGGGTTTGTTTTAAGATTGCCAATGGGCGTTTGAAACATCTCTGCGCTGCTATAGCCAATACCAGGAAATGCCAAGTGATGTGAAGGAGCCAAGATAACAACGTGTTTTATCTTGTTAGCGATTGATTTAAGCTGCGCATATGCATGCCCCGCAGTAGCTCCTGAATAGATATAGCCTGCGTGAGGAGCAATAAGCGCTTTTGGTTTTTCAACACGTCCAGCCTGACCTTCCGCAAGAAAAGAGGCTATTTGTGAACGCAGCTCGTCTGGGTTATTTGGATAGAAAAGTCCTGCTACAGCAGGGTGTTTCACACTTCCCATAATCTGCTCCTTAATTCATATATGAATCTGTTGGATTAGATGGTGCTGTTGGTTGTTTCCTCAGAAGTTTTGAGCATTTCGTCAGTTTTTTTCTTAGTTGACTCGTAGTATTCGCTTGCTTTGTCTTTTACTGTTTCTGTGATATCCGAAGCAGTCTCAGTAGCCTTTTCCAGATATTTCTGTGATTCTTCTTTAGCTGTTTTATAGTACGATTTGCTTCCCTCTGCTACAGCTTCTGCGGTCGTCCCCGCTTTCTCTTTTGCAACCTCATAATATTCCTTTGATTTTTCCTGGATAGTCCCACTGGCTATTTTGCTATTTTGCTTGGTTTTTTCCCATACGGCCTGACCTAGCTCTTTAGTTTGCTGAACTAAATCTTGTTTAGATGCAGTTGTCTCCTGTGACTCTTCAGTAGGCGCTGCAGTGATGTTGCAAGCAAGAAGGAGCATTGAGAGGAAAAGAGATAACAGTCTGTTTTGATGGTTCATGGTACGTAATATTCCTGTTGTAAATAATACTTATAAAGTATCTGCTTTTTGTGTGTTGCATTGCAGGTTATCTAGTAATTCTTTAGCCTGACGGATGGTTTTTCGACGGCTGAATAGCAATTTTAGCCGTGAGCCACCACATTGTCTCCATAGCATAGTAGAGCGAATTCCAGCGAGTAATAGAGTGCGAATTTTATTTGCGTTATCAGTGTTTTGCAGATATTCAGGTTCACCATTAACCATGATGCGAGGCTGAAGAGTGCTGATAGTTGATGCATAGCTGTCTGCTAATAGTGCGATAATATTGCTATGCAGCATGGGAAAATGATCAAGCCGGTGCGTGGCAAGATTTATCGCATCTGTAATCTGCTTTAGCATGCCAGCATTTTTGCTTAGTTTCTGCTCTAAGTGCATTAATGTAAGCACGTAACGCGTGATTTCCGAGCCCTGAAGATTGATGGCAACCATTTCCTGTTCCAGCTGTTGTAATCCAATTTGGATATTCTCTACTCCCTCATAAACTGCGCCAACTGATTCCGCATCAATTTGAAACAGACTATATATGCTGGCATGCATGGCTGCGGGGTCAGCAGTTCCAGTGCAGGCGATCTGATCAGTCAAATAAGCAGCTTGAAAAATGCCTGCAAGGGCAATAATTCGATTTTGCTCGGTTTTCATGAAAACTCCAGTGTTTGTTCAATGATGCCACCACCCAGACAGTCATTGTCAAGATAAAAGACAATGGATTGACCGGGAGTAATAGCCCGCTGATTATGCTCGAAGTGCACTTGGCAAATACCACTTTCCAAGTGAGTTATTGTGCAAGCCTGTAATGGCTGTCTGTGCCTAATGCGAGCAGTACAGGTGAAGGGGGTTTCTTGTGGTGCCAATCCACTTACCCAATGAAGTTGACTGGCTTTCAGTCCATTACTAAGTAAAAGTGGATGATCATGCTGCTGTGCAACTAATAGCCTGTTGCGTCGGATATCTTTGCGCACCACAAACCAGGGGGCTTCAGAGGCACCGGGTTGCCCACCTATGCCTAATCCTTTGCGTTGACCCAGTGTGTAGTGCATAAGTCCTTGATGCTCACCAATATATTTGCCCTCTGGTGTCTCTATTGGGCCGGGGTTAGGAGCTAGATATTGGCTGAGGAAATCGCTGAATTTTCGCTCTCCAATAAAGCATATGCCTGTGCTGTCTTTCTTTTTATGGTTTAAAAAGCCTGCTTCCTTCGCAATTGCTCTTACTTCGCTTTTCAGCAGGTTACCCAGCGGGAATAGGCTGTGGCGGAGTTGTGGTTGCCCAAGCATGTAAAGAAAGTAGGTTTGGTCTTTCCCTTCATCTATTCCGCGCTGCATTCGGACACCATCTGGTTTTTGTACGGTGCGGGCATAGTGGCCTGTGGCAATATAATCTGCACCCAGTGTCAGTGCATAATCAAGAAAGGCTTTGAATTTAATTTCACGATTGCACAGCACATCAGGATTAGGGGTGCGGCCTGCTTTATATTCAGTAAGGAAAGATTCAAAAACGCTGTCCCAGTACTCAGCTGAAAAATTAACGCTATTGAGAGGGATATTTAGATGATCAGCAACTGCTTGGGCATCTTTCAGGTCTTCTTCTGCGGAGCAATACTCAGTTGTGTCATCTTGTTCCCAATTTTTCATGAATAGGCCTTCAACAGCCCAACCTTGTTCTTTAAGCATTAGGGCAGCTACTGATGAGTCTACACCGCCAGACATGCCTACAATCACCCGGCCTTTGGTTTTAAGAGAGTTATGCAATTGAATTTACGAGGGTTAATTTTAGAAAATAGTGCTAAAAAGGCATTCTAACATGTGTGAAAGAATTGGGGTGATAGAGGTAAATTGCAGGCGAAACAAAACCGGAACACGGAACACAGCAATTGGCAGGGGGGGTACAGAATGTAAGCCGTAAGGGATGGGCACCCCTTATGACATTACATTCTGTTGCTGTGCCCCGTATTCCGTTTCCAGCCTAATAATAGGCTGGTTGCCTCGAAGGGGGTCGAGGACTTAAAACAGTTCTGGTTCGGCTTATGACTCTCCTACAGCTTTAATATCTGAAGCGTGGAGGCCTTTTGGGCCTTCTGTAATTTCAAATTGGACTTTTTGTCCTTCTTTCAATGTCTTATATCCTTCCATGGTGATTGATGAAAAATGAACAAAAACATCATTTTCACCTTGATCTGGGGTGACGAACCCGTATCCTTTAGCATTGTTAAACCATTTGACTACGCCTGTTGACGACATGGCAGGTACTCCTCCTTACTTCTTCATGTAAGACAATCTCAGGTTGTCTTTTATGAGTGTTAAAATAACTAATATTAAGTAGCCGGCTTATCTACAGCTTATTTTCCCTAAAAAACAGGCATAAACTGCAAAAAAGCCTTGCTAGGCAAAGTATAGCTATCCTTATCGATTGGTCAATTACTTTGATGTGAAATTTCATACAAAATAAGCTGTAATGCCTTGAAATATATAAGTGAATACCCATTATATAGTGCAGCATGAATATAAGTTGTTTAGTTAAGGAAATCTCTTTAATGATAATAGTTTGGCACAAATAATTCGTATTTCTGCTAAATTTATAGATAACACAGGTCGATACATACTATGACAGAGCAAGATAAACACAGTGATGACACTGGTTTGGCTGTGCAAGAGGGGAGGCCAAAGTTAAAGCAGCCTCCTATGTATAAGGTGATGTTGTTGAATGATGACTACACGCCAATGGATTTTGTAATTAAGGTGTTGGAGATGTTTTTTCAACTTAATCAGGAGAGGGCAACACAGGTTATGTTGCATGTACATACAAAGGGTGTAGGAGTATGCGGTGTATTCACCCGTGATATTGCAGAAACTAAGGTGGCTCAAGTAAATGAGTATTCCAGAAAGAACCAACATCCATTGCTTTGCACAATGGAAAAAAACTGAATACAGTAAATTTAATCAGCATTGTTCAGTGTTGGTTGAGCTGCAAATTTGCGCGACTGGATACAGTCGAAGGTAGGCTAAGATGCTAAGTAAAGAGCTTGAATTTACACTCAATCAGTCCTTTCAGGAGGCCAATGAAAGGCATCATGAATTTATGACAGTTGAGCATCTGTTGCTTGCATTGTTAGATAATTCTTTAGCTACCCAGGTTCTGCGAGCATGTGGGGCAAACACCGAAAAGCTTCGGGCAGATATTAATGCCTTCATCCAAGAAACAACGCCTATTCTTCCAGATTCAGACCACCGCGAAACACAGCCTACATTGGGTTTCCAGCGTGTCCTCCAACGTGCTGTTTTTCATGTCCAGTCATCTGGCAATAAAGAGGTGACTGCCGCAAACGTCATTGTATCTATATTCAATGAGCAGGAATCACAGGCTGTTTTTTTTCTAGAGCAACATGATGTCAATCGTCTGGATGTCGTTAATTATATTTCGCATGGAATATCTAAAGTTCATGGAGAGTCCGAATCAGATGAAGATGGTCCAGCAAGTGTTGAAGGAGAGGAGGGCGAAGCTTCAAAGAAAAGCCCTTTAGAGTGCTTTGCTACTGATCTCAATGAAATGGCCAAACAAGGCAAGATTGATCCTTTGATTGGTCGAAAAGAGGAATTAGAGCGTACTGCTCAAATCTTATGCCGTCGGCGAAAGAACAATCCGTTATTAGTGGGTGAAGCCGGTGTAGGTAAAACCGCAATAGCAGAAGGGCTTGCTAAAAAGATTGTGGATGGTGATGTACCTGAAGTTCTTGAAGAGTGCATTGTGTACTCTTTAGACCTGGGTGGTTTAGTTGCGGGTACAAAATACCGAGGGGATTTTGAAAAACGCTTAAAAGCTGTGCTTGCAGAATTAAAGGAAAAACCCCATGCCGTTCTGTTTATTGATGAAATCCATACCATTATCGGGGCCGGTGCTGCATCAGGTGGTGTCATGGATGCTTCAAATCTGCTCAAACCAATGTTGGCCTCAGGCGAATTGCGTTGCATCGGTTCGACAACCTACCAGGAATTTCGAACTATCTTTGAAAAAGATCACGCGCTTACACGTCGCTTCCAGAAAATTGATGTTAAGGAGCCATCAGTAGATGAAACATTTGAGATATTAAAAGGCCTCAAATCACGTTTTGAAGAGCATCATAGCGTGCGGTTTTCTTTAAAGGCATTGAGAACTGCGTCAGAACTCTCTGCGCGTTATATCAATGACAGGCATCTACCTGATAAGGCTATTGATGTTATTGATGAGGCTGGTGCAAGTGTTCAGCTTCAACCATCTGCCAAGCGTAAAAAAAGTATAAGTGTGCTTGATATCGAGAATGTTGTAGCAAAAATGGCGCAAATACCTGCTAAGACAGTATCAGTCTCTGATAAAGAGGCGCTAAAAAATCTTGCTAAAAACCTACAAATGGTGGTGTTTGGACAAGATCAAGCAATTGATACCTTAGCATCAGCTATACGAATGAATCGTTCCGGCCTGGGTGCGGATCAACGCCCGGTGGGTTCCTTTCTGTTTGCAGGGCCAACAGGTGTTGGAAAGACAGAAGTTACTCAGCAATTAGCACGTATCATGGGGATGAAGCTGATACGCTTTGATATGTCTGAGTACATGGAACGGCATACTGTTTCACGTCTTATTGGTGCCCCCCCTGGGTATGTCGGTTTTGATCAAGGCGGGCTACTCACTGAAGAGATCAATAAATATCCCCACTCTGTATTGCTGTTGGATGAAGTAGAAAAAGCACATCCCGATATATTTAATCTGTTACTACAGGTAATGGATAATGGTTCATTAACAGATAATAATGGGCGTAAAGCAGATTTTCGAAATGTGGTTGTCGTGATGACTACAAATGCTGGCGCTGCTGATATGAGTCGAGCTTCAATTGGTTTTACCAAACAAGATCACACCAGCGATGGTATGGAAGCCATTAAAAAAATCTTTTCACCAGAATTTCGCAATCGCCTGGATGCAACCATTCAGTTCAAACCACTAACAGCCAAAGTACTTGGTAATGTTGTAGATAAGTTTCTGTTCGAACTTGAAGAGCAGCTGCAAGAAAAGAAAGTATCACTGGTTATCGAATCTGATGCTCGTGCCTGGCTAGCTGAGCATGGCTATGATCCAAAGATGGGGGCGAGGCCTATGGATCGGGTGATTCGCGAGAAGATCAAAAAACCACTGGCTGAAAAGTTACTATTTGGTGAATTAGCGGGTGGTGGCTGTGTTCGGATTAGTGTAGCTAAGAATGAGCTGGTATTTGATATCGAGAGCACCGTAACATCGTAAGTTAATTTTAAAAGCCTATATAAATATACCCGACATAACCAGCCGTTTACGCAATTGATTGGTTAGTCTGTATAAAAGATAGAAATCCATTCATCTAATAAGCCTCCTATAACAAGGAGGCTTATTGTTTAGTTAGTAAGCGGAATGCTGATTTGATAGTTTATTCAGCTTCCTTAGACTGTAGGGCTTCACGCTTGATACGCTCGTAGATCTCTTCTCGATGTACGCTAATATCACGTGGTGCATTAATACCAATGCGAACCTGATTTCCTTTTACTCCTAACACTGAAATTGTAACATTATCACCAATTATGATGCTCTCTCCTACTCGTCGAGTTAAGATTAACATATCCATTTCTCCTTCAAATCAACAAATCCAAGGCAAAATTAATGTCTTTATTTTGCCGCTACTCAGACTGTATCATTAGCCTTGCAATCTTAATTGCAAGTTAGATGCCACAATTAATTATCCATATTTATCATATTGTTACGTATATTTTAGTTTAATTAATGGCCTGCAATATGCCAGTGGTTGCAATTTGCTATTGCAGAATGCAAGACAACAGTTTATCTAGCTAGTGGTTGGTTTTTCTAGATAGGGGGAGGGGCTGTGTTATAGCCGTTGGGAATCCTATTGAGAACTGCTCTTATGAATAGAGGAGAAATGCGCGCAAGGAGCTCGTATGATTTATTATCACCAGAAATTCTACTAATTGCTGTTTATTTAGTATAAGGACGCGACACAATTCGCATGTCTAAAACACTGGTTTTCAAGTAATTCAGAGCCGCCTTAAGCTGCAACTCGTGCATCTGTTTTTACGGTGTAATTTTTACAGCAGTGGCAACAAAACGGTACTCTTTTACTTTTTGTTTTATAAGTTTAATTTCATTGTCAGATTGCCCTGCATCTTTTGCGTAATGCCTAGCTTCTGATATATCCATAATTTCTTCATGTAGCATACCCTGTGCCTGAACTGATTTTCCTATAATATTCTTGGGTACAAAGAATTTATAACCACTAAATGTAACTCGGATAGAATTTTTTGCATCTTTTAATACCATCCAGCAACCTTTTTTCTCACAGACTTTACTTACCGTACCATTAATCAAAATTTCACTATTCTTAAATTCATCAAGATGGCTGATAGCGTATTCAATCGGTATGGATTTAGGAAGAGTAATGGTCTCACCAAATGTTATTGTCGATCCATGCTCACTGGATAATAATTGGCTTGCATATAGAGCAGCAGCCACAAAAATTAATATTGCTCTCATAGTTACTCGCTTTGATGTAATCGGTGATGGTAAGGTGGTAGCTAATTTTATGGTTACTATTTTCTGTGTGCATCATACTATATTGGTTTAGAAAGTAATAATTTTTAGTCTTAATTAAGATAGGGTAAACACTTGTTGAATGATTGCTTTGAATGCCATGTTTCCGCTTTGCGAGCGGATAAAGCCGTAAATTTTCTTGAAACGGCTTCGGGTTTATCAAAACAATCAATAAAAGCAATAATGCAAAAAGGTGCTGTTTGGGTTACCAGAAATAACCATACAAGACGCTTACGACGGGAAGGAAAAGTACTTAACTATAAGGATGAAATACATCTTTACTATAATAAAGCAGTATTAGGTGCATCACCTAAACCTGCACACTTAATTGTAGATAAACATGCTTATTCGATATGGCTAAAGCCTCGTGGCATGCTGTGCCAGGGTAGTAAATGGGGGGATCATTGTACAATTAGCAGATGGGTTGAGCAGAACCTCATTCCCAAACGACCAGCTTTTGTTGTGCATCGGTTAGATCGTGCTACCTGTGGCTTAATCATCATCGCTCACACAAAAAACACTACATCAGCACTAGCAAATTTATTTGAACAGCGTGCTGTAGAAAAAAAATACAAGGCCTTAGTTGAAGGACATTTTCTACCAGCTGATCAGCCAGTGCATGTAGAAACTGATATTGATGGACGAGCTGCTTCATCAGAAGTGACTTTGCTAAAATATGATGCATCATTAAATCAATCACTTTTGGATGTAAAAATTAATACTGGCCGCAAACATCAAATACGTCGTCATCTATCAGGTATTGGTTTTCCAATTATTGGAGATCGTCTTTATGGGAAGGCTGATGGATCTACTGATAATGATCAGATTGATCTTCAGCTAACGGCATATTACCTCTCTTTTCAATGCCCTGTATCAAGAGAGATTATGAAATATGAGGTTTGACTATAATTATGAATGAATTTAGCTTAGAAGGCCGACCCCATATTGAATTATGTGATTTGCTGAAAATAATGGGATTCTGCTCCAGTGGAGGCATGGCAAAGAATTTAATTGCTGAAGGTAATGTAACTGTTGATGGCAAGGTAGAGCATCGTAAACGATGTAAGATACGTGATGGTCAAGTGATCTCACTTAATGAAAATAAAGTCACTGTCACTAATTAAATGAGTAAGATATTTATAATGGATTTTTAGAGAGCTCATATGCGATATATTATTCTTATATCTGTAATTCTTTTAGCAACTTCCGCAACAACCCCTGTGCATTCAAAAATATATAAATGGGTTGATGAAGATGGCAAAGTGCATATGAGTGACAAACCACCAAGAGCGGGGGGTTTTGATGAAGTTAAAGTAAAAGTAAATGTTATTTCCTCTCAAAATCCATTAACAAAAGATGATGCAGATGCATTAAACAAGAAGCAACCGATAGCATCAAATAAAAAAGTCACAATGTATGGTGCAGAATGGTGTGGTGTATGCAAAAAAGCCAAGCGATATTTTAAGAAGAACAATATCTCTTTTACTGAATATGATATTGATAAATCAGCAAAGGGGCGGCGTGATTATGAGAAACTTGGAGGTGGTGGCATACCTATCATATTGGTAGGTAAGGAACGCATGAGTGGCTTTTCAGTCTCATCCTTTCAACGCCTTTATCAACCATAATTAATTCTAGATAACCTCTATCACTAGCATTTTCTCTTGATGTCAAAACCTTACCCTATACCGGATATCACTACAGAGTGTGAAGTTGAAATAAAAAAAAGCCGCTTTATTGCTCGTGCCACATCTGTTTGCAGCAGAGAAGAGGCAATGCTATTTCTTGCGCAAGCAAAATCAGATTATCCAGATGCAAGACATCACTGTTGGGCATACCTTATAGGCAACCCTTCATCTGCCAGCAGTGCTGCAATGAATGATGATGGTGAGCCAGGAGGCACGGCAGGTAAACCTATTCTTAACGTCATTCAACATAAAGGTATTGGTGATGTGATGGTTGTTGTGATTCGGTATTTTGGTGGCATTAAATTAGGAGCAGGGGGGCTTACGCGAGCCTATTCTAATGTTACCGAAGCGCTGTTTTCTGCAATGACTATTAAACAACAGCAACTTGTTAATCAAATACAGATTTCATGTGATTTTGCACAAGAGCAAACAGTGCGATATTGGGCAAGAATGCATAATGCGCAGATAGAGATGCCTATTTATACACAAGAGGTTGAGATGGCAGTGACTCTTCCAGAAGAACACACGGACGACTTAGTCTCATTCTGCGAGGCAAATGGCATTAAATACAGCTCAAAAGGCTCGAATGAAAAATAGAGATCACTGTGCTGAATATAGTGTATCCACAATTGCTGCATATTTTTTTAAGATAATATTGCGTCTAATTTTCAACGTTGGAGTGATTAAACCATCTTCAACAGTCCAGGGCTCCAAAATCACACCTACACGATGAATTTGAGCATAGCCTGGAAAACTACGCAGTTGCTTGCGGATACGATTTACAAGCGCTGTCTGCAACGCTTCATCCCATAATATCTCTTGACTGTTTGGATCAAGCCCCAATGTATTAGCCAGCATTTCAAACTGCGTACTTTCAAGACAAACCAATGCGCTAAGTGACGGTTTACCCTCACCAATCACCATGATCTGCTCAAAAAGGTTGTCCAAGGCAATCGCCATTTCCATGTCGGCAGGTGGCACTTTTTCACCAGTGGCAAGTACAACAATCTCTTTTAGTCGGCCAGTGATGAAGATATGCTCATTTTCATCTATTCTGGCTTTATCTCCAGTATGCAGCCAACCATCAGATTCAATGATCTCTTTAGTCGCTTCCTGGTTGTCCCAATACCCCAACATGACACACTGGCTGCGAGTCAATAATTCATCATTCTTTCCAATTTTCACTTCAATGCCTGGAAGTGCTGTTCCGATACTTGCTGGAATATTATCTTCCAAACGATTGCCAGCAATTACGGGACTAGTTTCAGTGAGCCCATAGCCTTGTTGAATAGGGATACCAAGACCTATAAAGACTTTAGCAATTGCTGGTGAAAGTGCAGCGCCACCACTTACAGCAAAACGTAATCTTCCCCCCAGTTTCGCCTGTATTTTACTGGCTACCAGTTTATTAAGTAGCGGCCAAAGAAGCAGGTCTGGCGACCAGGAAGAACGTTTTTGCTCATATTCAAATTTTTTCCAGCCAACTGACACTGCCAACTGAAATAGTTTTTGAACAATAGGAGAATCTTTTTCTAATTTAGCTGTAATCTTTCCATAGACGCGTTCGAATATACGTGGAACAGATATAAGTAACGTAGGTTTAATATGCAGTAAATCTTCACCCAACTCTGGTATTGAACGAGCATAAGCTATGCTCGAACCAGCAATCATTGGAAGATAGTAACCAATGGTACGCTCAAAAGTGTGGGACAAAGGAAGAAATGAGAGGAAACAGTCATCTGGATAGATGGCATAGCATTTAAGAGCGGCCTGAGCATTCCACATGATATTTGTGTGGCTCAACATAACACCTTTTGAACGCCCTGTAGTACCAGAGGTATAAACTATTGTTGCCAGTCCATCAGGCTTGCTTTCAAGGGATTGAAGCGCGCATTCTTCAGATGGCAACCACTCATCGACTGATTTAAGATGGGGTTGTAGCGGAGCGCTTTTTACAGGCTTGATTGATAGAATTCGAAGCAGGCCAGCAAGCTGATCATGAATCTCAGTTAGTTCATTCCACTGTTCATTGTTTTCAATTAGAAGCAGTCGTGCTCCTGCATTTTGTAGGATGTATCCAATATTTTCTGGACGGTCATTGACATACAGAGGAATAACTACGAGGCCCAGCCCCAATGCTGCCTGATCAAAAATCACCCACTCTTTACAGTTGCGAAGAATGATTGCAACTCGGTCTCCTGGATTAAGTCCCTCTTTTTGTAGCGCTGCCTGCCATTTGGCAACAGATTGCCCCATCTCTTTCCAGGTTGTATTTTCCCACTGTTTTGTCTCTTCATTAAATTGTGTATATGCAACCTTGTCTGGGCTTTTTTTAATTCGCTCACGAAATGCAGCAGCTAGCGTTGGTGCTTGCTTATAAGGGATTATGTCCATGCTTTTATTCATATTATTTTAGCTCTCAAAAATTTCAATCCATCCTGCATCTGCTTTTGATTCCAGCACTTTAATACGCTGTTGCATCTGCTCTTTTCCTATTTTATTAACATAGTGCATTGGCCCGCCACGAAAAGGGGCAAAGCCTGTGCCAAATACTACTCCAGCATCCAATAGATTTGCATCTGAAACGATGCCTTCACGCAGACAGGCAACTGCTTCATTCAGCATACACATTATCATACGATCTGCTAATCCGGGCAGTACATTAGCACCTTCTGTAACCGCCGCTTTTTGTGCTTTACCTTTGCTATAGCGATAGAACCCCTGGCTACTTTTACGACCAAGTTTGCCTTCAGATACCATGCAGCGCAATCTTTCTGGCACATTTACCGGCAGACTTTCCGCGAGTTTATCCGCTACAGCTAGACAGATATCCAGCCCTACTGTATCTGCCAACTCAATTGGCCCCATTGGCATACCAAAATCTGTTGCGGCTTGATCAATAGCAGGGCCTGATACCCCACTATCAAGCAGAACAATAGCCTCCAACAGATAAGGCATAAGAATACGGTTGACCAAAAACCCAGGGCTACTTTTTACCGGCAGTGGTAATCGGCCAATCTGCTTGGCAAATGCTGCGGCCTGTAGAGCTGCATTTTTATCAGTGTTAGTTGCACTGACTATTTCGACCAGCTGCATTTTAGCGACAGGATTAAAGAAATGCAGACCAACCAGTCGTTCTGGATTTTTTAAGGTTGTATTTAACACCTCTAAAGGAATACTGGAAGTATTGGTACAGAGTAGGGCACCTTTTTTAAGCTGAGGTTCCAACTGGGCATAGAGTGCTTGCTTAGCCTCAACATTCTCAAAGATGGCTTCAATAACAACATCGGCCTTGGCAACCCCCGTTGCTTTGCAATCTGGCATCAGGCGGTCTAATGCATTACGCACCAAGATCGGCTTTTTAAGTTTCTTTTTGAAGAGACTATAAGCTCGTCCCATTGCCTGCGAAAGAAACTCAGGTGCACGATCTTGCAGGGTGACCTGCATACCCTGTAGCGCACACCAGGCAGCAATATCGCCTCCCATAATGCCACCACCAATTACATGGACATGCTTGGCTTTAAAATCAGATTTGCGGCCTTCTGCCTTTAATTGATCTTGCAGCAGAAAAATTCTAATCAGGTTTTGTGCGGTATCGCTACTGATAAGATTGGCAACTTCCTCTGCTTCACTGGTATACATTGCCTTTGGATTATTGGCATATTTTGCCCAGTGTTTGATTAGAATATAAGGAGAAGGGTAGTGTGCTGGATTTGCTTGTTTAGCCACCTGCTTCTTTAAAAAATGACTAACCAGCGGGCGCAGCAATCCATTACCTGGCAGCTGTTGCAACCAGGTTGGTTTATGCGGCTTGGGTTGTGTCATTGCCAAATGGTGAGCCGCCACTTTCAGCTGTCGCTCTGGCACTGACATGTCAACCAAGCCCATTCGACGGGCTGCGTTGCCAGTTAGAGTCCTGCCTGTCAGCATGATGTTGAGTGCAGGCAGATGACCTATCAACTGTGTGCTGCGGACAGTACCGCCAAAGCCTGGAAAGATACCCAGCCGCACCTCTGGTAGACCAATACGGGTGCCCGGGTCATCACGGCATATACGATAACGACAGGCCAGTGCTAACTCTGTACCGCCACCCAGGCAGAATCCGTGAATCATCGCCACTGTGGGGCATTTAAGAGCCTCAATGCGATCAAACAAGGCATGCGCCCGGCGTATCTGCTGTTTGGCTTCTGCCGCCTCTGTTACGCGGCTAAAGGCTTTAACATCAGCACCCGCAATAAAACCACTGGATTTGTCTGAGCAGATGATTACCGCTTTGGGATTAGTGCTTTCAATTTCATTTAATTGCTCATCCAGTTCATCAAATACCTCTGTTGTCAGTACATTGGTGCCGCTGTCGGCCATATTAAAATGTAACCAGCTGATGCCATCCTGATCCTGTTCAATTCGCCAGTGCTTAGCCATCTTATTTCTCCTCCTGACGTTCAACCAGTATGGCGCCACCCTGACCGCCGCCAATGCAGAGACTGGCTATGCCGCGATGGGCATCTTCACGCTCCAATACCTTCAAGAGATGGAGCACAATGCGGGTTCCACTGGTGCCGACAGGGTGTCCAATGCTGACAGCCCCGCCATCAACATTGAGACGGGCCATATCTATAGGGTCAAAGGGGTGATTCTGATTCAGGTGTTCACGACAATAATCATCATCTGTCCAGGCTTTCTGGCATGCCAAAACCTGTGTGGCAAAAGCTTCGTTGATTTCCCAGTAATCGATATCTGCCGTCGTCAGTTCATGTCGTTGTAGCAGTGGTGCCATAGCATGCACGGGCCCCAAGCCCATGTGTGAGGGATTTAATCCAGCCCACTGGCAATCTACAATGCGTCCCAGAACGGGCAGTTTGTATTTTCTCACCGCAGTGCTGGAGGCCAATAGCAGCAGAGCAGCACCATCTGTAATTTGAGAACTGTTACCTGCTGTAACCTTACCTACAGTGCGGTCAAAGAAGGGTTTTAGGCGACTTAGCTTTTCAACAGTAGTATCCGCACGTAGGCCTTCATCAGCCTCATACAGTGTGCCATCAGGTGCGTAAAGGGGTTCAATCTCACTCAAATACCCAGCAGTCTGTGCAGCTGCCAGTCTTTGGTGGCTTTGAGCGGCATAGGCATCCATCTCTTCCCGGCTGATATTGAATTTCCAGGCAAGCTCTTCTGCTGTTTGCCCCATGGAGAGCCCGACAATTGGGTCACTCAATCCGCATAGCAAGGCGATAATGGGTTTGAAATAGGCGGGGCGCAGCTGAGCCAATTGCTGCATTCTCACCTTCGCGCTGCGTGCTTTATTCCAGCCAGCCAACCAAGTGACCATCTGTTCATTTAAAAGCAGGGGGTGGCGACTCATAACCTCTGTGCCACCGGCAAGCACCAGATCAGAACGCCCAGAGGCAATATTGGTTGCAGCACAATCAATCGATTGCATGGCAGAGGCGCAGTTACGTTGCACCGTCCAGGCAGGAACCTGCTCGCCACAACCAAGCCGCAGCGAAACAATGCGGGCAATATTGGCCTCATTAGGGCCGCTGGCAACGCAACCAAGAATCACTTCATCCACGGCATCTGGTTCAAAGGGTTGGCGTGCAAATAGATGGCGACCTGCCTGTACAGCCAAATCTGAAGCATGAAAAGGGCCAGGTGGCCCCACGACGCGAAGAAATGGGGTGCGCCCACCATCGACTACATAGACCGCGCGTCCTTTCAGATTGGTTTTAGCACTCGCCATAGATCAACTCCCCAGTTGTTTTTAATAATGCCACTCAGCCATTTCAAGGGAAACCGCAATATATTTATTATAAGTGTAGACGGCACTTTATGTTTTGCGCGTGTTTTAGCGGCATCTGTTTTTATATGGAAATTAACCATTAGTACACCCTAAACAGCATGATATCCAATACACTCAAATAATATGACAGCCAATGCTTGCTATAGGTTGCATTATCCAATTGCACTGGAACAGTAACATCAGAAAAATCTGAAAGTTATACAGTGTTGCTTACAGTATTAGTTTACGGATATCAGAGGGTTCTTCAGCAAGATGATGGGTAAAACAGACAGCTCCTGTGGGTAATGCAGGATCTCCTTTAGGCAACTTAAACTTGTCATTTTTGGCTATTCGATTAATGTATTCAGCTTGGCTGCGCATATAAAATCATTGTCAGAAAGCCCTTTAATTGCATGGGTGCTGAAGTGCACGGTGCAGTAGTTATATCCTACTGATAATTCAGGATGGTGATCCTCGCGATGCGCAATCCATGCTATCGCATTAACGAAAGCAATTGTTTGATGGTAATTTTTGAAGCGAAAGGTGCGGGAAATTCCCGTATAGGCGTCATTTGACTCCCAGTCATGCAGCCGCTGCTGAAGATATTGTCTGACTGTAGCAGCATCCAGAGGACTACTATTGCCCTCACATGGCTGGCAGTGTGTGTTGGGATCATTCATCAGCATATCCTTATTGCAGAATAAAAAACACCATATGAAATAGGGGTATCACCTTTCTAACTATGCATTATACTCAGTAATATAGTCGACTTTTGTTGGGATAATGCAATGCAAGGAGAATGGCAGTGAATATAATCGAGCATGCGCTAAAAATGGAGAAAGATGGAGAGGCTTATTATCGTGAGCTGGCATCAAATGCTGGAAATAAGGATATTGAAGAGATCTTCATTATGTTGGCAGAGGCTGAAGCTAAGCACTACGAGTCATTTTTACAGTTAAAAAATGAACAAGATATCATCACTTCAGAAGAAAATTTGCTGCCGGAAATTAAAACTATTTTTCAACGAATGAGCGTTGAAAAGCCATCCATTAATGTGCAACAAGGCCAAATAGATGCCTATAAAAAAGCACGTAATATCGAAAAAGAGAGTAGAGATTTTTATCTGAAAAAATATGAAGAAACTTCAGACCCTATTGAAAAAGAACTCTGTATGAATGTTGCTGAAGAGGAACAGCAACATTATATTATTCTCGATAATATTATTAACTTTATGGCCAGTCCAGATACCTGGCTGGAAGATGCTGAATGGAGCCATATGGACACCTATTCTTAACAACGTGCAATTACAAGGATGTAATTTACAAACAATGATACCAGCCGGGAAGCATAAGTATGGTTATGCACAACAGCTTTGATGCCAAAACGACTCTTGATGTGGATGGCAAGCAATATGAAATATTCAGCCTCAAAGCATTACCGAAAGAGTATGATCTTGCCCGGCTCCCCTTCTCATTAAAAATCCTGTTGGAAAATCTTTTACGCCTTGAGGATGGCGTTAGTATCTCTCATTCTGACATTGAAGGATTGGCTCAATGGGACCCCAAGGCTAATAAATCAAATGAAATAGCGTTTACACCTGCACGTGTACTTCTGCAGGATTTTACCGGCGTGCCTGCCGTTGTTGATCTTGCTGCCATGCGTGAGGCAATGCTGAATTTAGGCAGTGATCCCAGCCGCATCAATCCATTATCACCTGTTGATCTTGTTATTGACCATTCTGTACAGGTCGATGCCTTTAAAAGTCACCAGGCCTTTGGCCAAAACATTACATTTGAATTTCAACGCAACCACGAACGTTATGCTTTTCTGCGTTGGGGTCAGGAAGCCTTCTCTAATTTTAGGGTGGTGCCACCTGATACGGGCATTGTTCATCAGATCAATCTTGAATATCTCGCACAAGTTGTATTCAGCAAAGAAGTAGATGGCATTTACTACGCCTATCCGGACACACTGGTCGGTACCGATTCACACACAACCATGGTCAATGGACTTGGTGTACTGGGTTGGGGCGTAGGGGGTATAGAGGCTGAAGCGGGCATGCTGGGGCAACCCATTAGCATGCTGATTCCGCAGGTGGTTGGTTTTCGTCTAACAGGCAAACTGGCAGAGGGAACAACAGCGACTGATCTAGTGCTTATGGTTACTCAAATGCTTCGTCAACATGGGGTTGTCGGTAAGTTTGTTGAGTTCTTTGGAAATGGTTTGGATGATCTGCCTCTGGCTGATCGCGCTACCATTGCCAATATGGCACCGGAATATGGGGCCACCTGCGGCATCTTCCCTATAGATAATGAGACACTGCGTTATCTTGAACTGACAGGACGACCAGCAATACAGATAAAACTAGTCGAAGCCTACGCACGTGCTCAAGGCATGTTTCGTGATGCCTCAACACCTGAGGCTTCTTACAGTGAAGTATTAGAACTTGACCTCTCCACCGTTGAGCCAAGTATGGCAGGGCCGCGTCGCCCACAAGATAGAGTCTCGCTACACCAAGCCAAATCAGAGTTTTTAGATGCTTTGGAAAACCTATCCAAAGAGCGGGCAGCTACAGAGAAGGGAGAAGCACAAAACAGAAGCGTACCCGTTGAATTGGCTGGTGAGCATTTTGACCTGAAAGATGGTGCCATTGTTATCGCGGCCATCACATCCTGCACTAACACCTCCAATCCATCGGTGCTGATTGCTGCCGGATTACTAGCCAAGAAAGCTGCTGAAAGAGGGCTGACCCGAAAACCTTGGGTTAAAACCAGTCTTGCACCCGGCTCTCAGGTTGTGACTGAGTATCTGCAAAAAGCCGGGCTTACAGAGTATCTTGAACAGCTCGGGTTTCACCTTGTGGGTTATGGCTGCACAACCTGTATTGGTAACTCTGGCCCACTGCCTGAACCCATTAGTCAGGCTATTCAGTCGCAACAACTCATCATGTCTTCAATACTGTCAGGCAACCGTAATTTTGAGGGGCGAATCCACCCTGAAGTGCGCATGAACTATCTAGCCTCTCCACCTCTGGTAGTGGCTTATGCCATTGCAGGAACGATGGATATTGACCTGTATAACGATCCACTGGGAACAGATCAGAATGGAGAGCCGGTTTATCTGCGTAACATATGGCCAAACAACAATGAGATTCAATCGGTAGTCCAGCAAGCCGTTGGCTCAGAAATGTTCACTAAAGCCTACAGCACAGTTTTTGATGGCGATACACATTGGCAATCACTCCGGGCCTCTGATTCAGGTGCCTATAGCTGGAATCCAGATTCAACCTACATCCGAAAACCAACCTTTTTTGAAGGCATAACCAAAGAGCCAAAAGAGGTAGCACCCATTATAAATGCCCGTGTATTGGCATTATTGGGCGACACCGTAACAACCGACCACATCTCTCCCGCAGGGGCTATTGCAGCAGATGGCCCTGCTGGCCAGTATCTTCTGGCACACGGCATTAAACAAGGTGAATTCAATACCTATGGTGCCAGACGTGGTAATCATGAGGTGATGGTTCGTGGTACCTTTGCCAATATTCGCTTACGCAATCAATTGGCACCCGGTACTGAGGGAGGTTGGACTACCCACCAACCATCCGGTGAGCAGGTGAGTATCTACGATGCCGCCATGCGCTATCAACAGGAACAGACACCACTGATCGTTTTAACAGGAGAGGAATATGGCACTGGCTCATCAAGAGACTGGGCCGCAAAAGGGACGCGATTACTGGGTGTCCGTGCAGTAATCGCTCGCAGCTTTGAGCGCATCCATCGCTCAAACCTCGTTGGCATGGGCATACTGCCACTTCAGTTTATGGCGGGTGAAAGCCATGAAAGCCTCGGGTTGAATGGTAAAGAGAGTTACACTCTGGATGATGTTGAGACAGGGGCAAAAGAGCTCAATATTGTAGCAACAACTCAGCAGGGTGAACCGATCAGCTTTTTAGTCACAATTCGTATTGATACACCAAAGGAGTGGGAGTACTACCTTAACGGCGGTATTCTAAATTATGTGCTGAGGCAGCTTGCAGGATAAGAGAAAAGCCAGCATTGCTGATTGCTGGCTTTTCGTAACGATCTATTTTTTTATAACGCCAAAGTGGTCAAAAGCATCGACCTGAATAACCTGACTGCGTAAGGTTCCCATCTCTTCAAGTAGGACGACTTCCTCAGCTTGAATAATGCCTTTCTCCTGCGCATCAGCAGCCAACTCGTAGATGGTTTTGCCGGTAATCAAACCATCGCGCCGAGCCTTGCCTAGTGCCTTTTCAATAGGAGCTACTCTTTCTGCCATCGCCAATGCCAGCTCGTGACGGCCCACAGCCATAGCAGGATCATTATTGGTATAGATGTCAGCAGTCAGGCGGTCTCTAGCCTCAGAAGGGCGCAACAAGAGTCGTGCAGCCTGATGCCCTTTTTTATCATCTGGCTCAACATAGGGTAGTCCGGTTGGAAAAATCAGGTGACGCAGCACCCAAGCCAATGGACGAATAGGCAGGTTGCGTAAGAGTGAGCGCAGGCTCTCCTGTATGCGGTAGAGACCATCATCCAATGCCCACTGGAGTAGAGGGAGATCTTCCTTCTGGCAACCTTGATTCTCATAGTGCTTGAGTACAGCTGAAGCAATATACAGCTCGCTAAGCACATCGCCCAGGCGTGCGGAAAGGCGCTCTTTGCGTTTTAGCGTGCCGCCCAGCGTCATCATCGCAATATCCGCACAGAGTGCAAATGAGGCGCTCATCCAATTGAGGTTTTGATAGTAGTGTTTGTTTACACCATTGGTAGGTGATGCTGAAAATTTACCCCGTGTCAGCCCTAAAAAGAAACTACGTGTCAGATTACTCAGCAGAAAAGAGACATGACCAAATACCGCCTCATCAAACTCCTTTAATGCCTTTCCATCGTGACCAGCTTGTGCAGCCATGAACTCTTTCAACACATAAGGATGACAACGTATCGCACCCTGGCCAAAAATAATCATACTGCGGGTTAGAATATTTGCACCTTCAACTGTAATACTAATGGGAATAGCCTGATAGGCCCGCCCCAGTAAATTGTTTGGCCCAAGGCAGATACCGCTGCCGCCTTGAACATCCATCGCATCATTAAGTACTTTTCGATAACGTTCAGTGAGATGGTATTTGATGATGGCTGACACCACGGAGGGCATCTCACCCTGATCCAGTGCGCCCAGAGTGATGGTTCGTGCTGCATCCATTTGATAGGTGAGGGCGGCGATACGTGCCAATGCCTCTTCCACCCCTTCAAAGTAGCCGATAGGCATATTGAACTGGCGGCGCACGCGTGCATAGGCTCCGGTGTAACGACAAGCTGCTTTGCCAGCACCTGTTGCCAAAGCAGGCAGGGAGATGCTGCGCCCTTCAGCCAGACAATCCATCAGCATGCGCCAACCTTCACCAATCCCTTTTTGACCACCAATAACCCAATCCATAGGCACGAAGACATCTTTGCCATAGTTAGGGCCATTCTGAAAAGGAATGTTAAGTGGGACGTGTCGCTTGCCAATACTGACGCCGGGGGTGTCTGTTGGAATTAGCGCTACGGTAATGCCCCGTTCCTCTTCTTCACTCAACAGATGGTCTGGATCAAACAGCTTAAAGGCCAAGCCAATAACTGTAGCAATGGGTCCCAGTGTGATGTATCGCTTCTCCCAGTTAATCCGAATGCCTAGCACTTTTTTGCCTTCATGCTCGCCATAGCAGACAACACCGCGATCCGGCATGGCTCCGGCATCACTTCCCGCATCCGGGCCAGTCAGCGCAAAGCAAGGTACCTCTTTGCCTTCTGCCAGACGAGGGAGGTAGTGATCCTTCTGTTCCTGGGTGCCATCATGCAGCAATAACTTGGCAGGCCCCAGTGAGTTTGGAACCATGATGGTGACTGCCGCAGTGACACTACGGCTGGCTATCTTCATTACAATAGTGGAATGAGCGAGGGCAGAAAACTCCAGTCCGCCATACTCTTTGGGGATGATCATGCCGAAGAAGCGATGTTTTCCGATGAACTCCCACACCTCTGGTGGCAGATCATGGTGCTTGTTTGTGATCGCCCAATCATCCAGCATGCTACAGAGTTCATCAACAGGGCCATCAACAAAATCGCGCTCTTCCTGAGTCAATGTAGGGACTGGTTCAGCCATCAGCTTATTCCAGTCTGGCTGGCCGCTAAAAAGGTCGCCATCCCACCAAACTGATCCCGCCTCCAATGCCTCACGCTCGGTATCAGACATGGGAGGTAAAACATTGTGAAATTTTTGCAGTAGAGGACGACTTATATAGCGTCGGCGAAGCTCGGAGATACCCAATAAGCCGCAAATAGTGATAGCTATTGTCCAGATTAAGAAGAGCGGAAAAGCACCAATGGTTCCTGACGCAGAGATAATAACGAGAATAGTACTAACACCAAGCAACCAAGCCTGGCCTGATACCCGTCGATAAGCCAAAACCCCAAGGGTACTGATAGCAAGCACAGTAACAAGTAGTTCCACTACGTATCTCCTCCCACAAAACAAGCCACTAATATATTAAGAGTAAGTATCGACCAAATTTGAAAATACTACACTTTTTATTCTGGTAATTTAGCACTCATTGTAGCTGCCAAGAATCTCTATTGCCTTATGTAAATGATCCGCTTTTGTATAGAAATGGGGAGAGAAACGAATACCACCACCGCGTTGTGCGCAGATAACATTATTTTGCATAAGATAGTTGTAGAGCTGAGTATGATCAGCGCCTGCAACAGAAAAGGTTACGATACCCGATTGGCGTGCTGTATCTCTTGGGCTAAGCAGCATTGTGCCATCTAAATTATCTAATAATTCAATAAGTAAGGATACATTCTTAAATAATTTATTAGAAATGGTATCAAGTCCAACATCCTGTATTAATGACAGACTGGCATGCAAGGCATAGGCACCTATCATATTGGGGCTGCCACATTCAAAACGGGTTGCAGTTTGTGAAGGCTGCCACTCGGTAGAATCATAATTTCCCACCCCATCAACCATATGCCAACCAAACTGATTGAGGCTTAGTTGCTCACGGACTTCAGCACGGCAGTAAAACAGAGCCAATCCCTCTGGCCCAAGCATCCATTTATGTCCATCCGCCATTACAAAGTCAGCTTGGCATTTCTGTGCATCAAAAGGCAATGCGCCAAGGCTTTGGATGGCATCTACACAAAATAGAATATTATTTGTGCGACAGAAGGTGCCAATCTTATCGATATCAATTCGCAATCCACGTGCATATTGCACGGAGCTAACCGTCACAAGCCGCGTGCGGTCATCACAACGAGCAACAAGCTCAGCTTCCGGATCTTTTGCTTCTGTCAGCTCAACAAGGCGCAGCTCAACACCTTTACTGGCCAGTGACTCCCAAACGATACGGTTTGAGGGGAATTCATCAGCATAGCTGACAATATTGTCACCAGGCTGCCAGTCAATACCGTACGCCACTACAGACAATGCCTCAGAAGTGTTCTTCAAAAGCGCAATATCATGAAAGGATGGTGCGTTGATTAATTGTGCCAGTGACTCGCGTAATGCACGCTCAAGCTGAAGCCATTTGAGGTAGTGCTTAGCACCAGTGGTCATGTTTTCTTTAGCAAACAGTGAGACTGCCTCAGCAGTTCGCCGTGGCCACGGAGAGACAGCGGCATGGTTTAGGTAGCAAATGTTATTTGCAAGTGGGAATTCATCATCATGCACAGACATTGGAGCACATCCTCAAGCAGTTGGGTTATAACAATAGCAAGAAATTGGCCAGCATCTCCACATGAAATAAGCATAATGCATAATAATATTCCTACACGCTAGCGGGTAAACGTGTGCTGTAAATGGATAACATTATTTCCTGAAATTCTGGCAACAACAGATGCTTAATTAATTACGGAGATAAAGCAGCAAGCCCAATAAGCTTATAAATTACATGGTAGATTACAATAGATATAACATGAGTTATGTTACTGAGTCATCCAATTAATACCATGTGAATAATATGTATTATGCACTGGATATGCGCTAATTTTGTACGAGCGTACAGCAAATTATAGGCTGGCTATATCATTAGATTATCCATGGTTATGAGGAGAGGGTTTTTAAATAATTTAATGTGATGTATTTTTAAATAAAATTGTGTAACTATAAATCAACGGCATATCCTTTTTGTGATAAAAGAATTAAAAATCAAATAGCTTGTTGTAATACAGATGGAGACAAGCTAGATTTATTACTCTGTAATTAAGACAAAAACCTAGCAGCTTAATATTTGCAAAAGGAGCAAAAAACCGGTGAATGCATTCATATTATATGGTCATAATTAGCACACCCTGTTTATATACCTCATATATTCTGGGTTATATGAAATTAATTATGTCATCCAATAATCTCGATAATTAACAGCGAGATTTGCATTGATAGATTCTGCAATAAACCATATTGCCAATGAGCTAAATCAGCACCTCATGAGGACCTTTAGTCTTAGCGAGGATGCTGTGGCAATATCCAATGTAGTAGAGCAGGATGGTACTGTTGCAACGCATGTAAACAACAAAATTGTTGTATCGCTAGTTAATATAGAAAAAGACACTGTTCCTTTTCGCCAACAGACTGCAGCAAGCATCGGAACAAATCGTAATGTAGTAACCAATCAACCAATATATTTCAATATATATATTATGTTTGCCAGCTATTTTAGTGGTAACAACTATCAAGAAGGTTTGAAATTTATTTCAAATACGATCAGTTATTTTCAAAGCCAACCTGTGTTTGATCAGGGCAACTCTCCTGGTCTGTCTGATGACATCGAGAAGTTAGTTTTGGATATTGAAAATCTCAATATCAATGACCTCAGCAATTTGTGGGGAGTGCTAAGCGGAAAATATCTTCCATCTATCCTGTATAAAGTAAGAATGGTGGCCTATGATTCTGGGGCAGTTGTAAAACAGACGCATTCATTAAAGCAACCAGTACACATAACAAATAGTGATATATAAATATATTATGAGTATGTTTAGGCATCTCTTTAGTGTTTCTGTTAATCATGATTTTTTTAGTGGTGGAAGATGCCATTGCCTAAATTTTGTCGCTACAGGCGAAACCCAGCATGTAATGGAGAATGCAGGATTACTGCTACGTAAAACAACTGATGGCATTGGTATAGCTTATGATGAATCAAGGCTGGAGGCACTACAGCAATTTGCAGCGGATTCAGATGATACTTTATATTTTGAATTCAAAGTTTATTCACACTCCCCTGAGTTCAGAGACTATACATATCCATTTTCTGGATCAGGCCAGGAAATCCTCTTTTTCTGTAATGAAAACTTAAATCAAAGCAATGGAGAAAGAATTAAGTTGCATACCAATGAATATGCATCTACTCAAGATTTCGTGCCACTCGATTCAATACAACTTAAAGATATTCTTAATGGAAAAGATAGATTTTTACCACCCGTATTTGTTATAAAAATTGCTGTAAATAATAAGCAAAGTATATTTGATACGCAGTTAAAACCAACTGCCAGGGACTTCTATATCCACTTTAAGCCTAGACATACAATCTGGAAGTTTTTTTTATTGGGCAACATGGCAAAAGAGAACGCCTATATCTACGATGCTGATGACAAGATCGAATTTGAGTCTGCTGGCGAAGCCACTTTGGAAGGCCAGCGTACAGCAATGGTTTTTAAATCAAAGCAAAATATCCCCCTTAATGAAAAGTACAACTTACATTTTCAATTAAAAGAGAAAGCTCAGGGAGGGGAAAGAGTTCTTATCGATCGATTACCGGTTGCATGCCTGAATCACGTCGGAAAAGAGGTCGTTGCGGAAGATGAGATGGTTATATCGGAAATTTACATTAACAGTTCACTATAAAAGAGGATGATGTTATGGGACAGATGAAAACGCCGGGCGTTTATATTGTTGAAAAGAATGCTTTTCCAAATTCTGTCGTTGAAGTTGCAACTGCTGTACCGGCCTTTATCGGTTATACACAAAAGGCGGATAACAAGGGCAAGACGCTGCTGAACAAGCCTTGGCGAATTACTTCAATGTCTGAGTTTCATAACTATTATGGCTTCGCTCCGACGCCACAGTTCGACATTGCAGAAAAAGCTGCAGATGCAACCGATGATGCAGATTTTGCCTTAAACGGTACCGAGTACACTTTAAGCCAAACTGCCGGTAATTACTTACTCTACAACAGCATGTTGCTCTTTTTTCAAAATGGTGGCGGCCCCTGCTACATCGTTTCAGTTGGCAACTATAGCGATGATATCGATGCGGAAAAAATGCAAAAAGGCATTGGCCTGCTGATAAAAGAGCAGGAACCAACCATGGTTGTTATGCCTGAAACCGTGTTACTGGATGAACAAAACAGCATCAGTGTGCAGCAGAGCGCGTTGGCGCATTGCGGTGGTAAGATGAAAAGCCGCATTGCAATCCTTGATATTTGGGGAGGGCAAAGAGATCGACAGGATCCCTCTGGCGATTGCATTGATAATTTTCGCTCTGCACTTGGCATTAACTATCTTGACTATGCAGCAGCCTACTATCCATGGATCAATACGACCATTGTTCAGGATAAAGATCTAAGCTACGACAATATTTCCAATGGTGATGTTCTACAGACTTTGCTACGCACAGAGATAGGCATCCCTGACAAGGTTGATGATTCAACGCCATCAAAAATTGCGCAGCAGGCACACGCGATTGATGATGTTGCCAAAACCTGGGATGACCAGCCTGAAGATGAAGTGTATGTCGAAAAAGGTCTCTTGAATAAAAGCCTGGTTGCCATGAGCCCACTCTATGGCAACATCCTTTTGGCAATTAAAGAGAGGCTCAATCTACTCCCGCCAGCGGCGGCAATGGCAGGCGTCTACACCATGGTGGACAATTCACGTGGCGTATGGAAAGCACCAGCAAATGTCAGTCTAAGTGCCGTGGTAACACCAGCAGTGAACATCACCCATGATGAGCAGGAAGACCTGAATGTCACTACACAAGGCAAATCCATTAATGCCATTCGCGTATTCATTGGTGAAGGCACTTTGGTGTGGGGGGCTAGAACACTAGATGGCAATAGTCTTGATTGGCGTTATATAAATGTTCGCCGCACCATGATTATGCTTGAAGAATCAATTCGCCTTGCTACCAAGGCCTATGTTTTTGAGCCTAATGTTGCTAATACTTGGGTCACCATCAAAAGTATGATTCGCAACTTCCTTACAGGAATCTGGAAACGTGGTGGATTAGCAGGTGCAGTACCTGATGATGCATTCAGTATTCATGTTGGCCTGGGTGAGACTATGACTTCAGAAGATATACTTGAAGGCATTTTGAGAGTAACAGTGCTGGTAGCAGTAAGTCGCCCAGCAGAGTTTATTGAAATCACCTTCCAGCAGCAGATGCAGAAATCATAATTCTGCGACCGGGTTTTTAACATAATCGAAACAATATTATTTCAAACATAAATAGGGAGTAGTGTTATGGCTGATGATGGTTCTGCACAATCCACAACTGTATGGCCTCTACCCAAATTTTACTTTCAGGTTAAATGGGATTCAGAGGTAATGTCATTTCAGGAGGTTTCGGGTCTTGATATCGAGGCCCAACCTATTGAGTATCGGCATGGTGATAGCCCGGAATTCATAACGTTGAAAATGCCAGGCATTAAAAAATCCGGCAACGTCACTATGAAAAAAGGTGTCTTTAAATCGGATAACAAGTTCTGGGATTGGTTTAACCAAATCAAGATGAACACCATTAAGCGCGTACCTGTAACTATCAGCCTGCTTGATGAATCGGGGTCACCAACGATGGTTTGGACACTCAGCAATGCTTGGCCAACAAAAATCACAGGGACTGACCTTAAAGCGGATGGCAATGAAGCGGCAATTGAAACAATCGAAATTACTCATGAGGGAATTACTATCGATAATTCTTAATAGTTAATCGAGGGCAGGGGTTGAGATGTAAATTTTACAATTTACATCTCAACCCTGTTGTTTTTAGATCCTGAGGAAAAAGCATGGCAGATAATGACTATCCACCTTCTGCGTTTTATTTCAAAGTGGCTTTTGCTGCAACGGGAGGAATGAGTGATACATCATTTCAAGAGGTCAGCGGGATTAGTGCAACAATTGAAACAGAGCCCTATTCAGAACTTGGGGAAAACAGTGGTGCTTACCATCTTCCAAAATCAGTTACTTATCCTAACTTAGTGTTAAAGCGTGGTATTGCATCAGCAACATCACCTTTAGTGCAGTGGTGTCGCTCGGTATTTGAAGGTGACTTTGCATCAGCCATTACACCGATGACAGTAATGGTTTATCTGATGAATGAAAACAAGGTGCCTGTTCGTGCTTGGTCTTTTTCCAATGCCTACCCGGTAAAATGGAATATGGAGAGTTTCAACTCCACTAAAAATCAAGTTGCCATTGAGAATATTGAGCTGAAATATCATCACTCTAATAGATTGGTATAGATTCATGGGTATCGAAATAAAGCAAATGATTATCAAATCAACCCTAGTCAACGATCGTCCTGTGCAAGAAGGTTCTGAGCATGCTGCCATTGATGTTGAAAAGCTGAGAGAGGCATTAATGGAGGAGTGTAGAGAGTTGATTGCCGCAAGCTTTAATGAGACGCAGGAAAGATAGATGGCAGATTCAGGTTCAGCCACCAAAGATAAGCTAAAGATATCACCCTGCACAGTTGACAGTAGTGGCAATATCACAGTTGATACACGCACCTCTTTTGAGGTTATGCTTAATCCATCCAATTATGATCATTCGTATTCTATAGGCTACAACAAAAAAGATGCCATTGGGCAGTTGGCTTCAGATACAAAGTTCTCAGGCATTAAGCCAGAGACAATTACATTTAGTATTTTGATTGATGGAACGGGTGCAGTTAATGGGTTGAGCACACCAGATGTAAAAACCCAGATCGAGCAGCTCCAGGACATCGTCTATAAATATGATGGGGATGACCACGAACCCAACCATGTAAGGGTTTTATGGGGTAGTCAGATTTTTTATGGCCGGCTTGAAACGATGTCAGTTGAAAACACCCTGTTTAAACCAAATGGTACCCCCCTGCGTGCCAAGATAAAACTTAGTTTTTCTGGTTTTATGAGTAAAGAGGAAGAGGCGCTCAGGGCTAATAGATCATCTCCAGATCTTAGTCACCTGGTTGAGGTAAAGATGGGCGAGACACTTCCACTATTATGTTATCGCATCTACAAAGACAGCTCTTACTATCTGGAGGTTGCCAGAGTTAACAACATCACTGACTTTCGCACGATCAAACCTGGCAGCAAACTCCATTTTCCACCGCTGAGGTAAGTAATGGCAACATCACCGATGGACAATAGCAATGGCGTTTTAAAACTGAGCATATATGCAAATGGCTCAGCAATAGATGATGCTATAAAAGTTGTATCAGTTTCAGTTAATAAAACCATCAATAAAATACCATATGCGAAAATTGTACTGTTAGATGGAGATATGCCAAATAAGGATTTCCCAATTAGTAATGGTGATGATTTTAAACCAGGCAGTGAAATAAAAATTAATGCGGGATATGGTCAATCAGAAGAGACTATCTTTCAGGGAATTATCGTCAAGCATGGCATAAAAATATCAGGGGACAATAATTCCAGATTAGTCATTGAATGTCGTGATAAAGCTGTGGCTATGACAATCGGGCGCCATAATGCCAATTATGTTGATTCAAAAGACAGCGACATTATTACAACGCTGATCTCAAACTACAGTGGCTTGAGTTCAGATATTGAAGCAACATCAACTGAATACAAAGAACTAGTGCAATATTACTGCAGTGATTGGGATTTTCTACTATCGCGTGCAGATGCAAATGGGCTGTTGGTCTGCATTGAAGATGCCAAACTAACCGTTCAATCACCACAGACAGATGCCACAGCTGAATTAAAAGTAACCTATGGTGATGATCTGATTGAGTTTCATGCAGACATAGACGCACGTACCCAATTGGCTGAAGTAAATAGCGCAAGCTGGGATCCTAGTCAACAGGCTGTGGTGGAAGAGCAGGTCAGTCCACAAACACTAAACAGTCAGGGTGACTTAACATCAGCTGATCTTGCCAAAGTTATCGATCTAAAATCCTTTCGTTTGCAAACACCAACTGTAATAGAAACAGCCGCATTAAAGGATTGGGCCACAGGAAAACAGATAAAATCTGGGTTGGCAAGAATTCGCGGCCATATGAAATTTCAAGGTAGCACCAAGGCAGTGATTGGCGCATTGATAGAACTGGATGGTGTTGGCAATCGCTTTAATGGCAATGTCTTTGTTAGCTCAGTCAAGCATGAGATTAACCATCACAACTGGATTACAGAGGTAGAGTTTGGCATGTCACCAGACTGGTTTGCAGAACAGCGTAATTTAGTTGCACCACCCGCATCAGGTTTTCTACCCGGAATAGAGGGCCTACAGATTGGTGTGGTTAAGAAGCTGGATGAAGATCCAAATGGGGAAAGCAGAGTTCAGGTTTCAGTACCCATTTTACAGGCTGAAACTGAAGGTGTATGGGCCAGGCTGGCCAATTTTTATGCCTCAAATACCTTTGGTGCATTCTTTATTCCAGAAATTGGCGATGAAGTCATATTGGGCTATCTAAACAATGATCCATCGAATCCGGTAGTACTAGGTAGTTTATACAGCAGCCAGCGAACTCCTCCCTATGATCTGACTGCAGATAATTATACTAAAGCGGTGGTAACAAGTAGCAAACTAAAGATTGAGTTTGATGACGAGAAGAAAATCACCACAATCATTACACCAAACGAAAACAAGATAGTACTTAGCGATGATGACCAGTCAATCCTATTGCAGGATGAGAATAGCAATAAGGTAGAGCTAAGTCCTACTGGCATTGTGCTGGATAGTCCTAAAGATATCAGCATCACAGCACAAGGAAAAATCACAATTAATGCTACAGATGAAATCACTATGACTTCATCCGCAGATGTGTCAGTTGAAGGTTTGAATGTTTCTCACACTGCTAATGTAGGATTTACTGCTACAGGCAGCTCTACCGCTGAGTTATCTGCATCAGGACAAACCACGGTCAAGGGTGCAATGGTCATGATTAATTAAGGAAAAGGCCTACCCTACAACATGATAAATAAACGTTGTCACTAAGAAGGAGATAAATCTATGTCACTTGCAGCTAGGCTAACTGACATGCAAACCTGCCCAATGGTAACAGGTATTGTGCCACACGTAGGCGGTACCATTTCTGGACCTGGAGTATCAACAGTATTGATTGAGAATATTCCTGCTGCAATTGTTGGGGATAGTTGCATTTGCGTTGGGCCAACCGCCACCATCGCCACTGGCTCAGCCACCGTCATGATTGGAAACATGCCCGCTGCAAGAGTAGGTGACACAACTTCACATGGTGGCAGCATTGTACTAGGTGCCGCAACGGTAATGATTGGTGGGTAATCGCTGATATGAATTCTGAGAAAGCATTTCTTGGTGTAGGGTGGAGCTTTCCACCAGAGTTTCATAAACATGCTGGTTCTTTAGATGTAAAAACTGTTGAGGAAGAAGATGATATTCGCGAAAGCCTTATGATCTTGTTATCAACAAGACCTGGCGAGCGAGTCATGCATCCTGATTATGGCTGCAGACTCAACGACATTGTGTTTGAAATTATAAATGAAAGCACAATCACCGAGCTTAAAGATCTTATTGAAAGGGCTGTGCTCTTTTTTGAATCCCGTATTACCTTGGAGAACATTGATGTGAATACTGACGAAATTTACGACGGTAAACTCAAAATCCAATTGAATTACATCATCAGGAGAACCAATACCAGAAGCAATATGGTGTACCCCTTCTATTACATTGAAGGCAGTCAGGTCAAACTTTGACCTTTTTCTAAATAGAAAAACACTATGACAAGCTGGATGAACTACAAGGTCACCGATGGAACAGATCAGGACAGCAGAAAACTGCCTGCCCTGGAGGCCGGCTATTTCAATGTTGATGAACTCACATTTGAATCATTGTTGGCCATGGGAGCAGATTTTTCATCAGCCATTAACTTCTTTGACCTGCAAAACAGAGTTAACGGTGATTGGAGTGAATTGTTCACTACAGATGAAGCCGTCATTATGGCAATGATTCTAAGTGCAGATATCAAAGCTATCGAATCTGATTTTTTAAACATTTCATATAATGATCAGGACAAACTTATAAAATGCGTGCTTGACCTGTCCACTAAAATAAATTTCTGGTTTATCCGCTTGGAAATGTGTCGACACAAGTCCGGCAAAGTTTTGGCTCAGAAGATAGCAGCGATTATTGATGAAAAACTGGCCGTTGAATTACATACAGTAAAGGATATTGCATCGCAGACAAAAAGCAATTTAAGCACTCAATTTTCTGAGTTTTGCCATGTATGGCGTTTAAGTGGGCAAGGAGATACAGATACCTCCTTTAAGCAAAACATCAGTGAATTTGAGCATGCACTTAATGTACACAAACAGCTGCGATCATCCTTCTATGTTTTTCTAAATTCACTTTCGTATTTAAAGACAATAACCCCCATATTTTTTCAAGAGAGCCTGGGCAGTCAGCAGCATGATCCTGCTGTCGGTTTGTTTATTGTTTTTCTAAAACTATACGAAAAATCACAAAATAGATTAAACACCTTTACCCAGCGGCATCTTGATTTTTATTACAACAAACTACTGAATGTAAAAAACAGGGGAGAATCACCTGAAAGTATTTATTTACTGTTTAAAACCTTACCAGGGACCAATAAAGCACTAATCAATAAAGCTACAGAATTTAGTGCCGGTAAAGACAAATTATTAAATGAAATTATCTATTGTGCTGATGACAATCTGGTGGTGACAGATGCAAAAGTGCAATCGCTTACAACACTCTATTTGCAGCAGGATAAATTAATTGCCCCTGAATGTGAGTTAGGTTATGTCACTCGAACCAAATCAAATCACCTCCCAATATCCAGCACAACTATAGAAGAAAAATTGTCCTCGTGGTCTCTTTTCGGTGCAGAAAAAAAGGGCACAACAAAAATACCGTCAAACAATGCGACCATTGGGTTTTCAGTAGCCTCACCAATATTGCTACTTCAAGAGGGTGTGCGAAAGATTGATATTGGTGTAGAACTTAAAAGCACGTCTAATGCCAGCATAAAAACCCTGATTTCTGATCTGCTAAACTGTAAAACAAAAGCAGGATTTACTAAATTATTTGGCCGGTTGTTTTCTCATTACCTGTTAACTTTTTCAGGTTGCTTAACCTTTGAGCACAAACACCAAATTGCCACAAAGGCACGTTCCATACTATCAGAAAGCGTTTCTAATGAGATCGATGCACTACTGCAGCAAGACTGGCAAGGCCTCTTTTATAAGCTATTCCAAAATGCTTTTTGCATACAACTAACAACTGATAATGGTTGGCTGAATGTAGACAGTTATAGCGTTGTACCGTATTTGGAAGATTCAAAATCCAATAGAATGGGGTTGCGGATTAAACTAAATCTGGGAGGTGAGATTGAGCCAATTACCCCCTACAAGGTTGACGTGCATAATGATAGTTTGGAAACCAAACTACCTGTACTTCAATGCAGAATCAATCCGCAAGCGCATTTTTATCCCTACTCAATTTTTCAAGATCTTGTTATAGACTCCCTTCAGATCAATGTAGATGCAAAAGGAATCAAAAATATTCTGGCATACAATCAGCATGGCCGACTTGATCCTGCTAGCCCGTTTAATCCCTTCGGACCACTACCAACAAGCAATTCATTTTTTGTATTTGGAAATTATGAGATTGCCAAAAAGAACTTAATTGATCTAAAGATGAATCTTGAGTGGGGTGAACTTCCTCGCCATCCAGGTGGATTCAGCGAATATTACCGTGGCTATGCAACAAAATACAGCAACAGCATATTTAAAGGAGTGTTCACTGCATTATCAGATAACAGCTGGCAACCCTACAAAGCTATCGATAAACCTAGCTTTAACCTGTTTGAGCCTGAAGAGGAGAGTAGTAGACCCGCTGCTAATAAGGTGATTAGGATAAATGTTGTTAATCACAGCAAGCCTATTGATGCTGCCCTGTCTGAGGAAGAGTACCACTATGGCACCAAAGCCGGGAGTGGTTTTTTTCGGCTATCACTCATTGATCCTGATACTGCCTTCGGACATGCTGAGTACCCAGAGACATTAACAAAGGTTCTGTCCGCTAATGCCAAACTAAAAAAAATAAAACTGGCAACGCCTAACCCTCCATACACGCCGCTTCTGAACAGAATATCCTTGGATTATAAAGCCAGTTCAAGAGTCGATCCTACAATCCGACGAGATGACAAAAATCTTTTAACAGAAAAAATCATCCACATGCATCCATTTGGTGTTGAAACTGTTTATCCATCAGCATCACCAAAGCCCTGTTATTTTCTGC
>Ga0316192_10000222_pt1 | contig 39642 bp, 29 predicted proteins | sample MerIslwburrow_MG_FD_204931 | JGI IMG/M metagenome (GOLD analysis project Ga0316192, IMG submission 204931) | Coastal sediment microbial communities from Maine, United States - Merrow Island worm burrow | ecosystem: Environmental > Aquatic > Marine > Coastal > Sediment | place: USA: Maine...
GCAACAAACCAAGCAATTACCTTTATTATCAAATAGATAGACAAATATAACGCTTTGATTTTGCGGCAGATAACATGAAATTTCACGCCCGACTTTATCGCGTCACACGATACCAGCCACGCAAGGCCTGAGCAAGCCCTTTGGAAAGTCAATCGACAAACTACAATTCGATATTTAAAGCCTCTTCACTCGGCAGGTGGATACTAAAAGAACTCCCCCCCAGATCCCCTTGGTTTGTCATTTTAATAAAGCCTGCATCCCCATTGGCTTGATGTAATCCAGCTACAATCTGCGAAAAAAAGATCCCAAGCCCAGTCGTGCTATTCGAAACATCTATATCGGTATTACAGTCCATTTGTTGCTGATTTTTCACCAACATCTGTTCAGGGTAACCTGGACCATCATCTTGTACGCTTAATATTAAAAAACCATCTTTTTGCACTGCCTTGAGCACTATTTTTGATTGGGTATATCGAGCTGCATTATTTAGTGCATTATCCAACACCCCATGTACTAATCCTTTATCCAAGCTGGCATTTAAACCATCTGAACACTCAATGATGAGCTCAATACCTTTATCTTTTAAAACGGCAGCGTATTCAGCGCCAATTTCAGTTAAAAAGTCATCAATATAATAAAAATCACTCTGCAATGAGAAATTCTCAGCGCCTACTTTATATAAAGCTAATAGACGGATTAAATTATTGTTGATGCGTTTTATTTCATATTTAAAATCAGCATATTTTTTACCCGCAATTTCATCGCGAGCCTGAAGAGCCTCTACTCGATCTAAAAAAAGAGCAAGAGAGTTTTTAACATCATGAATAGTAAGAGCGAGTGCAGCTTCAAAATGGTTCTTAGATGGTTTAGAGGTCATTGTTACATTCCTGTACTATCTCTTTAGCGCATCCAGCATCTTTGTTAATTCGGCATAGCGTTCATCTACCTTACCAGCTTTCTCAACCCGCTCCAGATGACTTCTGGCTTTAAAAAGAAGTTGATCATCTGCACCATTTTTCTTCATCAGCATAATACAAGCTAAAGCCGTATTAAGGTTAAATGCCTTGCTGTTGGGAGCTTTTTCAGCAGCTTTTTCAAGCAATTCAAGTGATTCTTTAAGTTGGCCTGACTCTGCAAGCTGGATGCCTTTTTTATTTAGTGCACGCAACTCTTCAGTTGAGCTACTGATAATTTCAGACAATTCATCAGCATGGCCAGTTTCATTAACCATTGCATTTAAATCACCCAACAGTTCATCATCATCATGGTTATTTTCAGCCAAGCTACTCACAATAGCTGTACCAAGCTTCATATCATCAAGTTTTAGCGCTGTTGCTGCCAACGTTAATGATGCTTCATTTGGAATTGCGCTCGAATTTTCTTGGTATATTTTTGCAGCTTGCTCTAAATATCTTTGAGCCTCTTCTTTCCCATTTTTACCTGCATGCACATCAGCTGTTGCAGTCACCACCTGAAGCAGGTCAGCGGGGGTCTCTTTTAATTGATCCCGAGCCTCCTTCAGATTACTTAATGCCTTCAGCGTGTCCCCTTTTTCAAGCAGTATCTCATTCATTCCAAGGTATTCTTTCGAGGATTTAAAACAGGAATGTGCTCCATATTGAATAGCTGATCGATAGGCGCTGCTTGCAATGTCCAGTTCACCATTCTCTTTAGCAAGCCCACCTAACTCACACTGACGGGCAACAGTTTTTGGCGAAATTCTTGAAGCTGTTGCAAGTTTTTCTTGTGCCTGAACCTTATCGTCCATGGCCAAACTACATTTTGCAGACCAATCATAGGCCTCCAGGTAGTATTCATTCTCAGCTGTTAATTCATCAAAAACAACAATAGCTTTGGTATAATCTTCAAGTTGATAATAAACCTGCCCTAAGCCAAATTTAGCCCAAGGCATATATTTCTGAGCAAGTAGTTTCTGAAAGAAATCAGAGGCTTTCTCATAATTATCTGTTTTGAGATACAAGCTACCTAAAAGCTTCGCAATGTCGAGGGTATATCTGGATTTACTAACAAGCTGCTGTTCTGCAATTTTTATGGCATCAGCATATTGTTTCTTATGCATCGCCTTGTATATATCCATCAATTCATCTTTTTTCGTAACGGCCTTAGCTAAGCGATGCTGTAGTAACTCTTTTGTAAAGGGTTTTGCAATATAGTCATCCGGCTGGCATTCAATAGCACCAAGCACAAAATGCATTGACGTTTCAGCTGTAATCATAATGAAGATGCAGCTTGGTTTGATGAAACCCATATGATGGGCCTCTTCAAGTATCTGCTGACCATCTTTACCATCACCAAGATTGTAATCACATAACACAATGTCATATGAGTTATGCCGAATTTTCTCTATGGCATCTTTGCCATTGCTAGCCATATCAGCCGTCTCTTCTCCTAAATCTCGAAGCATACGGCGAACAGCTATGCGCATATCAGAAAAATCATCGACAATTAGGATTTGGCGACCACTAATGGATACCTGGGGCCCGCTCTTGCCGCTTCCTGTGAGCATATCTAAACTATTCATATCACTTTATCTTTCATGTAGTTAATGCGCATCTGCGCCTGCAAAATGCGTGCAAACTAAGCCAGTTGTCTTTACTCCCTAGCAACTTAGCGGCCAAAAGCGAACAATCTTAAAAGTAATATTTTAAATTAGCGAAGAAATCCCTAATATTTCGGTAGAAAAGGGATGGACATCAAGAAATGAACCTCTCCTGTCATAACGTTATGGCAGGAGAGAAAATAGCCTAATCATGAAAATCAAGCGTGAACTGTTTTTTAAACTCTTTGATCTCTTCAAGAAAAGTTCCGTCCTCCAGACTGAAGCAGCCTGACAGTCGCGCATCTGGCTTAACACGAAGTTCCCAAGGTTTTACATGTTGATTAATGAAGAGAATTTCAGTTTCAGGAAATACTGTTTTAACCCCATCAACAATTTCCTGAATGGTGAGATTACGTGCTGTTAAATCATAGGTATCGGGTTTAAGATCTGTTGTCAGCATAGCTTCCAAACAGTCCGTCGTATCATCAATATGAATATAGGCCCTTGCCTGAGTTCCTGAGCCATTAACCGTAATTATCTGGCCAGAAGCCGCTTCAAACATAAAGCGATTCAATCTAGCATCAAAGCGCATGCTTTTACTGTATCCATAAACATTCGCAGTGCGCAAAATGTAGGCAGGCATTTTTTGCTGTAACCGGACAACATGCTCCTCGCCACGCAACTTTGATATTCCATAATAGGTTGATGGCTCAGGTGGCGTACCAACACCGACCTCCTGATCTGAACTGCCATAGATAGCTGAACTGCTGACATAGATGAAGCGAGATACATTACTCTCCTCAACAGCATATACAATTTCAGCTGTTCCCCAATGATTCACTTGCTCTAATAGGTGTGGATTATGATCTGAAAATGGTTTCGTTACCTTAGCACCGAGATGATAGACCACATCAATGTCATTTAATGATTTACGCAGCTTACGTGAATCGAGCAGATCACCATTAATAAAGGTCACCTTATCTCTGGGGAATTTTCTAACGCCAATAAACAGGTTGTAGTTACCACGACTAAGGTTGTCATAAACAATAACTTGCCCAATATCGGAACGATCTGCTAGCCGGTAAGCCAATTCAGTTCCAATATAACCTGCTCCACCTGTAATCAGTACTCTCATCTATTTTTTCTCAACTAACTCTGTGTGTAATCCGCATTCTGTTTTTTTCATACCAAACCATCTACCTGCCCGCTCACCTCCTGAAGGATCGACCTTTCGTGTGCAAGGCTCACAGCCAATACTTAGATATCCTTTCTCTTCCAAAGGATGAGGAGGCAAATTATGCAGTTTTCGGTAGTAAAAAATATCCTTATTTGTCCAATGCAAAACAGGATGATAACGCAAGGTGTCAAATGGGCCTTTTATAATAGAACCCATCTTCTTGCGGTGTGCGCTCTGCTCCGCTCTTATGCCATTAATCCAAACATCATGCGCTATTAACACAGGTTCAAGAGGCTGTATCTTATTCAGGTAACAACAATGATCAGGGTCAGATGCAAAATAGAGGTTACCATCACCATCACACTGCAAATTTTTGGACACTACAGACCGGGTGTTTAAAACTTCTATACCAAGCAGTTCTGCAATTTGATCTCTATAGATAAGCGTTTCGGGAAAGTGGAAACCTGTGTCAATAAAATAGACCGGAATCTCTTTTGAGATTGAGGTCACAATGTGCAGCAACGGAATACTGTGGGTCTGAAATGATGAGCCGACAAATATTTTAAGGCCATCGTTCAAAAACGCATTGATCTGCTGTTCTATTTCAGAGGTTTTCTCTTTGAAATACTGTGCATCCATAAAAATCTCTCAGTGGCAGTGGTGATTACAAACTAATCACGCCTCTATCACTTAAAAGTTTAATAACTTGATCAGCACAAACATCCAATTCTTGTGCGCCTGTATCTATATGCGCTTCAGGAGTTGCGGGTTCTTCATAGGGAGAGGATATACCTGTGAACTGCGGAATGATCCCTGCACGAGCTTTGGCATAAAGGCCTTTAACATCTCTTGACTCACATATCTCCAATGGTGAATCACAAAAAATCTCATAGAAATCACCATGGGGCGTTACGCTGCGAGCCAATTCACGATCTTGACGAAAAGGTGAGATAAATGCGGTAAGGACTACAACACCCGCCTCTAAAAAAAGCTTTGCAAGCTCACCGATACGGCGGATATTTTCAGTACGGTCATCATCAGAAAACCCAAGGTCAGAGCAGAGACCGTGCCGAACATTATCACCATCCAATACAAATGTCCGAATGCCCATTGCATGAAGTTTATCTTCTACTGCATGCGCCAAGGTTGATTTGCCTGAGCCAGAAAGCCCAGTAAACCACAAAACAGCGCTCTTATGATTATTCTGCTGCTCGCGCAGTTCACGTGTTATCGTCGCATGATGCCAAACAACATTGGTGCTTTTATCACCCATTTTCCACCTATCCTATTGAATTCAAACTTTAGACTGTAAAAGTTCGCCATTATCACATTTTCGGGATCACAAAGCAGCTGTTACGCAGATATATCTATAGGACAAATAGTTATGAGAGGCGAACACGTGGATCAACCAGCGTGTATGAGACATCGGTCAAAATCAGACCCAGAATATAAAGAACAGAACCCAAAAACACCATTGAGCGGACAATGGCAAAATCCTGTCGATTTATTGCCTCAATGGTATAACTTCCTAACCCAGGGATACCAAAAAAGTTTTCTGTGATTAAACTACCCATAAACAGTAACGGCAAAATCACGACCACGCCGGTTAAAATAGGGATCATTGCATTCTTTAATACATGCTGAAACAGTACTCTATTTTCAGACAAACCTTTAGAACGCGCTGTGCGCACATAATCTTTATTGATCTCTTCAAGAAACAACGTGCGATACCAACGTGTCCCCGAACCAATCCCCCCGATAACCCCAATAATAACAGGTAGAATCAAAAATTTTATTGCCCCCATTCCCGTGTCATAGCCCGAAATAGGAACCAAATGTAGCAGCTTACTTATAAAATACTGGCCTCCAATAATATAGAACATGGCAGAGACTGACATCAGTACAACACAAAGCACAACACTCCAGTAATCAATATAGGTTGCACGAAAAAAAGCAATCATCAACGCAAAGGTTATATTGATTGCCAAACCCACTATCAATGTCGGCAGCGCGATAGCCAAGCTAGGCCACATGCGTTGGCCAATGTCATAGCCAATATCACGCCCACTATCCGATGAACCAAATTCAAATTGGAATAATTTAATAGATTTTTCAAAGAAGATAGTATTGGAAAAACTATCAAAGCCAGAGGCGCTCTCGTTATATAACAGCGGCTTGTCATAATCATGCTCTTGCTTCCATTTCTGAATTGCTTCTGGTGTGACACGTTTCATACCCAGATGCATTCGCGCCATATCTTCAGGCGAATTGACCACAAAAAAGAGAACAAAAGTAATAAGATTGACGCCAATTAAAATGGGAATACCATAAAGAGCACGCCGGATAATATAAGCTATCATCTTGCTGCACTCCTCTCTCGCTGGCGATGCATGATAATAGCTGGAACTGCTGAAACCGCCAACAACACCAACAACATTATAATTGGCCACATTATTGGTAGATTCCATTCAGTACGCTTTTGTCTCCGCAACTCTGGATCAAGCCTTTTATATTTCAACGTATTATTTGCCATAAGATTTGGCTTTACATTGCGATACCAGGAGTGGAAAAGTGAAAATCTCTTAGGATGAAAGCCAAATGCCCAAGGTGCATCTTTGCGCACCAGCTCTACCATTTCATCAATAACAGCCTGGCGTTCTGGGCTGTTATCCATATTTTTCATTTGATCAAATAACAAGTCAAACTCAGGATTACTGTAATTAACTACATTCGCTCCAGCATTTACAACTTTACTGTTGGGACCATAGAGCAGAAACAGGAAGTTTTCTGGATCAGGATAATCAGCATTCCAACCCCACATAAAGATCTGCCCCGTCCCTTTTAACGTCTTCTCCTGAAAGCGATTGTAATCTGTTGCCCGAATAACAAGCTGAATGCCTAATTTTTTAAACTGTTTTAACACCCAGTTAAGACGTGCTTTATCATCAGGCCCAGAACCCACTGACTCATAATGCAATACCAGCTGCTTCCCTGTTTTTTTGTCCTGCCCCCCAGGATACCCAGCCTGCACCAACAACTCTCTTGCTTTCTCGATTGGTTTTCTTTGTGGATCTCCATCTACAAAATCATAAATATAATGATTAGTACCTGCATTGCCTTCTTTAGAACCAAAAATACCAGGCGGAATGGGGCCTTGAGAAGGAACCCCCCGTCCATTATTAAAGATAGAAATATACTCTTCATAGTCAACAGCAATTGATATCGCTTGACGCAGTAGTCGGCCCCGCTCATCAAGCCCACCAATAACCGGATCACGCATATTGAACCCCATAAAAAAAATTGAGGTTTCTACTGATGTCACCAAATTAATACCTTGTGCTTTCATCTCATCTGTTAATGCCGTCTCTCCCTGACTACCAAACTGAATCGCCTGATCAAAGCTATCTGATGAGATTCCTGCTGCATCATAAAAACCCTGCAAAAATTTATTCCAGATGGGGATGCTCTCCTTTTCAAGACTATAGACGGCCTTCTGAATAAACGGCAGTGGCTTGCCTGCATCATCCAACAAGCCATTAGCCTGATCTTTCTTTCCGCCCTCAAGCGGATAGATCTCTCCATGAAAATTAGGATTGCGTGCCAGGGTCATACGCAGATTAGGGTTATTCTCTGTCAACATAAAAGGGCCGGTTCCCACCGGATACCAGTTCAAAGTGATGTTGCGTTTTTTCATCCCGGGTTGAGAGTAAAAGAGATCAGCTTCCCACGGCATGGGGGCAAAAAATGGCATGGCCAACCAATAGACCAACTGCGGATACTTACCTTTAACCCTGATTCGGTAGCGATAACGGTCTAGCTCCTCTACCCCTTCCATTGCATAGTCCCGCAAATCCACAAACTGCTGATTTCCATCAGTCTCTGTTCTTAACTTTTCATATACTTTTTCAAGCTGCTTTGAATAATCGGCAAAACCAACAATATAGCCACCCAGCATGCCTCGCAATGGAGAATGGAGACGCGCATCGGCCATGCGCTTAATTTGATAGACATAATCTTCAGCCGTGGCTTCACGCGTAGAAGTTTGGGAGAAATCTGCCAATGTATTGACTGATTCAATATATTCAGCATTTAATCCATGATAAAGGTAGTGGCCATCAGCATTCTTGGCAAAAGCGGGGTGTGGTTGATAACGAATGCCGGGTTGGATAGTGATCTCATATTCACTGAATGCAACCATTTCTGGATCTGCATCATCTGGCAGCAATTCGCCTGCCGCATCAAAAAAACGCGGCCGAGGCACTTCGGTTGCCGCCAACGGAATCAACTCATAGGGCCGCTTAAGGAAATGATACTGAAGTGGTGGCTCATAGATTTGCGCAATGAAACGATATTCACTTGCGCTATATGAGCGCACAGGGTCAAGATGTTTTGGGCGCTCTGAAAATGAGCTATAAAGAATATTTTTATCTCCTTCACTAGCCAGATAAGGGTTATTCCAAGATGCATTGTCACAAGCTGCAAGGAACACAGCCAGAACGAGCATCCAACCCACTCGCACAAAAATTTTGATCGTATTACTCATTAATCGCATATGTCATATTGAAACCATCATTTTCTCACGCCACAATCCTTTTCCAAACAGCCATTTTCCGGTAACGTACCAGCTTTGAATCAACTGAGGAAGAATTTTCCCCATGGGTTTCCTACAAAACAAACGAATTCTTATAGTTGGCGTAGCCAGCGACCGCTCTATAGCATCAGGTGTAGCCGATGCCATGGCACGAGAAGGTGCCCAGCTTGCCTTTACCTACCAAGGAGACAAGCTGAAAAAACGTGTCGACACCCTTGCAGAACGGTGTAATTCCAACATGGTACTGCCATTGGATGTTACCAGCGATGAACAAATAACCGATGTTTTTAGAGAGCTGGGTAAGGAATGGGACGGCCTGGACGGTATTATCCACTCTGTCGGCTTTGCACCTCGTGACCAGCTTGAAGGCAGCTATATTGATGCTGTTACGCGAGAAGGCTTTGCTATCGCCCATGACATCAGCTCGTATAGTTTTGCTGCACTAGCCAAAGCTGGGCAAGAGATGATGGAAGGGCGTAATGGCTCCCTGGTCACAATGAGCTATCTTGGTGCTGTACGCACAGTGCCAAACTACAATGTAATGGGCGTAGCAAAAGCCAGCCTTGAGGCCAATGTGCGTTATATGGCTGACTCACTTGGACCAAAAGGAACTCGAGTAAATGCCATCTCGGCCGGCCCGATTCGAACCTTGGCAGCATCTGGAATTAATAACTTTAGAACCATGCTTAATACAGTAGAAGAAAAGACACCTTTACGGCGTAATGTAACTATTGAAGAGGTGGGCAATGCGGCTGCATTCCTTAGCTCTGACCTTGCGTCAGGTATTACAGGCGACGTGCTCTATGTGGATACTGGGTACCATATTCTAGGAATGGCTTAATTATGAAGATGTGGGGACAGTATTAACTGTCCCCACAATTAACTATTGCTGTTCTTGAGGCTTATTAATAACCACCTTTGCAGATTCTTTCAGAAGCTGCACAGCAAATTCAAAATTATCCCGCCCTTTAGCCTTTAGTTGAGAAGCTTTAAGCGCCTGCACGGCCTTCTCACCTACGCCATCCAGCGAACCATCTTCTACCTTATGCAGTGCAATAACGGCAAAATCACCATTCGGCATACTAACGCCATCAAATACTGTCGCATCACTCTCTGGCCGAGGCATGCTAAATAGGTGCCGTAAAATTACAGTCGAGAGTTTATTATCACCTCTGGCAACCACTCTTACCTCTTCAGTCTTAACGGAGAGTTCTTTTGCCAGTTGTTCCATGCCTTCGCCTTGCCGCAAACGAGGTAGCAATGACTTGCCTTTCTCTTCTGCCAAGGTTCCGGCTTTCTGTTGCTTCAGTATAGAAGCTATCTCATCACGCACCTCATCCAGTGGCCGCACAACTGCCTGCTCATGGTCATGCACACGCAAAACCATCACATGGTCAGGAGTAATTTCAATCAACTCGCTGTTATTTCCCTCTATAAGCACATCCTCACTAAAGGCTGCATTGATAGCCCGGTTGCCACCATGTATTGTATTTGCATCAGTGCGGCTAACCCAGTCACTGGTAACAACACCAAACCCTAGCGCTTCGGCTACAGGTTCCAGACTATCAGGATGCTCAAACGCAAGATCTACTAAGCGTTCAGAGTATTTATAGAAGCGCCCTTCCGCTTCAGTTGAAGCATATGCTGCCTGTAGGGCATCCTTCACATCCTCAAAGCTCTTCTTACTGCCTGCACGAACCTCAGTAATTTTAATCAGGTGAAATCCAAAATCGGTGCGTACCGGCTCACTAATTTCGCCCTTGGCCAGCTCAAACAGAGCCTTATCGAAGGAGATATCCATCATGCCAGGCTCTACAAATCCAAGATCACCACCCAGCTCTGCTGAACCAGGGTCTTGCGACAGCTCTTTTGCAAGAGTCGCAAACTCTTCACCGTTCTGTAGTCTTTTCAATGCTTCTAGCGCTTTGTTGCGCGCAGCACTCTCTGCCTCTTCACCTTCTTCATCAATCGCGATCAAAATATGGCTGGCGCGCCGCTGCTCTTGTGTAACGTACTCGGCCTGCCGATCCTCAAACAACTGCCGCAACTCCTCCTCAGTTGGTGCTACTTGCTCAGAAAGCTGTGACATCTGGAGTTCCAGATAATCGATCCGTACACGCTCTGGCAACATAAATTGATTTTGATTAGCCGCGTAATAGGCCTCAATTTCTTCAGAATTCGCTTCTCCAGATGCGACAAAATCCTTTGAGGAAAGCAATAGGTAACTAATTTCACGTTTCTGATCTTGCAGGCGTTTTATCTCATTCAATTCAGACTGAGTTATCAATTCTGAGCTTGTAAGTGCTGCAGTAACCTGCTCAATCAATAAAGCCTGCCTGATTTGCTCCTGGAATTCTTGTGTAGAATAATTCTGTTGTCGCAAAACCCGCTCATAGGCAGCAGTATCAAATTGACCGTTTGTTTGGAAAGCTGAGATTCCTGCAATAGCGCTACGAACTTGCACATCACTAATTCGCAATCCCATTCTGTCGGCAGCTTGAGATATCAATTCATCCCGCACCATTGATTGCAGCACATCATCACGTAAGCGGGATTCTTCAAATAGATCTGCTCGATAAGCATCACCTAACTGCTGGCGCAAGCTCGCACGAAAACGTTGGTAGGTATTTTCAAATTCCCGCTCTTTAATATCTCGGTCATTGACTGAGGCCATCACTGGCTCTGCACCAACACCCAAATACTCCTGAATACCCCAAAGAGCAAAAGGAACACTGATTAGTATGACAATGGCCCAGGCGAACCAGCCCTGAGCCTTATCTCGTATGGACTGAAGCATGATTAATGTCCGAAAGGAAGTTTCTGAATATTTGTTATTAGAAAAACAGGAAGGGTATCAAATGATACCCTAGCTGTCTTGTGTTGGCGGAGCGGACGGGACTCGAACCCGCGACCCCCGGCGTGACAGGCCGGTATTCTAACCAACTGAACTACCGCTCCATTTTTTGGTGGGTGCTGCAGGGATCGAACCTGCGACCCTCGCCTTGTAAGGGCGATGCTCTCCCAGCTGAGCTAAGCACCCTGAGTGAAGGCGCGCTAGTTTACGGCATCCTTTAACGCTTTACCAGCCTTAAATGCAGGATTTTTTGAAGCCGCAATATTAATTGCTGCACCAGTTTGAGGATTGCGACCTGTACGTGCAGCACGATCACGAACTGAAAAAGTGCCAAAGCCAATCAAAGAGACTTGGTCACCACTTTTCAAGGCTTCTGTGATAGCGTCAACCATGCCATCAAGTGCACGAGCTGCAGCAGCTTTTGAAATATCAGCAGCTTCTGCCATCGCTTCAGTCAATTCAGCCTTATTCATTGTGTCAATTCCCCCGGTGGCCAAGAGTGGCCATATATTGAAAGTAAATTTAAGAAACCCTGATACTGTTTACAACTATCAAAAGGACGGTGATTTATACCAAGTGAGGGAAGCCACTGTCAAGCCAATAAAGCGGCTCAGCACAGGCTTTTGCAACCCATTCACTCGGTATTTCGAATGCGTGTAATATAGCAAACAACCATCACAAAACAAGTAAAACCTGATAAACAACTTATTATCTTTTATAGCACTCATTACCACATGCTTAGCCAAAAATTAATGCGCCGTTAAGTCACCCGTTTTTTTATCTTTGGCACCCGCCTTAACATCCTTAACATCGGTTGCTGACTTATCATTTAATGGTGCTGGCGTAGAGCCCTGAACCAAAGCCACAGCCAATACCTCATCAATCCAGCGCACAGGTCGAATATCAAGATCTTTCTTAATATTTTTAGGGATCTCCACTAAATCACGCTCATTTTCATGTGGAATGATGACTGTCGTTATCCCACCTCGATGAGCTGCCAGCAGTTTCTCTTTTAGACCCCCAATTGGCAACACCTCACCACGCAGTGTTATTTCACCTGTCATGGCGACATCAGCCCGTACCGGGACTTTAGTCAGCGCCGACACCAGGGACGTACACATACCTACACCTGCACTTGGTCCATCTTTTGGTGTTGCTCCTTCAGGTACGTGAATATGAACATCAAATTTTTGATAGAAACTCTCATCTACCCCCAAGGCCTCAGCCCGGCTACGCACCACTGTTGTAGCTGCTTGAATTGATTCTTGCATAACATCGCCCAGCTGCCCCGTATAGGTAAATTTACCTTTGCCTGGGATAATGGCCGTTTCAATACGTAACAACTCACCGCCAACCTCGGTCCAGGCTAAACCAGTGACCTGTCCAACCTGATCATGCTCTTCAGCCAAGCCATAACGGTAGCGTTTTACACCAAGAAATTTTTCAAGATTGCCTGGAGTTACGGTGATACGCTTGCCACCTTTTTTCAACAGGATCTCTTTAACCACTTTTCGGCAAATTTTAGCAATCTCTCGCTCTAGATTACGAACACCAGCTTCTCTCGTGTAATAGCGGACGATCTCTCTGATTGATGCCTCTCGAATGTGGAGTTCTTTATCTTTGAGCCCATTATTCTCCATCTGCTTAGCAACCAGGTAACGTTGCGCAATATTCACTTTCTCATCTTCTGTGTAGCCTGAAAGACGAATAACCTCCATTCGATCAAGCAATGGTGCAGGAATATTGAGTGTGTTTGCTGTGGCAACAAACATAACTTCCGACAGATCAAAATCCACTTCAAGATAGTGATCGCCAAAAGAGTTATTCTGCTCAGGATCTAACACTTCTAATAGAGCTGAAGCTGGGTCACCTCGAAAATCCATGGCCATTTTGTCAATTTCATCCAACAAGAACAGTGGGTTACGTGTGCCCACCTTTGTAAGATTCTGAATGATTTTGCCTGGCAATGCTCCTATATAGGTACGTCGGTGACCACGAATCTCAGCCTCATCACGAACGCCACCCAAAGACATACGCACAAACTTTCTGCTCGTTGCACGCGCAATTGATTTTCCTAGAGATGTTTTACCCACACCTGGGGGCCCAACCAGACACAAAATAGGCCCTTTTAATTTGCGCACCCGCTGTTGAACTGCAAGATACTCAAGAATACGCTCTTTAACCTTCTCAAGCCCATAATGATCCGCCTCAAGAACATCTTCAGCACCACCAAGATCCATACAGATTTTTGTACGTTTTTTCCACGGAACATTAATCAATGTATCTATATAGTTACGGACAACGGTTGCTTCAGCAGACATTGGAGACATCAGCTTAAGCTTGTTTAGCTCTGCCTGAGCCTTATCCTTGGCCTCCTTGGTCATGCCCGCCTTCTCAATGCGGTTAGCCATATCTTCCAACTCGTTGGGCACTTCATCCAAATCACCCAACTCTTTCTGAATGGCTTTCATCTGCTCATTCAAGTAGTACTCGCGCTGATTTTTCTCCATCTGCTGCTTCACCCTGCCACGGATACGCTTTTCCATTTGCAGGATGTCATTCTCAGATTCCATCAACGCCATTAAGTGTTCAAGTCGCTCACGCACACTGAACATCTCCAGCACCTCTTGTTTCTCCTCCACCTTAAGCGCCATATGCGCAGCCAGCGTATCTGCTAAACGACTGGGATCATCAATATTAGAAAGTGAGGTTAAAACTTCAGGAGGCACTTTTTTGTTCAACTTAACATACTGATCAAAGAGGCTGACAGCAGAGCGCATCAGCACCTCCTCTTCCCGTTCATCAAGCTGAATTTCATCTTCAATAGAAGTGATTTGAGCTGAAAAACATTCTTCAGTTTGAACAAACTCAAGGACCTTGGCGCGCTCACCGCCTTCAACTAGCACTTTGACCGTGCCATCTGGAAGCTTGAGCAATTGCAAAATGTTCGCCAGCGTACCCACTTCATGCATATCAGCTTCGCTAGGATCGTCAACATCCGCACTTTTTTGCGCAACAAGCAAAATCTGTTTATCTTCCTGCATTGCTGCATCAAGTGCTTTTATTGATTTGTCGCGCCCGACAAAAAGAGGAATAACCATATGCGGATAAACCACCACATCACGCAATGGTAAAACTGGAAGAGCATTCATGGATTTACCAACAACCTCGGAAGCTTTTTCTTCTTGATCCGGCACTTGATTTCCTCCTAACCGCTGGGATTCACCCAGACTATTTATAACTTAAACAGCGGCCTTTTATCATACAAAGTCAGGCTCGCTTAAGTAGGGTATCGCAAAACAAGCAGACCGTGGCGACCTACTTATTTTACAGAGCATAGGATAATGGTGGGGGCGATTCAGACACTCTTCAACCCTGAATCAATATTTTCCATCCGCTGGAATTATATTTGTTGTGTCAGCTGAAAAATGCACTACTTATCGAGAGAGGAAGCCAACTGTTTTTCACCACCTTCGAAAATCATATAAGGTGCGGAATCGCCTGAAATAACAGCCTCATCGACAACAACCTTACTTACATTCTCCATTGAAGGTAAATCATACATGGTGTCTAGCAACATCTGCTCCAAAATTGTACGCAGACCGCGCGCACCTGTCTTACGCTTCATTGCTTTGCGCGCAATTGCATGCAGGGCATCTTCCCGCAACTCCAGTTCACAGCCTTCCATCTCAAACAACCGGCCGTATTGCTTGACCAGGGCATTTTTAGGTTCGACAAGAATGCGCACCAACGACTCTTCATCCAACTCTTCCAATGTAGCAACAACAGGAAGACGACCAACAAACTCTGGAATCAATCCATACTTGACTAAATCTTCTGGCTCAACGCAGGTGAGTATTTCACCTACCTTTTTAGACTCATCTTTACTACGCACTTCTGCAGAAAAACCGATGCCGCCTTTTTCAGAGCGATCGCGGATCACTTTATCCAGTCCAGCAAAGGCACCGCCAACTATAAATAGTATATTTCCTGTATCAACCTGAAGAAATTCTTGCTGAGGGTGCTTGCGTCCACCCTGAGGTGGAACTGAAGCCACAGTACCTTCAATAAGTTTTAGTAGAGCCTGCTGCACTCCTTCACCGGAAACATCGCGAGTAATAGATGGGTTATCTGATTTGCGCGAAATCTTATCGATCTCATCAATGTAAACTATGCCACGCTGAGCTTTATCAACATCGTAGTCACACTTTTGCAGGAGTTTTTGGATAATATTTTCAACATCCTCACCCACATACCCTGCTTCAGTCAGTGTGGTGGCGTCTGCAATGGTAAAGGGGACATCAAGCAATCTGGCCAGTGTCTCTGCTAGCAGCGTTTTTCCTGAGCCAGTAGGACCAATCAACAATACATTACTTTTGGATATTTCAATATCATCATCCTTTGACGAAACTTCCAACCGTTTATAGTGGTTATACACAGCTACAGACAGCACTTTTTTGGCCCTTAGTTGGCCAATAACATACTGATCTAGCGTTTCATTTATCTCGTGAGGTTTGGGTAGACTACTCGCTTCCTCAACACCGCCTTCCTGCATCTCCTCTCGGATGATGTCATTGCAAAGCTCTACGCACTCATCACAAATAAACACGGATGGACCAGCAATAAGCTTACGCACCTCATGCTGACTCTTGCCGCAGAACGAACAGTAGAGCAGTTTGCCATCTTCACTTTTGCCGTGTTTGTCATCACTCATAACATTGCCTCTCTCAAAAGATTCGCAGCCTGTCGTTCCAGCCGTGCATCATCTGAGTTTATACCAGATTAAATCATTTAAAAGGTCACAGCTCTGGCTGACCTTTGCAATTCAACCTGTTTAAGAATCTTCCGTCCCTGACGAGCGCTCCATAAGCACCTTATCAATCAGTCCATACTCTACTGATTCCTCGCCACTCATAAAATTATCCCGCTCCGTATCCTGTTCGATTGCTTCCAGTGGCTGCCCAGTATGTTTAACCATAATCTGGTTCAGTCGGTCCCGAATCAGGAGAATCTCCTTTGCATGGATCTCTATATCTGTTGCCTGCCCTTGGTAACCCCCCAAAGGCTGGTGAATCATTGTCCGAGAGTGTGGCAAACAAAAACGCTTGCCTGCTTGCCCGCCTGTCAACAACAATGCGCCCATACTAGCCGCCTGTCCAATGCATAGCGTACTAACATGGGGACGAATAAACTGCATGGTATCGTATATAGCCAAACCAGCAGTCACTGAACCACCTGGAGAGTTGATGTAGAGATGAATATCTTTATCCGGGTTTTCTGATTCCAGAAAAAGCATCTGCGCGACTACAAGATTGGCCATATGGTCTTCCACCTGGCCTACAAGAAAAATAACCCTTTCTTTAAGCAGTCTGGAATAAATATCGTAGGAACGCTCACCCCGAGCCGTCTGCTCCACGACCATAGGAACCAAACCCAATTGTGTTGTATCTAGTGCACCCATATTGCCTCTATCGGTCATCTGAATGATTCCTTAAGCGTTTTTGTCGCGAAATTCTACATGCCGCCACTCGTCAGGCCAGCAAAACTAGTCTGCTCTTCCTCAACCTTAACCTGATCAAGCACCCAATCTACAACCTGCTCTTCTAAAACTACATTTTCGAGCTGATTCAGTTGCTCTTTATTATTGTAGTACCAATCAACAACCGTTTTAGGGTCTTCATAATCAGCAGCAATTTGCTCAACTTTTTCCTTTAAGCGGTCTGCATCAACCTCAAGGTTATTCGTTTTAATTACTTCACCCATAATCAAACCAAGGGAGACCCGGCGCTTTGCATTATCCATAAAAAGCTCAAGAGGAAGCTCCTGCTTTACGCCACTCTTTGCAGGGTTATTGGCCATTTCAGCCTCTGCCTGTTTTTTCAGGTTACCCGCTTCTTCATCAACCAATGCCGCTGGAACTTCAAGATTATTAGTGTCTAGCAAAGCCTGCATAGCCTGCTCTTTTACGCTAGCACCAACTCTGGAATCGAGTTCACGTTCCATATTTGAACGGATATCATTCCGCAGGTCTGCGAGATTGCCTGATGCGCTAAACATTTTGGCAAACTCTTCATCCACTTCAGGCAACTCGGATATTGCAACTTTTGCGGCTTCAACTTCGAATTTTGCTCCCTTACCCGCCAGATTTTCAGCCTGATAATCTTCTGGAAAAGTTAACTCCAGAGTGCGACTTTCCCCAGCCTTAACGCCAAGCAGACCTGCCTCAAACCCATCAATCATTTGATTGGATCCAAGCTTTAGTGGAACATCGTCAGCTGAACCACCATCAAAAAGCTCACCATCAATGTAGCCTTTAAAGTTGATTGTGATTTGATCGCCATCCTCAGCCGCACGATCAACCTCTTTCCAGGTTGCCCGTTGCGTACGTAATTTTTCAACCATTTCATCGATGTCAGTCTCTTCAACCCTGGCTGCTGGGCGTTTTATAGTGACATCTGCCATTTCATTTAGCTTAACCTCAGGCATCACCTCGAATGTGGCGGTATAACCAAAGCCATCCTGTGGTTTCTTATCTAGAGGTACAATATGAGGCTCACCAGCTGGTTGAAGCTTTTCCTGGGACAGGGCTTCAAAATAGGTTGATTGCAGCATATCTCTGAAAACTTCTTCACGAACTTGATCGTCATAACGACCACGTATCACAGAGATCGGGGCTTTACCGGGGCGAAAACCATCCAGCCGCGCAGTGCGTGCAATCTTTTTTAACCGCTTTTCGATCTCTTTATTGATCTGCTCTGCTGGCACTTCTACGGTCATGCACCGCTCAAACCCTTCTTTTGCTTCAACCGAAACTTGCATAAAAACCTCTCAGGCGACTATCGCCTCTACTAATAAACAATATACTGAATGTATTGAACTACCAACCGCCCCACACACTGCTGCAGATCACAGTTGCTTGAACTAGAGTCTACAGAGTGCGGGGAGGTGGGTAGAAAATATGGTACGAAAGGGGAGACTTGAACTCCCACGGGTTGCCCCACTGGAACCTAAATCCAGCGCGTCTACCAATTCCGCCACTTTCGCAAATCACTGAAGCCCCATATATTAAAGTACGGCACTCCAACTGGCTAGGCGTGCATTATACCTATTGCTGGCCAGCTATTCTATTGATTAACAACTTAAATTCAACACTCCACACTACGAGGCTATTCACCGCCATATAGCGCAAGCGTTAAGATCAGTATATTGTACGGGCTAACTTCAGGTTGGCAACACAAAAAACTACTTTTATACCTTAAATATAATGGGGAGAGACTCTAAATGCAGGCATTTGGTATTTTCACCGGCTTTCTAGCCTGCTGCCTTCTAATTAGCGCCCTATTTCACTACCCTCTCCATCTGCTGCTTAATGATTTTTTAGAAGTACCTGCTCATAAACAAGTTCCCAGGACAGCTAAATTAATTGCCCTACCAGGCTTTTTTCTGCTTATCGCCTGGCTAGGGCTATACAATCGAAAGAAACTCGGATTTGGGCTCCCGCGCCCTACTTTTTTACATCAGATGTTTATCGGCTGGCTGTATGGGGTTTTAATTCTGATTATTCTCTCTACTATATTAATCAGTCTCGGGGTTCGCACCCTGGATACTATAGACGATGATTTCCTATTCACCCTAGCAAAAACACTTCTCAGCGGCCTCATTGGTGGATTACTGATTGGCCTGATCGAAGAGACTTTCTTTCGCGGCGCCATGTACCAAGCCATTCGCTCTCAAGGGAAGGTACTTTCTGCTATCACTTTCACCAGCCTGCTCTATGCCGCAGTACACTTTATAGATCCAATAAAACTAACCGAACCTGTTGACTGGTTTAGTGGACTACAAATTCTCAGTGGATCTTTCTGGCAGCTTGGAGACGAGGCAACATTCGACTCATTTATCGCCCTATTTGCTGTAGGCGCCTTTCTTGGGCTGGTTCGCGAGCACACAAACAACATCGCTCACTGCATTGGCCTGCATGCTGGTTGGGTGCTCATCATTAAATGCACAAAGCAATTTACCAGCAACAACCATGGCAGCGAATGGGCATTTCTTACTGGCACATATGATGGAATCACAGGCTATCTAGCCGCAATCTGGCTAGCTCTTCTAATGCTTTTGTACTGGCTCTATTTAAAACGACAAGCCGATACAGCCCTAAATTAAATTCAGTTACAAACCCAAAATTGGCTCTATTCTTAACTCACCTCAGTTGCCGTCACCTTAAAATCATCCAATATGCTAAACAATGCTGGTACAACCAGCAGTACTAACAAGGTGGTAGCCAGCAACCCAAAGATAATGCTGATCGCCAGTGGAATAAGGATTTGAGCCTGCATGCTCTTTTCCAGCAATAGTGGAAACAGCCCAGCAATGGTCGTAATAGATGTCAGCATCACTGCACGGAAACGGGATCTGCTGGCAATTTTTGCGGCCTCAACCGTGCTATGCCCTTTGCGCACCTGCTGCTTTAGAAACTCCACCAGCAGAATGGAGTCATTCACTACAATTCCAGCCAGCGAGGCAAACCCAATGATGCCCGGCATAGAGAGCGCAACCCCCATCAGCAGATGCCCCCAGATAACACCAATGAGCGACAACGGGATAACAAACATCACGACCAGCGGCTCAAGATAGCTGCGAAATTGAAAACTAAGCAAAATAAAGACGCAGACCAAGCCAATCGCAAAGCTGCGAATCATAGAGGAACCCGTCTTATTTGACTCTTTGGATTGCCCCTCAATCCCAACCCGCACTCCAGGGTAACGTTGCATCAAATCAGGCAAAAAGAGTTGACGGGTATGGTTAACAAGCTCTTGAGCATTGGCAATCCGGGAATCCAAATCACCTGTGACCGTCACTGTACGAATACCATCTACCCGTTTAATACGAGAGAAGCCTCGATCAGATTCGATATACACCAGCGTACTCAAAGGTATCTGATCGCCATTGGCTGTAACAATTCTAAATATCTCCAGATCAGTCAGCGTAGATTGATCACCACGAGCCAGCCTGACATCAATCTCATACGCCTCACTATCCACCAGAATTTCACTGGCAGTAACTCCAAAAAAGGCTGCACGCAGTTGATTGGCAATGGTTGTAGCATCCAACCCCAAAGCCAGAGTTCCCTCACGCAGACGCATACGCAGCTCAGGCTTGCCGGGACGCAGATCATCAGAGAGATCAAACACCCCTTGGTAGCGCCCCAACCACCCTTGCAGCTCAAGAGATGCCTGCTTCAGCTGCGCCAAACTGGAACCATAAAGACGAACTTCAAGCGGAATGCCACCTGGCCCTATCACTGGCTCTTTGTAGTTAAGCGCTATCAGATCAGGAATTTCACCCACCTCGTTACGCCAGTGATTGATGATGTCATCCAACCGCCCCCAACGTTTCTCAGCCGTTATCAAGTCTGCTGTCACTGTAGCAAGATGTGGCCCTGACTCACCCGCATCCTGATTGGTGCTATAGCGTACTTGAACATTCTGAATCAGCCGCTGCCCATCAGACTGGCGGGGTGAAAAAAGGTCATCAACCTCATTAAGGCCATCTGTAATCTGCTGCACAACCGACTCTGTGCGCCAAAGCGGCGTCCCCTGTGGTAGTAGGACACGGGCTTCAATAATGTCTCCCTCAATATTGGGAAAGACCTGAAACTTGAGCTTGCCACTAATTACCATTCCCATGCTCAGCAGGAAGAGCGCAATGATGCCGCCGACAAACCAGTAACGCTGATGCACAGCAAAATCAACTGCCCGCCCAAGCACATGCTGGCGAAAGTGATCCAGTTGCTCATCAAAGCGCTGTCGAAAACGACTGACCTTCTTATCCTGATGCTGCAACGAATGGGCCAGATGATGGGGTAATATCATGAAGGCTTCAATCAGGCTCACCACCAATACCAAGCAGAGCACCATCGGAATAAATTTCAACACATTGCCCATGTGGCCTGAGAGGAATGCCAATGGGCCAAACACCGCTACCGTGGTCAAAAATGAAGAGATCACCCCAGGCGCAACCTGCCGGGTGCCATCAATCGCCGCTTGAACCGGAGATTTCCCTTTACGCAAATGAGCCGCAATATTCTCAGAGATAACAATGGCATCATCCATCAACAGACCAATGGCGATAAGCAAAGCAACCATAGTGATCATATTGATGGTCAGCCCCAGCATACCCATAATAAAGAGTGCGCCCAGGAAGGAGATGGGCAACCCCATGGCTACCCAGAAGGCAAAACGTAATTGAAAAAAGAGCCACATGGTGAGAAAAACCAGAATCAACCCCTGCCCACCGTTTCTCAACAACAGGTTGAGTCGATCACTCACAATTGAGGAGCGATCCTGAGTCACAGTAAATATCACGCCCGGTGGTGCACGCTGCCGTTCAATTTCAAGAAAGCGATTGACTGCTGCCATCACCACCAATGAATCCTGCTGCTTGGTTTTGATCACCTGCAATACAGCTGCCCGGTGGCCATTGAACAGAGTCTTCTGCTCATCCAGTTCAAAGCGATCACTGATCTGCGCGATATTTCCAAGCCGGATCTCAGCTCCACTGCTGGCGCTAACAACAACCAAATCAGCCAGCTCTTCCGGAGAGCGACGCAGATCTGCAAAGCGCAGCAGCAAATCCCGATCATGCGTCTGCAGCATTCCAGCCGGAAGATCGATACCTTGCCGCTTCACCGCATTGGCCACATCAGACATGCTCACGCCATAGCCGCGCATCGCCTGCGCTGAAACCTCAATACGCAACTGATGGTCAGAGAAGCCCAACACATCAACCTGAGAGATTTCAGATGTCTGTTGCATGCGCTGCTTGATCTGCTCAGCATAGGCTTTCAGACCACTCACCGACATCGGGCCAGTCAGCGCCACCGCGACAACTTTATCCGTCCGCCCCAGCTCATTGATCACCGGCAACTCTACCTGTTCCGGAAAATCATCAATGGCCTCAACCTCACTCTTTACCTCATCCATAAAGCGAGCCATATCAGCATCATCGATCATCTCAACCACGATGCTGCCAAGCCCCTCCCTGGCAACGCAGACCACCTCTTCCACCTCACTGATGCTATCCAGCGCATCCTCTACCCGCTGGCAGATGGCCTCTTCCACGTCTTCCGTACTGGCACCTGGGTAGGCAAGGCGGATCTCTAGTTTTTGTGCAGCAAAATCGGGGAAGGTTTCACGTTGTAAATCCGGCAGGGCGCTCAGACCGATAATGACCATTAAAGCCATCAGCAGATTGGCACCCGTTGTGTGGCGCGCAAAAAATTCAATCATGGTGCGTTGGCTTGCTGCTTAAGCTGCACTAACATCTGCTGATCCTCTTGCGGTTGCAGCAACATTCCTTCAATTGCTGGCACCAAATCAGAGAGAACAACTCGCTCACCCGCCTCCAATCCAGCAGCAATAACAGCAAACGTCGGTTGCAACAGCGCGACAGTAACTGGGCGAATCACCAAACGATTATCTGCATCGGCAATATAGATATGTCCCTGATGGAGTGCAGAACGCGGTACTACTATGCTGTTACTCAACGGCTTGCCCAGCAACGTAACCTCAACAAACAGCCCCTTTACCAGCGGCGGACGTTCGCCTGGGCGCATTCCAGCATAAGGGGCATCCACTTCGATAATGACGCCCACAGTGCGCGTTTTAGGATCAAGCGTGTCGCTCATGCGGGCAAAGCGCCCCTGCCAACTGGCGTTAACAACACCCTCTTTCAGATCAACTCTCGCAGTGAGGCCCAATCTGCTATGCAGTGCAGGCAACGATGTATTAAGCAGATCTACCGGCCCATCAGCATGCAATACACTTCGAATCTGCTCAATGGGAATAGGAACTTCTATCTCAGCCAGCTGTAGATCATCAACTACTGTTAGCGCTTCTCCTTCCCGCACATACTGATCCTGCTCGACATGCACCGCAGCAACACGCCCCGCAAATGGTAATCTGATTTTAGTATTAGCAAGATCCCGCTGTGCAGCACTGAGCTGAGCCGCCTGTCGTGCCAGCTGAGCCCGTAGCAAGGCACGCTGACTGGGCACAAGATTGAGCGTATTGCGCTGACCCTGAACGGCCTGCTGCTGCATCAGCAATGCTCTTTCCTGATCCTCCATTTTTGAGCGACTAATACTGCCATCATTCACAAGACGCTTTTTACGCGCCAACTCCTTTTCACGCAAAACCAGGGCCTGCTCTTCTATCACCAACGATTTGCGGGTATTGGTTTCACGCGCACTCAACTCATCCAGCTGTGCTTTAGTGGCTGCAATATCAGCCTCAATCTGCGCAATAGCAAGCTGGTAGTCAGTCGGATCAATTTGAAGCAGTAGGCTATCTGCCTCAAGAATAGCGCCTTTTTTAAGCTCGGAGTGTTTTTGTAGAATCTTTCCTTTGACCTGAGCAACCGCCTCCCAAATTTTGGCCGGCCTAACCGTTCCATGCCCTATAGCCTGAGGGATCACAGTTGTGTCAAATGCTGTTATCACACGAACAAGGCGAGGCTGCTCTTTTGTAATAGCCCGCAAGGGTTCACTCTGGTTTTTTATAAGCAAAACCAAAGCCACAATACCCGCCATAACTGGAAGCAGAATCACCCACTTGTTTATTTTATCTATCGCCACAACAGCTCCCGAAACAATTCCAGCTATATTATATTCAACTTACCATTTAATCTAACTTCGGAGTAAACCAACAATTGGAAATAGCTCCAAAATAAAGCTTTTTAGTAGGATAGGATATTTATATGGAGAATTCTTAAGTGTTTGCGCAGTAAAATTATCACTGTGATAAGACTTTTTTAGAACTGCTTATCTTAAGTTTTAGATTTACATTGGGAGGAAATTCATACCGACAACTCTTCCGCCTTTGACGAGCAAAAATGGATATACGCAAGAGTGATAATCAAATAATTTAGATGCATGCCATTTTATGGTTACTACAGAAAGAGACATGCTCTCAAATGCACTGTCTTTTTTATCTGACCTAACAGCCACTCATGAATATGAGCAACTGTTAAGTCAAGATAAAGACATATACTCTGATTGTTTAACTACTAACTATTCCAGCAGTTTTTATTTAGCTTCATTAAGGCTAACAATTTCCTGAGACACTGTAGCTTCTACCTCTTCTTCAACTACCTCCTCCTCTTCAGCCTCCCCTTCAGCGCTAGCTGCATCCTTTTCAACTGCCGTTTCTGCTGTCTCTTCAGCTATTACTTCAAACTCTTCATCAGTGCCAGCAACATCATCCTCAAGCACATCTTGTAGCTCCTCATCAGCACTCACAATATCTTCTTCAACCACTGCTTCAGTTTCTGCATCAGTACTAACAACCACATCCTCCTCAACTGCTGTCATCCTCTCTGTGGCTGATGAAGGAACATTATTTTCAACAAATGCTTCTGACTTTACTTTAGCTCTGGGAGTAGATGCTGATGCTTTTAATACAGCCGTTTTTCTAGCCGCAGCTTTAACAGCGCTATAAGTTCGAGCAGCTTCGATAACTCTTAATATAGCAGCTGTTTCAGATGCAATCTTTTGAGCTTCTGCCACCTCTTCAGCTTTTGCAGCATCTTCCTTAGCTTTTAATAAGACGGCTGCCTTTTTGGCTGCTACTTTTTTAGCTGCATTACGAATCAGAGCTGCCTTTTTAGCCTCTGCCACTTTCTTAGCTCTAGCTGCATTTTTCTTGGCTTTTAACAAAGCAGTGGCTTTTTTGGCTGCCACTTTTTTAGCCTCATCACGAGCCAAAGCAGCCTTTTTAGCCTCTGCCTCTTTTTTTGCTCTAGCTGCATCTTCCTTGGCTTTTAACAGAGCTGCAGCCTTTTTGGCTGCCGTTCTTTTAGCCTCATCGCGGGCCAAAGCAACCTTTTGAGCCTCTGCCTCTTTTTTTGCTCTAGCTGCATCTTCCTTGGCTTTTAACAAAGCAGCCGCTCTTTTAGCCTCAGCTTTTGCAGCATCACGGGCCGCAGCTAAAGCTGCTTTTTTACCATTTTTTTCTTTTCGTGCATCAGCAATTTTATTAGCCCTTTTTATTCTGGCTGCTCGCTTTTCTATAGCTTTGTCAGCACTTCTATGCTCAAAGCCAATTTGATAGAAGCCGGAAGGTGCTGAGCCATTATTGACCTCACAGTAAGTCTTGGCTTCTTCTGCCTCTTCATTGATTTCTGCAATACCATTTGCACTCATGTCATGGGGTATTGTTACCACTAAACAACTAACACCATCATCTCCTGAAGCAGATATGCCTTTACTAATCAAAAGATAGACCCGGCCATTACCTTTACTATCACGCTCAGCACGCAACTTAACTTTGGTATTTATATTTTTTGCATCAGGTGCCAACTTGTTGCGGCCAGCATGTTTTTCTAACTCAGGTTCATCACTCCACACTGTGGTTACAGTATCTGATCCAGAGTTTTCAGGTGGCTCAGCACATGGATCTTTTTCTGTAACAATTAAACCTATATCCCTAAATTTACGGTTAGGTGGCCAAAGCTGGTTAATATCAGCAACACTAGAAACCATGTATTGCTCACCATCTCTAGAACCACAGATTGGTGTTTCTGCTTTTACTTCAATATTAAATTGGCATTGCAGCTGATTGCCACAGCTATCAACAGCACTGCAAGATACAGTAGTAGAGCCAAGTGAAAAAATATCGCCTGACTCTGCATCACAGCTTACAGAAGGGACACCACAGCCACCTTCTGTTTCAATTGTAAAATCAACTTGCGCACTGGTTTCGTAAGCGTCAACCACAACAGTTTTATTACTGCACCCAACAAATACAAGCGGCTCTGGTTCCGGCTCAGGCTCAGGCTCAGTAATTGCTGTAGAGGTTATAAAGCTGCTGCTAGTCGATACATCACCATGTTCATCTTCAGCCGTAACAACTATTTTATTATCACCACTCAATAGTGGGGCATTAAACGTATATGTAGGACTAATTCCGCAGTCATTACATACAATCACTTCCGCTGCTTCATTAAGGGCGTACTTAACCTCAGCAACATTACTCAGACTACTGATATATCCTGAAACTGTTATTTCAGACTGCTCTGTGGTTAATGGCAACTCATCTGTACTTAGTTGTAAATTAGTGGTTAATGTAATCGCTTGGCGACAAGCTACATTAAGTGAAACTGGAGATAACTCTGTATAAGAGAGCGTTCCATCTGGATTAACAGCCGTCAGCTTAGGTGTAATCTCATAGCTGCCTTGCGGCAAGGCCAGATTAACATAACCTTCTGTTGCTGCAGATTCCAATTGTCTTGGCACACCATAGGCATATTCAAGGGAGATAGACTGATCAGCAGTCTTACCCATGAAGTCAGTACCCACAAAAGTGCCTTCGGCATAAGCTTGTGGATTAAAGAAGGTTCCGGCTAGAGATTTGTAGGAAAGTACAATATCATTCATGCAGTAAGAATGATCAATACGTTTACTTGAACCCGCCGCAATCACCTGATTTGAGATATTGTTATCCCGTATTGTGAGATAAGAATTGCGATAGTCTTCCTGTATCGCTAGATTATCATCTAAAAAATGAAGAGCTAAGGCATTAGAGCTCCAGACAGATGCTTCACCTTTTAGCCCACCAAGCGATATTCTATAGTCACCTACAAAACTAGATATTTCGGCATCATAGTTGCCTTCAAAACTAGCTTTTGCAAGACCACCATCCGCACTCATAGTAGCACCTTCTGCCACAATATTTAGACCTTGTGCTTCTACGTGCGAGTTGTTCAAATTGATGTAATCAGCAACGCCATCCTGGTCATAATCCACATCTGTAATACGCCGAAGGTCATGTAAAAATGACTCACCCTCTGCGACTGGAGGGGCGGCCAAGACAACGAGACCTGAAATATAACCAGGATCCAAAACAAACGTATTACTCAAACTTGTGGTTTTAGCCGCCTCAACAACAACACCAGGATTAAATACTGATCTCCCCAACCAAGGTGTACGAATATACTGTGTTCGAAATCCTCTTCCAAAAGCAATTTCGCCATACATCATATAGTTTGTAGCTGGTGCTTCTGCATTAGATGGCATCAAATTCTCCATCAAGTAGTCACCAGAACCAGCAACATGATCATAGCGATAATTATTAAGTGGGCCATTGAATGCACGCATTCTTGTTAGGTAGCTCACATCCTGTACATCTTCACCCAACACATCAACGGCACCAAAAACTTGACCGAGGTCTTGAGAATCTCCAATGACGCATGTAATAGGCACAACTTGATCACAACGAGGTACAGGTAGCTCTTTATGGCAACGGCCACGTATTATGTTAGATGATGCGTCATTGCCACTTTCTGTAATGACATCCAGCCGATACTTCCCAGCATTCCCATTTACTGCCAGTAATTTACGCATTGTACCGTTTGAAAAACTAAAACTCTGCGCCTGAAGTTTATATTCAAATTTTCCATTAGAATATTTTTCTTGATAAGCAGTTGCACTGCCTCCATTCAACGCCACAGGATTCCCAGCTGTATCAACAAACTTTATATCAAGCATGCTAATGCATTGATAAATATTAAGTGCAACATCTGCCGCAGGCTCAGGATAGACTTTTGCTGAGTACCGCGGCCAGATAACATATTTATCCTTGTGATTACCCAATCTTATTTCAGCTGCAACATTATATGGAATACCAGCAGCTGATGACTCTACAGTCAATTGATAATTTGCTTGTATAGGAGAGACAACCGTTGGGTATGTATAGTGATTTAATACTGGTGAAATGCCTATGCTATCCGCACTAAGATAAAGATCATTAAAGCCACCGACAGAAAGCATATTTCGGATTTCAGAATTCGTATTGTTAAATATTATCTTGCCTGAAATCTGATTAGGTTTAAGAATTTCTTGTGAAAATACAACCGACGATATCCCTATAGTGCAAGCAGCAACTACAGCAAACATACTGCACCGCAACATAGTTATATAGTCATATTTAGTTTTCATGCACTTTCTCTTCTATCCCACATGCAACCCAGCGGGTTGATAATTTAATTGCACACAGAGCAAAATACTGTGCACATATGATCGGGAGGTGGAAGATAGAGAGAAGCCATTAACTCAAGGCAACTAAATTTCTAGACTCACCGCACTCCCTTTGGTAGCCGTTCGACCCACTATTTCAAACCATGGGTACTGGCTTCGCGTCCCCGCGTTACCACGGGTTTGCCTTTTCTGGGAAACGGAACATCCTTTTAATTAAAAAAACGGAAAACTTGAATTCCATTTTTTTACCAAAAACCCAACCTTAACAAGGTTAAGTTAAAATCTAGTTCACAATATAAATAAAAAACGTGAGCTAACTCACACATGAAGTGTGAAAAGAAAGAGGTTCATAACGTGAATGAGTCGCTTTTTATCGAAAAAGCACCAAATCAATAAAATATGAGATAATGCAGGGGAAATAGGAAATAAAGAATTTATGAAGTCGTTATTAACAATAAACCCTTGAAGCAATCATTTACAGCATCGCAATATTACTTATGCTGTAAAAATGATTGCTCCAAGCAATGCAAAGATTCAAGCATCTATTAAGCTAAGACCAACCAAGCCCAAACACTAATAGCGTTATAGTACCTGCAACGAATAGTGATGACATTAGGGCTATAAATGACTCATATAGTGTATTCATCATAAACCTCCAATACTGCAAAAATAGGGTGATAGATTTATATCAACCATACATGTGAGGAGAGTTATTGAGTCTACATCTACCGAAAGGACCAATAGGAAGGACATTCTCATTAAGAATAATCCTTCTATTAACTCTTAATATCAGCGGGAAGCTAACAAAGCGTCTGCTTTGTCAAACTCTCCTTGTCTATATTAAAAGCATAGTGTTTAGATGGGCTAATACAAGTAAATGCTGCGGAATCTACTTCGCATCAGTTCTGCACGAGCATCGTTAAAACCACGCCACAGCACAGCACAGCACAGCACAGATATTTTAGAGATTTTACGGTTTTGGAAGCGTTACACCCTGCTGGCCCTGATACTTTCCGCTACGATCCCCGTATGAGGTTTCACAGACTTCATCTGATTCAAAAAACAGAATCTGCGCAACACCTTCATTTGCATAAATCTTAGCTGGCAGTGGTGTGGTATTAGAAAATTCCAACGTTACATGCCCTTCCCAATCAGGTTCAAGCGGAGTGACATTAACAATGATACCGCAACGGGCATAGGTAGATTTACCCAAGCAGACAACCAGCACATTGCGAGGAATACGGAGATACTCAACTGTACGCGCCAGAGCAAAAGAGTTGGGCGGGATAATGCAGACATCCGATTTCACATCAACAAAGCTGTTGTCATCGAAATTTTTTGGATCCACTATCGCAGAGTTGATATTGGTGAAGATCTTAAATTCATCAGCACAACGAATATCGTAACCATAGCTTGAGGTGCCATATGAGATAACGCGACCATTCTCCCCTTCCCTGATCTGCCCAGGAATAAAGGGGTCAATCATATTTTGTTGTTCCGCCATACGGCGAATCCATTTATCTGACTTAATGCTCATATTATTGGTCTGCTAGTTGAGGACAGAATGGGGCGTATTTTACATGATTCCATAAATGAATGGGGAGCGAAGGCAGCCACCACAAACAAAAAAGGCGCAGCTTATATAATTAAGCTGCGCCTTTATTTTAAGCCCTATCGATATTATTCAATGACAATATTAGGGAACTTATCAGCATAGTCTCTAGCTGTGAGCGAGAGCTTAGCTGCTGTTTTACGAGCAATTTCACGATATAGCATGGCGATATTTGAATCAGGTTCAGCTGCCACGGTTGGCACACCACCATCAGTCTCTTCACGAATGCGAATATCCAGCGGCAGAGAACCCAGCAAATCCAAACCATTCTCTTTGGCCATATCGACACCACCGTCTTTACCAAAGATATGCTCTTCGTGACCACAGCTGGAGCAGATATGGGTGCTCATATTCTCAACAATACCCAGCACAGGTATCTCCACCTTCTCAAACATCTTTAGACCCTTTACGGCATCAAGCAGTGCGATGTCCTGCGGAGTGGTAACGATCACAGCACCCGATACAGGAACCTTCTGCGCCAGTGTCAGCTGAGTGTCGCCTGTGCCAGGAGGAAGATCGATAACCAAATAATCCAACTCTTTCCAGTTGGTGTCATTCAGTAGTTGTTCCAAAGCCTGGGTAACCATAGGGCCACGCCAGATCATCGCTGTATCTTCTTCGATCAGATAACCAATAGACATGGATTGCAGACCCAGGCTCTCCATCGGCTCGATGGTTTTCCCATCTTTGGTCTCAGGTCGACCAGATGCGCCCAGCATACGTGGCTGTGATGGACCGTAGATATCAGCATCAAGTACGCCGACTGTGGCGCCTTCAGCTTGCAGTGCCAACGCCAGGTTTGCAGAGGTAGTTGACTTACCCACACCACCTTTACCTGAGGCAACAGCGATCACATTCTTAACATTCTTGATAGGGGTCAGCCCTTTTTGCACTGTGTGTGCCGTAATCTTCCAATCAACCCGCACATCAGCTGCTGCAACACCTTCAACGGCTTCGATCTTCTCTCTGACAGCTGCACCCAGCGTAACGCCAATCCCTTTTGCAGGGAAACCTAACAGAATTTCAACCTTGACCTTATCACCATCTATTGTGATCTCTTTGACAGCCTTGGCGCTGACCAAGTCCTTATCAAGATGAGGTTCAATATAGGTTTTTATCGCTTCTTCAATCTGATTCCGGGTAACTTCTGACATGTACGATTCTCCTGCCGATGGCGTTGAGACAGCCGATTGCGGTTAAGCATGAAAAAAACTGGTGAGCGATTCTACCCCAAAACCCTCTAATTTCCCACCAAACCACTTGGTTTTTAATTCCTATAACGCATAACCACAAGCTAATAGAGTACAAAACATAACCTCCCACACACGCTTAACTCTCTCTCAGCATAACAAAAGCCAAGCTGCCCAGCAGTGAAATAACATCATGTCGAGAACAAGAATCACAAACACTATTGCAAATAGGAAGGATTCGCATTACCATTTGCAACACGAAAATGAACAGCGATGATTTTATGCAACAAGAAGTCTCAACCTCACTCAGCGCCACACTGCTACAGGAGATCCCCATTGAAGTGGAGACCCAGCAGCCGTCTGCTCAAAAGCAGACACTGGCAGCACGCATTGAGACCTTCTTCGTTCGCTATCGTGATCAGCTAATCTGGGCGCACAGCGGTATGTTTGTCTTTTTTTTGGCTGTGGTTCTGCTGCCTCTCTTTTTAGGCGAGCCTCCAGAAGATGCCACACCACTAAGCCATTTTACGACCTTCGCCAACTTTGCCATGTGGGGACTTTGGTTTCCTCTTGTTCTGTTATCTGTCATTTTTACCGGACGCAGTTGGTGCGGGCTGCTCTGCCCCATGGGGGCCGCTGCCGAATGGGGCAATAAAATAGGGCTCAAGCGCCCTATTCCCGGCTGGATGCAATGGCAGGGAACACCTATTGCAAGTTTCTTGCTAATAACAATTCTCGGACAAACCGTCGGAGTACGTGATCACCCTGAGGCAATCGCCGAAGTCTTTGGCGGCACCATGCTACTCGCTATCATTATTGGGCTTATCTATGGCCGCAACAAACGTGCCTGGTGTCGTCATATGTGCCCCATCGGACTGCTGTTGGGCATATTTTCCCGTATTGGTGGCGTACAATTTGCTGCTCGCCGTCCACGCCCCGGAGGCGATCGTTATACCGAAAAAACAGTCTGCCCTACCCTGATTGATATCTCACGCAAACAAGAGTCACGCCACTGCATTGAATGTTTTCGTTGTGTTCATCCTGATACGCGTGGTGGCCTGCATCTGCGCCTGCGTCGTCCTGGCGAAGAGGTCGAGCAGATCCATGACCACAACCCCAATCCCTTTGAAATCTGGTTCCTATTTCTAGGCACTGGCATCGCACTCGGTGGATTCTTGTGGCTGGTACTGCCCCAATACGGCCATCTCAGGCAACTCACCGGTGAGTGGTTTATCGAGAACGGCCACTACTGGATAGGCGAATCCGGCCCCTGGTGGTTGATGAGTGTCCATCCTGAGCGACGTGAGGTTTTCAACTGGTTGGATTTCAGCACCATTATCGGTTTTATGGTGGTCGTTATGCTGATGATGACAGCGCTGCTTGGCGGTGCCACGTGGCTGTCTGCCTGGGCATCTGGACGACTACGGGGAGATGGCAGCCAGCGGCAACGATTTGTCGAGCTGGGCTATCAGTATGCGCCTATTGCCATGGTATCTCTGATCATTGGGCTGGGTGCAACACTGTTCCAACCACTCAGCGCCATCAATGATCAATTGCCGGGGCTAACAAAAGGGGTTCTCTTTCTTGCAAGCTTACTGTGGAGCCTATGGCTGGGTGACCGCATCCTAAAACGCCAAGGCGTTGTTGCCAGCTACAGATGGGTTCCTCTGCTTCCAGGAGCCCTGGGTAGCATAGCTGTGGGTGCCGCCTGGTGGCCCGGTATCTTTGGGATATAACTAAAAAGATTTCACACTCAATGCGAATGCGTCGCATTTTCTTAATAATCAGGAGATCATTATGCATAAATTAATTAAACCGACTGCCTTGGCCACAGGCCTGGCACTACTCTCTGGAGTAGGCACGCTATCCGCTGCAGACTTTCCCATCGGCGACCCTGTCGTCAAAAACGGTATGGAGATCGCCGCTGTCTACATCCAGCCTACTAAGATGGAGCCCATGCTGCCTGGCATGATGAAGCCCAGCGACATCCACCTGGAAGCAGACATAAGCGCCACCAAAGACAATCCAAACGGTTTCAGTGAAGGCAGCTGGATGCCTTATCTGCAGATCACTTACCACATCCGCAAAGTCGGTTCTGACTGGTCTACCCTTGGTTCACTTATGCCTATGGTCGCTTCTGACGGTCCCCACTACGCCGAAAACATCAAACTCAACGGCCCCGGCAAATATCAATTGAGCTACCACATTGTGCCACCACCCATTAACGGTTTTTACCGTCACACAGACAAAGAGACAGGTACAGGCAGATGGTGGCCCCCTTTTGATCTAAACTGGGAGTTCACCTATCTAGGCGCAGGCAAGAAAGGTGGCTACTAATATAACCAGTTAAATCAATATTTTTGCACCCAGCCAGCGGCCTCTACCATCAGCCAGCCAGTGGTGCTTACTCTCAATGAGGATTAATTGTGAATAAATTTAACATATTAACGACTGCTCTTTGTCTGGGTATGGCTTCCAGCCCTCTCCTGGCTAGCGAAGCTGAGCTGAGAGAGGAGATCCGTTTTCTAAAAGAGCGGCTCGAGCTACTGGAAAAGAAAGTAGCATCACAGCCAGTCCAACCCGCTCAACCAGCCCAAGCAGCAACCTCTGCAAGTTGGAGTGATCGTATTACCTTAAGCGGCGTGGTAGAGGTAGAGGCCGCCTATGCCGACACTGACAACGATGATGAGAGCGACATCACCCTGGCCACGGTTGAGCTTGCCATTGACACTCAGGTGACAGACTGGGTCAACGTCCACGCACTCGCCCTGTTCGAAGAAGGGGAAGAGAATGATCACCTGATCATCGACGAGGGCATCATCACCATCGGCAACTCAGACGTATCACCTTTCTACATCGCCGCAGGTCGCATGTATGTCCCTTTCGGCAACTTTGAATCCAACATGATATCCGATCCCCTGACCTTAGAGCTTGGCGAAACCCGAGAAACAGCCATACAGCTTGGATTTGAATCCGACGGGTTCCACGGTTCCGCCTTTACCGCCAACGGAGATGCCAGAGAGAATGGCAATGAGCGTATTGACTACTTCGGTGCCAATCTGGGATTTGGCAAAGAGGCAGAGGATGGTTCAGGATTTGATCTGGGGATCTCTTTCGTTAACAGCATTGCCGACAGCGACAGCCTGCAAGGCACCGTCACCGATGCTGATAATCTGGATGATGAAACCCCCGGTATCGGAGCCTATGCCACCCTTCGACGCGGAAACTTCACCCTCATCGGTGAATACCTGGGGGCCACCGAAGATTTTGCAGCAGCCGATCTAACCTTCGATGGCAGCGGTGCCGAGCCCGAAAGCTGGAATCTGGAAGCAGGCTACGATTTTAAAATCGCCAACAAAGAGGCCACCTTCGCACTGGCCTGGCAAGGTACCGACGAGGCTCTAGCACTAGAACTACCCGAAGACCGCTACATGGCAGCGCTTTCAGTAGGCATCTACGAGAATACCACGCTCTCTTTTGAGTGGGCACATGATGACGACTACGACAGCTCTGATGGAGGAACAGGCGACGACTCCGACACCTTTACCGCACAGCTGGCCGCCGAATTCTAAACAAGAAACAGGATTACCCTCATGCTCATCACGACATCATGCCGTGATGAGTTTTATACACACTCTCTACCATTCAGCAGTTATGACTAAATCAACAAAACCTCAGCAACAAAGCTCAACCAACCATCCGCCTAATCAATCAATTAGGCGAGTTAGCAGCCAAGAACTCTTTGTAAGTGGCAATGAGCTGCTTATAGAACACGCCAGCCTCGAATATCGGCTGCGCATTACCCGCCAAAACAAACTGATACTGACTAAATAGTCAAAACAACATGTAGTAACAACCTTTTTCATTCTTACGCCAGCCCGCCATTTCATGGTTCTTACCCTAGCTAGCCAGCGTTGTATTTATCTACCTAGGAGTAAACACCATGCAGCATCAGCTGAAAAAGCGCTTCATCCCCACTTTATTAATCCTGGCAGTCTCCGCAGCAATAACCACACCGACTTGGGCAGCAAAAGCCCCCAGCGCTGAGGAGATGTGGCAGCTCATTTTGGAGCAGCGCGAAACAATCAAACGCCAAAATGAAAAGATTGATCAATTAAGCGATCAATACAAACAGCTAGATTCAAAAACCAAAGAGACTGCAGATGCCGTGGCGGCAACAGCTGATGCAGTCGAGAAAGTCTCCACAAGTGGTGGTTCAGGTTTGTTTAACAAAAGCAGCTTCGGCAGCTATGGTGAGTTGCACTACAACAACCTTGAAGCCAACCATAACAGCGTAGGCAGTGATAAGGATGAGATGGATCTGCACCGCTTTGTACTCTTCTTTGGACATGAGTTCACTGAAGAGATACGCTTTTTCTCAGAGCTAGAGGTAGAACACAGCATTGCTGGCGAAGGTAAGGCAGGTGAGGTTGAGCTGGAACAGATGTATATCGATTTTGATATCAACGACCAGGTTACCGCACGCGGAGGTCTATTCCTTCTGCCCGTTGGTATTTTGAACGAAACCCATGAGCCAAATACATTTTATGGTGTAGAGCGTAACCCTGTTGAAAAGGATATTATTCCTGCAACCTGGTGGGAAGGCGGTGCAGGTATTCACGGTGAGATTTCACCGGGATTAGGTTTTGACCTGTATGCACATTCAGGACTTGAAACCAGCGCAGCCAATAATTATGCACCACGCAAAGGTCGGCAAAAAGTAGGCAAGGCCAACGCCAAAGATCTGGCTGGAACAGCGCGTATAAAATGGACAGCAATACCCGGCTTGGAACTGGCAGGCTCAGTGCAATACCAAAGTGACATCGCCCAAGACACTGATAACACAGCCGGTGATGCCATGCTCTATACAGCCCATGCTGTATTGCAAAAAGGCCCCTTTGGCTTGCGCGCCCTTTATGGACATTGGGATCTGGATGGCAGCGGCCCAGAAAGCGTAGGTGCCGACGAACAAAACGGTTTCTATATCGAGCCTTCCTTTAAGATCAGCAAGCAGCTTGGCATCTTTGCGCGTTACAACCAGTGGGATAACCAAGCAGGAAATAGCAGCGACAGCGAGAAGGAACAAATTGATGTCGGCATAAACTACTGGCCGCATGAAAATATCGTCGTAAAGGCTGACTACATGAAACAGGATTTCGATAATAAAAAAGGACAGAAGGGCTTTAATCTTGGCTTAGGGTATCAATTCTAATGAAGAGATGGTTCACCCTGGGGCTACTCCTGCTCTCTACCACATCACTCCTAGCCAAAGGGGTGCATCAAACACCAGAGGCTTTTATACAGGAGAGCTTTCAGGGTAAACCACCCGCAGCAAAAGTTATCTGGCTGAATCGGCCACTCAAAAAAAACATGGCCAATATATTAGGCCACTCTTACCGTGGGTTGAGAGTACGCTACTGGGGAAAAGGCAACCGCACCGCCTGGGTTCTAAACGAAGTTGGAAAAGAGAAACCCATCACTATCGGCGTTATCGTACGCGCCGGACAACTTGAACAGGTAACCATACTCACTTTTAGAGAGAGCCGAGGTGGTGAGGTGCGCTACCCCTCATTCACTGATCAATTTATCAACGCAAAGCTCACAAATAAACATGATTTAGATAAATCAATTGATGGTATATCTGGTGCAACACTCTCCGTGCAGGCTGTAAAAAAGACAGCAAAACTGGCCCTCTTTCTTCACCAACAGACACCTTTTTCAGATGACAACACACAGTAAAAAACAGAGTAAAAGAAGATACTCGCTACACCAATGGCACCGATATCTGGGGCTTTTTGCCGGGCTTTTTACACTCTGGGTCACCTTAAGTGGCATAGCCTTAAATCACTCTGCCGAACTGGCATTTGATCAACAGTATGCGCCCAGCAATTGGTCGTTAACGGGTGATAGCATCAAGACACCCTCTATCATCGCTTATAGATCAGCAGACCGGTGGGTTAGCCAACTGAACGATAGAATTTATATAGATACTCAAGAGATTACAGTTAGCAACAACCCGCTCATCGGTGCAGCCAACCTCCAACAGATGCAAGTTGTAGCCACGGTCGATTCACTCTGGTTATTCGATAATTCAGGGCAATTAATTGAACAGATCGATTGGAGCCTTATGCTGCCTGCAAATCCAACAAGGCTAGGCATAATTCAAGAGAAAAGACTGGCAATGCAGGTGGCTAACGATTGGTACAGTGCTGATGAAAGCATGCTCTCCTGGCAACCGATACCGCGGCAGACTGTCCACATTGTACAATCGGCACAGCTGCCACAAATCATCACCCAACAACTTTTAGATGCCTACAATGGCAAATCAACAACCTACGAACAACTACTGCTTAATCTGCACACAGGTCGCATATTGGGAGAATACGGGGTTTACCTAATTGACCTGATTGCACTCATATTAGCAACTCTCGCCCTCAGTGGTTTCACCGTATGGTTAAAGCGCAGGCAATAGAAGTTTAACCCTCAACAAAAAAGCCTGAACAGCTTTCTGTTCAGGCTTTTAATATCTGGCCGGGGGCAAGCCCCAGTGCAAAAAACACTTATCCAGTCATGCCCATCTTGGTAAGCAGTTCATCAGCCTCAGTACGGAATGCGGAATCAGCCATACCGTACAGCTTTGTCTCCTCTTTTCTGTTGTGCTGCTGCAACATCATCAACAGTGTCTCTGATTGTCCCAGGAACTGCTCCTGTTCTTTATTCTTAATGTTCTCACCCGCTTCAAAAATGATGATACGCAACTGCATATGCTCATTCATCAGTGCTTCTGTGACGCTATGCAGGTTTGTTTTCTGGCTGTATGCAGGGAACAGAACCGTCTCTTCCATAATAAAATGATGCTCAACTGCATCTTCAAACTCTTTGAACAAGGTCGCTGCTTTTTCCCAATCCTCTTGGGTTACGGCCTCTTCAGCCTGAGCAAAGATTTCATCACACCGCTTGTGGTCATGGGTCATAACATCTTTAATTTTTGGCATAGCACTTTCATCTCTGTGTTCAAAAAGAGTGGAAGTATATCCAGAACAGCGAGCATTGTCGTTGACATTAGTCAGTATTTGTCATCCTCATAGGCCCACAGCAAATAACAGTAAAGGGAGATAGATCTTCAGATTTTCTTTTTCAACGAGAAAATCCCCAGGCGGTCGACTCAATGGCCGTTTACTCAACCAGCGCCACAAAAGAGCAGCAAGCAAACATAGAACACCAACAATCACTAAAACACGCTGCACAAGCTGCTTCAACCCGCTGTTATCACCCTGCATACATGTGTAAATATCGCGCTACAAACGCCCTTCAGCTCTTAGCCTCTGTTTCACTTGCCAGCGATAGATGCGACTAAGAACCGGGCGAATAACCGGCAATCCAATAACCCAAGCCAATGGCTTAAGCCGGTTGACCTTACTCATCAACAGAATATAAGCATCAAGCTCGGAGAGGATATTACTCTTCTTATCCTTCACGTGGAGTTCTGTTAAAGCCTTTTGCGGATCAATACCCAGCGAATGGAGCGCCTCATCCGTGCCGGTAATATCAAACCAGCAGACATCCTCACCCCCTTTACCAGACATCCGCTCATAATCCGCCCTATCTTTGACACATTTTGGGCAAGCACCATCATAGTAAACTGTGATTTTATCTTGCTCTGTTTCAGGCATTACCAACTCCTTGAAGGCCGCACTAAATTGCCTGGCGAATGGGGTCAAAGTAAAACCTAAACTACACTTCGATGGCAGCCTTCTACATCGGCCCTATTTAAAATTAAAGCCGCCAGCCCCAGAATTTTAAAAATCGTTCAAAATACCAAAGGTTAGATTCATCTCGGTACCAGGGTATGAGGCTTGTATAAAACACGGTGCCAGTTTCAGCAGGATCACCCAGCTGCTTGTCACTACCAATACGCAGATCCAAAGTCCACCAACTCATCCACAAGCGCTCCCACATCTTTATCGAATTCTTAACGTAACCCTTTTGCCAACCACTTTGGTAGTAGAAAGAGGTCACACCATCGCCCAGTGGCAACTGATGTAATTGCTCTATAGGCACGAACTCTGTTGGCTGAAACAGCGTATTCAGTTGATCAATGTTGACCTGTTCAATATGCATCACCCGATGGGTATCAGAGCGCAAATAAATCAACGGCCGCCAGGCACTATTAAACTTGGTCGGATAGGTTAATAAGCCCGGCAGTGTTTCACCATATATCCATTGCTGCTCATGGTTCCACTGCTCAGGAAATGCATCAGCTTGCAAGTAACTCGTTGGCACGATAGCCAGGTAACAACCACAGGTGTGTACGGTAGTAATCAGCAACGGCTGCTGTTCTTGATTAAGTGTGATGATAACAAACAATCCGCCATTTTTACCCGCCGTCAGGTTTAGCTGGGGCACATAGGGAAAGTGAAAGCGGTAGATTAAGTTGCGGTATTGACCGCTATTAGTTTTAAATGTGGTGCTTTGTGTATAAAACGTAGCGATTTGACGCGTATCGATAAAGACCTCTTCTTCACCTTCATTGTTATATTTAGCAGCAACACGACCGATGCGATTATGTGTTGCTGCATTTTGCTGCGGTGCAATTATAGGAGCGTAGCGAACCAGCAGAGTGTCA
>Ga0316192_10000223_pt1 | contig 39454 bp, 38 predicted proteins | sample MerIslwburrow_MG_FD_204931 | JGI IMG/M metagenome (GOLD analysis project Ga0316192, IMG submission 204931) | Coastal sediment microbial communities from Maine, United States - Merrow Island worm burrow | ecosystem: Environmental > Aquatic > Marine > Coastal > Sediment | place: USA: Maine...
GTTTATTGATGACACCGCTGAAAGGTGCAAATGGAAAAATTTATGCAATGGCTCAAGGTAATTTGGTCGTTGGCGGTTTAAGTGCTGCGGGTGCAGATGGCTCCAAAATCACTGTAAACAACCCCAGCGTCGGTCGTGTTCCAGGCGGAGCTTCTGTAGAGCGTTCTGTGCCATCCCCGTTTGCCAATGGCAATGCCTTTACCTTAAACCTTAATCAGTCAGACTTTACAACTGCAAGGCGCCTTAGTGAGTCCATAAATAGAACCATCGGGCCTGGAACATCACGTCCGGTTGATGCGACATCTATTAGGGTGAGTGCGCCATTGGATGTGTCCCAACGCGTTAGCTTTGTCTCTATGATCGAGAATCTGGAGGTGATTCCTGATGACGCACCAGCCCGAATCGTAGTTAACTCACGCACTGGCACAGTTGTCATCAGCAGCCAGGTGCGTGTGTCACCGGCAGCGGTATCTCATGGCAGCATGACGGTGACCATTAGTGAAAGCACAGAGGTCTCTCAGCCGAATGCATTTGCTGCTGGAACAACAATAGCTTCGCCTAACTCCGATGTGACAGTGGAAGAGACGGGTGAACGGATGTTTGTGTTTGACCCGGGTGTAACGCTTGATGAAGTGGTGCGGGCAGTTAATGAAGTGGGCGCCGGGCCAAGTGATTTGGTAGCTATTCTTGAGGCACTGAAGCAGGCTGGCGCTCTTCGGGCAGAGTTGGTGATTATCTAATGAACACCGCAGATGCCAGTGTTTACACCGATTTTCAAGGGCTTGCCAAGCTAAGAACGGCAGCCCAGAAGAATTCTGGTGATGCACTGGAAGAGACAGCTCAGCAGTTTGAAGCATTGATGATGCAGATGATGCTGAAAAGCATGCGGCAAGCCAGCTTTGGTGAAGAGCTGATGGAGAGTGATCAGTCCCTATTCTATCGGGATATGTATGATCAGCAGATTGCTATTCATCTGGCTAAGAGTGGCGGGCTTGGATTAACAGAGGTTATTAAACGGCAACTTGGTGGTGCTAGCGAAAAAGTGCAGCAACCTGGAAAAGTACTCTCTGATTATCGTCGACAAGCTGCAACAATGGTTTCAGTTTCAAAGACATCCACAGTAGATAAACATAGTGAGCCCAGTTCAGCGCCCTCTGTCTCTTCCGCAGAGAAAACTGCTGATCCAGTTATAGATTCGCCTGAAACCTTCCTTCGGCAATTATGGCCAATGGCTCAAGAGGCGGCCATATTGTTGGGGCAGGAGCCAGATACATTATTAGCTCAGGCCGCATTGGAGACAGGTTGGGGTCGAAAAATGATCCGCACAGGTGATGGCAACAATAGTTATAACTTGTTTGGTATCAAAGCGGACCAACGTTGGTCTGGTGATAAGGCCATTGTGCCTACATTGGAATATGAAGATGGCGTGGCTGTACGCCAGAAAGCAGCTTTTCGGGCTTACGATTCATTTGCAGATAGTTTTAAGGATTACGCCTCTTTTCTTCAGTCAAACCCACGCTATCAGCCAGCTTTGAAAGCAGGTGATGGTGGCAGCTATCTCTCTTCTCTACAGGACGCGGGGTATGCAACAGACCCCCGTTATGCAGAAAAAATCAAAGCAATATTGGATCGTCCGGAAACGAAGCAGGTTCTTGCGCAGTTAAAGTCAACTGAGCAGCAGCCGTAAAGAGTATATGAGGCATTTTATGTTTATTTTATGCGTCAAAATGATCAATCAATATAGGGCAGGCTAGTGGCAGGTATCCTCGGAATAGGTGCAACAGGTGTTATCGCGTACAAGAGCGCGCTGGACACTATTGGGCACAATATATCCAATGCAAATACGGAAGGATACAGCCGCCAACGCGTTAATTTAGCAACGCATCAGCCTTCGTTTGAGGGATATGGCTATATTGGCAATGGAGTACATGCTGATAGTGTAGAGCGGTTGTATGACCAGTTTGTGAATGCCCAGATACGTGGTAGTTCCTCATCGGAAGCACAATTTGATACCTACCATACTTATGCCGCCACTCTGGATAATCTGCTTGCAGATGAAAATCTTAGTCTTGATCCCTCCATACAAAACTTTTTTAATGCAGTTCAGGAGTTGGCCGATAACCCATCCTCAAGCATATCGCGTGAATTCTTACTGTCAGAAAGCGGTACTTTGGTTGATCGGATGCATTATCTTAATGAGCAGCTTAATGGCACAAGAAGCAGGCTGAATCAGGACTTATCCTCAACTATTAATGATATCAATGCTATCGCAAGCTCTCTTGCAGAGACTAATGATCGTATTGTAATAGCAGCAGGTGTGGCTAATGGTCTAGAACCCAATGATCTGTTGGATCAGCGTGACCAGCTATTAAAGGATCTTTCTGAACTGATCAATGTAACAACGCTGACGCAAGATAATGGCGCAATCAATATTTTTATTGGTAGCGGACAGGCGTTGGTTATTGATGCGAATGCAACAACGCTGTCTGTTGTTAATAGTGCAGAAGATGCGAGCAAGAAAGATATCAGTTTTGCTACAGCATCAAGCTCAATCATCATTACTGATGAACTAACTGGCGGTAGAGTAGGTGGCATCCTTGATTTTCGAGATGAAGTGTTGGATCCCGCTCAGAATGAACTTGGTCGTGTGGTTGTTGGTCTTGTTGATCAGTTTAATGCACAACATCAGTTGGGTGTAGATCTGTCGGGTAGTTTAGGTGGCGCATTTTTTACCGCACCTGATCCAGATGTGCTGGACAATGCAAATAATTCTGCTGGAGGAGCAGGGTTGGTAACTGCTTCTTTTAGTAACGATCCGTTGAGTAATTTTTCACATCTCACAGCGAGTGATTATGAATTGCGCAGTGTGGATGGAGCCGATCAATACACATTGACCCGGCTGACAGATAGCACCGTTTTCAATATTGATGTGACAGTAGCTACAACGTTAGCTGTTGATGGTTTTGAAACGGACATTGTCGCAATACCTCCTGAAGTGACAGTCGATGGTATTACGCTCAGCATAACAGCGGGTGCAGCCGCTGGAGACCGCTACCTAATACAACCCACGCGAGATGCCGCCTATGAGGTAGCTGTAAACATTACTGATCCCAGCACCATTGCAGCTGCAGGGCCAATACGTGCCACCGCAGCGGTTGATGTCAATGGTCAGCCAACCAATGTGGGGACGGCTGAAATTGCCCAGCCTGATGTAACCAGTGTGGCAGACCTGCCGCTGTCAGGCTCGGGAGGGGATATTACGCTAACCTTTAATCCCAATGCAGGTGGTGTTGGTATTCCTGGTTTTGATGTAACAGGCGGTGCTGCAGTAGTAGGCCCTCCTGTAAATGTTTTGCTCTATGATCCGGCAACTGAGAGCACAGGTAAAACATTTAGCACAGCACTGGGTACAGGTTTTATTACAGCGGGCACAAATGGAGATATGAGTTTTGATATCTCCGGTATTCCAGCAACAGGTGATAGTTTTGTTATAACGGATAATACAAACGCAGCAGGTGATAATCGCAATGCACTGGCTTTGGCGACTATTCAGCAATCCCAAACCATGATCAATGGCACGGCCAGCCTACAAGAATCTTACGCGCAGATGGTGGGTAGCATAGGTGCAGATACCCGCCGTGCAGAGATTAATATGGAATCCCATCAAGGGTTGCTTGACCAGGCTATTCTGACCAGGGATTCTGTCTCAGGTGTTAATCTGGATGAAGAGGCTGCAAATTTACTTCGTTACCAACAAGCCTACCAAGCGGCTGCCCAGGTGGTGAGTGTCGCAAGTACCCTTTTTGATACGCTGATTGCCGCAGTTAGGAGATAGTAATGCGTATTTCAAATAGTCTCTTTTTTCAACGATCTGTCGCAGCTATGACAGATCAGCAGACAGAGCTGCATAAAACAGATATTCAACTGGCTTCTGGTAAAAGAATTCTTTCAGCATCAGATGATCCAGCGGCATCCGCAAGGATTCTTGGATTGCATAAAGCCATTGATACTGTTGACCAATACCAGAGCAATGTTGAAAGAGCGACCATGAGGTTGGAACAGGAAGAGGGTACTGTGGGCAATGTGGTCGACTTGCTTCAACGTGCCAATGAATTAACCATTCAAGCTAACAATGATGTGCTGACGCTGGAAGACAGACAGACAATTGCTATTGAAGTGCATAACCTGCTTGATGAATTGGTAGGCCTTGCCAATGCTAAAACTCCAGATGGCGAGTATGTTTTCTCTGGTTTTCAAGCCAAAACTAAACCTTTTAACCAAGTAGCAACGGGTACTTTCTCCTATTCTGGTGATCTAGGTCAGCGGAGCCTTCAGGTATCAGCAGGTAGGGAAATAGTGGATGGTGATAATGGCTTTGATATGTTCGTTGATGTGGATACAGGGGCATATGCATCGGTAACAGGCTCTGCGGCTACAAGTTTTGCTGCGCTCAATGGTGGGGAGATCTCAGTAAATGGAATCAGTGTTGGTGCTCTTCCGGCTGCGGCAGATGCCAATGAGCGGGCATCTCAAATTGTAACAGCAATCAATGCAAATTCAGATGATTCGCATGTGACTGCATCGTTTGCGACGCCAAGCACTGTAACACTAACCTCCACAGTGGGGGATATTGATCTCAGCTCAGTTGCAGGCACAGGGTTGGTTACACAAGTCATTGCGGCCCCACAGGTTTCAGTTACGGGTGCTGCTGCAACAGGCTTTGGTGCGATTGCCAGCGGTGAGTTGACAATCAATAGTGTCAACCTGGGGGCGATACCGGCTGCGGCAGATGCAGATGCACGAGCGCTCCAGATTTTTAATGCGGTTAATGCGGTCTCTGGGGTTACCAATGTAACGGCAACGATGCCAACGACAGATACCGTTACATTAACCTCCTCTCGAGGCTGGGTTGATATTTCAGCCACTTCAACTGCGGCTACCGGGCTGACAACAGGCATCACATCAACCACAGGTAAGAGCAGTATCTTTGATACGCTGTATAACCTGGAAGATGCGCTTAACCAAGGTGAGTCAGTTGATAAATATATCAATGACATACAGGCCGCGATGGAGCATGTTACTACCAAACAAACACAGATTGGTGCGCGATTAAATGCACTGGATCAGCAGGGTGAAGTGAATGTAGGGGCAAAGCTCTCCTACGAAACACAGCTCTCAACAGAGCAGGATCTGGACTATCTAGAGGCTATAGGGCGTTTTAACCAGCAGATGCTGGCACTTCAAGCTGCACAGCAAGCCTATGCCAAAATGCAAGGGCTATCGTTGTTCAATTATATTTAGGTTAAATTTCACATTGCAGCCTGTGATTTTAAGGTGATGCATTAAGCCTTAAACCTGTTTTTTTATGCATCATTTTGATTGGTGCTCCCCCCCTTTCGTTCCCATTTGTTGTTTGGATTTAATGCAAGATTTTGATTCGTGCGCAATCCACATAAAAAATGCTGTTTATTGTGGTGTGCCTGTCCTGTGTAGTTAAAATATAATGGCATAAGGGTGCATTTTAAATATCTATAAAAACAATAAGATAGCTTGTTTTTGCTGTTGCTGTAATGAAAGATGTAAATATTCAAAATTAAAGTAAAGCTAGTCGGTAAAATCCCTTAAGTTTCCTAACCCAGTGCCGTTACAAAGGGTGGAGGCGGTGAATGCACATATTTTATGAGCATATCCGCCAGTTATTAACCTTACCCTCAGGGGTGCCCAAATAAGCTGGCAACTGAGGGGTATAAGGAGAAATTAAGATGGCAATGGTAATCAATACCAATATTATGTCCCTGAATGCGCAACGCAATCTGGGCAAATCAGGTAGTACAATGGCAACCGCCATGCAGCGCCTCTCATCTGGTCTTCGCATCAATAGTGCGAAGGATGATGCTGCTGGTCTCGCTATTTCCAATCGTATGAGCACCCAGGTGCGTGGTCTGACTCAGGCTATCAGAAACGCTAATGATGGTATCTCAATCTCTCAGACTGCTGAGGGTGCTATGCAGGAGATCACCAACAACCTACAGCGTGCCCGTGAGCTGGCTGTGCAGTCTGCAAACGGCAGTAATTCAGCATCTGATCGTGCTGCGCTGAATGATGAGGTCACCCAGCTGGTGGATGAAATTCAACGTGCTGCAACCACAACTACCTTCAACGGTGTAAATGTACTGAACGGCTCATTTACCGGTAACAGTCTACAGGTTGGTTCACAGGCTGGTGAAACAATCTCATTCTCTATTGCTAATATGCAGACAACTGCATTGGGTGTGGGTTCTAGCTCAAGTTATAGTGCCTCGCTATCAAGCGGTACACTGGGTACTACAGCATTAACTGCTGGAGACGTGACACTTAATGATTATCAAGTTGGTGCTGCTGTGGATGATGGAGTCTCTTATGATGGCGCGCTCCTTATACAAACGGCTGCCAGTTCAGTAGATGGGGCTGCAAGTGGCATCGCTGTAATGAATGCTATTAATGCAGTGAGTGGGGATACTGGAGTTACCGCTAGTGTAAATGCCACGACACTTGCAGGTACCACTATTACCACTTTCACAGCCATCACTGCGGGTAGTGTGTATATCAATGGTACGGATATTGGTGCTCTCACTGCTGGTACAGCTGCTGTTGATCGTGGAAACGATATGGCTGCGGCCATTAATGCTGTTTCTGATCGAACCGGTGTTACAGCTTCTGCTGACGTAACCACAGGTGCTGTGGCATTAACTGCAAGCGATGGTCGTAATATTACCATTGAGCAAGCTGATACTGTTACGGGTGTTATTACCGGTCTCGGCCTTGCTGGTTCTACTGCTAACAGTACATCTACTACTCGCGCAACAGTTACTCTTTCCAGTTCTAATGCCAGTGGGATAAAAATTGGTGGTAATGCTGAAGCCAATGCTGGTCTAACGGCAGGTAGCACAGCCGCAACTGTAACTGTCGGTGCTGGTGTATCTTCTATCGATATCTCCACCGCAGGTGGTGCTACCAGTGCGCTGGACATCATTGATGCAGCACTGGCTCGAGTGGATGGTGAACGTGCCAGTCTGGGTGCTATCCAGAACCGCCTTGAGTCCACCATGTCCAACTTGGGCAGTATTACTGAGAACGTATCAGCAGCCCGTTCACGAGTGTTGGATGCTGACTTTGCAGCTGAAACAGCCGCAATGACGCGTGCTCAGATTCTGCAGCAGGCTGGTGTATCGATGTTGGCTCAGGCTAACAGTGCACCGCAGAACGTGTTGTCACTACTGCAGTAATAACCTAAAGAGTGGGCGGTCGGCCTGGAGCTTAATCCCAGGCCGACCATTCACCAAGGTTCAAATAGTGAGAGATGGTTATGGATATTTTAAATAAAGCAGGATCAGTTCAGGATTCAGCTGCCGCATATCCTCCCGCTCCTAAATCTGGGGGCGCTGCTCCTGTAGCTCAACCAGAAAAAGTCCAAAAGAACAGTGCAAATCTAGATGCATCAAATGCTCAGAAGGCATTGGCACCTAAGGACACAGGTGTAAGTATTAATCGAGTGGAAGTGAATGGTGCTGTAAGCAGTCTGAATGATGCTGTACAGAACATTCAGCGTGGTATTGAGTTTAGTGTTGATGATGAGAGTGGACGCTCTGTTGTCAGGGTAGTGGATCGCGAGACAGGTGATGTGATCCGGCAGCTGCCCGCAGAGGATGTCTTAAAAATCTCAAGGCATATCCAGGAATTTATTGAGACACGACAAACTAGTAGCGATGCTGGCAGTCAATCAGATGATGCACTTGGATTCATTATGCAGGTGCAGGCCTAAGGACTCGTCGGATTTAGGATGAATTCATTGCGGAGCATGGCCTGAGAATTGCTTAATGAATTGAGTAAGAGATTGCTCAATTGAGTTACCTCTCTGTTCAGCAGGCAATGTAGGCATAAACGTACCGCTAATAGCCCCTTTGTGGTGTAGCGGGTTGACGAAGAGAAGTGAGATATGGCAAGCATTACTGCGCCCGGCCTTGGTTCTGGGCTGGACGTTAACTCAATAGTTAGTCAGTTGATGGCGCTGGAACAGCGGCCATTGGTTGCACTACAGCAAAAAGAGGCGGGCTATTACGCTCAACTTAGTGCGCTGGGGCAATTGCGCAGTGCTGTATCTACTTACCAGTCATCTGTCAGTGCGCTTAAATCTTCCTCTGTGTTTCAAGACTATTCGGCAACATCTGCCGATACGGCAAAATTTACCGCTACTGCGGACAGCACAGCTGCAAAAGGCACTTACAATATTGAAGTGCAAACGCTTGCTGTGGCGCAAAAGCGAGCCTCAGATTCCTATGGGGATTCAGATACCACAACAGTGGGTAATGCGGGCGATACGATGGAGATTACCGTCGACGGCAATACGCTTTCTGTGGATATGGGTGCTAAAACGCTAACAGAAATTGCTGATGCGATTAATGTCGCCAGTACTGCTGATGCGGATGTTAAGGTTACGGCAAGTATATTGCAGGTGTCTGATAGTAGTTTTCGCCTGCTGCTTACCAGTGATAATACAGGTATCGCAAATGAGATGACGGTGGAATTTCTTGACAGTGTTTCTGCTCCACTTGGAGATCTGCTGGGGATAGAGGGTACGTTTCTGGATGGGGATATTATTCAGGAAGCTGATGATGCTGACATTGTAGTAGATGGCTATGCAATAACGCGCAGTAGCAATACAATTACTGATGTTATCGAAGGTGTGACGCTTAACCTATTAGAAACTGATCCTGGTGTAGATGTGAAATTGGATGTGTCACTAGATGCTGGCAGTATTAACAGTGCGGTTAGTAGCTTTGTTAGTGCTTATAATACCTTGCAAGGTACGCTGGAATCACTGAGCAGTAGTGGGCTTTCAGGTGATTCATCAGTGCGGCTTATACAGCGCCAGGTGCGGTCAGTTTTTAATACACCTCCCACCGGTTTAACTGGCTCCTTTACCTCGCTTACTGATCTTGGTATTGAATTTCAGAAGGATGGTACGCTGACACTTGATAGCACTGATCTCAGTGATGCGCTTGCCTCTGATTTAAATAGTGTAGAAGAGCTATTTGCAGATGATGATCAAGGCTATGCATTTCGGTTGGATGCTGTGATGGATGATGTGCTCGCCAGTGATGGGATGATTGATAGCAGAGAAGATGGCATTAATTCCAGAGTGGATAGAATTCAGGATAGCATTGAAGTCATGGGGCGCAGATTAGGAATGGTTGAAAGCCGCTTATTTGCCCAGTTTTCTGCTATGGATGCCTTAGTTGCTAATCTGCAATCTACCGGTTCTTTTCTTACTCAGCAGATGGATATATTAAACAACCTTGCCAAAAGAAATAATTAGCAAGTTAAATATTAGAGAGCGATTCATGAATGCATTAAAAAAACGTGGTTTGAATCAATACGGGAAGATCTCTGTTGGCTCTGAGGTTGAATTTGCTTCTCCCCATCGATTGATTCAAATGCTGATGGCAGGAGCTTTGGAGAAAATTGCAACTGCTAAAGGTTTTATGATTAGAGGTGAAACCGCAGCAAAGGGCGAGCATATTTCATGGGCTATCTCAATTATTGGTGGACTACAGAGTTCACTGGATATGGAAGCAGGCGGCGAAATTGCGCAAAACCTTGACGATCTTTATGCCTACATGGTGAGACGCCTGACAGAAGCTAATCTAAATGATGATGTAGGCGGCTTGGATGAAGTAACCAGCTTATTATTGGAAATTAAAGGTGCTTGGGATGTTATGCCTGAGAATGTTAAAAAAGCATCATTGCAGACTAATGATACAACTACAGCAGCAGAACTATAAGTATGGCAAATGCTGTTGTGCAATCAGATAATTCTAAAAAGAAAGAATGTGAATTAGAGACGCTTGTAACCCAATCACGACGTATATATGAACTTGCAGTAGATGAAGAGTGGGAAAAGGTGGCTGAGCTAGAGAGTGAACGGCAATGCCTGATAGAGAAGTGTTTCTCTTCAAAAGCTACATTTGAGGAGCCTGAAATGGCTGCTCGTTATATACAGGAAATAATAGATTTAGATAAAAAGGTTATTGCAATGGGGGTCGATGCACAAAAGGTGCTAGGAAATGCGTTAGGTGATCTCCAGCGCGGACGTCAGGCCACTCAGGCTTACCAGAAAGTTGGTTCTTGATTTTCTTAACTGCATATTTGATTTCTTATAACAATCAATTAACCTCCAGTTTGACTGCAACAACAGAGTGGCACCCATTTTAAATCGGGTGATCCACGTTCTATGTCGGTGTTTTTATCTCTGATTAATCTAAACTAACCTCTATTAACATGCGCAATAATTAGTTCAATTCATAACTGGAAAATAGTTTTAGAATATCGTACTAAGGGTGGTTAATAGTAAACTAGTTGGTGATTGGAGATATATTAGGAAGCGCTAGCTTTTCTGGCATGTCTTCTGCATGATAATAAAGGGTGGGCTTATCATGTAGGGTATAGGAAACCGGAAAGCTTGTAGTAAGTTATTGTCCATATCCTCAGTATGCTTGTACTCAGTGAAGCGCAGATTGTGCTATAAAGTTAGCTTATACAATTAAATACATATAAAGAAGATCTTACTGCTATGACTGATACTAATAATGCCAATGATGAAAGATCCATTACTCTGTTGCCGAGTGACTTCAGAAATGAGATGTTTGAGCAAAATATGGCATACCTGAGTGATCAGCAACCGGCACTCTTTAATGTTGTGCAGAAGCATAAATGTAAGGAGTATCGACTATGCAGCAACCCGGATGGGAGTCCAAATATTGTACATATGCCAAGCAGAAAACCAGTCTACTATGCATCCAGCATGGAAGAAATAATGGCTCCAGTCCGTAAGCAAATCGATGATCTATTCTGTTATGTGCTGCTGGATCCAATCCTATTTGGTGAAGGGGATGCTTGGTGGAAGAACAATAATCCGATTCAGATAAAGATGTTAGATAAACTCTATAAGGCCGGTGTTTTTCATGATATGCGGTTGTCTGGCGACATGCTGACCCCTCTGCATGGCTATAGTACGGATTATTTTCCACTGGTTAGAGTTTATGGGATTGGTCTGGGTTACCATCTGACTGAATTTCTAAAATGTAAAAAGATCAGCTATATGACGGTTTACGAACCAAACTTCGATCTATTTTATATCTCACTCTACACCATACCTTGGGGGCTTATCTTCAAGTATTTTGAATTTAGCAATAAAGGCATAAACTTGGTGCTGGATGCTACTCCTGATGAGGCTATTGAAAGTAATTTGGCCTTTATTGAACAGAGGCTGACACCGCTAACCAGCCTGTTTTATCGATTTAACCATTTCAGTGGCTCACCGGTTATACAAGAGGCTGTTAATAAAGAACTCCAATCTGATGCTCTACATCGAGCTGGTATTGATGCGGGTTGGTATGAAGATCAACGAATAGGTTTTTATTTTTCCGCAAGAAATATAAAAAAGAGCAACAGATTTTTCACAGGAAAAAAAGTAAAGCGTTATTTTCGAGTATTCATCGTTGGAAGTGGTCCATCGCTTAATGAATCGATTGGCTATATCAAGGAACACAAAAATGATGCTCTTGTCATCTCCTGCGGTTCAGCTATTACTCCACTGATAGAATCTGGCATTGTGCCAGACTACCAGGTTTTGCAGGAACGTACCTGGCATATCCCGAAGTATGAAGAGGGGCATGATCTAGATATCCTCAAGAATGTATCACTACTCAAGCTGAATGTGGTTAGTACAAAGATTGATAAATACTACAAAGAAGTATTGGTTTTTCAGAAGTACAAAGATCCTGGCTCCGCATTATTGCAGGGAAGCTATCCGGTAACTACTGATGTGAATCCAACAGTTACAAATGCTGGTGCTACATTTGCTGCTGAATTGGGGGCGGCTGAAATTTATCTCTTTGGTGTGGATTATGGTGCACCTAAAGGCAGCGAAAAGATGCATGCAAGCAACACGCATTGGGAAAAGATAGGTGCTGAGGATGCTGTTGAAAATAAAGGGCGTTTTAATTTGGCTGGAAATCTAGGTGCGGATATTCGTAGTACAGGCATATTGTCTTGGTCCAAGGAGGTAACTGAGCATAGAATTGCACAGCACCCAAATATTAAATGGTTTAATGTTGGTGAAGGTGCCAAAATTGCTGGCGCAACTCCTATTGCAACTGAGGATCTGCCTGGAACGTTCAATAAAAAAATACAAAGGCATCGTTTGTTGGATGAAATCCGCAGTTGCTTTGATAATAACTATGTTTTTGGTGAGATGTTGGCACATTTAAAAACATATCACATGGAACAGGTTGAAGAGTATTTCCAGGCTATGCTTGATTTTACAGACTCAGCGCCACAGACGAGAGAAGAAATAATAAGCACGTTGTCGTTAATGTATAAGGCTGCGTCAATTGGGCAGAATGAGGAACATTTTCTTCCAGCATTGCTTTTATCCAATGGTGTCAAGCAGTATATAACTAATGTTTATATTCAAGCTGGCTTGGCGGTTGATGATGACTCTGCAGCCCGTTTTTTTACAGCAGCTAAAACTGTGCTTACAGAGCACATCAATGACATCAAAAAGGATCTAAATAAAATACTAGGCTATATGCAGGACGAAGAAGAGACAGAGATAGTAAATAAATGGAAGTGATGCATGCTGCAGATTAGGGGTGTCTGATACTTTCTGATTTTGCAGGAATTATTTTTTTATGCTGGATTCAGGGTGTCTAACCATGTCTCTACATTCTTGAAATACTCAGCAGCATGTTTCTTTTGTTTCTCTGATATCTTTGTGAAATTTCTTCTATGATCATGTATATCCGCTTTTATGGCGATTAGTATGTTTTCCATAGACTTCCTCATATTTCTTTTGTTTATGCGGACACAGTAGTCAGGCACTCTTAGCTCATCATATAGTTGTTGTATCTGTATATAGCTATCAAGGCCAATAGTTGGAACACCAAAGCCTATAGAGCATAAGTTTGCATGAAATCTCATAGCAAAAGTCAGCTTTGCATTTTTGTAGATGGAGAATATTTTTAGTTCAGAGTTTTTCCCATGAAGTAATGGTGCAATACTGATTTTGGTGCGAATTACTTCATCAGAAAATTGCTCTAACAAATCTGTGATGCATTTGAAGTCTTTATAAATATGCGGGATCAGTACGATTTCATCAATAAATCCTTCATGTATAGTGTTTAGTAATATCTCTGCTAATTGTTCAATAAAGTTGGTATATGAAATTCCATTTGCCTGTTTTGGAAAACGTACGTCAAGCATATCTCCTGCAAGGTTAACGGCTAGATATTCTTTATTGATTTGTAGAAAATCATAATCACATGAAATAAGAATTCCTGCATCTGGGGTCCAGTAAATTTTGTCTAAATATTCTTCTCCAATATATGTTTTAATAGAATTTAGTGCACCATCATTTCTAACAGAAACCATGTTTTTTGAGTTGCTAAGGATTAAATCCAAAAAATGCCTGAATTTAGCACAAGCATTTTTTGAGGCTCCTTGGCCCGGATCAACGCCAAGTGCATTAAAAAGAACAGGAACCTTGATCTGCTTGAAAAGCGCTGGTTCAATCATAATTGAAGTGCCGGTAGGGGAGTGATCTACCCAAAGCTCAAAATAGTTACCACCTCCAATAATTACAATATCAAAGCTATTGGCATAATCTACAAAGTCTTTGTTAAAAGATCTTTTTTTCCAATAAAAGTCCCTAATCTCTAGTTGAGTATATTCAAATTTGTAGCTTTCGATATTTTCCATTGAGGCATAAAAGCCATTATGATTTGCATTGTCACCGATATTTCCTTCAAAGCTTGCCAAGTGCAGTGCATTAAGTTTTTTCACGGTGCATCTCAATAAGTTTTGCAAAATCCAGCAGGTCTTGAGGTGAATCGATATCAATGCTTTTTTCAATAGGCATAATGAAAGGGATACAATTATCCGTAAGTAATGAATTATGTTTTTTAAATTCGGTTATATTAACTATATAAATTGCTCCATTCGGCATATATGTTTTTGGGATTTCTTGCCTGCGTGTAAACTGTGCATAATCGTCAGTAATTCCTACCAAAGATCCTTTTTCATTTAACTTCAATGCTTTGAGTGGTGAATGATTTGGCTCGTATACGCTAATTAGAGAAGAAGCATCATTATCAATTAGTTTTCTTACTGCTTGATCAATGTCGTCTGCACTTCTAGCAGGAGAGGTGGGTTGCAGTAAAATGAGGTAGTTATATTGTTCACCTTTAGCTTCAATCCAGTTGATGGTGTGTAGTATGACTGGTTCAGATGGTGTTGAATCTAAGGCTAACTCGTGTGGCCTTTGTATGGTTTCAGCACCATGTGCTTTAGATAACTCAAGTATTTCTATGTCATCAGAAGAAACAAAAACCCTAGTAACAAATCTTGAATGTAGGGCAGCTTCTATGCTCCAGGCAATGAGAGGTTTTCCTGCAGCATTGATAATGTTCTTTTTTGGCAATTCCTTAGAGCCACCCCTAGCTGGGATAAGGGCCAAAAATCTAGGTTTAGTCATCTGCGCCATCTTTCGCTACCGTGTGTCTTAAGCCCCATTCTCCGTTGTTATTCTTTTTCCAAATATGTGGCGACCTGTGTTTGTTAATGACCTCCCAGAATTCTTGTTCAGTTGTATCTATGTACTCAAGAAATTCTTGGAAATATTTAGATGGAAATTCGGTGTCGTATTTGGTTACCAGATATATTGCCTCTTCTCTTGTGATTTTATCATTTCGAACTTCTTGTGCAGCATCATATGTGGTGCGTCCAATGCCAAATTTAATAAGGGTTGTATAATAATGAAAGGGATCTATTTTATCATCGATGCTGCTGTATTTTGAGTATGATCCTTCTGTTCTTTCTGTGTTTGCTTGAAATCCTGTATTATCAACTGCATAGTAGTAACATTCTTGTGGATCCCATTTTAGGTAGTACCCAAGATAATGAACCTCTGTGCCAGCTTTTATCAGATCATCGTTAGTAGGCGCTATATATGGCGCAAAGTCTGCTAATTTAAAATCAAACTGGTTTATGTATTCAGCAATAGATAGCCCTCCAAATTTAAGATCATCTAGCTGAGTTGTGCTAAAGAAATCCATGCTCATGATGGGATTCTTATTTTCTTCAATTGCATTACCGTACTCGGCTTGATTCTCGCCATACATAACAAGTTTTACACCAAATCGTTTTGCCAACATTGGGCCAATGATACGTTGCCCAATAATAAACGGCTGAAAAGGATGCAGCAAATTATGGAAGGCATGCTTTGTCATTAATCGATGTAATTTGCCGTTTGGGGTAAAGAGAATATTGTCTAAGCCACCGGTATGCATCCACTCTTGAAAATTCCTAAAGCCAATATCCGTATAGAGGTGAGGAGCCCAGGTAACAGTAAGGGGGTTCATTCCATATTTGTATTTTAAGATATGTGAAGCATATGCACTGTCCTTGCCCCCACTTCCAGGAACAATAACATCATAAGAGCCATCTGTTTTTCTGAACTTGGAAAGCAGTTCTAGGAGTCTATTTTCACGATCATTCCAGTTGATATTAAATTCCTTCTCAGCATGGTATGTGCATGCTGAGCAAATCATGTCATCATTAAAGTTAATGACCTTCTTTTTATCGCCACTATCTGCTTTAAATTCAATTGTTGAGCTGGGGCGTTGATTGGAGATAACGCATTTCTTACAGAATAATACGTCCTCTGGTAATCCATATAATGCTTTCTTTTTTGGCATAACGGCGATCTCACGTTAAATCTATAAAGCTTTTGAGTATTTGCAATCCTGATCCCGCACTTTTTTCTGGGTGAAATTGCACGCCATATATTTTGCCTTTCATGACTGCGGAACAAAATTCTTGGCCATAATATCGAGTGGTTGCGAGAACTTGGTCTTGTGAAATAGGTTTGGCTGCATAGCTATGTACAAAATACATATCAGTGCCATTCGGTATTTTAGATAATATTGTATTTTCCCAATTCTCGATACACTGTGGAGTGTTAATGTTGTTCCATCCAGTGTGTGGAAGTCTTTGTTGTTTTGTGGTGTCGACTTCAATTATTTCAACATTTCCTTTAATCAAGCCAAGGCCTTCAGTCTTGCTAAATTCATTGCTTCTATCAAACATCATTTGCATGCCTAAACATATACCCAGGAAGGGCTTGTTTGTTGAAACGAAGCTATATACGGCGTCAATAAGGTCGTATTTCTTTAGCTGTTCCATGCCGTGTGAAAAGGCACCAACACCCGGAAGAACCAATGCATCAGCGTTTAGTATTTCCTTCTTTGAACTTGTCAAAATAGTTTTAGCACCTACTGTAGTTAAAGCATTTGCAATACTCTTCACATTGCCAAGTCCGTAGTCGATGATAGCAACTTGTGGAGCAATCATAGCCTGATGTCAAGTCCTTCACTATGCAATTGGGATTTGATGTCTTTAATACTTGACAGGTTGTAATGAAGAACCGATGCAAGTGCTATGGCGTCGATATCTGCATTACTGCATAAATCGATTATATGTTCAGGTTTTCCCGCACCTCCGGATGCTATTACTGGTAGAGAAACAGCGTTAGCCAATGAATGGCATAACGCTATATCAAATCCTTTTTTAGTGCCTTCCTGGTCTATGGATGTGACCATTATTTCACCAGCACCTAGACTCTCAAGCTCGGCTGCCCATTCAATTACATTGATACCGGTAGGCTCTCTACCGTTTTCAATATAGGCCTCCCAGTTATTATCGGCTCTCTTTTTTGCTTGAATCGATGCAACGATGCACTGTGAACCAAATACTCTTGACGCATGTTTAATTATTTCTGGTGTTTTCACTGCCTGTGTATTAATTGCAATCTTATCAGCGCCACTGCCAAGAGCTATTGAGATATCATCTATAGTACGTATTCCGCCTCCTACTGTAATTGGAACAAATACATCTTTGGTGGCTTTTGAAATAATTTCGCCCAAACTATTGCGGTCATAGTATGCAGCAACTGCATCCATGAAAAATATTTCATCGATTCCTTGGTCATAGTAGCATTTTGCCATCTCATTTGGGTTTCCTACCTTTCTTAATCCTTCCAGATGAATCCCCTTAATGACGAATTCATTTTTTATATCGATACGTGCGGCAATTCTTTTTTTTAACATTTAAAAATCACGATCCTGAAAAGACTTCTGTTTTCTTAGATTCCAAAATATACCGCTGTTTAAGAGGTTAGTGAAAAGCTCTGTGCTGTTACCGCTTCCAAATGAAGAGATTGCACTATCACTTGCGATTGTATGGTTTGTTTTGGTTTCTTTTGCTTGAATAATTAGGTCTAAAATTTCTTTTTTGTCATAGTTGCAGTGTTTTATCGAGGGTGCCCCTCCTCTTTCATGCTGACGTGTTCCAATGTCAATTGTAGGGACGCTGTAATATGGTGCCTCTCTGATTCCTGCGCTAGAATTACCAATAATAAAATCGGCATTATGAAGAAGGACCAAAAAATATTCGAATCTTAATGACGGAAACACCTTTATTTTTGGATTTTCATGAAATCTTTTGTATTCTCTGATGATTGTTTCTGACCCAAGGTCATTATTAGGGTAGATGACAATATAGTTCTTTTTACTTTCAATAATTGCATCAACAACTTCTTTAGTATATTTCTCCCAGTAATCAACTTCTGTTGTTACAGGATGAAAAAGAAGAATGCCATAACTATCAAATGCAATGTCATAGTATGAGGTTACGGAATCTAAATCAGCTAATGTGTTAGATGCCATAATGTCTAAGTCAGGCGATCCAATAACAAATATAGATTTTCCTCGTTCTCCTAATTGCAATAGCCGCTTTTTCGCATCATGGTTGGCTACAAGGTGAATATGAGACATTTTAGATACGGCATGCCTAATCAATTCATCAATAGTTCCAGATTTCTCACCGCCTTCTATATGAGCAACAAGTATGTTATTCAAACTCCCAACAATAGCGCCAGCAAGAGCTTCGACCCTGTCACCATGGACGATGATTAAATCAGGGTTTATTTCTGCTATATAACGTGAAAACCCATTGATTGTGGCGGATAAGACTCGATCCATTAAGTCAGCACGGTCGTGGTTTATGAATGGATAAATGTTCTTGAATCCACATTTATAAATCTCATCAATTGTCTTTCCATATTTCTCATTTAGGTGCATGCCTGTGGCAAAAATATGCACCTCATAATCATCTAATTCTTGAGACGCACATATAAGTGATTTTAGCTTGCCAAAATCAGCTCGCGTACCTGTTAAAAATACAATTCTCTTTTTCATATTATGTGAAATCTTGCCAATTTAGGTGCATGCCATAATCAATGTCTTTCAACGAAACTTTGCCGATAAGGTCATTAAAGTGTTCTGCACTAATTGCTCCGGTGCCTGGTCTTTTTACCCAAATGTTGTCACTACTTAGGCGCTCACCTTTCTTAATGTCTTTTATTGCTACAACGGTTGCAAAAGCGAAGTCCATTGTCACTTGCTCTTCTTTAGTCGCAACTTTTTTGCCCCCCAGCATTTTATGAATCTCAGCGCTCCCATTTATTAGTTCATTAAGTGCGCTCTCATCCATTGAGTTGACAATGTCAGGGCCCTCGCGACTCATTCTGTCTGTAAAGTGTCTTTCCAGGATTGAGGCCCCAAGAGTAGTTGCTGCAAAGCATGCCAGATTTGATGTTGTATGGTCAGATAGTCCTACCGCAATATTCTGGAATTCATTTTGAAGCTCCTGCATACCGCCAAGTCGCACTAGGTGTGCTGGTGTTGGATATAAATTTGTTGTGTGCATCAATGCAACTGGGATTTTGTTGCTATTGAATATGTCTACAGCCTTCCGTACGCTGCTGATAGTATTCATGCCAGTGCTTAGTATTACAGGTTTTTTAAATTTAGAAATATACTCTAACAAAGGATAATTATTACACTCGCCAGATCCAATTTTGTATGCACATACGTTCATGCGGTTGAGCCTGTCAACAGCTGCTCTTGAAAAAGGAGTGCTAATAAAAATTATATTTTTAGATTCAATGTATTCTTTTAGTTTTATTTCGCTGCTCTCGTCTAGGGCGCACTTTTTCATGATTTCATAAATTGAGATGGTTGCATTGCCCGGTATGATATTTCTGGCAGCTGGAGACATCTCATCATCTATGACATGAGTTTGATGCTTGATGATTTCTACTCCTGCTCTGTGTGCAGAATCAACCATCTCAATTGCGATATCCAGTGAACCACCATGATTAATGCCTAATTCAGCTATCACTAAAGGTGGATATTTGTCACCAATCATTCTGTTACAAATTGTTATTTCTCGCATCTACAATGCATTCCTAAAAATGCGTCTGAATGACTTATAGCCGCCCCATGAATAATTACACGTCAATCATGGCCTTTTTGATTGCTTTGAACAGCTTATGTATCTAAACGATCTATCCTATTCTAAAGATAGTCGAAATTTGCGGTAGTTGATGAAGGTTGAGAAGAAATACTGCCTCAGGCATGAGGGGGTTGTGATTGGTGCTTCTGCCAAAATGGGGAGAAGATTATGAGGAGATATACAGGCTGAAGATATTTAGGTGTTTTTTAGCAGGCATCCGTTGCCTGTGCCGTAAGCTGGTTTTGTTACCTATGATCCCCCTGTAAGTACCAATTCCACCACCGCCTTACTGCCAAAATAAGCAAGCATGAGTGCAATAAAGCCTGCCATTGTCCATTTGATGGCAGTGCGTCCGCGCCAGCCAAATTGAAACCGTCCCCATAGCAGTGTGCTAAATACCAGCCAGGATGCAATAGAGAGCACGGTTTTATGTGCAAGGTGCTGGTTGAACATGTTTTCAAGAAACATGAAGCCACTCAGAAGCCCCATGCTCAGCAATACAAACCCAATGATAATCATCTCAAACAGCAGGGCTTCCATTGTCTGCAAGGGTGGGAGTGCGCGAACAAACCCTCCGGGGTGCCGGTTATGTAGATGCTGATCTTGGATGGCGAGTAAAGTGGCTTGTACTGCGGCCATGGCGAATAGGCTGTATGCCAGGAGTGAGACGATGGCGTGGATGCGTAATCCCCAAGGTGCGCTGGGGTCAAAAATATAGGTGGTGGGGAAAGCCAGCTCCGTGATAAGTGCGATGGCTGCCAGTGGTAGCAGCACAATGCCCAGATTTTCAACAGGTTTTGAGATGGCTGATAACATCAGTGTCAGCACGATAATCCAGGCGGCGAGCGAGGCGGCATTGAAAATACCCAGGTTAAGCCCGCTTTCTGTGAATAGTGTTTGGTAAAGCACTAAAGAGTGTAGTGCAACGCCTATCAATCCAAGAGCAATCCCGCTTTGGCGGGGAAGCCTCAACTCAAAGTGGTTCTTGAAAAGCCTTAAGCCAATGATGAGGCCGCTAGTCAGATAACAAAGCGTAGCCAGAATTGTGATGAGTGTGTCATTCATATTGAGTGCGATAATGGCATAATTCGGGCCTTTCTGAAAAGGAAGTTTTGCTGGCTTTTTTGCAGCTCGCATTCCTTTATAGTAGATTCCACAAACTTTCCCATATTCTGATTGCTAGACGAACAGGAAAAACCAGGTATGTTTGATAATCTTACCGACCGGCTGGGTCGGACACTTAATAATCTGCGCGGTCGCGGTCGTCTGACCGAAGAGAACATTAAAGACACCATGCGTGAAGTGCGGATGGCGCTGCTGGAGGCGGATGTTGCGCTGCCTGTGGTCAAGCAGTTTGTGGATCGTGTCCGATTTAAGGCAATGGGCGCCGATGTGCTCAGTAGCCTGACGCCAGGCCAAATGCTGGTCAAGATCGTAAACGATGAGTTGGTCAGCATCATGGGTGAGGCCAATGAGGCGCTCAACCTGGCAGCTCAACCACCTGCTGTTGTTCTGATGGCTGGTTTGCAGGGTTCTGGTAAAACCACCAGTGTTGCCAAGCTTGCGCGCTGGCTCAAAGAGAGCCAGAAAAAATCAGTTATGGTCGTTAGTTGTGATGTCTACCGTCCGGCAGCTATTGAACAGCTAAAAACCTTGGCGGCAGAGGTTCAAGCAGAGTTTTTCCCCAGTAGCCCAGATCAAAAGCCATTGGCCATTGCGAAGGCTGCAGTCAGTCAGGCTCGTAAACAGTTTGCTGATGTTCTGATTGTTGATACCGCAGGTCGTCTCCATGTAGATGAGGAGATGATGGCGGAGATCAAGGCGCTGCATGCAGAGCTTGATCCTATTGAAACGCTGTTTACTGTGGATAGCATGACGGGTCAGGATGCGGCAAATACCGCTAAAGCCTTTGATGAGGCACTACCGCTGACGGGTGTCGTGCTGACCAAGACTGACGGTGATGCACGGGGCGGAGCGGCGCTTTCAATCCGTGAAATCACGGGCAAACCGATTAAATTCCTCGGTGTGGGCGAAAAGACGACAGCGCTTGAGCCTTTTCATCCAGAACGGGTGGCATCCCGTATCTTGGGTATGGGGGATGTGCTCTCCCTGGTGGAAGAGGTGGAAGCTAAGGTTGATCGTACCAAGGCAGAAAAACTCGCCAAAAAGATACAGAAGGGCAAAGGATTTGATCTGACTGATTTTAAAGAGCAACTGGAGCAGATGAGCAAAATGGGTGGCATGGCTTCCATGATGGATAAGTTGCCAGGCATGGGTGAGGTGCCGGATCATGTCAAAAGCCAAGTCAATGACAAAGAGATGGGCAAGCTGGTCGCCATTGTTAATTCTATGACATTGAAGGAACGAGCCTTTCCTGCTGTTATCAAGGGGTCACGCAAGCGTCGTATTGCAGCTGGCTCAGGTACTCAGGTACAGGATGTGAATAAGCTTCTTAAACAGTTTGCCCAGATGCAGAAGATGATGAAGAAGATGAAAGGCGGCGGCATGGCCAAAATGATGCGGGGCATGAAAGGGCAAATGCCACCGGGTATGCCGTTCTAAACCGGGCGCAACCATAGATTGTGTGAAAATACGTGAATTTATGGAGCATCAGGGTTAATTTTTTCTCAAAAGGGTACTTCACTTTTCTCTGAAATTGCGTACAATGCGCGGTTTACTTGCTGCCGGTCAGTAGAGACCGTGGCGCGTGACAGGATAACTTTAAGGGTAGGTCATGGTAACAATTCGTCTTTCAAGGGGCGGTGCTAAAAAGCGTCCGTTCTATCATATCGTAGTAACCGACAGCCGCAATGCTCGTGATGGCCGTTACATTGAGCGTCTGGGTTTCTTTAATCCGGTTGCTAAGGGTGGAGAAGAGCGTCTGCGTACTAATCTGGAACGTATTGAGCACTGGGTTTCCAAAGGCGCTCAAACTTCTGATCGCGTAGCTTCCTTACTAAAGGAGCAGGCAAAAGCCGCAGCCTAATGTTGGCGGCTTTTGTGCCTAATATCCCGAATCAGTAGTTAACGATGGCTGAAAAAGCCGCTGCTGATACGCCAGAGATGCTTATTCTGGGGCGGGTGTCAGGCCTATACGGTGTAAAGGGTTGGGTGCGTGTGTTTTCTCACACTTCGCCTCGAGCCAATATACTGACCTACTCAAGCTGGTATCTGCGACAGGCAGGCAGTTGGGTAAGGTATGAGCTTCAAACTGGACGTGTTCACGGAAAAGGTATTGTCGCCCAGTTGAAAGGTTGCAATGACCGTGACCAGGCAACGACACTGATACAGGCTGATATTGCTATTCCGCGTGAGCAGTTGCCGGATCTACAGCCGGATGAATTTTACTGGGCTGATCTGGAAGGTTTAAAGGTTCAAACCACGGCGGGGCTGGATCTGGGTGTTATTGACCACCTATTTGAGACTGGTGCCAATGATGTAGTAGTAGTCAAAGGAGAACGGGAGCGTTTAATTCCCTATCTCTGGCAGGATGTTATTCAGAGCGTGGATCTGGAGGCAGGACTCATGACGGTGGATTGGGATCCTGAGTTTTAATGCGTTTTGATTTGGTAACCCTTTTTCCGGAGATGTTCCGGGCATTGGATGAACAAGGGGTAACGGGCCGGGCAGTGGATCGCGGGCTTGTAGATCTGGGATTTTGGAATCCACGAGATTATACCCAGGATGTCCACCGTACTGTCGACGATCGACCCTATGGTGGTGGCCCCGGCATGGTCATGAAGGTGGAGCCTCTAAAGGCCGCTATTGAGCATGCCAAGGCGGCGGCAAAACCGGGAACTCCGGTCATCTATCTTAGCCCACAAGGCCGCAGGCTGGATCAGCCCGCTGCCCAGTCATTGGCGAAAAGAGATGGCATGATCCTGATCGCAGGCCGCTACGAAGGGATTGATGAACGAATTATTGATTGCCATGTGGATGAAGAGTGGTCTATTGGCGATTATGTTTTAAGTGGTGGCGAGTTGGCCGCTATGGTGTTGATGGATGCAGTGATTCGCCTCATACCCGGTGTATTGGGTGATGCAGACTCAGCAGAGCAGGATTCGCATGTAGATGGGCTGCTTGATTGCCCTCACTACACAAGACCTGAAGAAATTGATGGGCGAGCGGTTCCCTCAGTGTTACTGAGTGGCAACCATAAAGCGATAGCTCGCTGGCGTCTTCAGCAATCTTTGGGACGTACATGGCTGCGGCGGCCTGATCTGATACAGGATCGGAAACTGACTGCAGATGAACAAATTTTATTAGATGAATTTATATTGGCACACACGAGTGCCAATTCAAAATAGGAGTAGACGACCATGAGTAACATTATTAAGGAGCTCGAAGCTGAACAGATTACGCGCGAGATCCCGGAATTCTCCCCTGGGGATACCGTGGTCGTGCAGGTGAAAGTGAAAGAGGGTAACCGTGAACGTTTGCAGGCCTTTGAAGGTGTGGTTATTGCAAAGCGTAATCGTGGCCTGAACTCTGCTTTTACCGTGCGTAAGATCTCACACGGTGAAGGTGTGGAGCGTGTGTTTCAAACCTATAGCGCAGCTATTGGTGGCATTGAAGTTAAACGTCGCGGTGATGTGCGTCGTGCTAAGCTTTATTATCTGCGTGGTTTGACTGGTAAAGCGGCTCGAATCAAGGAAAAAATTGCCAGAAAATAATTTCGATTGAAATGATTTTAAAAAAACCGCCCTGTTTTACAGGGCGGTTTTTTTTTGCCAAAAATGCAGGATAATTTATCCCATAAATTAATGGATAAGGAATTAGAGCTATGCAGGGTACATTCTATTGGCATGACTATGAAACTTGGGGCATAGATCCACGTCGTGATCGTCCTTCACAGTTTGCGGGTGTCCGCACAGATGAGGCGCTAAATGTTATTGGCGATCCATTGATGATCTATTGCCGGCCAGCAGATGATATTTTGCCTCAGCCTGATGCCTGTTTGGTAACAGGTTTGACTCCACAGAAGGCTGTTGCAGAAGGCATATGTGAGGCTGAGTTTATTAAGCATATTCATGCTGAGTTGGCAAAACCGGGCACCTGTGGCGTGGGATATAACAGCATTCGTTTTGATGATGAATTTACCCGTTACGGCCTCTATCGCAACTTCTATGATCCTTATGCCAGGGAGTGGCAAAATGGCAATTCCCGATGGGATATTATCGATATGGTGCGCTTGACTTTCGCTCTTCGTCCCGAAGGTATTGAATGGCCGATGTATGATGATGGAACTCCCTGTTTCAAACTGGAAGAGCTGACAGCCGCCAATGGGATATCACATACAGCTGCGCATGATGCGCTATCGGATGTTTATGCCACTATTGCGTTGGCCCGATTGATAAGAGAGCGCCAACCTCGCCTGTTTGATTATATTTTTAAATTGCGTAATAAACGGTTGGTTGATCAGCAGTTCAATCTGCGCGAGAAAACACCGGTATTGCATGTCTCTTCCATGTTTCCTGCTGACTATGGGCGCATGGCAATGGTGGCACCAGTTACGCAGCACCCGGTGAATAAGAATGGGGTGATTGTTTTTGATCTCCGTTATGATCCGACACTTTTTTTTGATCTCAGTGTAGAAGAACTGCATCAACGGCTATTTACTCCTACAAAGGAACTGCCAGAAGGGGTAAAACGTTTGCCACTTAAAATGGTGCATTTAAACAAAAGCCCAGTAGTTGTCCCTATGAATACACTGACGCCTGAAGCAGCAGCGCGTTGGCAGATTGATGTGGCTGTAGGTAGACAGCATGCTGAGAAGCTACAGCAGGCAGCTGCATTTGAAGAGAAGGTGCGACAGGCGCATACCTTGCAGCAGTTTGCCCCGGTTACGGATCCTGACCAAGATCTCTATGGTGGTTTTTTTAATGATCAGGACCGCAAGCAGATTGATATTGTGCGCAATACGAAAGCTGAGAATTTGGCTGGCTTACAGCTTGCTTTTAAAGATAAACGTCTACCGGAGATGCTATTTCGTTATCAGGCGCGTAACTGGCCGGAAACGTTGTCGGGAGATGATCAGGCGCGCTGGAGTGAATTCCGTCGGAAACGGATCTGTGAATCCGACGGGGGAGGGAGCATTAATTTAACAGAATATCGTGAACGTATTACTGAGTTAAAAGATACGCCAGATATACCGGCTGAAAAAAAAGCGCTACTGGATGATTTAATGAAATGGGGTGATCAAATCGAATCTAGTCTGCAATCCACTTTTCCAGGGCAGCAACAACATTCTTAGCTTGGTCTTTGCTGGAGATGTTGAATTTCGATTTCTGCATGTATTCGCCATTTCGCTTCTGATAGCGGCGGATACTGTACTTTTCCGGGCCGTATTCATTTTTTGTCCGATTCCACTCCTGGTAGCGGAAGATAACTGTAGACCAAGCACCTTTGGATAGGATCTGCTTGTCGAGTTCTTTTACGATATCGGTGCCATCTTCAGAATAGCTGATAGTGAGTTCATCTACAGTGGAAGCCATGTGTGTAATACCTGATCAAAGTTTCAGTGGGTGAATATAGTACAGGGTAAAAGATGCAGTGAAAATATATTTATATTTACTTTTCAATGGTTATTGCGCCACTGCACCATTTCGTTTGAGCATGGCACTGATATCTTTATTATGACGTCCAATGGCGTGCCATAGCGGCGTATGTCCGACGGCATCCTTGGCGTTTATGTCAGCACCGTTATTTACCAATAATTTGGTCACTACCCGATAATCTTTTTTTACCGCAATATGCAGTGGAGCATCTCCATTTTCGGTGGCGTGGTTGATGTCTGCTCCCTGCTGGATCAAAAAATCAAAGACATCACGATCTGCTACCTGATTGGCTACGGCCTCATGCAAAAGTTTATTGATATCAAAGGTGGCCCCTCTCTTGATTAGCATCTCAGCAACCTGGGTGCGGCCTGACATAACGGCATTGTAGAGTGGAGTGTGGTTTTGCTTGTCTAGAATATTGATGTCTGCGCCATGTTTTAGCAGTAGTTTTACGATGACTCCGCGACCTGCTTTGGCAGCAACATGCAGCGGCATACTGCCATCTGGATTAGTCTGATTGAGATCTGCACCCCATTTAATATGCCGCTCGATCTGAGCAATGTCGCCTCGCTGGATGGCGGGATAGAGTGCAAGACTGGGACGATCTGGTTCGCTACAGGCTGCTGCCAATAGTATTAAAACAAGAGCAGTGATTTTTAGGAGGTTCATTTGTTGCTATAAAAGTGGCTTGTCATACTGCATGTTATAGGGGGGTCTGTGGCTAAATGCAACCATAGTCTACCGATAGAGCAACATGATAGAGTAGCTGCTATGTTACTGAAAATTCTACTGACTGCCGCGGTTATTTTGGGAGCGATGCTGATCTTGCGTAAGCGTGTGCATCGTGTTCAGCAATCTGCAGCACCAGCAGTCTCTCAGCCTCAGTCGTCTCCATCACGACTGCCGCATTATGCTGCTTATGGTTTAGTCTCCATCATGCTGGCTGGTGCACTCTATTTTGTCTACTTAGAATGGGAAGATAGCTATCAGGTTGTTACCGTTCGCATTATTGATACCCGCAGTGGCAACGCGGTCAGCTATGAAGCGTATCGAGGAGATGTGGCAGAGCGCAGCCTGCTTACACTGGATGGCAAAATGGTGAGCCTCGCCGAGGTTGAACGCATGGAGTTTGTTAGGGAATAGCTGTCCAGAATAGTTCGAACTAGAATAAATATAACCCACTTGCGAGCTAACCAAAGGTACTGCGCCTGATGTCATTCGCAAAATTGTTGGTACAGCGTTGTTATGTACTTGAGGACTCTCTCCGCTACAGGCGGATTAAACAGTTCTTTTATGATCTGTTAGAAAACCCTCATGCTCCCGTCCGCCCCTATTTTGATTTAGGGATGATTGTGCTGGTGCTCACCAGCGTTTTTCTTCTTATTTATGCCGTAAAGAATGATCTGGGATGGTTTGGAGATGTTTTTGAGCGGGTAGCGGTCACTATATTTTTACTTGAGTACCTTGCCCGGCTCTGGCTCTACAGTGACAGCCACAAAGTTATTATTGAGCACTACGAGCGGTCAGAATTTATCAATGCCCCTTTCCAGCTATGGACTGCGCTGCAGGAAGTGATGCGTAAAAAGTGGGACTACATGATCACTCCACTGGCATTGATTGATCTTTTAGCGATCATTCCCAGCTATCGTCCGTTGCGCTTTCTGCGTATTTTTTTACTATTTCGTCTGTTTAAACTCTTCCGGTATTCACGCAGCATCAATCAGTTTGCCCGGGTGTTGTCTGAAAAGCGCTTTGAATTTTTGGTGCTGTTTTTCTTTTTGGTTTTTGTGGTGTTCACGGCGGCCTCTGCCATCTATTTCTTTGAAGCCCGCAGTGAAGGCGGAGATATCGACAGCTTTTTTGATGGTATCTATTGGGCAGTGGTGACTGTCTCTACCGTCGGCTATGGCGATATTACACCGCAGACAGCAGAAGGCCGTTTTGTCACGCTGATGCTCATAATGTGTGGTTTTGGTGTGATTGCTTTTACCACATCGATCATTGTCTCTGCCTTCAGTGAAAAGATGCCAGAGATTCGGCGTAACCGGGCATTTTCTGAGATTGAAAAACGCAACAACCACACCGTGCTGTGTGGATTTGGTCGGATTGGTCAAGTGGTGGCAGAGCGCTTATATGCTGACCGAGAGCATTTTGTTGTGGTTGATCCTGATAGAGAGAATATCAATCTCGCCCGACAACATGGATATCTGGCGATTGAAGGTAATGCTGAAAGCGTAGAGCTGTTGCAAAACATTGGAGTTGCTGAACGTGCCCAGCGTATTCTCTGTTTAACGGATGATGATGTAATTAATGTTTATATCACCTTAACCGCTCGCCACATGAACCCGGATATTGAAATCATTTCACGTGCCAATAAAGAAGAGACGGCAAGCAAATTAGTGCAGGCTGGAGCGAATCATACAGTTCTACCTTATAAGATAGTGGCACTGGTGGCAGGTGAATATGCTGGGCAGCCGGTTGCCTTTGAAGCAATACGTGGCATCTTGACGGGGGGGAGTGAATTGGGAATGGATACCATTCCTGTGCATGAAAACTCTAGCCTGAATGGCCGGTCACTTGGGAGTATTAATTTTTGCCACCAGAAGCTGACTCTCTTTGGCGTAATCGGCAGAAGTGATCGTAAGCATCATGAAATAGATCAAACCTACGACCTAAAAACCAGTCGCTTTCTATTTAACCCAGGGCCAGAGCTGGTACTACAGGCAGGTGATTTTTTGGTCGTATTTGGTCATCAACTTAGCATTGTCCATTTTCGTGACTGCTTGGAGCGAGGGAAGATTTGAAAGATAAAATTCTCCTGTTTGGCATTGATGAGCTTGGATTGGATGTTGCAGCCCAATTGCAGGGAAAAGGGCGGGATCTCTTGCTAGTGGCTGAAGATGAGCCATCTTTGGCTTTGGCAGCAGCCAAGGGATTCAAAACAGCACATATTGATTATCAGGATGATGAAAGCCTGCGTACGCTGGGTATTGGCAGCGATGTTGGGCTTATCTTCTGTTTGTTGCCAAAGGACTCGAAAAATGTCTTTCTTACCATCTCGGCCAGAGCGTTGGATGCTGAAATTGTGATTGTCTCACTGACCCAATCTGGGGATTCTGTGCATGCGCTGAAAGCAGCTGGGGCAGATAAGGTGATAGACCCGTATGAGATCAGTGGGCGCAAGATTTATGATCTGATTCAGAAGCCACTTATCGCAGAAACACTTGAACATACCGTTTTTGGTCAGCAAGATCTTAATCTGGCAGAGGTGGTGGTAATGGCCGGTTCAACCCTCGATGGTCGGACACTGGCTAGTATTGAGATAAGCCAGTGCTATAATCTGGTGTTATTAGGTGTGGTTGACCGTGAACGGGAAGACAATTCTATTTTTGCAGTCGGTAGTAACAGTTACCGCCTTGACTCAGGCGATGTGCTCATTGTCATTGGACCGGAGCAGGCGATAGCCAAATTTAAGCAGGATGCAGAGCAACCTGCTTAAATCTGTAACGGCAATCAGTCGTGAATTTGGGTTACGGCGCTGCACTTAATAGGCTGCCAACCTGGTCGGGTAGTCCGCCAGCTTGGGCCTGCATTGCCTGTGCGGCATTCGCGGTTAGCTGCTCGCTGATGTGAGTTGCCAGTTGTGCTGCCTCTTCGGAGGTGTTGATATTCCCTGCTGATCCAGTGGATTCACTGGCAGCACTGCGGTAGAGTTGGTTGGCACGGTCAACGTTTACAGTGTCATCTACTGGTTTGGTAACGTCAGATGCTGCTGTAGCAGCGTTGGTTTCAGTGCTGCTTTTATTGGCACTGCCGGTGCTTTTAGTATCCGTCCCACCAGCTTTTTGGTTGCTGGAAGATGGAAGTTTGTCATTTGAAATAGGTGCGACCACAATTATTGCCCTCGTGTAAGTCAAATAAATGACGTATCTATATGCAAATTAATGTACTGACTATGATCCAGCAAGTTTCGGGCCAGAAGATGCACGTTTTGCGTCGACAGCAGCTAATGAAAAGGATAGACCATTCACATGGCTCAAACCGATTGAGCCATAAACGACGTTGCGGTTTTGTGACCCAAGTCCTATTTTCGCTCCTTTTATTCCCAATTTGGCTCTCTGCTGCCCCGGTTGCTGATGAACGTCTGGAGTATAAAATCTCCTACCAAGGGGGATTAACCGCCATGGTCTGGCTTGATATTTGTGATGCTGTGCTGGAAACCTCGCAACAAGCGGTGTCTGTAAATGGCGAGCTGGCCTATAAAACGTTTGTTGATATTACCAGTGAACGTTATGAGAAAATGGAAGATCTCTACCCTTTCAGATTTCATTTAACAAGCTTCTTCAGTAGCGATATGCAGCGCTCCATCTTGTTTGATAAACGCAAGAAAACAAAAAAAGATCGCCATGAAGTTATTCGGTTTGATTGGGAAGAGAAGGTCACCGAGCGCTATAAACGGCTTAAGCCAAAGCAGATTGCAGCGGGTGCGACCAATATTAAGGCAGGGGAAAACAAGGCATCTGACCTGTTTAATTTCCTGGGATACGATTTGACCCATTTCAGGCGCTCTGGGAGGCCGGGTCAAAAGCTATCTACTGGTATGTTGGATCGTTTGTCACTCCTGCAAGCAGTACGAAGCCAAAAACTTACTGTTGGTGAAGAGAAGCGACTCACGATATCTGACGGGAAAAAGGTGTTGAACTATCTGGTCAGGGTTCAAGCGCGTGAAGCTCTAGAGCATAACGGTCAGAAGCAGGATCTGTTCAAAGTGCGGTTCGATGCTTTCAAGACTGGAAAGTGGAGTGGGACACCTGCCCACCCAGTTGTTTATGTCTGGATGACTACAGACGATCTTAGGATTCCAGTGCGTTTCTCTATTGACTATGCCATGGGCACCTTTGTTATTCAGCTGAAGCAGAAAATCGTGGGACAGCCTGCTATTGCGAGCTCTGCGCTTTCGGCTCAACCATCTCAAGCGCACTGATATCGGGTATTTCAGCGGGTTCCACCACCTGTTGGCAATCTTCAAGACTCCCTGTGTTGGCTGGATTAAGATCCAGATCATTGGTATCAATATCTGCGGGTGGCGGTGGCGCTGTCTCATCCAGCATGGTTTCAGAATCAGCAGGGTTTAGCGTTAGATTCTGGGTGTCGATATCTGCTGGAGGTGGCGGCTCTGTTTTATCCAATGGGGCATCGGTACTATCGAAATCCAGCCCATCAATATTAGGAATAGCTGCGGGTGTCACTGCAGATGCGCAGTCAATGAGAGAGCCAGTTTTAGGGGGCAGCAGCTCAATTTCATCCTTTGCTGCTGGTTGAGGTGCTGCTGAAGGCTGACTGGCTGCGTCTTGTGATTGTGCTGCGGCTTCTGAGGGCTGACTGGCTGCGGCTTGCGGTTGTGCCGTAGTTTCTGGGCTAGCTGCTGTGGCTGGTTTGATATCAATCAGAGCCCCCGCATTACGAAAGGCAACTCTATATTTAACGGCGCTGTCGAGATCAACGCCTGATTTTATCTTGACTGCCTGCCCTGAAAAGAGCCGTTCAAGCTGCTTTTCATTGGCTTTAAAGATATGCCCTACCTTGGTACGTACTTCGGCCTCATCCTGGCCCTCCATAATTTGGCCAGAGAAAAGGATGTCGAATTTTTCAGTTGACATAGAACAGTGCCTATCATTTTTCAGTTATTAAGTATGAGTATGGCAGTAACTGGTTATTTTCAGCAACTTCTGTAGTTTTATGAATTTGAAGCTAATGAATTATATTCATAATTTATTAAATCCAAAAAAAACAATGCGTTATGAGTTATCAGTGGGAAATTATGTCTATTTATAGGGGGCGACCTGTTAATACCTGACAAATATACTAAGCTATTAAGACAAATGTCATGGAGCTTAAAAATCGTATGAGATCGTTTCAGCCCACATATCCCCGGCCCCATACCGATTATGCACACTGTGCAGAGGAACTCCTTTGTCATACTTCACGTTATTACAGTTACACTGAACAGTATCTTGCAGATCTGGCGAAACAGCCGAAATTTAGTCTGGCTAGGTATGACTGCCGCAACCTGTCCAGAAGCCAAAAAAAGGTGCTTTCAGGGTTAATGACTGAGAATCCAAACCAGGTGACTGCCTCCCATATCATTCAGATTGTCTCTGATGTGGTTGCAGGATATCGAGGTGTGAATACTGAGTTACTGGAGAAGTATGAACAGCGATATTTTCGTACCCACCCCCACCGTTTTACCCCGCAAATTGATGGAAGTGGTGTCCATCTGGATATCAAAACTTCGCCCTTGGATCCTATTCAGAATATGGCTCGTAGGCTAAATATTCCTGTTGAGGTGAAAGGGCGTGATGTTTTGATCCCAATGCATGTTTTGGGTAGGCATCTTGACTCCGCAAATGCCGTTGTTAAGCAGAATATTCAGGATTGTATTTTGCTGTTGCATGACAGTGGCTACCATCTCAAAGATATGCCTTATCCGTCACATAGCCAAAATGACTGGCAAAAATTGCATGACAGGAGTTTTTCACAACCCCCCTTGTGGCAAACCATTTACAACTGGGTTAGACCACATCCTCGTCGTATAAGTGCCTAGATTCTGCCGGATCTAGGCACTCCCTCCTCTCCATTCTACGGGATCATAGCTTCGACCACATTGCACCAGGCCTGTGCCAGATTATCCCGGTTATAACCGCCGCCACCGACAGCAATCATCCTGCCATTACAGTAGGTGTCCGCAATATGCGTTAGTGATTTTGCTGCATGCGCATGTGCCTTGGCACTGTAGTTAAGGTGTGTGAGAGGATCGCCAGCAACGCTGTCGGCACCGCATTGCAGAATGATAAATTCAGGCTTTGCCTGCTCAATAAAGGCTTCGGCCGTGGCCCAGGCTGAAAAAAATGTCTGATCACCGGCATTCGGTGCCATTGGGATATTGAGTTTACTGCCTTTGGCCGCCCCCTTGCCTGTCTCGCTACGGGCACCAGTGCCGGGGTAGAGATAGTTACCGTCTTCGTGCAGGTCGGCGAAAATCAGGTCGGGATCCTCTTCAAAGGCATAAAAGACACCGTCACCATGATGGGCATCAATGTCGACATAGGCCACTCGTTGAATACCATACTGGATGCGTAGAGCTTCTATAGCGATACCGCAATCATTGAAGATACAGAACCCAGCAGCAGAATCACGACGGGCATGGTGAAGCCCGGCAATGGGTACAAAGACACGTTGAGCAGCGCCCCGAAAGATTTTGTCGATGCCATCCAAAACACTGCCAACCACATAGGCGGTCGTTTGATAGGCATCAGGGAAACAGGGGGTGTCGCCTCCATCCAAGTAACCGGTGCCTGTTTGTGACATGGTCTTTACCTTGGCGATGTAATTGGCTGTGTGAAATAACTCAATAGCGGCCTGGTCTGCCAGTTTTGGTACGTTTACCTGAACTTGGTGTTGCAGGCCACGTCTTGTGAACTCGCGCCAAAAGGCGTTGAATCGATCTGGGCCAAAGGGGTGATCATTGCCAAAACCGTAACGGGCAATCTCCTCGCCTGCATAGATGTGAACTGATGATTGAGTACTCATAATGAGTGGCACCTGTCAGATATGATGATTTACTCTACTCTTATTAAGAGAGGTGGCTCAAGCAAATAAAGGGTAGATGGGTTATATTTCAAAAAGGTTTTACTAATTGATCAAGCAATGCATGGCAGTTAAGAAAGATTGGCTAATTCAGCGAGTTGTTAAGTGTGGCCTCATGGTGTGGTTGATGAGTAGCCCCTGGTTGATGGCAGCAGATATTCAGGCTTCGCCAGCAAATGAGAAACGGCATCAGTCAGAGCGCAACCAAAATCAACCTGAACAGGTCTGGGTTCCCGGTTGGCGTACAGGCCCACTGATGCAAACCCCGCGTTCAGGTGCGGCCACAGTCGCAATAGATGGTGTGATCCATGTGATTGGTGGAGTCGATGGAAAAAACTTTCTGCGCACCAGCGAGTACATAAGAGTAGCTGATCAGGGTGCTTTATCTGAATGGAGTTCAGGGTCAGCATTAAATACAGAGCGCGGATTTTTTGCTGCCGTACGGCATAAGAACTTTGTCTACGCAGTGGGTGGTGGTCAGGGTGATCATGGAAAGATTCTGTTGGATAGTGTGGAGCGCGCTGAAATCCAACCTGACGGCACATTGGGTGAATGGTCAACAGAACAGTTCAAACTCAATACAAAACGGCGTTGTACCAAAGTGGCCGTGATCGGCAATCATCTCTATGCCTTTGGTGGATTTGGCGGTATTTTGCTGGACAGTGTAGAGCGTGCAGAAATTCTGCCTGATGGCACCCTGGATGAGTGGGCTGTGCTGACAGACACCATGAATGTGGCGCGTTACATTCATGGTGTAAAAAAGGTGCGAAACCGCGTCTATATGGTGGGCGGCCATGATAAGGAAAAGGGTGTCGGCATTACCGATGTAGAATGGAGTCAGGAAGATAGTGAGGGCTGGCTTGAGTCGTGGCAATTTTCTAAACCCTTACAGACCGGGCGATATGGGCTGGCCACGATACAGTTCGGTGATTACCTATATGCACTGGGTGGACTGGATGGGGCTGCTTATTTAGACAGCATAGAAAAAGCCAAAATAGATGAAGATGGAAATCTTGGTGCATGGGAATTTACAACGCCTTTGTTATCACAGCGAGAGGGTATGAGTACGCTATCGCTGAATAATACGGTATATATTATTGGGGGAACCAACCTGGCTGGATATAAACGCAGTATTGAATATGCCTGGTTTAATGAAAAAGGTGATATCGGCTATTGGACGACAGCTAAAGAAGCCGAGATCGCAAAGGCTAAACTACAGAAAAAAAGAGCACAAGAAAGAGTTTTGCCTAATGAAGCTGTAGTGCTAACGCACTTAAAAGCTGCGCGCTATAGTTATCTTGCCGTGCAACGTGATGATGGACTTTCCGCTTGGTTGGCGGGGCCGGTTACCGAACTGCCAGTGGGGGCACGTGTGCAATTTCCCAATGGTGTTGTAATGCGTAACTTTTTTAGTAAAGAATTAAAACGTAACTTTGAAGTGATTATGTTTGTGGGTGAACTGCGGATAGTAAAGCTGCAAGATTGAGCCAATCAAAAAAATTAACTGTTATACAGACTATCGGAATTGTGAATGAAAAAAAGAGCGCTGATCACAGGTATTACAGGGCAGGATGGAGCCTATTTAGCTGAATTTTTATTGGATAAAGGTTATGAGGTGCATGGTGTTAAACGGCGCTCATCGCTATTTAATACAGATCGAATAGACCATCTTTATCAAGACCCACACCAGCCGAATCGAGATTTTGTTCTTCATTACGGTGATATGACAGATTCATCCAGCCTGACGCGCATTATTCAACAGGTGCAACCGGACGAGCTGTATAATCTGGCAGCTCAAAGTCATGTTGCGGTTTCATTTGAAGAGCCTGAATACACTGCTAATGCAGATGCTCTTGGTGCTTTGCGTGTGTTGGAGGCAATACGCATTCTTGGGCTAGAGAAAAAAACCCGCTTTTATCAAGCTTCAACCTCAGAACTGTATGGGTTAGTGCAAGAGGTTCCACAGAGTGAAACGACTCCTTTTTATCCGCGTTCACCCTATGCTGTGGCAAAGCTTTATGCTTATTGGATGACCGTAAATTATCGGGAAGCGTATGGTATTTATGCCTGCAATGGCATCCTGTTTAATCATGAATCACCTGTGCGTGGTGAAACCTTTGTTACACGCAAAATTACCCGCGCCCTGGCGCGCATTAAATTAGGGCTTCAAGACTGTCTCTATCTCGGTAACATGGATGCCAAACGTGACTGGGGGCATGCCAAAGATTATGTAGAGATGCAGTGGTTGATGTTGCAGCAAGAGAAGCCAGAAGATTTTGTTATAGCGACGGGCATACAATATACCGTGCGTGATTTTGTAACAGCAGCAGCAACAGAACTAGGCATTAGTTTGCGATGGAAAGGCAAAGGAGAGAAAGAGGTTGCTATTGTTGATGCAGCAGATAAAAAGGAATGCAGTGTTAAGCCAGGAGATGTGATTGTAAAGGTTGATCCGCGCTACTACAGACCAACAGAAGTTGAAACACTACTGGGCGATCCATCCAAGGCAAAAGAGAAACTGGGATGGGTGCCAAAGATAGAATTTAAAGAGCTGGTAGCGGAAATGGCACGAGAGGATCTTGAGCTGGCCAAAAAGGATGAACTCTGTCGCCGTGAAGGATTTCAAACCTACGAGCGAAATGAATAATGGCTTTTGATCACAATGCAAAAATTTATGTGGCTGGCCATGCAGGCATGGTTGGCTCAGCCATTATGCGGCGACTACATTCCGACAGATATAAAAATATAATTACCCGTACACGTTCAGAGTTGGATCTAACCAACCAGCAGGCAGTACGTGATTTTTTTGCACAAGAAAAACCAGAGTATGTGTTTTTAGCTGCTGCACGTGTGGGTGGCATACAGGCAAATAATACCCAGCCTGCTGAGTTTATCTATCAGAATCTTATGATAGAGGCTAATGTCATTGATGCGGCTTGGCAGGCAGATGTGGAACGACTGCTGTTTTTAGGCAGCTCATGTATCTATCCACGTATGGCAGAGCAGCCAATGCAAGAGACCGCGCTCCTAACGGGCGCACTGGAACCTACCAATGAACCCTATGCAGTGGCAAAAATTGCAGGCATAAAGCTGTGTGAATCCTATAATCGCCAATATGGCACAGACTATCGCTCAGTGATGCCAACCAACCTTTATGGCCCTGAAGATAACTATAATCTTGAAGGTAGTCATGTTATTCCAGCGCTTATAAGAAAATTTCATGAGGCCAAGACAGCCAATCAATCAGAAGTAATCGTGTGGGGAACTGGAACTCCAAAGCGTGAGTTTCTTTATGTAGATGATATGGCCGATGCCTGTTTTCATGTTATGGCATTGAATCATAAAAGCTACACAGATAAAACGCAGCCGATGATGTCTCACCTGAATGTAGGCACAGGTTGTGATATCACCATTGCTGAGTTGGCTGAAACAGTGGGTAAAGTTGTCGGCTATAAAGGAACAATCGTTTTTGATAAAACAAAACCTGATGGCACACTACGTAAACTTTTGGATGTGCAACGGTTGCAACAACTGGGATGGCATGCAAAAACAAAATTACCTGATGGGTTAACAAAAGCTTATGATTGGTTCCTTAAAAACCAAAACAGCCTGCGCAGCTAATTACCTTAAAAATAGAAGAGATGGAAAATCAAAATGGCTGAAGTAATAACAGAGATAAAAAAAGCCATTACAGGCCAGTACCCCATAATCTATCTCAACAGTGCGGAAGAGCAACGGATTATCAAACTGTTACGCCAACTGGCAGAAAAGCAGGCCGGCGGCGTACCTGTTGCTACCTGGTCATGCACAAGTGGGCTAGATATTGAAGGTGCAGCTGAAGAGACAAAAGATCCGGTAAAGGCGCTTCAGCATATTATTGAAAATAGCAAGCCGGGTTTTTATGTTATGAAGGATCTGCTTGATTTTACCGGTCAACCACAACTCGATAGGCTACTGCGAGATGCCTACGAAATCTTTTGTGAACGAGATGACCTGTTTATATTTATCATCTCGTCCGATAAAATAATTCCAACGGTATTAAGTAACGAAATATTTCAGATACCTGTTGGCTTGCCTGATTTAGAAGAGATGCTGGCTCATCTTCAATCGTTGCAAAAGAAAAATGAGTCTCGAAAATTACGTGACGATGCGCTGAAAGATATCGCACTTGCGCTCTGTGGTCTCACATTAAATGATGCAACGCATATCATGCATCAAATAAATCACTGTGAAAAAATAACAAACTCCGCAGTTTCCAATCTAATAAATGAATCAAAAAAACGGTTGGTGGCCAGTGGCGGCATGACCAGTCTGGAATATGTTCCGGTTGGTTTTAATATTGATCAGGTGGGTGGGCTTGGCCGATTAAAAGAGTGGATCAGCGTAAGAAAAAAACTCTTTACCCACAAAGCGCAACAGAGTGGCATGCCCATTCCCAGAGGCATTTTAATTATGGGCATCAGCGGCTGTGGTAAAAGTCTATGTGCCAAAGTAGTAGCAAAAACATGGAATGTTCCTCTTTTCAGACTGGATATGAATCTTATATTTTCACAACTGCACGGAAGCCCAGAAGCCGCTTTTCATAAAGTCACACAGACAGTAGAGAGTGCTGCCCCCGCAGTGCTATGGATTGATGAGATAGAGAACGGCCTTGGCCTGCTTGAAGGCGGCAATATAAATCAATCACATGTATTCTCGGCTTTCCTAACCTGGATGCAGGAAAAATCACCACTGGTCTTTGTTGCAGCAACAGCCAATCAGATTGAATCACTGCCCGCAGAGCTTATTCGTAAAGGACGATTTGATCAGATATTCTTTTGTGATCTTCCTGATGATGAAGAACGAGCAGAGATTTTAAAAATACATCTCAAAACAAATAAACAGAACCCTGACGACTTTGATATCAAACATCTTACAAAAATCACAAAAGAGTGGAATGCAGCAGAGATAGAACAGGCAGTAAATGGCGGTCGGATTGATGCCAGCAGCCAAGGGCATAAATTTTCAACAGCAGATATTGCCAAACACGCTGACACTATAGTGCCGCTTTCAGAAACGATGAAAGAGCAGATAAAGAAGATCAAAGACTGGGCCTGGGATAGAGCAACGCCAGCATCAAAAGGTAAAGGCAGAGAGCTTTCATTCGGTGAAGAGAACTGAGCGTTCTAAATAGATTGAGATGAAATGGTAGATTTAAGCAAAACAATAAAATATCTACTTGATTGGCTTAAACAGCTGCTAAACAGCTCAGATGAAAATGATACAGCTTGGGAACCCTATCTAAAAGAAGATACGAACTCACTCACCCTGTTTCAAAATGAGTGCAATAAACAACTACAAAATGCACTGTTTCATTTTGATGGCCTGCGCGCCAATCAACGAATAGAAGGCGATGATGAAAAATATATCATAGGCCCAATACCAAAAACAAAGATCGAATACCGTATCTATCGCGATGCCGCACAAATTGGCACCTACTATTATTTGGATAGACAAGCCTTCAAAACCCCAGAGCTACTAATCGCCTCATTTGTAAAAATGGTAAAAGAGTCAACACAAGTTGGGGAAGATTATTAATAGAAAGATATTTAGAAGCGTGCTGACTTGATACTGGCGGTGCCCATCTTTTATTGAGGCCAATCTACAAGGATAAAGAGCTATATCAACGTATTACTCTGAAGATCAATGAGTGGCGGGGCAAGTAATAGGAGACCCCATCGATTTTATTGACACGTTAATAAAGGATGAACTAACTTAGCTGATCACCATTAGGTAGCAAGCTATCAGGTACACTTGCG
>Ga0316192_10000225_pt1 | contig 39390 bp, 42 predicted proteins | sample MerIslwburrow_MG_FD_204931 | JGI IMG/M metagenome (GOLD analysis project Ga0316192, IMG submission 204931) | Coastal sediment microbial communities from Maine, United States - Merrow Island worm burrow | ecosystem: Environmental > Aquatic > Marine > Coastal > Sediment | place: USA: Maine...
GATCGTCGAGCTGGAGAAGCTGTGGGACCCGACCCACTTGGTGCCCCAGGCCACCAGGGAAGTAGTGCTGCAACACGATTGGGCCCTGGGTCCCTTCGCCGATGCTGAAACGGGCGATGTGCGGGTGTCATTCCACTCCTTCGGGCTTCAGGTCGGCGACGAGAAGATCCTGGTTGACACCTGCGGGGGTAACGACAAGATCCGTCCCGGCTCGCCGACGTTCCACCTGCAACACACCGACTTTCTCGACCGTCTCGTCGCCGCCGGGTTCCCGCCCGAGGAGGTGACGGCGGTCGTGTGCACCCACCTCCACGTTGATCACGTCGGATGGAACACCGTGCTCGACGACGGCGAATGGCGGCCGACGTTTCCCAACGCCCGCTACCTCTTCGGCGAAACCGACTGGGACCATTGGCGCGTCGAGCCCCAGATCTACGGTGACGTGGTCGGTGACAGCGTGCGACCGGTGATCGACGCCGGTCGGGCCGAGTTGGTGGCGTCCGATCTTCGACTCAACGACCTGGTCCGGCTCGAACCAACGCCGGGTCACACCCCCGGCCACCACAGCGTGCGCATCTCCTCCAACGGTGACGATGCGGTGATTACCGGAGACGTGTTCCACAACGCCCTCCAGATCGAACACCCCGACTGGGCCAGTGCCCCCGACGTCGATCCCGAGCAGGCGGCCGCCACCCGGCGCCGTTTCATCGAGCACTACAGCGACGATCACACCCTGATCCTGGCCACCCATCTGGGCGGGCCCAGTAGTGGGTACTTTCGTCGCCACGAACACGGTTGGCGGCTCGACCCTCTTGACCCCACTCCATCGGCGGCCCAAGCGGGTGCCCGGTGATCCTGCGACCGATGGGGGTCGCCGATGCCGCTCCACTGTGGGCCCTGCTCGATGAGGCCGGTGGCGGCACCGTCGGGATGGGTCTGCCGACCACGTCGGACGCCACTGAACAGTTGTGTCGGGAGTCGGCAGAGACCCTGGCCGACCTGGCTGCTGGTTCGTTGACCATCGACGCCGGCAGCCGAAGAAAGCTGCTCTTTGTTGTCGTCGACCCGGTCGACGACGTTCCCGTCGGAGTGACCGGTTGCACGTTCAAGGTGGACTACCCGAACCTGGTGGTGCACGTCGAAACCAGTCGGGACGGGCTCGGCCTGACGATGCACAGCGTCTCGTCGCAGTGGACCCGGACCGAGCTCGACTCCAGCTACCTCGGACCCTCGGCCCGGGGCCGGGGCGTTGGGACCCTGCTGTCGCGGGGGCGGTTGATGTTCCTGCATCTGGTGTCCCATCAGATCCCCACCACCGTTGCCTCCCACATACGGGGGTGGTTCAACGATGCGGGTGAGGCCCCGTTCTGGGTCGAGTTCGGCCAGCGCTTCGCCCCCCAGTGGGAGACCTCCGGGGAGGCTGAACTGGCCCTGCGGGATGATCCCGATCGCTTGGGTCAAATGGCAGACCAGGTCCTGCCGCTTACGGCATCAGTCCTCAGCTCCCTGGGCCCGGTCAACGCCGCCTCCCTTCCTGCCTTTGGGGTTCTGATGGCCGAAGGCTTCCACCCCACTGGCATGTTCGACCCAATCGACGGCGGCCCCACCATCGTCGCCGAGTTGTGCGAGACCGTCACCCATCGTCTGCGCCGCCGTGGTCGGGCCGTGATCGGTAATGGCAACCAGGATGCGCTGGTGGCCATTGCTTCGGTGACCCGGTTCAAGGCCACCCGCAGCCGGGTTGATCTGGCCACCAACGGTTCGATCGCACTGAGTGGCCAGGCATTGCGTGCTTTGGACGTTGAGCCGGATGCCCTGTTGACGGCGTCCCCCCTGAGCGACAGCGATGCCGGGAACGACCCAAAGGAGCAGTTGTGAGCCACGAGGTCAACTTCGATGGCCTGGTCGGCCCCACCCACAACTACGCCGGGCTGTCGGCCGGGAACAAGGCGTCAGCCGACAATGCCCGACAGGTGGCCAACCCCCGGGCCGCGGCCCGTCAAGGGTTGCAGAAGATGCGGCTGCTCACCGGACTCGGCCTGGTGCAGGGGGTGCTGCCGCCACAGCAACGGCCTGACCCGGACACCATTCGCCGGTTGGGCCTCGATCCCCGACGTCCGCTTGAGGGGGTGGCTCAGCGATTCCCCGACCTGCTCAGCGTGATCATGTCGGCTTCGTCGATGTGGGCGGCCAACGCCGCCACCGTCTCGCCGTCGACCGACACCGCTGACGGGAGGGTTCACCTCACCCCCGCCAATCTGTCGTCGAACGCCCACCGTTCCATGGAGGCGACTCAGACGACAAACGCCCTGCGTGCCACCTTCGCCGACCCGGCTCGATTTGTGGTGCACGAGGCCCTCCCCGCCACCGCCCTGTTCGCCGACGAGGGGGCGGCGAACCACGGTCGGGTCACCGCTGGTCACGGCGAGCCCGGCGTTCATATCTTTGTCCATGGTCGTGACGGCGGCGACGCGGTGCACGGGGGAAAGTTCCCCCGACGTCAGGCCCGCCTGGCCGGCGAACTGATCGCCAATAGCCATGGTCTGGATCCGGCCCGGGTCCACCACATCCGCCAGGCTGCCTCGGCCATTGACGGCGGAGCGTTCCACAACGACGTGGTGGCGGTGATCAACGAGTCCGTGGTGTTCCACCACCAGGACGCCTTCGATGACACCGAACAGCTTCGCGCCGCCATACCCGAGGCCCGATTCGTCGAGGTTGGACGGAAGGTGGTGCCACTGGCCGACGCCGTCTCGTCGTACCTGTTCAACTCCCAGCTCGTCACCCTCCCCGACAGATCGCTGGTGCTGATTGCCCCCGGCGAGGTCGAGCAGACGCCAAGTGCCGCCGACTATCTCCGTCACGCCGTCGCCGATCCTGACAACCCGATCGATGCCGTGCACGCCATCGACCTACGCCAGAGCATGCGAAACGGAGGCGGGCCCGCCTGCCTGCGCCTGCGGGTGGTCCTACGTCAGGATGAGCTTGACGCCCTCGACGGGTCGGTCATCGTCGACGACAGCCTCCTGGCCCGTCTCGAAGCCTGGGTTGACACCCACTACCGCTCCGAACTGGCCCCCGACGATCTTGGTGATCCCGATCTCGTCGAGGAGACGAACCGTGCCCTCGATGAGCTGACCCAGATCCTCAACCTCGGCAGTCTCTACCAATTCCAGCGGTGAATGCGTGCCGCCGCTTCACGCCTGGGGCTCTCGGGCGGCTCAGCGCAGGGTGATGATGACGCCGCGGTCGTCGTATGGAATCAGGTTGCGCTTGATGATGCCGCCGACGAGGCCTCGAAGTCGGTCGACCTGCCGCAACACGCCGTACTTCTCCTTCACCTTGGTTCTGAGCACATCCAACTGTTCGCCGGTCACCAACTCCGCAGTGGCCTCCACCGGCTCGGTCCCGCCCAACGGGCGACCCCGGGAGTCGCAAGGTTGCACTATGACCCGGCTGACGTGTTCCAGTCGTTTCGCTCGACCCGATCCCGAACTGGTGCAGAATCCGATCTTGTTTTTGGCGTCGTCAACGGCGACAGCCCACACCGGATTGGCCACCGGGTGACCTGACGGCTGGAAGGTGGTGAACAGGAGGTACTTTTGGTCCGAAAGTGCCATCGGAATAGGCTAGTAGTATCAGCGGCCATGACCGAGAAGATTGTTATTGAGATCAATGGGCCCATCCGAACGGTGACCCTGAACCGTCCCGAGAAGAGCAACGCTCTGGACGGCGAGATGCTGGTGGCCCTGGAGCAGGCGTTCGATCCCGACCCGGGCCCCGGGGTCGACGAGCGGGTGGCCGTGATCCGTAGCGTCGGCCGAACGTTCTGTGCAGGCCTCGACCTGAGCGGTGGGATCGGGGGTGACCAGAACGTCGAGACCCTGTTCCGGCGGGTTGAGACCTGGCCCCTGCCGGTGGTGACCGTGGTGCAGGGGGCGGCGATTGCCGGGGGCAACGAGTTGGCCCTGCACTCTGATCTGGTGGTGGCCTCGGCCGGGGCCCGCTTTGGCATGTCGTTGGCTCAGATCGGGCTGGCCCCTTCGTGGTTCCTGACCAAGAAACTGTTGGAGGTCGGCGGCCCGGTGGTCACCCGCGAGGTTCTGCTGCTCGGTGACCCGTTGCCTGCATCACGAATGGCCGAGCTTGGTTTGATTGCGCGCTGTGTCGAGCCCGAGCAGCTCCAGGCTGAGGCCGACGCCGTGATCGATCGTCTCGTCCGCAACGCCCCCCTGAGCCTCAAGGCGATCAAGGCCACCATCAACCGGGAGATGGAGTTCCGCGACACCATCGCTCACGATGACACCGATGCCCTGGTCCGCGCCGCCATGGCCAGTACCGATTCCGGCGAGGGCATGCGGGCTCGCCTCGAACACCGTGAGTCCAACTTCATCGGCCAGTAGCCGTCTCGGGGCGGCCGGGCCGAACGTGGTCGTGGCCGGTACCGGTCGAGCTCGGGTTGGGCCCTGGCCGACACTGGGACGGGACCTGGCTGGCAGCCGGTGCTAGCTTCCGTCGGTGGACATCACCTTGCGCAGTGCAACCGATCAGGCGGCGGCCATCGCCGCAGGAGACATCTCGGCCCGGGAGCTACTGGACGCCGTTCTCGAACGCTACGAACGCCACAATCCGACCATCAACGCCGTCACCTTCACCCAGCTTGACGAGGCCCGGGAACGGGCCCGGCTGGCCGATGAACGAACGGCGCAGGGCGGTGCCCTGGGTCCACTGCACGGGGTGCCGATGACCATCAAGGAGGCGTGGGACTGGGTTGGGTCCCCGTCGACGTCGGGCCACCCCGAACTGGCCGACTGGCGGCCGCAGCGCAACTCCGAAGCCATCGATCGGTTGCTGGCCGCCGGGGCCGTGATCTACGGCAAGACCAACCTCCCGGTTTCGATGGCCGACTGGCAGACGTTCAATCCGGTCTACGGCACGACATCGAACCCATGGAACCCCGAACTCATCCCCGGCGGCTCCTCGGGCGGGGCGGCGGCTGCGGTGGCCAGCGGTATGGCCGCACTCGAACTGGGCAGCGACATCGGCGCCTCGATCCGCAACCCGGCCCACTACTGCGGTGTGTTCGGTCACAAGCCGACCTACGGGCTGGTGCCGATGGCCGGGCACGGTAGCCCTGGCAATCCCACCGAACTCGACATCGGCGTAGGTGGCCCCTTGGCCCGCTACGCCGCCGACCTTGAGCTGGGGCTCAACGTGGTGGCCGGTCCCAGTCGTCTGGCCGCCGCTGGTTGGCGGGTCGATCTGCCCGCCCCGGCCGCAAAGGTACCGCACGAGATCCGGGCCGCCGTCATGTTGGAGAGCCCCTCGGTAGTGCAGGATTCGGAGTTGACCGACCAGTTGGCGGCAACCGTCGAAGCGTTGTCCAACCTCGGCGTGCAGATCGACTACGACGCCCGGCCCGACATCGACATCAAGCGCAGCCACGAGGTGTACCTCATGTTGCTCCGGGCGGCGACCGGCACCGAGTACTCCGAGGAGGCGTTCAATCAGCAACTGGCGCAGGCCGAGCGCTACGAAGCGGGTGAGCGCGATTACCGGGCCATCGCCGGTCGGGCCGTGACGATGAGCCATTGGCAGTGGGCTGCCTACGATCGGGAGCGGGAGTTCGAGCGGCTGGCCTGGGCTGCGTTCTTCGAGGACTACGACTTTCTGCTGTGCCCAACCGCGGCCTCCGCCGCCTACCCCCACGACCAAGTTGGGGAGCGCGCCGACCGGACGATCACGGTGAACGGTGGCCAGGAGTCAACCATGGATCAGCTGTTCTGGGCCGGTTGGTCGTGCGGGGTGTTGCTGCCGGGCACCGTCGCCCCGGCCGGACTCACTGCCTCCGGCCTGCCGTGCGGCCTGCAGATCGTGGCCGGTCACCTGCAGGACCGCACCGCCATCGCCTTCGCCGCGTTGATGGAACGTGAACTCGGTGGTTACCAGGTCCCGCCCGGTTACGACTGAGCTGGAATCTGGGCGCCGTCTACTCGTAGGCCAGGGCGTCGGCGATGCGGGATCGACTGGCCTGCCAGGCCGGGATGGTGGCGCCGATGAGTAGCGCCACCATGGCCGAGGCCACGGCTTGGCCGACGGTGGGCCAGGAGAAGGAGTAGTCCTCGGGGAACGGGGTGGCGTTGTTGACGGCGCGGACCATCCCCCGATGGAGGACAGCGCCGACGAGAAGGCCCAGGCTGGTCCCGACCGCTCCCGCCGCCAGTACCTCGATCACCACCAGGCGCCGGATCTGGGCCGGGGTGGCCCCCAACGATCGCAGTAGGCCCAGTTGGCGCCGTCGCTCAACCACCGCCGTTGCCGTTGCGTTGACGGTGGCCAGCCCCGCCACCACGATCACCGCTGCGGTCACCGTCAACAACATGTTTGTTGCCGCGTCGGTGGAGGCGATGAAGACGTCAAACCACTTGTCGCCGGTGTCGCTGAACACCGGGGCCCACGGTTCCAGGATGCGGCGCGCCTCGGCCGTCAAGGGTGTCGCGTTGGTTGCGGGTGGCGCCGCCCAGGGCGACCACGATGGCAACGGCCACGAACACCGTGGCCGCCGTCGACCACACCCGTCGCCCGGAGGCTCTGATGTCGATCTCGGCCAGTGCCCCCAGCGGACCCCATCGTCGAATCAAGGTGGCGGCGGCTCCCGCCAGGAAGGGTGACAGGCCATGGCCGACAACAAGGAATCCGAACAGGATCAGGGCCAGCCCGTTCTGGGCGATCGCTATCTCGTTCGAGGTGAAGGCGACAGCGCCAACGGCCAGCATGGCCGACCCCACGGCTATGGTCACCGGATGAGGTCGTGAGCTTGGGCTGTCGGTCCGCCTGCGCCGGGACAGGACCTGATCGGGCCGGGTGCGGAACACCGATCGGATGGGGAGCAGGGCAGCAACGAGGGCGACGGCGGTGCCGGCTGCAATCGCCGCCGGGATGACCTGTTGGTTGCCGTGGTAACGGACCTTGGCTCCGGCCACACTGTCGACCAGGGCGGGCAGAACGTCGACGATTTCCCGGCCCAGAACCCAACCTGCGGTCACCCCCAGGGTCGATCCGGCCAGACCGAGTAAGAGTGCTTCGCTCAGGAGCCCGGCGGCGACCTGTCGTCGGGTTCCACCCAGGGCCCGAAGTAGGGCCAGCTCACGTTCCTGGCGGCGAGCGGAACTCTGCACGGTGGTGAACACCAGGAAGCCGCCGGTAATCAGGGCCACGGTGGCCATGAGCAACAGTGGGGCCTGGACCGGTTCGAGTTGAGCGGCGGCGAAGTCCCGAGCGGTGCTCGACCGTTGGAGCTGGGCGTCGGGGCTGAGTGCCGCTCCCAGGCGTTCGATGACGGTGTCCTCGGTGTCGGGTCGAACGGTCAGGTTTGCGGTGTCGACGGTGTTGACGTCGTAGCCGATGAGTTCCTGCGCGGTGGCCAGGGGGGTGAAGAGCACCGCGCCGTCGTTGAGGTTGGCCAGATCGGTCGGTGCCCTCCCCACGGCAACATTGACGGGGCCGCTCGGGGTGAGGACCGTAACCGACGGACCCGAACCGAATGAGGTGCCGACCAAGGGGGCGGGAATGTCGGCGCGACCCACCAGAAGGGCCTGGTCGCCATCAACCACCACAGGTTTGAGCACCTGGGCCGTAGCGGCAACGACATCGGGGTCATCGGTGGCCCGATCGACATTCTCGACGTTGAATCCGAGCGGCGCCCGGGCGGTGAGAGTTAGTGTCGATCCGACGTCGGGTCCGACCAACTCGTCGATGGAACCTTCGACCGAGCTGACAACGGCGTTCACCGCCACCACCAACGCAACACCGGCGGCGATACCGACGACCGACAGAATGACCAGCAGCGGTTGGGCCATCAGGCGCCGCAGACTCAGCAGGTGAACAGCGATCATGAACGGACTATACCAACTCGGTATTCCTTCGTGGTATACCTGAGGGCATGAATACATCGACCAGTACCCAGCGTGTCCTGCTCGGACTGCTGGAACAGGCCCCCCGTCACGGCTACGACCTCAAACGGGAGTACGACGAGCGGTTCCCCAACCTGAGGCCGCTGCGCTTCTCGCAGATCTATTCGACCCTGGCCCGCCTCGACCGGGACGGTTTGGTGACCCTGGTGGCCGAGGGGGCCGGTCAGGGTCCGGATCGTAAGGAATACGCCATCACCGACTCCGGGGTCAGTGACCTGGAACAGTGGTTGGCCACGCCGCTACCGGTGGATGAGCCTCCCCGGGGCGAGCTGTTCCTCAAGGTGACGCTGGCCCTGCTATCGGGGCGTGAGGCCGACACCGTGCTCGAAGCCCAGCGGGCGGTGCACATGACCCGGATGCGAGAGCTCACCGCAGCCAAGGCATCGGCGGTGCGCGAAGCTGAGACTGTGTTGGCCGACTACACGTTGTTTCACCTGGAGGCTGACCTGCGATGGATCGATCACACGACCAAACGCCTCCGGGGACTGGCCCAGGAGTACCGGCCATGAGCGGCAGGAGCGAAACGAGCGGCCAACCGATGGTTGGCTGCGATCAGGCCGTGGTGGCGGAGAACCTGACGCGCCACTTTGGTCCGGTGGCCGCCATCGACGGCGCCAGCTTCACCGTCGAGCGGGGCGAGTTCGTGGCCATCGAGGGTCCATCAGGATCGGGTAAGTCGACACTGTTGAACCTCATCGGCGGGCTGGAGCCACCGACATCAGGTCGGATCGAGGTGGCAGGTCGTGACCTGGCAGCCATGGGCGAACGGGAACGCACAATCTTTCGACGGCAACGCATTGGGGTGATCTTCCAGCTCTATGACCTACTGCCGACGCTGAACGCCTGGCAGAACGTGGCCGTACCCGGGTTGCTCGACGGTGGCGGCCTGCGGGCTCTGCGTCCCACGGCCGAGGGATTGCTGGAGCGGGTCGGTCTGGCCGATCGGCGCCGACACCGACCGGCTGAGCTCTCCGGCGGCGAGCAGCAACGGGTGGCCATCGCCCGGTCGATGATGAACAACCCTGACCTCATCCTGGCCGACGAGCCGACCGGTGCCCTCGATTCGGTCACCGGAGATGAGATCCTGGGCGTCCTGGTGTCGCTGGTGGCCGACGGCCACACCGTGCTCCTGGTCACCCATGAGCCTCGGGCTGCCGCCTTCGCCAACCGCTCCATCCGCCTGCTCGACGGGAGCGTCGCCAGCTCAGCAACACCCGGATTTGTGAGTCGGTCGGCGATTGACCGGTAGAGCCGCTGAGCTGAGGTGGACCGGCGGTCGGTTGAGGAGAGCTGCAATCCTTGGTCAGGCCTGATCCGCCTGCTCCTGTCGTTCGGCCTTGGAGTGCTCGATCACCTCGCGGTAGTGCTCAACGTCGACGGCGCCGCCAATGAGGTATTTGTCGTCGACGACGACGGCGGGAACCCCCGTTACGCCGCTCTTGATGGCCTGATTGTGATCCTGGGCGACCTCGTTGAACAGCGGATGGGGGTCGGGAGCCATGCGTTCGGCCCACTGTTCGGGGTCGATGCCGGCCGCTTCGGCCACCTGGGCCAGCACCTCGGGATCGGAGATCGTCCGGTTCTCGGTGAAGTAGGCCTTCAACAGCAGCTCGTGGAAGCGATCGAAGACCTCGGGGCCGAAGGTCTCGGCCACCTTGCCCGCAATGGCCGAGGGCATGCTGTGCGACGGCGGGGCGTCGTCGCTCGACCAGGGGGTGGTGAAGGCGGCCTCGGCCTCCATGGATGCTGGCCGCTGCCACGACTTGGTGTACTCGGTAAACTTGGCCGCATCCCGGGGCTCAGGCTCGGGACGGAGCAGGAAGCTCCGCCACTCGATCTCCACCTCGTCGCCGTACTCTTCGGCGATCTGTTCGAGACGCACGGTCCCGACGTAGCACCACGGTCAGAGGTAGTCCGACCAGACGGTCAGTTTTGTTGGGGCGATGGCTGCGGTCATGGTGTCTCCTGGGTCAGGAAGGCTGGTTTGGTGACGTAGTTCTCGCCGCCGCCTGCGGCCCGCACGTCGTCGAGCCAGTTGCCCTCGTAGGTCTCGGTTGGCGGTTGCATCATGTCGGACGGTTCACCCTCGGGGGTGGTCTCGATGGTCCAGGCCTGGCGTTTGTAGGTCCAGTTGGCCGGGTCGAGGGCGTGGGCGGCCCGCCAGAACGGCACCGCTGCGTGCTTGCCGACCGTGGTGAACAGGTGCTGGCCCAGTTCGAAGTTGGCGGCCGCCTCGGCGTTGTTTTTGTCGCGAGGGTGTGATGCCTCGACAACCTCGGCCGGGCTGAGGGCGAACTCGCTCTTGGCTCCGTTGGCCACCCAGTCCATGATGGCGCCCCGGTACTGGGCTCCGATATCGGGGATCTTGCGGGCTTCGCCGATCAATTCCTGGACTCGCTCGGGAAGGCCATCGGGAATCGGTGCGTCGGTGTCACGGGCTTCGATCGAGGCGCTCTCGGCCGGTCGGACCAACGTGCCCGACTCATCGATCCAGACCGCCATCGGTACGTTGTTGAATCCGAACAGTTCGTTGGTGACATGCGCGGTGTCGATGAGCGAGGGATGTGTCGGGGAAGCGGCCTCGATCCACGGCCTGGCTTTGTTGGGGTCGATGTCGAGGGCCACGGTGACCACGCTCACACCCTGTGATTCAAGTTCAGCGTGCAGTGCCTGCCACCCGGGCAGGCTCATGCGGCAGCCTCACCACGAGGCCCAGGCCACCAGCAACACCTTGCGGCCGTGCAACGACGACAACAAGAATGGGTTGTCATCGTCGTTGGCGTTGGGCAGCACCAGATTAGGGGCAACGGCGGTGGTCAGCGAATGGCCAAGGCCCTCGGGCCCGAGAGCATAGGTGTCGGTGGCGGTGTCGTGGACCAGGGGCATGGCGAGCTTGTCGGCCACGGAGGTGATGTCGAGGCGACCATCGTCGAGTGCCGCCTCGGGAGCAGGTACACAGATATCACCCTTGCAGAGGCCCTCGGGCTTGGCTGCCCAGCCAGTTCGGGTCTCGAAGTCGGCGGCCGACACCGTCAGCTCAGAAAGAATCATGGGGTGAGGCTAGTTCAAGCCTTGAACTGCTGATGAGCCGAGCGGCGATGTGTCCGCCGTTGCTGTAAGGGTGCCGGTGTCGCGGGAATGGTGGCGCAGCGGTTCGTGGCCCCTATTCGCCGAGCGAGATGGACATCTTCAGTGGTGGCACCTCGCCAGTGACCACGGCGTCGGAGTCGGCCTTGGCCGAGCCGAAGATGCCCTTAGCCATGAGCGAGGTCTCGGCCCCCAATCGGGCCTGGTAGACGGCCGACCGGGCCTCGTGCACGGCGTTGGCCTCGGGTTCGGCGGCTGCCGCGAACTCGATCAGCTGGCAGGCCAGCCGATGGTCAGCTGCGGCCGATAGCACCTGAGCCCGCTCGATGAGCGCCTCGACGCCGCCGGCCAGGGCTACCACCTCAGCACCAATGGCGTGATCGGACGCTGGCTTGAGGCGGGCGGGGTTGCCGTCCCACCAGCCTCCGTACAGACGCCAGATGTTGCGGATCACGAACTCGGGTTCGTCGTAGAGGGGGCGAAGGTAGGGGAGGGCCAGCACCTCGTCGGGCACCTCCACCTCGTGCACGATCTCGTCGAGCCCGGCCCCGCTGTTCATGGCCGCCAGCACCCGGGCCACGAGATCCTCCAGCGTGTCGGCCACCGTCTCCAGCACACCCACGATCCGCTGCCGACCGGTGATGGGCAGGCCGTGGGCCGGTACGAACAACTCGGCTCCTCTGCCGGCCATGTCCCGCAACGAGGCCGCCCACTCCAACGGATAACGCTGCACCTTCTGGGGGTTGCCACAGTTTGGGAAGTTCCAGATGAACTGGTCGCCGGCGCAGATCATGGCCCGGTCGGGGATCCAGGTCCAGGTGTGGTCGTCGGTTTCGCCCAGGCAGTGATTGAATTCGAACTCGACGTCGCCGATCTGCTCAACGAGACGGTCGTCGTAGGTGAGGTCCGGCCTCAGGGTGCCCGGAGGTAGAAACGGGCGGTCGTCGCCGCTGGCCGCGGCTCGTGCCGCGCCCCCAAACTGGCGGCGGTTGATGGCCTGGTTGTAGCCCGAGGTCCCTTCGTAGCGATCGAAGCGGTGACCGACCCGTTCATGGCCGAGCACCCGGGGGCCCGCCCGATTGGCCTCGGCCGCCTCGGCGGCGAAGGCCCGGGAGCCTCCGACATGATCGAGGTGACCGTGGGTGTACACCAAGGTATTAACCGGGTCATTCGACCAGGTTCGCAGCGCCACCAGCGCCGCCGAGCCGGTCCGCATCGAGCTGGAATCGAACGTTACCAAGCCGTCGCCGGTGTCGACGGCGACCACATGGCTGAACGACTCGACCATGGCCACTCCGTCGGCCAGTTCGCTCAGCTGTTGGGTGATGCGGTTCGGTGGGGTGTCGACCACGCCGGTGTCGATGAGGCGGGTCGAGAGATCGAGCGGGTGTTCAGTCATTGGTAGGTCTCCGTCGGAGTCAATACAGGAACATCGGTTTGCCCCCGACATGGCGGACCAGGGGCTTGTAGTTGTCGGCGTCGTAAAGCTCGTCGACATCGACCCGCTTGGTGCCCTGCCCGGTTACGGAGATGGGTACGTTGGTGTAGGTGCCCGATCGTAGGGCCACCATGCGCCCCGATGAACCTTCGAGCGCCAGGTCGGCGGCCATGACGGCGTAGTTGGTGGCCACCATCAGGTCGAGGCTGTCGGGACGGCCCGAACGCATCAGGTAGGCCACCTCCTGTTGGATGATGCCCTCGCCGGTACGCTCCTTGAGCAGGTCGCCGGTGGTACGGCCGATGCCGCCCAGCTTGCGGTGGCCGTAGGCATCGGCTTCGCCCGAAAGGTGCAGGTCGCCGCCCTTGATCGTCGCCCCCTCCGAGACGGTGATCATGGCGTAGTTCGACGGGTTGGCCGCTTTGTCCTTGGTCACCAGATCGGCCAGACGGTCGATGTCGAACGGTACCTCGGAGATCAGGGCCCGGTCGACACCGGCCAGGTAGGCGGTGATGAGCGACGTCTCACCGGAGTAGCGGCCGAACAACTCGACCACGGCAATGCGCTCATGGGAGCCGGTACTGGTGCGGAGATTGTGAATGAACTCCACGCCGCGGGTTACCGCGGTGGAGAACCCGATGCAGTAGTCGGTGCCGTGCACGTCATTGTCCATCGTCTTGGGGATGGCGATCACCGGCACGCCCTCGGTATGCATGCGCAATCCATACGACAGGGTGTCGTCGCCCCCGATGGGCAGCAGGGCATCGATCCCGAGGTGTTCGAGCACCTTCAGCACGTGGGGGGTGAAATCGTGCGGGCCCTCGCCCTCGATCTGGTCCCGCAGGAAGTCGGGTACCTCGTTGGTGGCGACCCGGCCCGGGTTGGTTCGTGAGGTGTGGAGGAACGTGCCCCCCGTCCGGTCGACGGTGCGGACGACACCGGAGTCGAGGGCCATGGTGTTGGCCGCCATCGACGACGGATCCGCCGGATTGCAGTTCAGCAGCCCGCCCCACCCTCGACGGATGCCGATGGTGACCCCACCGGCTCCCTCGATCCGGTTGACTGCTGCTTTGATACAAGGATTCAAGCCCGGAACGTCGCCGCCCCCGGTGAGAATGGCGATACGCATCTGCCCGCACCCTTCTTTCGATTCACTATCGAGATGAAGCCCCAACTCTAGGAGGAGTTAGACCATGACACCGATGACCGAAACCGAAGTGACGATATTCATGTCCAAAGGTTCCCGAACCGGCAAACTGGCCGTGACCCGGGCCGACGGCAGCCCCCACGTGTCGCCGATCTGGTTCGGCTTCGACCCCGAAACCGGCGAAGCGGTGTTCGTGACCGGAGCCGAAAGTCTCAAGGCCCGCTGCATGGCCCGCGATCCCCGAGTCTCGTTGTGTGTCGACGAGATGGAGATGCCCTTCGCCTTCGCCCGCATCGACGGGGTGGCCACCATCACCGGCTACGACGACGACCCCGAGGGCATGCTGCGGTGGGCCACCGAGACCTGCCGTCGTTATGTCGGTGACGAGCGGGCAGAGGAGTTCGGTCGCCGCAACGCCGATCAGGCCGAGGTGTTGGTTCGGGTTCGTCCGACCCGCTACGTCGGAGCGACGGGCATCACCGACTGAGGGGCAGGAGCAGTTCGACCAGTTCCCGGGGTCGGTTCTGGGGAATCATGTGGTTGGTACCGATCTCGTGGTAGCGCCAGGCTGGATCGGATCGGAACCGATCGGCCATGGCCCAAAAGGGGCCAGGAACACCGTTGATCGGTGGGTCGTCGGTGGCCTTGATGTAGGTCCGACCGAAGGGGTACGACTCAAGGGTCTGGGGCAGGCGGACCGGCTCGGAGAAGGTCCGGACCGGTTGTTGGGATCGGCGGGCGTTTGACCACTCGGTCTCGATCGGGTCGTCGAGTTGGCGCGGGATCGGGGGCACCAACCATTGCTGGCCAACGATCCTTGGTTCGTTGGCCGTGGCCCGCAGTGAGTTGATCGAGTCGCCGTTGCCGGGAACAAAGGCGTCGAGGTAGACGAGCTCGCTGACCCGGTCGGCCACGTGCTCCAGGGCGCCGGTCACCACCATGCCCCCGTAGGAGAACCCAAGCAGCACGATCTGATCGAGGTCCTCGTAGAGGATGGTGTTGACCACGTCGTCGATGTGGACCGAAAGGCCGATGTGTGGTCCGGTGAGGTGGGCTCGCTCGCCGATCCCGGTCAGGCTGGGGGTGAAGACCTCATGGCCAGCAGCCCTCAGTAGGGGGCGGACCTTGCGCCAACCGTGGGCTCCACCCCAGGCTCCGTGTACCAGCACATATGTTGTCATCGACGATCAGCCTCCTGGAGGTCGACGTTACCAGTGCGGCTCGTCGCCTTCAGGGCCGAAGTCGTCCCAGTTCACCGAGGTCTGTGGTGCCGTCGACGTGGCGGCATCGGGGTCGAGTGGCCGCGCCGTGGCCGGTGGACCAGCGGCCGGATCGAGCTGGGCCCATGCTGGCGGAGCATCACGATCTTTGTCCGCTCCATCGGAGATGGGCCGCGGGGGTCCGATGTCGCTTTCGCTCGCGGTGATGCTCGGAGCGGCGGCCCCGCCGACCACGGCGGCGGCCAGGGCCGTGGTGATGGGTACGGCGGCCACCAGACCGATTGAACCGCACAAGGTACGGATGATTTCCACCGCGATGATTTCCGAGTTGGCAACCATCGCCAACGACTGATCGGAGATGGCGAAGAACAACAGCAGCGGCATGCTGGCCCCGACATAGGCCAACAGCAGGGTGTTCACCGTCGAGGCAATATGCTCCCGGCCAACACGGATACCCGAGGCCACGAGTTCGGCGGTGCTCAGGTTGGGGTTGCGGTGGCGGAGTTCGGCAACCGTGGCCACCTGGGTCACGGTTACGTCGTCGAGGGCCCCCAGGGCGCCGAGCATCGCTCCTCCCAGCAGCAACGAGGCCAGGTCGATGTCGCCGGCGATGAGGGGCAGGGTCAGCGCCTCTTCGGTGGCCAGGCCGGTGAAGTTTGCGGTCTGGAAGGACACCCAGGACAACGTCAACGTCAGGCCCAGGGCGCCGAGTGTTCCGGCCAGGGCGACGGTGGTTGTCGGACTGAAACCATGGGTCAGGTACAGGCTTACGAAGGCGATCACGGAAGCGGCCACCACGGAAACCAGGAGGGGATCGTGACCGTCGAGCACCGAAGGGGCAACGAAGGCGATAAGAACCAGAACCGTGGTGGCCATGCCGACAAGAGCCAGGGCGCCCCGGAAGCGGCCCAGGGCCACAACAACAACCACAAACAGGATCGTCACCAACAACAACGAGCCCCGACGGTCACGGTCGGCATAGAAGTAGAAATTGGTCGTGTCCTCGAAGCCGAGGATGACCTTGTCGCCTACCGACACTGACGGTGTGGTCTGGTCGAAGGTGAGGTTGAACTCGGGAAGGATGATGATCGCTCCGGCTTCGGGTCCTTGGCCCAGCAGGAACGTCACCTCCCGGCAGTCCTGGGGGTCATCCTCGGTCGAGTAGGAACAGGGTCGGTCGTGAACCTCCTGGACCGTTGCCTCCAGGCGCTCGGTCACCAGCCCGATCTCATCAGCGTTGGCGATGGCGTCAGCCTGTCCGTCGCCCCGGGGCCACAGCGCGGCCACACCAATCAGGGTGGCGACGGCGGCCAGGGCCACCAGGCCCAACACGACCCGCAACGTCGGCTCGCGAACCCAGGCGGCCCAGTCGCCGCCGATCTCGTGGGAATGGCCATGTCCATGGCTGTGGCCGTGATCGAGGGGGCCGCGACTTCCCGGGCCATTTTCCGACAGGACGTCGGGGCCATGATCGCCTTGGCTCGAAGGGTCAAGGTGTTGCCCATCGGTATTGGGGGACTTGACCACGGCCCGAAGGCTACCGGACAGGGCCACCGTGGCCTTGTCAACCCAGCGGCGAGCGGGGCAGGTGTTGGCTCAGCGGCCCAACTGTTCGCGCTCGAAACGGGCCACGGCTTCGATCTCGGCCAGATCGAGTTTGGCCCCGAAGGCGGGCATTCCGCCGCCGCCTGGGGCGAGGAGAATTTCCCCCGCAACAACGCCGAGCGTCGGCTCCGCCTCTACCAGGAGCTCTTCGATCCACCAGGCGAGGCCCGGCCCGATTGGCAGATCTTCGCCGAAGTCGGCCGCAAGATGGGCTTCGACGGGTTCGACTGGGAAGATTCCAACGCCATCTTTGAGGCGGCATCGGAGAAGTCCGCCGGTGGCCGGCGGGACTACACTGCCCTGGTTGAGAAGGCCAAGGCCGATGGCAAGTGTGGCCATGATCTGCTGGGCGAGTTCGGAACCAGGGATTGCAGACCCCGCTGACCCCTTGAGAACGGCGAGCTGGTCGAAACCGTCAGGCTCCACAGCTACATGAAGTTCAAATCCAACAGCGGCAAGGCCAACTTCGTCCTGCCCGACTGGGATTCGGTGGCGGCCCGAGACGAGGTGCTGGCTCCCGACACCGCAGCGGGGGAGATGTGGGTCCTCAACGGCCGGGTCAATGCTCTGTGGAACAACCTCTCCGACAACACCCGTCGACAGATCTCGACCCAGCGTTGGGCCTCCAGTTTCCTGGAGATCCATCCTGACGATGCCGCCGCCCGCGACGTCGAGAGTGGTGACCTGCTGTCGATCGAGTCGAAGAACGTGATCGACCAACTGGGGCAGCGCCATACCGGTGGCTTCACCGCCGTGGCCTATGTCGCCGACATGGTGGCGCCAGGGATGACCTACACCTAATTCCTGTTCCCTGGCTCCCCGGCCAACAGCGTGACCTCAGCCGATACCACCCAGCAACCGCTCAGCCTTCGTTACAACTTCAAGTTGGGCCGGGGAACGGTGGCCAAGATCGGGACCACCGACATGGCCGAGACCATGTCGTTCGCGCCCCGGAATCTGCCGCCCGCGGCTTGAAGCTGAGCCTGAGGGCTGGGGCGAGGGCAGACCGTTCATCTACTGTCGGGCTGTGACCGACGCGACCCCTACCTTCAACGCCGACGACGACTGCTTCCACTCTCACCTGAGCGACGGCGACTGGTGGTTCACCGAGACCGCCTGGTTCTCGTTCCACCACGTTGAACGGAAACTGGGCGGCTGGTTCTACACCATGGTCCGTCCCACCATCGGCACCGTCGCTGGTGGGGCGTGGCTGTGGGACGACTCGGCCCAGCTGCCTTGGGAAGTGCCGTACTCCGCCAACTTCAGCGCCCTGGAGTTACCGGCCGATGCCGATCTGCGATCGATCAAGCTGCCGACAGGGGTGAGCATCGAGGTCGAGGAACCAACCATGGCCTACCGCCTGGGCTATGACGACCCCGGCCGACTCACCGCCGAGCTACGCTTCGCCGCCACCGTGGCCCCCCGACCCTTGGTTGCCACCGGTTCAACCTTCGGCCGGGCCGCCCATTTCGATCAGATCGGCCGCGTCACCGGCAACATCGAACTGCACGGCGAGTCCATCGACATCGATTGCTGGTCGATTCGGGATCGCACCTGGGGCCGTCGCCCCGAGAACCGGCCCCGTCAGGCGGCCTACGTCACCGGGGCGGGAGAGGAGGGCACCGGGTTCCTGGCCGTGACCAACACTCGCGACGGCACCGACAGGGTGGCCTATGGCTTTGTGCAACGAGAGACTGAACAGGTGACCCTGGTCGATGGCGAGCGCTCCGTGGTCCGCAGCCCTGAGGGCTGGGTCGACGAGGTACGGATCGAGGCCGTGGACGCAACCGGCCGACGCTTGGTGGCCACCGGCCGCTCGTTGAGTCGCATCATCATCAACCGTCACAGTTTCATCGACATCAACAGCCTCATGGCGTGGGAGCTGGATGATGACGATGCCGGTCTGAGTTGGTGGGGCGAGGATCAGGACATGTGGCCCATGCACCGATTCTCCGCCGCCAAGCGGAGCGGAGACTGGAGCCTGGGGTCATGACCATGGCCTCCCACGAGCTACTGCAGCGGCTGTCGGCGACCTTGCGCCAGGAGATCGCGCCCGCCGTCGATGGGGAATACACCCGCACCCAGGCCTACATGGCCTCGGTCATCCTGGAACGGCTGGCCAAGCAGTTGGCGCTGGCGCCCGACCATGACCAGGCCGAGCAGGGCGACGTTTCCGTCCTGATCGACAAGCTCCGGCTCACGCTGCCCGATGCCGATGCCGATGCCGATGCCGATGCCGATGCCGATGCCGATGCCGATGCCGATGCCGATGCCGATGCCGATGTGATGGCGGCGGTCGAGGCGTTGACCCGGGCGAGGACGGTGGCTGCCCTTGGGCCGCTGATCGAAGCTCTGTACCACTGGGGGATCGAGCGGCCCGAGGCGGCTGCGGCCCTTGCCCTGATTCGACCCGTGCTGCGCCGCGACATCGATCGTCGCGTGGAGGTGGCCCGATGAACGACCCGTCGGCCGATCCCACTGAAACCGACAAAGACCTGGCCACCACACTGGCCCACTATCTAAGTGAGCGTCTGGAGGCCCAAGGTCCGGTCACCATCGAGAACATGACCCGCATCGCCGTTGGCTGGTCGCACGAGACGTGGTTGTTCGATGCCGCCTGGGCCGACGCCGAGGGAGAGCAGCGGCGGGGCCTCTGCCTGCGCCGCGACCCGGGGAACGCCCTGCTGCGGGAGACCTCCGACCTGGGTCAGCAGTTCCAGGTCCTGCGTGGCTTGGAGGCCACCGCCGTGCCTGCGCCCAAGGTCTACTGGTACGAACCCGATCCCGACGTGCTGGGGGCGCCGGCGCTGATCATGGAGCGGGTGCCGGGGGAGTGCCCCAGCCCGTGGCGCCGGGCCGGACGCCAATACTACGCTGAGGCGGCGGATCGAGGGGTGCTGCCCGCCAGCTTCACCGATGCCTTGGCCGCCATCCACAACACCGACTGGCAGGCCGCCGGTCTCGACTTCCTCGGGGTGCCAGGCCCAGGCGATGACTTCGCCCGGCGGGAGATCGCCAAGTGGCGGGACTTGATCGGCGCCTCGGGCCACCCCGGACACCCGATTCTGGCCGACCTCATCGGCTGGCTCGAAGCCAACGCCCCCACCACCGACCGGTTGACCCTGGTTCACGGTGCCTACCGCACCGGCAACGTGCTCATCGACAACGACGAAGTGTCGGCCGTGCTCGACTGGGAGCTGCAGGTCATCGGCGATCCGATGTACGACGTGGCCTACCTGCTCACCGAACTCAATCGGGAGGGCACCGAGCTGTTGTCGAACGTAGTTCCCCGGGAGCTGTTCTATGCCCGCTACCAGGAGGCCACCGGTATCGAGATCGACGAGGAGCGGTGCCGTTACTACCAGCTGCTCTACGCCATGCGCTCAGCGGCCTTTTGGATGAGCGCGGCCGGGCTCTATGCCGACGGCTCCAACCCCGACCTGCGTCTGGCCCGGACCGAGTGGTCGGTCACGGTGGCCCTGGAGCGGGCCGCCCGGGAGCTTGGCTACTGAGCGGCCGGGGTTCGGCGTTGCCACCACAGGCTGGCTCGGTACATTCAGGCCCCTACTCCGATGCAAGGAATCTGCATGGCGGCTCGCTGTATTCTCAACCTGACCTGTCCCGATCGGCCGGGCGTCGTTCACGCCGTGTCCGGGGCCCTGTTGGGCCTCGACGCCAACATCGTCGAAAGCTCGCAGTTCGGTGACCTCGAATCGGGGCGCTTCTGTATGCGGACCGAGTTCGATCTCCCCTCCGGTGACCTCGGCGCGGCCGAGGCCGCCCTGCGCCGCGATCTCGACTGCTTTGACGGTGAGCTGGCCCTACGTGACACCGCTGATCGGCCGCGGGTGATGATCCTGGTCTCGAAATTCGACCATTGCCTCGTCGACCTTTTGTACCGCTGGCGTAGTGGGCAGTTGGCGGTCGAGATCCCGGTGATCGCCTCCAACCACCCCGACTGTGCCGTGTGGGCCGCCCGCTATGGCGTGCCTTTCGTTCACCTGCCGGTGACCGGAGACACCAAGAGTGAACAGGAAGCGGAGATCATGGGCCTGCTCGACACCCACAACATCGACATGGTGGTGCTGGCCCGCTACATGCAGATCCTGTCCGATGATCTCTGTTCCCGGCTCGACGGGAGGGCCATCAACATCCACCACTCCTTTCTCCCCGGGTTCAAAGGAGCCAAGCCCTATCACCAGGCCCATGAGCGGGGTGTCAAACTGATCGGGGCCACCGCCCACTTCGTTACTCCCGAGTTGGACGAGGGGCCGATCATCGAGCAGGACGTGGTTCGCGTCGACCATGCCAACACCCCCGACCAGTTGGTGGCCATGGGACGTGACGTGGAACGGGTCGTGCTGGCCCGGGCTGTTCGCTACTGGTCGGAGGACCGTGTACAACGGGTCGGCCACAAGACCGTGGTGTTCTCCTGATCAGGCCGAGAGTCCGGCTCTATCCCGCTCCACCCGGCAGCGAGACCTCAGCCCAGAACGGCGTGGCCTGCGGCTCCCAGTTCGACCATCTCCACCCGGTAGCGCTGCTGGTGGCCCCGGACCCGGAGCCAACCGTCATCTCGGTTGCCGTCGTGGTTGTACACGGTTGCGGGAGCGCACCGGGGGCAGGCACAGGGCGGGGTGAACAGCACGTTGGGAGGGATGTCGCCGTCGGCTCGTATCGCCGTGCACGCCTGCTCACTCATGGGTCACCACCTGAGATTCACCTTCCTGCCACGGTGCCATGACCGCCTCGCTCTGTCCAGGGGAGTCAGCGCAGGAAAGCGGAAACGGCCTCGTCGACAGGATGTTGGAAGACCTCCGTAGGTGGGCCGACCTGACGCAGCCTGCCATCGATCGTGACCGCCACCCGGTCGGCCATGGCCTGGGCCTCGGTCCGGTCGTGGGTGATCATCACGGTGGTGATACCCGCCGCTTGGTGCAGCGAGCAGATCATGTTGCGGAGGTCGGAGCGCAGATTGGGATCGAGGTTGCTCAGCGGTTCGTCCAGGAGGCCCGAAGGCCACCGGGCAACATGATGCGCCAGAACACCTGCCGGGGCCCGGCGCCCAGGGACCGGGCCGTCTCCAGGCCTTCTCGGGGGAGGGTGCCGACCCCAGCGCGGAAGAGTTCGGCCAGATGGGCCCCGGTGTTCAGGGTCAGGGCGAAGCCGGCGGCCAGGGCGTAGTAGGAGACGGACAGGCCGCTGTCGGTGCTGAGGCCGTTGACCAACGCATTGTCGAAGAAGATCATCCGACGGGTGTCGATGGCGAACAGGTTGGGGAAGGCAAAGGTCCAGAAGGTGATCTGGATCAGGGCGGGGATGTTGCGGAAGGTCTCGATGAGTACCCCGGCCGCAGTGCGTCGCCCGCGGCGGACCGATAGGCGCAGGGTCCCGGCCCCGACCCCGACGATGATGGCCAGCACCGAGGTGGCGATGGTGAGGCCAATGGTGACGACGGCTCCGTCGACCAGCCGGTTAACGGTGTCAGCGGTCAGCTAGCCGAGATGCACACCCGCTACTTGGTTTGTGGGTTCGCTGTCGACCAGGGCCGAGGAACGAACCGCGGTACCTGCTCGGTGTAGGCCGGATAGTCGGGGTAGGTCTCGGCCAGCCGGGCCTCCTCCCAGGTCGCTTTCAGGTTGAAGAACGCCGCCGTCACGGCGGCAACGACAGCTATCAGCCAGCTTCCCGACCGGAGCGTCAGGCCGAGGACGATGAGTAGTACGGCGCTGTAGATGGGGTGGCGGACACGGTGGTAGAGACCGCTGGTGATCAACCGGCCGTTGGCGGTTGGGACCGGGGTTGCGGTCAGGGCCGGCCCCAGCCGCATGGAGGCGAGGGCGATGAGGGCCAGTCCAGCGACGATCAAGGCCAGGCCGAGCCCCCGCAGCCAGGCGGGGGTGGGCCAGGTATCGCCACCGGGTAGGAGGATGAGGGCGCCCAGCAGCACCGCCTGGACGGCGACGAACAGCCATCCCCGAACCGACGGGCTAGACACGGTTGGCAATCACCTGGACGACGGCCCCGTCGCCGGTATGGCCCGGGCCTTCGATCACTGGTCGCACCAGTTCGGCGCCGTGACCGATCTTCAGGTCGACCAGTTCGGTTTCCAGCCCGGCCAGGGTCATGGTCAGCTCAGGATTGGGTGGCCCGCCGGTGCCGCGGCCGATCTGGTCGGGGGTGTAGGCCTCGAGAATGACCTGGCCGCCCGGCTTGAGGGCCCGATGGTAGGCCCCGTGCAGTCGTTGGCGAACGACAGGGGGTGTGTGGGCGAAGATTGAGACGATCAGGTCCCAGCGCTGTTGGCCCAGGTCGAACTCGGCCAGGTCGGCGACGATGGTGGTGAGTTCGACCCCACGATCGGCGGCCAGGCGGGCCGCCTTGGCCACCCCGGCCTCGGTCAGGTCAACCGAGGTCACCCGATGGCCAAGGCCAGCCAGATACACCCCGTTACGACCCTCGCCGTCGGCCACGCACAGCACCTCGCCCGGTGTCGTTGATGCCACCGATTCAGCCAGGAAGGTATTGGGTTCCGTGCCGTACAGGTAGTCGTCATCGCTGTAGCGTTCTTCCCACCGTTGCTTGGGGTTGGGTATGCTCATGGCGTTCACTGTAACGGTCGTGGGTTGACACCCTGACTAAATGTACGTATATTCGTTCATATGCGATTTGAGCTGCGGTATCTCCCGATCGTGCGCTGGGCGCCGCACCATGGACGTGGAATCGCCGCCACCCTCGCCCGCCGGGCTGCTCGCCCCGACCAGCGTCGTCAGGGGATCGACGAGTGCTGCGCACCTCTCGCCCAATCCGTCGTCTGAAAGGCAACATCCATGCACCGAGACCATCCAGTGACCGACTACCAAACTGCGGTCGGGCCCGACACCCAGCTTGTCGACGTCCGCCAGCCCGACGAAGTGCAGGCCGGAACACTGCCGGGTGCGGTGAACATCCCCCTCGACGTCCTGCCCGCCCGCCTCGGCGAACTCGACCCCGGACGGCGGGTGGTGTTGCTGTGTCGTAGTGGTGGACGCAGCGCGATGGCCGCCGAAATGTTGACCAGCAGTGGCTTTGGCGACGTCGTCAATCTCGACGGTGGGATGCTGGCCTACGCCGACCAGCAGGACAACAGCGGCCCCAGGCCATAACATTCACTAAGAAGGACTTGGAAGGGACAACCCATGAAGTTCACGCAGTACTATCTCGACTGCCTCTCGCAGGCCTCCTACCTCATCGGCGATGAGACAACCGGACGGGCCGTTGTCGTCGACCCCCGCCGTGACATCAGCGACTACCTGACCGACGCCGAAGCCGACGGTTTCACCATTGAGATGGTCATCGAAACCCACTTCCACGCCGACTTCCTCTCCGGGCACCTGGAGCTGGCGGAGGCGACGGGGGCCACGATCGCCTACGGGGCGGTGGCCGAGCCCGAGTTCGAAGCCCGCAGCCTCGGCGACGGAGAGCGGATTGGTCTGGGTGAGGTGGAGTTGGAGATCCTCCACACGCCGGGCCACACCCCGGAGTCGATCAGCATTGTTGTGCGCGAACAGGCCGACGCCGACCCCTACGCCGTGCTCACCGGCGACACCTTGTTCATTGGTGATGTCGGTCGTCCCGACCTGTTGTCGTCGATCGGTTTCACCGCCAACGATCTGGCCGCCAAGCTGTACAACAGCCTGCACACCAAGCTGATGCCCCTACCCGATGCCACCCGCGTCTACCCTGCCCACGGGGCGGGGTCGGCCTGTGGCAAGAACCTTTCGACCGACACGTGGTCGACCATGGGCGACCAGCGCCGCACCAACTACGCCCTGCTCGCCCCCGACGAGGCCAGCTTCATCGACATGGTGACCGAAGGCCAGCCGCCGGCGCCGGGCTACTTCATCTACGACGCCATCCTCAACCGCAAGGACCGACCCCTGCTGGATGAGGCCGCGGTCCCCGTTCGCCTCGACTTGGCGGCGGCCGAGGCCGCCGTAGCCGCCGGCGCCATGCTCATCGACGGTCGTGACACCGACGACTTCGCTCGGGGTCATCTTGTCGGTTCGGTCAACGTTGGACTCGGGGGCCGTTACGCCGAGTTCGCCGGATCGGTCGTTCCCAGCGATGCCGACATGGTGCTGGTGGTCGACGAGGGCTATGAGCTGGAGGCCAAGAATCGCCTGGCCCGGATCGGTTTTGACCGGGTCGTCGGGCACCTGGGTCAACCCCTGGCCGTCATGGCCAACAACCCTGACAAGGTCCGTCGGGCCTCCCGTCTCACCGTCGAGGAGCTGCAACGCCGCCAGGGAGAAATCGACGGCTTGCAGGTGGTCGACGTGCGCAATCCTGGGGAGGTCGAGGCGGGAATGGTCCCCGGGGCCATCCCCATCCCCGTTGGTCAACTCCCAGGGCGGCTGGGTGAGCTCGACCCGGCAGCTCCAACCGTGGTGTACTGCGCCGCTGGCTATCGATCCTCGGTGGCGGCCAGTGTCCTGCGGGAGGCAGGCTTCGACGATGTCTCCGATGTACTCGGGGGCTACGAGGCATGGACCGAATTCGCTCCTGCCACTTCCTGAGACTGCCCTGATCCGATCAAACCGCTGGCAAACCGGTCGAGTGGTGCACCACCGTCATCCGGCGACCGCTTCCGCTTTGTCCGCGACTGGTCCGCGGGGTCCTGCAGCGAACTGCGACCGAGCGCCAACGATCACTGAGTCAGTGCAGCAGCGACCAGTCCGGGGTGGATTCCGGGTGGCTCAGGGGGCCGAAGGCGTTGCGCACCACCCGGCGTTGCTCGTCAAGCCAGTGTTTCCAGGCCTCTGACGCCACCAGCTCATCGCCGCGTAGCGCCTGTAGTGCCCTCAGGGCCTCCTCGGCTTCGGCCTCGCGGGTGCGGTAGCCAGGGTCACCGGCCAGATTGTGCTGCTGCAACGGATCATGCACAAGGTCGAACAGTTCGGTACGGCCGTCGAGCCAGCGGCTGTAGGTCAGGTCGCGGGTGCGTACCGCCCGCCATTCGGCTCCGTTCTCGAACCAGTCGTAGTACTTGGAGAAGTTCATGAGCAGCAATGCTTCCTGCTCGACTGCCGGTTCGCCCCGCAAAGCGGCGGACAGGTCCTTGCCCTCCACCGATCGGGGCACCGGGATCCCGGCCAGGGTGCACAGGGTCGGGAAGAAGTCGGGCATCCCGAACATGGTGTCGCTCACGGTTCCGGGATCGATCACTCCGGGGTAGCGGACAATGGCCGGGATATGGATCGATGACTCATACGGATGCTTCTTCTGCCAGGGGTGCACACCCTGATCCCCGGCCTGGGTGCCGTGATCGGAGGCGAAGAGCACGATGGTGTTGTCGGCCAGGCCCCGCTCATCGAGGAATGAGAGCACCCGGCCAACCATGAGGTCAACGGCGCGGATCATGGCCAGGTAGTGGCGGTACATCTCCTGGGTCTCGTCGTACCAGCGGCCTTCTACGTTGGCCGGCAGGTCGAACACCTCGGGCAGACCCTCGTAGCACTCCGCTGGGGCGAACTCGAACGGGGTGTAGTGGGGAGGGTGGGGTGACAGGAACAGCAGGAACGGGTCGTCGCCCGCCTGATCCATGAACTCAAAACCGTAGTTCGCCAGGCCGTCGGTCTCGTAGCCCTCCCAGCGCTCGTAGTTCCAGTCTCCGACCTGGACAAAGCCGTCGAAGAACACCATGTGTTGGTTGTAGGCCCGCCAGTACTCAAAACCGAGGCGATCACGACCTTTGGGCACCCAATCGGGTTGCTGGGGCATGCGGTCGAGGGCGGGCCAGAGCCCGGTGTGCAGGTGCCACTTGCCGACCCAGCCGGTGCGGTAGCCCTGATGGGCGAAGGCGTCGGCAATGGAGATCTCGGAATGTCGGGTCCTGGTCGTGTTGATCAGGTGGCCGGTGGTCTGAGGGTGGCGGCCGGTGACGAGCATGGCGCGGGCCGGGGTGCACACCGGACAGTTGGAGATGGCGTTGTCGAGTCGCACCCCTTCCGACGCCAAGCGATCGATGTTTGGCGTTTCGATGTAACGCCCGCCGTAGAGCGGCAGCGACGAGGCCCTCAACTGGTCGGGAAACAGCACGATGACATTTGGTTTGCGATCGCCGCCATCGTTGTCGCCGCCAGCATGGTCGGTGCCTGCGGAGCCTGCCGTGCGGGGGTCGGCGGCGCTCACGAGCGGGTTCCGACCTGGGGACCGAGGGCCTCACCGACGGTCGCTGGCGACGCCGGAAGCTCGCCCTCAGGGCGGGGCCAGGCCACCGGCAGCCCTTCACCCTCCATGACTCCGCCAACGGCGACCCCGGCTCGATCGAGGGGGAAGTTGGGCCACGGCTTGGCTCGGCGGTGCCCGGCGGCCAGGTAGACGATGGTGAACACCCGTCGGGTCTGGTCGGTCTGGTTGGCTGCCGCTTCGTGCACGGTAAAGCCGTGGTGCCAGACCACGGCCCCCGGGGGCGCCTCCACAAAGACCGATTCGGCGCCGCCCAGGGCGGGGTCGGCCATGATGTCGTAGGGCTCGGTGGTGTGCGTCAGGTTCACCGTCTTCAGCGGGCCTGCCTGGTGGGAGCGGGGAACGTAGCCCATGCCACCGCCCGCCGTGGTAGAGCCCTCGAAGGGGATCCAGGCCGTGATCAGCGGGGTCTCGCCGATGGGCCAGAAGGTGGCGTCCTGATGGGGGTCGGTGATCCGACCTCCGGGCTCTTTGTACAGCGCCTGGTCCTGCCACAGCAGTACCGACTCCACTCCCAGCAGTTCCGCCGCGGCCTGGGCCAGACGGGGGTGGAAGGTGAGTGGGGCGACCCCGGGATCGGTCTCCCACAGGCGCATGCACTGGATGAAGGACTGTTCGTAGATCGTCTTTTCCTCGACGGCTCGATCATCTCCCGCGTTGCGGCGGTCCACGGCCCGGTCGACCTCGACGCGGTAGCGGTTGAGCTCGTTGGGCTCCAGAAGCTCCGGGGTAACGACAAAACCGTTGGCAGCAAACTCGGCAACGTGCTGGGGATCAAGAGCGGACACCCTGTCGAAGATAGTCAACGGCTTCGCCGGACGCTGAAATGGACCACTACGATTCGCCGATGCGGATCTGGATCGACACCGACATAGGAACCGACGTCGACGACGCTCTGACCCTGGGCTACGTGCTGCGCCATCCTGGCTTTGAGCTGGTGGGCATCTCAACCGTCTTTGGCGACATCCCCCTGCGGAATCGCATCACCCGGGCCTTGTTGGCCCTGGGCGGAGCGGATGATGTGCCGGTGCTGGGTGGGCTGGGCGTGCCCCGCAGCGAGCGCCGTAAGGGCATCATGCTCGGCCACGAGGGGCAGGGACTGCTCGACGATGCCGATCCGGTGCTGCGCCTGGCCGAGGAGCAGGGCGGACCGGCCCGCATCGAGGCCATCGCCGCCGCCATCGAGCAGGCCCGGCCCGACGCCGTGTTGGCCATCGGCCCCCTCACCAACCTGGCCGCCCTGGCCGAGGCAGGCCTGACCCTCCCACCCTTGGCCATCATGGGCGGTAAGCACGGCGATGTGATGTTGGAGGACATGGTCGCCCGGATAGGGGAGTGGAACTGGTTCTGCGACCCCGACGCTGCCCGCCTGGTGCTTGATGCCGTCGTCGGGGCAACGGCGGCGCCGTTGCTGGTTCCGGCCGAGATTACCTTCCAGACCCACCTGGACGACGGTGACGTCGATCTGCTGGCCACTGACGATGAGCTGAACCAGGCCGTGGCGGTACTGTGCGAGCGCTGGCTCGATGTGCAACGCGACGATTGGGGCCGGGCCCGACCCCGGATCGCCCTGCACGATCCGTTGACGGCGGCGGTGTTGGTCGACAAGGAGTTGTGCCGCTTTGAGCCGATGCGCCTCAGCGCCGCTGACGATGGTTCCGCCCTTGACGAGCCTGGAACCCCGAACGTCGAACTGGCGGTCGACGTTGATGCTGCGGCAGTTCGGGCCAACATCATGGGCACGCTGCTCGGCTCAACGCCTGGGCCGGACGGCCTTACATGGCTGGGGCGGAGCGGAAACCCTTGATTCTTGGCCTGTCGATGGTATTCCCGCCACGGGGCTGTCGAGAGCAGCGATCCACGAATCGGGTGCGATTCGTGACGGTGTGTAGTCGACTACGAACCACCAGGCGTTCCGCGGCCCCTCAAGCCGAGTGCGATTTTCATCCGTATTTGATTCTGTGAGCCGTCGTGTCTCCCTGGTGGCGCCGCAACGGCGGAACGAACGTACAAGACCGGGATCGCCATGGCAGGTAAGGCCGGCAGACGAGCATTGACTGGGGGTTCCCGCTCGGTGCTCTGCTGCTGGCCGCTGGTTGCGGCGGTCCGACTCCAGCCTGGCTGCCACCGATGCCTACAAGGCTCCGGGGTCGACCGCCGGAGCCGAGATCGACGCCGGCGGCAGTGCGACGGTCAAGGCTGAGGTCGGCGGTGGAGTCGGCCTTCCTTCTCCGCTGGCAGAAGAGGTTGTGGACCAACAGCTGCCTGGGGCCGAAGACGGAAGTGCAGGCGATGCCGGCTCCATCGACGCAGGATCAGCGGCGACGGCCGCGTCGGGGTCAGGGCTGCCAGGGTCCGGCGCACCAGCGTTGCCCGGAGCCGGGTCCGGCCCGTCGGGGTCAGGACTGCCGGGCGCTGATTGTCGATTGATTACCTCCAGATCCGTTGATTGGTGGTGAATCGAGTAGAGGTCTGACCGGGTGGCTGCCGACCGCATGGAGTGACATTCGCCACGTGGGGTTGTGTAACGGTTCCGTAATGTGGATATCGTCGCTGCGGGTAGGTGCTGGTGGCTGTTTGTAACCGCCCCGGCACACATCTCAGGTACCGGCGGCGGAGCCGGACCCAGGCAAGGGAGTCAGAGCGAATGCGAATACCCCTGCGAAACCCGTTTCTTTCAGCGCGGCCTGCCCGCGGCGGCCTGCTGGCCACCCTGTTCGCCATCGCCGTGGCCGGTATGGTCGTCGGCTTCGGTGTCAACGATGAGGCCGATCCACTGGTCAGCGCCGGCGGAATCGACCCAGCCGGGCCGAGCGCTGACGATCAACCAGCGCCGACAGCTTCACCGGCATCGTCGGAGTCTTCGGCCAAGGCCCAGTCGACGTTGTCGTCGGCTGCGCCCAACACGGCGAAACGGCTGAATGGCAGCGCCGACACGGCGACGCCAACGTCGGAGGAACAGGCCATGGTCGGCACCCTGGTGTCGTCGGCGCCCTCCACGGTGGCCCCTTCATCTTCGGCCGTGGTCGCCACCGATCCGGAACCACCAACAACGGTTGGGGTTCCGTCGCCAGATCAGGCGACCGAGACCGCCACTCCCGCGGTCGATGGGGCCCCGGCCACCGATACCGCGACCCCGGCCTCGGATGCTGCGACCGGTGACACTGCGACGCCCGCCGTTGATGGTTCAGCGACCACCGAGCCCCCGGCCCCGGCCCCGGCCACAACCGTGGCGCCGGCCCCGGCCACAACCGTGGCGCCGTCGACGACGGCAGGCCCCGACGGATGGGTCGACAGTGGCAACGGGGTACTGCTTCCTCCCGTGCTGCTCTCCATCCGGTTCTGCGAGTCGCGCGACAACTACACCGCCGCCAACCCCAACTCGAGCGCTCGTGGTGGCTATCAGTTCCTCACCGGTAGCTGGGCCGCCTACGGCCACGCCGATCGCTACGGCGTCACCCAGGGGCATCTGGCCACACCGGCCCAGCAGGACGAGGCGGCGCTCATCACCTGGCAGCGGGACGGCACGAAGCCCTGGAACGCATCTCGTAGCTGCTGGGGCTGATCGGCCTGGCCGCCTTTGGCGGCGACCCAGGCTGGTCACGAGCTGGAAACAATGGCGAAACAGTCGGGCAGTACGTTGATCCGATGAGTGTTGAGCTGGTGAAGTGGCCGTCAGGAGAGTCCCGGCGGGCGGCGTTGGCGCTGGGCCGCCGGCCCCGGGTGCTGGTCGTTGCCAATGATGCATCCGCCCCCGTCACCGTTGATCCACTTGAGGATTGGGTCCGTGAGTCGACCGATCGATCCGAACTGAAGGCCAGGATCGAGACGCTCGAGACCCGAGCCATGGGGGACGGTCCGACCCTCGTCGACGGGGTGTTGCGCCATGGCACGATGTACGTCGCCCTCGGTCCGGTGGAGGTCCGATTGGTGGAGGCTCTGCTTGCCGGTCTCGATCAGGTCGTGAGCCAGGCGAGGCTGCTCCAGCACGGCTGGCCCGCAGCCGAACCACCCCGACGCAACGTGCTCGACGTGCATCTGGTTCGCCTCCGCAGGCGGCTCGAACCGCTTGGCCTGTCGATCCTGACCGTGCGCCGAAGGGGTTATGTCCTACGGGTGGTTGACAACGCCGTTGTCGGCTGTGGGTCCTGTCGGCCCGATCTGGCTGGCCAGGCGCAGATCGAGGGCTGAAAGAAGCGAGTAAGAAACTGTTCGCGGTGACGCAACAGCACGCAAATCTGGCGGCAACGAACGACTTCTAGGTTCATCGGTGAGCCAACAAAAGGCAGTCATCATGCAACAGCACGGAGCGCAGGCAACAGCCGACGTCGGTCGAGTACCGACCGGTGGAAGGTGGATCAGATGAAGTTGGTAACAGCCATCATCAAGCCCCATGCCCTCGACGGGGTCAAGGCCACGCTGGCAAGCCAGGGTGTTCAGGGTCTGACCGTGTCCGAAGTCAAGGGTTTCGGCCGCCAGGGCGGCCACACCGAGACCTATCGGGGTGCGGAGTACCAGGTCGACTTCGTTCCCAAGCTCAAGCTTGAGGTGGTGATCGACGAACCCGAGGTGGCCTCGGTGGTGGAGGCAATCCAGGATGCGGCCCGCACCGGCAAGATCGGCGACGGGAAGATCTGGGTTGTCGCCGTCGACACCCTCATCCGAATCCGTACCGGAGAACGCCACGGTGACGCTGTCTGAACCTGGCGGTCAAGACCTCGACTGGCGCTGCTGGATCAGCGCCAGTCCTGACCGCCACCCCAGACGTTGAGTTTCTCGCCGGTGACGTAGGCCGCCCCGCCGGAAACGAAGAACCTGACGGCGTCGGCGATGTCCTCCGGCTGGCACACCCGACCGAATGGCATGACCTCGGACAAGGTGGTGATGTCGTCAATCCCGGCCGCGCCCTTGACCAGGCGGCGTCCCATGTCGGTCTCGACCAGGCCAGGGGCCACGATGTTGACCCTGATGCCGTTCTGGCGTTCTTCCTTGGCCAGGGTCAGGGCCAGCGCTTCCAGCGCCGCCTTGCCCATGTTGTAGGGCGCGCCGTTGGCCCCATTGGTAATGGTGGCCACCGAGGAGATGGCGACGATGTCGGCTCGGTCGTTGTTTCGCAGCTGGGGGACGGCAACCGAGAACAGGTGGTGGGCGCCCAGCGCGTGGGTACCGACGACCCGGGCCAGTTCGGCGGCGTCGGTGTCGACGACGGATCGGCCCCGGCTGGCGATCCCACCGTTGGCCACCAGGATCTGGAAGCCGCCGAAGCGATCGACGACCTCGGCCACCGCCCGGGTGTTGTCATCGGGGATGGAAACGTCGCTCTGAATGGCCAGACCAGCTTGGCCCATGGCCTCGATATCGGCCACCGTGGCTGCCGCCGCCTCTGCGTCGCGGCGGTACGTGACGGCCACATCGATTCCGTCGGCGGCGAGGCCAAGAGCGATCCCTCGCCCAATTCCCCGACCGCCCCCGGTCACCAGCGCTACCCGATCTGCCATTCCTGCTCCTTGGGTCCCATCGACGGGCCTGCTTGCCCGCCGCCCCCGGTGGTAGCACACCGGGGCGAAAGGTAGCCATTGCTCAGAGATGCGATGGGGTCAGTTGGAGATGATCACATCGTCGAAGTGGATGTGGGAACGGGGCCGCTCGTAGGTCTGGGAGAAGAACCCGTAGACATCAATGCTCGAAAGACTGGTCGCGGTGTCGACCGGGGTTTCGTTGACCCAGGCCTCAAGCTTGCCGTCGATCAGGACTACCGACATCCGCACCGCGTTGTCGATGTCAGTGACCTCGACCTCGATTGAGGTCGCTGATCCCTCGCAGCGGTGGCCGGTGTGGTTGTTGGCCGGCCCGAACATGGCCACCCGACCCTTGTCATCAGGTGACTGGGGGTTGGAGATCAGATTCAGCGGCACGGAGTTCCCGCCCGGACCTGGTTCGCTTTCGGTCTCCAGGACGGGGTCCAAGGGGCGCACACAGGCCAGGAAACTGTTGTTGTTGAACTCGTCGGGCTCCAGGGTCAGGGTCATCAATTCGTCGGCTCGGCCGAAGGCGATACCGAAACGGTACGCCTCGCTGCCCGCTCCGGTGTTGTTTCGCTCGATGAAGAGGTCAACGTCGATCCGGCCTTCGTCAAGCGTGCTGGCCAGGGTGCGGACCACCACCCCCTGACTGTGATGCTGATGGATGTCGAGATGATAATTCTCGGGGTGATACTTGGCCTCAAGCGGGTCGTCGATGAGCTCGGGCCAATCCTTGGAGTTGAAGTCGTCGCGGAAGACCTCACGGGTAAAGGATCGGCCGCCGATTGCCACCTCCGTGGCCGCACAACGAACCCGGGCGCTCTGGCGGGCGGCGGTGGCTTCTGGCTCGTCGAGCGCGAAGTCCCGGTGGTAGAGGTCGGCTTCGAGAATGCCGTTGGCTCCCCGAAGGACCTGGCGGTTGGTCGTGTTGTCGGGGCCGGGGCCGTAGGCCTCCCAGTCACTGACCCAGTCCTGAGCGTTGTCGGTGAGGTCTTCCAGCACCTCATTCGACGCCGCCAGATCCCACTCGATTTCGGTGGCCAGCCGCTTGTTCTGGGCGGCGCAGAAGGCCTGGGCCGTGCCGAAGCTGACCCCGGTCACGGCCAGGTCGGCCTCGCCGTCGGAGTAGGTGGCCTGGGTCTTTGCACCACCGGGGGCCCGTTGGAGCCACTCGTCGGGGGCGTAGGCGGTCCAGAGGGCGGTGTCATCGCCTGCGGTGTTAGCCAGCCAGGTCCGGAACTCGGAGTTGGTGGCGGTCAACGGCTCGATGTAGAAGTTGGCCGAGCCGGAAAGGGTCTTCTGCTTCACCCGGGTTGGGCTGTCGGTGTCGACATCGGGCGAGCCAATGATGATCTCGGCAACCTCCACCTGCTCCATGCGGGCGGCCGAGGGCAGCGCTACGTCGGTTGTCTGCGGGTCCTCGGCTTCACAGGGGTCCCACGTGGCCACGATGTCGGCCAGCACACCCGCAAAGTCGGTGCTGCTCAGCTGACTCCTCATGACCCCGAGGTCCTCGGACGAAGCACACCGGTCTGGTTCCGGGGCGTTGCCCTGGACGGCGAAAGAGGCCCGTCCTGCGGAATAGGTCTCGCTGGCCACCCCGTCCTCGTTCCACTCGACCTCACCCTTCACCACGACAAGACAGCTGGCCCCGTCACCAGCCTGGCACACCGCGAAGTGGGCATCAGGCGAGCGGGTGATGAACTGGCGGGCGCCGGTGTCGACCACGACCTGGGCATCGGCTCGCTTGTTGAGCCGGACAACGAGGTGCCCACCGTTCATGGGAACCGTGATTGGTGTCTTGGCCAACGCCGGGACGGTGAAATTGGCGCCCCGAAGCGCCTCGATCTCGAACACGGCTTCGGCCGTCAACTGGGCAGTACCACGCTTCCCGATCTTGACCTTGTCGCCGGGCAGGGCGTTCTGCAAGTCGCCCGCCTCCAGTGCGGCGTCATTTACCTCCACCGGTGCCCGTTCGGATCTGATGACCATGGTGGCGTCGGCGATGGAGATCTCCGGCCCCACCGGCTGGGATTCCAACTCGGTCGATGAGCTGTTGTCCTCTGGGGTGTCTTCGCCCCTGCTGCACGCTCCAGCCAACAGAACCACAACAACTAAGAAACCCAGTACACAAATTCGTCTCATTGCCTGCTCCCGCTCTTGCTACTCGGGGGTCCAGGATGAAGAGAATACCAGGCCCCCGAGAAGTTGATGGCCAACATTAGCGCCCTGCCGCAGCGACGGCCCTTCACCCATGGATCAGATGATCTTGGTTGGGACCCGTCTCCGTCGCGTCACCACCATTGGTTCGACAAGCCGGTAGTCCACTCGGATATGACGCTCGCTGACCGGGGGGGGGAGGAGTCGGGGGACTGGTTGAAGTCGCCCGTTGATCAGGTTCCGTCGCCCTCCGGCTCCGGCTCCGGCTCCGGCTCGGGTTCGGTCGGCGGCTGGCCCCTGGAGGCGAGGGTATTGAGGAACTCGGCCGCGATCGGAGCCGCCGTTGAACCCCCGAATTCGCCTGCCTCCACGAACACGGCGAAGGCGATGTTTCCCTGGAACCCGACGAACCAGGCGTGGGACTGGGGCGGGGACGCATTGCCGAACTCGGCTGTTCCCGTCTTGCCTGCTACCGGGCCGCCGGCAACACCGGCCACGGCGCCGCCGGTGCCCGAGGTCACTACCTCGCGCATGAACGACCGTAGATCGGCGGCCGGTCCCGGATCGAGATCGACCGTCAACTGGGGACCGGGGATGGGGGAGGTGACGAGGCGGGGTGAGCGGTAGGTGCCATCGGCCGCAGTTGCGGCCATGACGGCGGCGGCGAGGGGGCTCATCAGGACCCGGCCCTGACCGAACGATGTGGCTGCCAGCTCGACGTTGCTCTCGGCCACGGGCACGTTGCCCAGGAACGCATCGGTTCCCACCTCCACCTCTGCCCCCACCCCGAACAGGGCGGCGTGTTGGGTGAGACTTTCGGCCGGGAATCCCACGGTGGCGTTGACGAAGGCGGTGTTGCAGGAGTGGGCGAAGGCGAAGTGGAAGGGGATGGTTCCGAACACCTCCCCGCCGGCGTTGGCAAAGGTCCGCCCTCCGACCGTCACCGTTGCCGGGCAGTCGATCGAACCGTTTGGCCCCAGGCCGGCCCGGAGCGCGGCATAGGCACTAATGATCTTGAACACGGAGCCTGGCGGGTACTGGCCGGTCATGGCGAAGTTCACCGCCGCCCCCCGGGGTCCGTTGGCCACTGCCACCAACTCACCGGTTGAGACCTCAACCGCCACCAGAGCGCTGGTCTTGTCGGTGCGCTGTAAGGCGTTTTCGGCGGCCTGTTGCATGAATGGATCGATGGTAGTGATCACCGGCTCACCAGGCTCGGCCCCGATGGTGGCCAGTGTCTCGGGCTCGTTCGGGTTACGAACGGCCGAGGTCGTGGTGAGGCCGGTCCCGGTGGTGGTCGTGACGCTGCCGGGGGCGGCCCGTAGCACCGAGATCTCCACCCCTGGTCGGCCGGCAAGGATGTCGTTGTAGCGAGCCTGGAGCCCCGAGATCCCCACCACGTCGCCGTTCTGGAACAGCCCGGGGTGTTCCTCGATGATCTCGGCGGTGACCTCGCCCGATCGTCCGAACAGGGCCCGGGCGAAGTTCGGATCTTGGGTCTGGGGTACTGCCCGCTCGCGGAAGACCGTTCCGGGAAGGGGGAAGATCTGGTCGCGAATGGCGTCATAGTCGGCCCGGGCCAGGGTGGCCACATCGACGAAGGCCGACGGGTCTGCCGCCTGCACCCTGGCGGTGAGATCGGTTGGATCGGCCCCGACCAGATCCTGGAGCTGGGTGGCCAGGACGGCCAGGTCCTCGATCCGACTGGGGCGGACGCCAACGTCTACCAGGTTCACCTGACCAACGATGACCGAGCCGTCCCGGCCCAGAATCTCGGCCCGGCCGGGGGCAATGCGGGTGCGGCGCAACTCATCGCCGGCAGCAAGACTTGGTTCAAGCACCGAGGGGGTCCACTGCAGCGACCACTGCGCGTTGGCCGTTTGCAGCTTGACGCTGGTGGCCGTTGTCCAGACGCGGTCGCCGGGAAACGTCCAGGTCAGATCAAGGGGAGCCTCGGCGGAGCCGTCGTCGAGGATGGTCACCGGGCCGGGGGCGGCGGTGAGGGTGAACGGGGCAAGGCCGGCGGTGACGGCATCGAAGGTTGAGGCCACGGTGGCCATGCTCGTCGGGCCGAAATCGAGGCCACCGAACTGATTCGTCTCGATGCCGTTGGCGAAGGCAGCCACCAGTTGTTCAGCCTCTTCTATGCCACCGGCCACGATCGGGGGCTCGGTTGAGGTTGTCGTCGACGACTCGCCGGTGATGCGGCTGGTGATCGACTCCGGTCCGTACACGATCAAGGCCGAACCACCGGCGGCGGCCACGAGGACCACCAGGGCCAGGATGGACACGATTGAGGGGCGACCACCTTTAGCCATGTGCGCCTCCCTTGAACGATTCGCCCAACCGCAGCAGTGCTTCTTGGGTGAACGTGGCCACAAGTTCTCCTTCACTGGTCCAGACCGCGGCCGTTGCCAGGCCGCGACCTTGACCGACGGTAACTGGCCGCTGGTCGATGAAGTGCCACTGGTTGAGGTCGACTGGTCGGTGAAACCACATGGCATGGTCGAGGCTTACGAACACGACGTCAGGGCTGCCCCAGGTGGCACCCCACGGGATGGCTATGTTGTCAGCCAGCGATTCGTCGCTCTGATAGGCCAGCAGCGCGGCGTGGAGGGACTCATCGCCAGGCAGTTGTGCCGCGGCCTTGGCCCACAGCTGGATGCCTCCCTCGGAGGATGGGCCATCCGGGGCCCACGGAGCGGCGATCGTGCGCAGATCGAGGCCATAGTCGCGCAGGGCCCACTCTTCAGGCAGGGGTAGCGGGTCGAGCGATGCCATCAGTTCAGGGTGGGAGGGTAGGGATTCCGGGGTCGGCAGATCGGCGAAACCCGGTGGCGGCTCCGGCGACGACACCGGACCCTGCTCAGGGTGGGCAAATGAAGCCAGCATCTCGAACTGGTAGCGGTCGGGGTCCTGGGCGGTGGTTACCCGGCGGGTGCTGAAGGTGCGGCCGTCCCGTCGGCGTTCAACGGTGATGTCGTAGGGCAGGCCGGGGCGTCCGGCCCGCAGAAAGTAGCCGTGCAGCGAGTGGATTCGCTGCTCGGGATGAACCGTGGCCTGGGCTGCGGCCACCGCCTGGGCCAGGAAGTGCCCACCAAAGGTGGCGTCGACGCCGTCGTGGTTTGAGCCAGCACCGCGAAAGCGATCGTGGCCGAGGTCATCCAGGGTCACGATCTCGATCAGCCTGTCCAATGCATCACTCATGTGTCTCCCAACAAACCGCTCGTCGCCGCGGTCAGCGGCCACCACCGGTAGCCGCTACCAGTGGCCCGAAGCCCACCTATCGGATCGAGATTAGCCATCAGCCCCAGCCTGGTTGTTGTCACCAATGAATGCGGCAGCTTTTGGGCGGTGACGATCAACACTACGGTCTCCCTCAGATCGCTTGCCAGGAAGAGCGACGCATACCGAGACGATCACCGATCGTAGCTACCCCAAAGGCGACTGATGACCATCCAACCCAGGCGGTTGTTGTTCAACGCCTTTTCGATGAACTGCGTCTCCCACATTCAGCATGGACTGTGGGGGAGGTCGGACTCCCGCCAGGTCGACTACGCCTCGCTCGAACCCTGGACGGAGTTGGCCGCCATCCTTGAGCGGGGCTGCTTCGATGCCCTCTTCCTGGCCGACGTCACCGGAATCTACGACAACTACAACCGAGGGCCCGAAACGGCGTTACGGGAGGCGATGCAGGTCCCGGTGAACGATCCATCGCTGTTGATCCCCGCCATGGCGCAGGTCACTGAACACCTCGGGTTCGCCTTCACCAGTTCCATCCTCTCTGACCACCCCTACACCTTCGCCCGTCGCCTCTCGACCCTCGATCACCTGACCAGGGGGCGGGTGGCGTGGAACATCGTCACCTCGTACCTGCCGAGCGCGGCCCGCAACCTCGGCTTCGACGAGCTACCCCGCCACGATGACCGCTACGACCGGGGCGACGACTACATGGAGGTGATCTACAAGCTGCTGGAGGCCAGTTGGGACGACGATGCGGTGGTGAGAGATGCTCAACGCGGCGTCTACACCGACCCGTCGAAGGTCCACACCATCGACCACATTGGCCCCTACTACCGGGTTCCCGGCCCCCACCTCAGTGAGCCGTCCCCCCAGCGAACACCGTTGCTGTTCCAGGCCGGGTCGTCGGACCGGGGGCGAGAGTTCGCCGCCCGCCACGCTGAGGCGGTGTTCGCGGTTGCCCGTCGGCGGGCATTGACCAAACTGGTGGCCGACGTGCGGGCCCGGGCCGGCCGTTATGGCCGCCGGCCCGAGGACATCAAGTTCTTCCTGGCCCTTTCGCCGGTGGTGGGAGGAACCGAAGCCGAGGCCAAGGCCAAGGAGGCCGAGTTGACGGCGCAGCTCTCGATCGAGGCCGGTCTGGCACACATGAGCGGTTCGGTCGGAGCCGATCTTGGCCTGCTCGACCCGGCGCAACCCTTGGCCGGGTTTGACTTCAACGCCGTCACCGGGGTGGTCAAGAACCTCATCGAATCAGCACCCGACAAACAGTTGACCTTCGGTGACCTGGCCGCCCGTCAGATGAGCGGCTCGTTCATGACCGGAACGCCCGAACAGATCGCCGATCGCCTCGAAGCGTTGGCCGCGGCGGGGGCCGACGGGTTTAACCTCATCTACACCTCGACCCCCGGCACGTTCGTCGATTTCATCGACGGTGTGGTTCCCGTTCTCCAGCAACGGGGACTGATGCAGCGTGAATACCAGCCGGGCACGTTGCGGGAGAAGTTCTTCGGGCACCCCCGTCTGCCTGCCCGTCATCCTGGCGGGTCCCGTCGGAAACTGGCAGACACCCCCGACCCGTGACAGCGTGGTTGGTGGCCATGGGACCAACATGGGGCCGACGTGAGACCGATACGAGAATAAGGGAGTGACCATGCTGACCGGCAGTCAATACAAAGACTCGCTCGCCGACGGACGCCGAACCTACTTTGAGGGTGAGAGCGTCGACGACCTGGCCGGTCACCCGATCCTGGGCCAGACCGTCGAT
>Ga0316192_10000228_pt1 | contig 38973 bp, 54 predicted proteins | sample MerIslwburrow_MG_FD_204931 | JGI IMG/M metagenome (GOLD analysis project Ga0316192, IMG submission 204931) | Coastal sediment microbial communities from Maine, United States - Merrow Island worm burrow | ecosystem: Environmental > Aquatic > Marine > Coastal > Sediment | place: USA: Maine...
CAGATGAAGCGGTGGGACAAGCCAAACAGGGCTACGATGCGGCCAAGCAGGTCAAGGGCAAGCTCTTACGGGCAGGCGAGGACCTGAAGGCAGCGGACATGCAGGCTCTTGTGTCTCAGGCAGAATCCAAGTTTGAAGAAGCCAAGGCCAAAAAGCTGGCTCTGGAGGCTTCAAAGGAGGCCGTGCAGGAGTCTAGAGGGTAGTTTTTTTTATGTTGCCGCATTGAGTGCAAAAAATAAACGCATAGCTTGAAGTTGATTGTAGTTTTTTATAATCGTGACTCTTCGAGCATTCCCATTTGGAGTTTTTTTCTTTTTTTTCTTCACCCTGTTCCACTCTAAATAATCTTCCAAATATTTCAGACCTTTCAATAGACGCTTGTTCTGTAATTCTTCTGTCAACTGTGTCGTTATTTTCCAGCCTTGCTTGTGTTTCTTCCAGTTTGGCGATCCTTTTTTCCAATGTACTTTCCAAGCGAGTGGCCCTATCTTCATAGTATTTTCTTATAGTGTCTATTTTACTTGCCTGTAGATCCTGGTCTCCTTTTACTCCATATACATCTCCTTGCAGCTCTTCTACCATATTGAGTAATTTATCTGTAATCTCAGTGTTTTGGAGTGCATTTTTGTCTGATTCTTGGAGATGTATTTCCAAGGCCTCGATTCTTAGGTCAGTTTTATCTTTATAATTCAAAAGGCATGCATTTACATTGTGAACTTTAGTTTCCAAGGCCCCGATTCTCTCTGTGCTTCTCATTGGGGCATTTTTCAAAGTGTCCCGAATTTTACAGATATATGATGTGTTTTTGTCGACTATGGCTTCAAGAAAATTATCTTGGCGCATTCCTCTTACCACTTCCACTCTTTGAAGTCTTGCATCAATCTCACTAGTTCTTTCGTCTTGTTTTTCTCTTAAATCAGCTCCATTGACAATTGCATCATCCAATCTCTTTTTAAGTCCTTCTATGTCTCCCCCTAGATTCACCAATGTATTTTCATGAGAAACTACCTGCTTTTCCAGATTCTGAAGAGACTCCGAGTGGCTTTCTATTTTTTTACCATGTTTATGCAGGGTTTGAATGTTCCGGACCACAACTTCATGTACATCGTCAGTTTGTTTTTTAAGTTCATCGTGTTTTTTTTCAACAGGGGTAGGAGGCTTAAGTTTTGGGAGGTATTCTTTTACATCTTCATCCCACCACCTTTTTTCTTCGTAACCAAACATATTATCGTGGGCCCTACACCTTCTGCCTTGTATGTTTCCACCTGACCGATATTCTACTACAGCTTCATTTTTACAAGCGCCATCTTGCTGACATGTACATTTACGTTCACCATACGCTCTATCCCAATAGTCAGTTTCTTCTTTATCTGTTCTTTTCATCGAGCTTTCTAATTGAATTGTTGTGTAAGAAAAGAAAAAAAAAAAGAAAAAAAAATTCTGTGCCAATGGAGTTTTCGGACTTAGAGCTTCTCATGGAAATTATTTATTCAGAAGGAATAAAACACAGAATGGGTATCAGCTCCTCCTCCCCCACCATTGAAGACAAGACAACATGGCTTTCGGAATACAGAAGCTTTATGAAAAAACCAAACAAGGAACACACAACCACCATGAAGCTTCTCATGCACGACGCCTCTATTTCAGTCAATCCGGAGTGCATTCTCCCCGTTCTAACGGCCTGTGAACTTCACAAAATACCACTAGAGGAGAGCCTGCAAACCGTCTACGAGAGGGAAAAAACACTAATTAGGAAGGACATACGCCACACGGACCAAACAGTGGAATGCATTTTCAATTCGGCCAAGATTCTCTTTACTGAAGAAGACGGAGAAAGACGCGTGAACTATCTGGAGTACAGGGACTTACTGGAATCCATTGCTCAAGACCCCGCTCAGCCCATTGGAATCACGGCGCTTGCAGGCTGGTGCACAGATATGCTCGATCAGGACCAAGCAACTGAGACCTCCTCCTCCTCTTCCTCCGAATCCTGTCCGGAAGAGCCACAAAGTGAAGGGTCTGATTCAGGTTCAAGTGCTGATCCAACAGAGTTGCTAGAAGGATGAAAAACTAAACCAGCAAAAGCATGTTCTTTTAAATGCTCCGAAAGAAAATTATAGGCCGGAGGGTTTCTGACCCCTTTGAGGCCGATGTGTATATACGTGATGGACGGCAAAAAGTATGTGTAATTTGTAATAAATCGTTTATTCCCCTTGAGCGTGTCAACCCCAAAACAAACACCTTCATCACCACCGTGATGTGTTCCGTGTGCAGTGCGTTCAGCTCAGAGATAGTAACCAAACTCCCCAATGCAAGGGACTGTATAATATGCGGGTCTGAGTTCAGGCACTCCATGCGGACCGCGGTGTGTTTCCCGTGCAGAGAAGACTCGATGAAGCCCAACCTGTGCACCCACTGTAAGGCGGTGACCACCTCGTATGCGTGGGATAATTTATGTATGCAATGCAGATCAAAAAAATAAACTTTTATTTAAGAAAGAATACACGTACCGGGCGCACCCTTTGTCATACCGGGTAGCGACCCTTCTGACACTTGGTAGACAAACTCTGCCCCAAGGCGTCCCCCATCCCCTACTTCTTCTCTTTTCCTGTGCGGCTGTTGCAGACCTAGCATATCGTCTGTGCTTTCAGGGTCTCTCCAAGGCTCAGGAGGTTTGACCGAGGACATCCAAGTGGGAGGATCGGGTCTTCCGTGTGTCCAGATGTATCTCTTGGCGGGAGGAACAGGCGTCATCTTGGAGTGCTGTGAAAGGTGTCTCAGACCTACCTCGCCTGCTGCATAAAAAGGAGGAGGGACATTTTTTTCGTTCTCTACCTTGAAGGAGTACACTTGCATTTTATTTTATTTTTTTTAATTTCAGATATATGACACAGGCAACACCCGACGATGTGCGTTTTTGGTTGGCTTATTCTACTCTATCTGTGCTCTTTTTAATGTATTTTATTGGAGGGATACTTTTACCCAATTACTTGACTAAACATGAAATGACAAGGGAACACTATCCGGCCCCCAAAAGTGAAGCGGACCCTCTTGAATACGAGTTCCATCCCGTGGAGTAAGTAGTCTGGCTCTTGCCTTTTTGTCTCCGTGGGGCGCGATTGGAGGCAGCTCGCCCGGTTTTCGTTTTAGTCTTTTTTTTGTTTCAAAGAGCTGTTTCATCAAATAGTGGGAATGCTTGGCAGGCTCCCTCTTTGAAGGGTCCTGCATGTGGCTAATAAAATCTGGTGTTACAGTTACGCCCAAGTCTTTTGGGATTTCGTCCAGGCGCATCGCGTTTCTTTGTTTTAAGTTTTGCATTTGCGACCAGTCGTCCAGCCTTCTTGAACCTATATAGCGCCAAGCACCCCCCTTAGGCAAAGGCTCTCCCGGAAACCGGCACACGGTTTCTTTTGGGTTGTCTATACGTTGGTATATTTTACATACGCTCATCAAATGGGGAAGAGACATGTTTTTTATTTAATTTTACAATTTTCTTAAGCAATTGGCCCCAATGCAGCAGCTATCCTATCCAGAGCTTCGCCCACAGAAGTAGGATCTGCTCCAGTCCAGTTGCCAGTTACAGAAGGTGTATAAGACCATGAAAGAGTAGAATTGTGGTCAAGTACTTGACATGATTGGAGGGCTAAATCATCGCCTGCCCAAATAGTAACAGCACCGTCGTACGCATCTAAGTTTCTTGCATACAAATGAATTGTTTCTGGATCTTGGGAAAGAGAGGGGGCAACATCGTTTGAGTCGTTTGCACTGATAGTTACCGATTCTGTACCCGCACTTTGCATGCGATGTCCGATGACCACAGCTCCTGCTGCTGTTGCTGTAGCCTGATCCCCAAGTACATACGTATGTGCTCCCGGTCCTGCTGTGGATGAGTCTCCCCAACAGAAGGATTCTACTCCTGATGCCACTGAATTTTGTCCTCCTACCCAAGCCCTTGAAGCAGAAGCTGTATTTCCTTCTCCAGAGGCAAATGCATCTCTTCCTGAAACTGTATTGTTTTGCCCCGATACAAATCCTCTTTCTGCTGATAGGGTATTTCCTGTTCCAATTGAAAGGCCTTGTGTAGCCCCCGCGGTGGTGGCAGCAGTACCTATACTTAAGACTTCACCATCAAAGGTAAGATCTGCATTTCCGTCCACTGCACCTGCATTATTGTATAATATTTCTGTATCTAAAGCAGTACCTACTCCACCTGCAACAGAGGTATCGACGTATACCTTGGAGGCAGCGTCTGTGTTAGCAGAAGGTGTAGTTGGAACAGTAACTTGCCCTGATTTAGGGTTTTTTTTTGCAACAGGTCTGTGAGACATATTTAATTGTTTATTTAATTCCTTTTGAAATTTACACTCTCTCAACCATGAGACGCATTCTCCTCACTTCTGCCGTGTAAGCAGAATCACCAGTTTTTATTTGAAAAACTACAGTATGGTCTTCCGTGCTTGAATGATGTTCAGCTTTCATTCCAGCCACTACAGTTTGTCCTGTATAGCCAGCTCCGTCCAAATCATGAGGATAAGCATAGGCACTTGCAACAGTAACTCCGTCGATGCGAACCCTGAAGTAGGTGGCTTTGTTTACCGTTCCATTTGATACTTCGGAGTAAAAGGTATACTTATACGTTCCCGGAACTAGGTCTCCTGTGGTAAATGAAGCTCCGTCTACATACGTCTCACTTGTTGTGGTAAAAGGGGTAGGTGAACCTCCGTCATTTGAAGAAAAACAGCCAACTATACTCATTTTGTGTTGTGTGTAAAATAAATTTATTTTTTTTTCCTTAAAAAAGAGAGAAAATTACAAGCGCAATTCCAATAAAAAGGAAAGCTTGAGAAGAGCCATCCCCAAATAAGTTTGTATCTTCTTTGCCCACTTGTGCACCCTCTTTGATATAGTTTCCAATGCTTATGAGTTCATCCCAAGGACTTCTGGTAGGATCAATGGCATCGGCGGGGGGTTTTACCTTTACAGGATCTGGTATATTGAGGGGCACTTCCGGGATAAAAGAATTGATTATGGTGGGTTCAGTTGAGACCGATTGTCCCATTGGTGTGGCCAGAGGAGCTGCATCTGGAACAGGTTCATTTTCCCTAATTTTGGAAGGCTCTTCGTACGCAAACTGAAAAGATTGGGTTTCTATTGACACAGGAGGAGGTCTGATGGAAGATCCTAAAAGAGTGTGTCCAGAGCCTGAAGGAGTTTCCCCGACGGGCACACTTTGAATCTCGCCCGACTGTAAATTCTGCCAAACACTTTGCACATTTCCTTCTACCCCTGAAAAGTCTGTATCGATGATGGAACGTCTCATTACGAATTACGATAAGGCTTTATGTGATCTTGATGATGAATCCCTCTTACATAAACTGCCAATGGAGATACACGACCTCATTAACGAGTTTGTGAAGGACATAATCTGGAAGAAGCTCTATTCAAAAAACGCCAATATGGCAGCTGCTTGGGCTTCACGGTACTGGCCCAACCCTGAAAGTTATATGAGGCTTGAAAAGGTACTAAACAAAACAGAGGAAAAAAATTGTCTCATTTGGTATGGGTACAGATGTGCCGGACATTCCTTTGAAATTATTCCCGGTAAATGGATCGGAAGTGTGTCTGCCAAGTATTTATTTGTACAGCACCTGAGGTCCCGGTACTTAAAACGACGCGCATACAGATTTTTTTATAAACCTAACGACAGTATTTCCACCCTCTGGAGCTACTGTTACAGCCGAAATGAACTCGTCTACAGTGTATGGTACAGAGGAAAACATTATGTTCAAACCGTCACTTATCCTGACCCCCGAAGAAGAACGGGAACTAGCACGGATGAGAAAAATGTATGGAAAGCGGCCCAAACAATTGAATCGCAACTACAAACAATTAGCAGCTACCGTAAAGAGGCGGGTGCTAAACGAAAAAATGATGAAAGAAATTGAGGCAGAAATGGATAGAGAAGATAAAGAAACCTAATAAACAGGCCTATATTTATTCATGTATTCTTCAATGTTTAAGCTGTAGCCTACCATTTTCCAGTTTATGTACAGGTTGGAGAGCGCCACGGTTTGTATTCTTGAGGTTATAAAGTCATTGATCATAGTCCTGTCGAGGGCTACCTGTGAAAAGTGGCGTATGTTTAGTAAAATATGGGCATGTACGCGACTTCCTTTTGGGTGAGAGCCTACCTCTACCACTAAACGCGCATGCGAGCGATCCAAGTGGGTGGATAGGGCATGTCCTTTCGGCTTGAATGTCACTATCTCCTCCAGCCCCTTCTCCTGACACATCAACTTCAGTACCTGATGAAATTCTTGTGCCAGCATACGGGTGTCGCATTGCTTTTCTCCCTTGTTTGTGCTTATTGTTAAAAACCATGCTGAGTGTTTTGCCCTTTTTTCTTTAGAAGTCGTGCCTGCCCCATCAAAGCGGGCACCCATTCCTGTCACAGATACATTTTTCCCTGAAGAGGGGGGTCTTGCGTCCGTCACTCTTCTCATTTTGAGTTTGGTTTAGAGAGATGGAAACCCTCCCCTTTGAGATACAGCGGGCCATCTGGAAGTATGTGTATCTTGAAAATTTAAGAATATATGCTAAATGGAAGATACTTGAAAAGGGTGACGATATAAAATATTGGAGAAAATCCCTTGATAGCAATCGTGATGCGGGTAGTTGGTTAGGCGTAATTTGTACTAAAGATTATTTAAGAAGGTCAGAAAAAAAAAAGAAAACTTGGGAAAGTATTTTATTTAAAGCCCAAAAGCTGTACTTTGTTTAAATAAACATCCCAATAAACCTGTCACCCCAATTCACCATCAAAAATGTCGCGGCAAAGCAAGCAACGAGCACAGCAACTCCAAAGCGCAATGACATAAGCTCAGACTCCACCACTGCGAACATATCCCTCTGTTGCAGGAACATGGCGTATAGTACGTCCGTTGCGGCATCTCCCTTTTTATCCTCCTGTAAGTCTAACTTTTCCGGCACCTCCCCTTCTTCCGCCTCAGTAAATACACCTAAGTCCTCTACTGTAATTTCCGGTTGCCTGACCGGTGCTGCCTCTTCCTGTTCAAGAGGAGACTCTTTTGCTTTTGCCGGAGTTGTTGCCCTTCTCCAGTTTGTCCGTATTTGGTAGCACAAATCCTCGTCCTCGCCGTGCACCTTCCCCAAATATCCCTCAAGCTCCTCCTCTGTCAAATGTCCAATGCGCTCCTTCTCGAATTCCTCCAGCATCGCCTTCTTGGCCCTGTAGTATTTAGACGGCATTTTCTCTATCGGTAATAAACTAAAGGTAACTCTTTTAGACATAAGATGGATGGGGTTGCAAATTTATTGGGAGAGCTCTGGTACTTGGGGCTTGTGATCTATATAATTCTTTTCTGCTATCATTTTAAGCTCCTCACCAAACCAGTCTTCCGACGCGAAGAGGCCGGACACCATATGGAGAAAACTTATCATTTTTGGGACCGTGTAAAAGCGCGTTTTAAAACCTTCCCACTCAAGTCCCTCCTTCTTTTTGTCTACCCTACGGACGAACATCCCGTACCGAGTGGAGATTTCGTTCCAAACCGCCTGTACGTCCCTCGAACACGTCGGGGCTACCTGTTTCAGACGAAGCTCTTTCTTTGTGGGTCCTTCCTTCCGGCGTTTTGGTTCATTGGGATTTTCGTTTTGGTCTTTATGTACGACTTTTTTACGCTTACTGTTCTTACCGACAAGTTCAATTTTTTCCCCGGGTATGACAGTTCCTTCTTCGAGTACTTGTACCGTGGCCATTTGTTTGTGTCTTATCTGTTTGTACGAAATAAACTGGCACGACTCGTTAAAAAGTAGTCGTCGGAGTTTGATGGTGTAATTGGCAGCACACCTGACTTTGAATCAGGAAACCCGAGTTCAAGTCTCGGTCGAACTATTTTTTTTTTATTTTTTTTTTCACTCAAGATGGCAGAAACGGCAGACAGTGTAAAACTTTTAATTTTTAAAGGAAAACTATATGAAATATTTGGAGATGTGTATAATAAATGCAAGCATGGCGAACATAAAACACAATGGAATATTACATTGGTAGAAACAGAAGCGGAACATGCAAAGATAACAAGGACTCAAACACTTCTTAAAATTTACCCTTTAATTGTAAATACCATTCAAGAAAGAGTGAAAATATGTAAAACAGACGCAATGCTTAGTGTTGGTGTGTTTAAAAAAGAACTCATATTGGAAGAATTAGAACCCTTGGTTAAAAAGGGATACGAAGTGGGAGTCACATCATATGCGACTTCTTCAGAAATTTATGTAAAATGGTAATAAATTTTTTTGTCCATATTTGTGTCTGTTTTTTTTTTTATTTTTTTTTCACTCAAGATGGACGACGAGGAAACACGCTGTGGTTGCGGAGTTAATGTAGTGAGACGAACATGCGGGAACGGAGGAATAAACGACGGAAGGGAATTCATCGCTTGTGCCAAGGACCGGCGTGTGGATAATACCCACTGTGGATTTTTCAAGTGGCTTGGGGACCCTCCTGCCTCCGCCGGACTTCCCAAAAAAAGAAAGTTTGAGTCTTCGGACGATGGACTGGCCATGAAGGTCGCAAGTCTAGAAGACAAAATGGACAAGATTCTCGTGGCCTACGAGGAGCTGGCTAATGTCTTGGTTGCCATTGATGTAAAACTGACCGCGCTCAGTAAATAAATATTCTAGATGTAAATGTAAAACCTAAAGTAATACATAAAAACAAATTTAAACATGTTATTTGGTCTTTCTTACAATGCGTTGGGAGCTGTTGCCATTGGTGCCTTTGTATATATGTACGGAGCGGAGTACCTGCCAGGGGTTTCAAGAAGTCTAGGAGGTGCAGGAATAAGCGCGGCAGTACTAGCAGGAGTTTCTTATTATCTCGGATTGGGTGATATGTTAGCAGGAATGCTTGGGATGTAAAAAACAAACTTTTTATTAAAAACACATTAAACTACACTTCCCCTGCATCCCCCGACTCTTTTGTGCTTGCCTCCGAAATCGATGATTTTATCGACTCAATGAGTCTGCTTTCCCTTTTCTTTTTTTCCGATTCGCGTGTTATCACCAAACGGGTAACTTTGTGTCTATCTGCCCAAGACTGTATTGCTAAAACACACGAATTGAACATTGTCAAACACACCCCACACACAGCCACTATCACCACGACTACTTCAAGGCTTGTACTTAATTCGTTCATTCCAACCTATGTATTTCCACCCAAGTTGATGGCAGATTTTCTCCCAAAATATGTTTAGCTCTTTAAGCGTTTTGGCCTGATTATTTACTGGAAACAGGTGCAAAAGGTGTGTATACCCAAATAAAATACACAACTGAGCCATTACATAGTACAGGTTCGGGAAGTTTTTTCTGCACTTGAATAATTTATGACAAATGATTCCCGGTTGGGTGCACTCCGGTTTATGTCTCACCATGTTCCATTTATTTTGAGCCTCGCCGCAAGCCCATTTGAGCCTTCTCTCTTCCTGTGTGGTGGGTACAGTTCCTAGGCATCCTCCCAAAGACATCTTTAAGTAATACCACCTTTCCGCGTATATGGTACAGGACTCAAATAAATTGAACTTGTCTTTTTTTGACTGGTACTCTTTCCTGAAAAAGGGAGGCACCTTTGTGTTTCTGCAAATCAGGCTGATGTCTCTTTTTGTGAGGTTTTTGATTGAAGGGTATTTGCCCGGATGGGAGAAGTATTCGAGTTTAATGATAAAGAGGATAGGATGCGGGACACGAGGACCCGTAAGAAGAACTTGGGCCAGCCTCTCGTTTGTATGGTACTTGGAATTATAGGTGCAGCCCGGATACCTCTCAGGTAGTTCGGAGCCTCTTTTCCGTTTACCGTTGCCTCCTCCACATCCTGCAAAGCCACGCAAGCTAAGAAAGCTCTTACCTTGATGCATATAGTTGGAAGATTCGTTGTAGTCATACACAGGACCGTCGGTCAGACCGCAAAGGGTGCATGTGTACAGTCCGTCGCGGTTCACTCTAAAGGCAGCGTAGTTGTGGTTGCATCCTATTTTTTCTTTTTTGGGAGTCAGAAGTATTCTTGGAGGCGGTCTTTCTAGTTTGATACCTCTAATAGAAATCGTCATGTCACTTTCAGGCGCTGTATCAGGTATTCGTAGTGGAATGAAGTCCGCAAACAGAGCACTAGCAGATCAGTCTTCTGCTGCTAAGGACGCGGTTTTAGAAGACATGGGGGTGGCAGACCCAAGTTCACAGATAGTTCTGGAGTCTAACCAGCCAGGTGTAGGGACGGGACCTGCAAATTACCATACCATCTCAGAGTCAGACAAGCGTCATCTTGCAGCCAAACACAATCTTGCCGATGGAAGCATGGGGATTCCTGTGACCACACAGAAGGACCTCGATATGGAGGCAGAAAGACTGGCTCATATGGAGCAGTTCAAGAAAGATGCCTTCATTCGTGACAGGGATCAGTTTTCTCCTATTTTGGTAGAGAAACAGGCTGCCTCACTCAGATCCTCTCTGAAATCACAGGCTGTGCTTGCTGAGACGTTTCTCCAAGGAGGTAAGAGGGGAAGGGGTAAAACACAGGAACAGTGGGATGCTCTGTACAGTTTCAAAACAGGACAAACCAACGTGAGTCCTTGGGGTGTGCATCTTCAAGGGCAGAAATCTGTACATGAGAAGGTCCCTAAGGAGGCAGACCCCGGTACGTTGGAGAATCTTTTCAGCTTTGTGTTTCCCAAGCAAGATATAAAATCAGGAAGGCGTATTGTCAAGGGAAAGAGAAGGAGAGGGCCTGCTCTAATAGATATAGATGAGTAATTTGTATAATCTAAAGTAAACCAAATAAACTTAAAGATGTCAAAAGCATCCAACAGAGCTGCTGCATCCAAGGCAAAATATGCAAAAGATGCCAAACTTGATACTTACGATCCAATTGATCCTGGTAAAAGAGTAATACACGAATCTAATGATAAAGATGAAGGCACAGGTCCTGTTTCTTTTGATGGATTTGATGAAGAGACCAAACGGTATATGGCCGCAAAGCATATACTTGCAAATGGTGGGCCAGTTCCGGGTATGTCTCCTTATGGTTTAGTTCATGCTAAGAAGAAAGATGAACAAATCGTACAGCAAAGAATAAGAGAAATCGAGTATGCCCATAAAGATGAATGGATTTCCAAACATGTTGACTGGACAAACCCTGCCTCTATACAGGTATGGCGCCAAGCTGCTCCTGACTTTTGGGAAAGACGTGTCGAGTACTTGAGAAAGACTATTGACATTCAAGGAAGATTAGCCATGATCGTAACAAAGGGATTTCCAACTACACCTGAAGAAGTGGAGCTTTTGTATTTGGTTGATACAGGACAATTGAAAATTGAAGACAAAGGACCTCACATGGTTGCTGTCGAAACTCCAAGCGGAGGAATTAGAGAAATTAAAAGAGGATGGTTACACAATCTATTTACGGGCTGGAATGCACCTACAAACAAAACACATGCAGAACTCATTACAGGATTACGTCATCCAACTAACCCCGGTAGTCCGTCTGGACTTGTATTCAATCCTAGGTATAGTAGAGGTGTATTATCTGGTCAAGACGGTGATTATGCTTAAAAATGTAAAGTTAAAATTAAATAAAAAAACATGGAAGCTTCTTTACAACCAACGCGTATTATTAATAATGCTGCCTTAAGAGGAAGCGGAGGAGGAGACGGTGCGCTCGACAAGCTTTCAGAAGCGTATGCAGCTTTCGGCCTGAGAGGTCCTATTACGAGGGGACTTGCAACAGGTGGTATTGTGTATGCCTTAATCATGATAACCAAACCCAACTTATGGTTTTATCCCAACGGAGTCAAAAAGCCTTGGAGTGTGACCTCAGACAGGGAAGACGCTGTTCTCCTGAGTCCGGAAATTGTAGCATCCCTTGTAGCCCTTTTGGCAGCAGGATTTTAAAATTAAATAAAAATCATGTCAACCCCACTAAAGTGGTTTAAGGTCTGGTCTCATAGGTCGACTCATCACGAGTTGATTCATATTCCAGCGTTTTCTTCTTCAGTTAAAGTTATTCAATGGAAGTTTATTTACACCTACCCCGAATCTGAGAGAAATAAGCCAGATGAAGATAAAGTGCTTGATACACAGAGAGAGCCTGATGCAAGAGGTCGAGGGCTTCAAGCTATTTTTTTAAATGGAGGAGGGTATACAAACTCGTCATATGAAAACATAACCCAAAACGAGTTTCTTCAGCTTTTATTTGAATTTGAGTCGACGGGGGAGTGCACCAAAGACCCGGACTTTACTTTTTTTACTAACACCAAGAAAGAGTTGTCTCGTTTTACGGATATGTAATTTTTGTAAAGTGAAAAAATAAATAAAAACATGTCTCTACGAAGATACAGATATGGGTGGAGAAAGAAAGCCTCTGAATCCAAGTTTTCTGCTCCTCAAGACCCTCTCAAATTTGAAGCAGGGCTTGGCCAAATTAAGGCCCCTGTTTCCTACGTTGAGAACGAGTTTTTAAAAGATAGTTCCACTGCAGGTGTACATGCATACGGTAACTGGAAGCAGGATCTCACAGAGTCTCAGGCCCATTTGAAGTTTGGCTCTGATTTTAGGGACTGGTTGGTGAAAAAGGTGGCCAAAGAAGGTAAAACATGGAATGAACGACCTTCCAATGGACAAGCCTTTGCCTCCAAAAGACCCCTTGTGACTCTACCGGGTGTATCAAGCTACTTGGATTCCTTTGGGAAAGCTCAGATGGATTTCAAAAAGAAGTACGAACCCTTGAGAGCGTACGGACCTCGCGATTTAAACGAGGCGTATCTTTACTGGAAGTATGTGCAAACACCCATCAATTTACATGATGAGAAAGAAAAACAAAATTTTTTAAACGACTACAACCTGCACATCATACAAGCACAGGCCAATGAAGACGATGCACCTAAATCGTTTACCATTGTACCTGATGATGCAGAGGATGTTGCTAATGAAGATTGGCCTTACAGGAGATCTGGCGAAGGGAGAAAAGATTTCCCTGTGAAACCTGTGGTATCTGAACCCAAGGGACTGACAACACAGACAAAGCTTGAGGCATTACAAAAATTGTTAGAACAGAAACAACAAGAGAGAGATGCCGCACAGAAAAGGCTTGATGAAATACGAAGAAAAAAAAAAGAGCCTACTGACGACCCCGGTGAACCTATGACCATCAGTCCTGCAGACCCAAGTCAGGGTGCGATTATTACCACTCCACAGCCTAAAGGAAAAGAGCCTGCTGACGACCCCGGCGAACCTATGACCATCAGTCCTGTAGATCCAAGTCAAGGTGCTATTACTGCCCCTCCTATTGATGATCCAGACGAACCTATGGATATTACACCTACAACACCAGCAATCACACTTCCACCTCCATCTGACCCTGTTGTCACTCCAGAACCAAAACAAATACTCCCTCCCCCTACAACACCAGTAATCACACTTCCACCTCCTTCTGACCCCGTCGCACCCATTCAGAAGGAGCCTCCTATTATACCCGACCCTGTGACAGTTTCCGTCGACATCACAAAAGCACAAAGAGCAGCAGCTGCAGCACAACAACAAAGAGGAAGAAGAAGGGTAAGAGATGATCCTGCTACTTCAACTGCACTTGTTCCTGTCGGACCATCGACTATATCGCAAGAAGAGATGGCCCAAAGACGTATTATGTTGAGTAAAACGGCCAGAGAGGTGCTTGATAAGATACAGTTTGAGCATATACAAAAAGTCCAACAAATGGAAGATAGACGAAAGCGTGAACTTGCGTTTCTTGAAGAAAGGACAAAAAGTATGGCAGTGGTACCATATGAAAAGTCTCAACAAGAACTAGCATTATACAAACAGCAGGTAGCAAGATTACAAGATGCTCAACAAAAACAAAAAGAAGAAATGGATGCTCATGTTACAGCTATAGTAGAACAGAACACTAACCGTATTCGTGAACTTGCAAATCAAGCTGTGGCGGAAGAGAAAGAAAAACTTACAGAATTGGCCAAAGCGGAACTACGAAAAGAAATGGATAGAATGAAATCAAATTTTGATTCTGCCTATGACGAAATGGCAAAACAATTTAATGAACGGTCTCTTCAACTTGAAGCTGATAGAGCAGCAACACAAGATCAAATCAATGAATGGGTCAAACAAATTGATACAAAAAATAAAACTCTTGCAATTGAATCACAATCTATACAAGAAAAACGTTTGGCACAAGAACAATCAGAAGAGGAATCAAAAGCACAGTTGGCCGCCCTTGCTTCACGATTGAGTGAAGAAAAACTTGCAATTGAAGCAGCTATGAATGAGCGTATAATGTCCATTGAAGCCGGTGCCCAAACACTTGCTTTGGAATCAGCTCGCATTAATGAAGAAAAGGCACGTCTTAACCAACAAGTTGTTTTTGTTGAAAAAACTGCCGGTCAATTAGATGTCACTTACAATGATGTCGTTAGTGATTTAAAAGCAAAGGAAGCTCAATTGAATGAACAGGCAGAAAGAATCAGACAACAAGAACAAGAAGCAATACAGTTCAAACAATGGCAAGAGTATGTGCAACGTGAATTGTATTTCAAGGAACAAATGCTTCGAATGCAGATGAACTCTCCGGGTGTTCTTCCTGCATCTGTGATTATGCAGCAAGGTGTTCCACTTGCATTGCCATCTACGGGTGAGGAAAATTTATTAAGAATAGCCGACAGAGAATGGTCAGAATTTAACCGTCTGCCTATTCCAGATGATGTTGCAAATCAAAACGATGACGAAATTCTTCTTGATGAGATGAGGGAACAACAAACTATACTGGCTTTACCTCCACCAGCGGATTGGGAAAATATTGCACGATCACCAGCTCCTCCTGTGGCACGTGAAGTGAAATCACTCACACAAGTAAGAGGAATTCTTATGAATATGGATGAAGACTCGGGTGCAAAAATATGGGAAGATGAAGAAGCATTGAGAGGTATATTAAACGAAATGAATGACGTTGAATTAAAACGGGTCATAAAACTTGCTCGTCATTTGACAAAATCAGGTGCTAACAAGTTTAAATCAACAGACAAACAGTTTAAATATTACAAAGGAGTTTGGGGTTTTGCAAGACAAATTGCCACTGATAAAATTGCAAATAAATAAAAAAACCTTAAATAAAAAAAATCATTCTTAAAAACATGTCTGGAGGGCGCATTAACTTTGGAGACGTGGTCTCAGAAACAGATGCACAACATGAAGCAGCCATGAAGGAAGCCGAGCGGGAAAAGAGGGAGGAGTATGCAAGGACCAAAGCTCAGGCAGCCAAGCTGGAGAGGGAACGAGAGCGTTTGAGACAAGAGTATGCCAGAGAACAGGCTCGAAAGAAGCAAGAGCAGGAAAGAAAGAAAAAGGAAACCGTAGAGACAAACGAAAGGCTTAAACTTGAGCTTCAGATACAGCTTTACAGGGAACAATATCCGGACTATGAGATTCCCAAGATAACAGAAAAGACCCCACTTGCCAGACTGAGGGAAATAAAAAAAACAATTGAAGCCAAGAATGCCATGAAGTTCATCCCTCCTATGCTGCACACTCTTTCCGGGCTTGCTGTCAAGTTTTATGTTCACATGGTGGAGGAAATGGGGGTGAATCCTTTAGACCACGAGGTGCAAGGGTTGAAGGAGTTTTACATGGGTCAGGTGTCTCGCCAAATCATGAACCCTGCTTGGAAGGCCACGGTGGCAGCAAACCCTTGGCTGATTGGAGGAAACCCGTGGTGGATACAGGTCATGATGGGCTTCTACATGGTGGCAGAGGCAAACTCAATGAGGGTGAAAACACTTCAAATGCAAGCGTACGACAATCCTCCTGAAACAGAGGAAGGAATCCCAAAGATGCACCCCGGAATGAGAGAGGCCTTGAAGCGGGCAATGGAAGAAGGTTCGTCAGGAGAGGGTAAGGGAAAGGAAAAGATGTAAAACGTTAAACACATTAAAAAACCATGCAGGCTGCTACCAGAACGAAACTTAATTTTACTGCACACGACCAAAATGTCGCCGAGTTTGATTTTTTAGAGGAGAACAGAGGAGGGATAGCGGGGTCCTTTTCTCATTTTAACAAGAACAAACCCCCTGAGTATGCCAAGACGCTTTCTCAGTTTGCCCCTCGTGTGGTAACAGGGAAAAGTGCCTTTGCTCCAAGAAGCAAGATCAAGCAAAATATAAGGGGGATGAAGGTGCACTCTAAGTACAACCGACAAAAGAATCTCACCAAACAGTACGGTTGGGCAGATAACTTTAAGGACGCAAGGGGAATGCATTTTGCGTTGGGGGCGTGGGTCATATTTGGAGTAGTTTACTGGTGGTTTAAAATGTAAAGTTTAAAATAAACATATTTTTAGAATGTCAAGTAAAGTTTATCACTTTGAAATAAATTGGGCACAGGTCCTCCTTTCCTCTGCAATGGCCTCGGGAGCTTCGGCGTTTCTTCTTTCTGGCGATGTACCGGTCAATCTCAGCGACATATTTATCGGGATGCTGCTTCTCGTGGGGGCAGAATTGGCGGCTTCCTATACACTGTTCAGACTGGCAACAAGACACAAGCAGTAAATCAATAAAAGGAAAATTGTCTTATTAATACTAGCAGTCCAATTTTTTGTTTTTTGTAGTAGTTCCCAAAACACTTTGCGGTGTCAAGTTCAGTCAAAGTTAATTTAAACGGCACAAAAAAAGGATTTTCTGATGGTACGGCCATGTGCAACCTTTCGGCATAAAAGGCATGTTCTTTATTTTTTTCTTTCCTATTATTCACCCATTTATCATGTCTCGCACAGTATAGTTCATATTTCTTCAAAAAAGAGGCATATCTGTATATCTGTTCCCTTAACTCAAGAGGTATGTCAAGGAAGCCAGTCATTTTTTTATTTATTTTTTAAATTACAAATGTACCATGTTGGGTACATAAGAATACCCGCCCATATTTTCGTCTTCTCTGTTTCTGACCGGCGTAGCAGAAATAAACGGCATGTTATCTTCTCTGAATGCAGAGTTTAAGATTCCCCTTTGCTGTGTTTGCAGTCCCACCAAATCAGGACGGAGAGTCTTGTTGATGGTGGATGTGTTCAAGTAAATTGGAGAAACAGGAAGTTCAACAGTGCCAGCCTTTTTGAGAGGACCGTACTTGTACTGTTGCTGTTCGTAGAGGGTACGCATCATTCCTTCGTCCACAGATGTAATTCCTACAAGCTGAGGTATCTGAGGTTTGTAGTCGTCTCCAATGGGTATACTCTTTCCTTGAAGCACCACATTTTTACCCTTTTGCTCAGAATTAAGCTCAGAGTAGCCTGTTGCGGCATACAAGTTATGGAGTCGGTCTTTTGCGTTTAAGTTTCCCCTTATGTCGGGTAGGTAGCCTCTTACGGCCAAATGATTTCTTCTGTTACGTCTGGAAGCACCTGTACCTGCATATGTACCCTGTAAGTTCTTAGGAGCAGCCTTTGACCCATTTTGTCCGGGTGCAAGAGCCTTGTCCACCGTGACAGGATCCATTGCTCTTCTTGTGTACTCCACTGATTTTGCTTCTCTTGGTCTGTAATGTACCTGTTCTGCCTTATCCATGAGGGCATAGACAGCACCGGCACCAGCTAAAATAAAGACAGCCATTTTTTAAAAGGTATTTATTTGTTTTTACTTAGAACATTTAAATAGGAGGTAAGCCTAAATTGGCGGTTGGGGGAGGGGGACTAGCAGGGCCAGATCTTCTGGAAAATACAATGATGGCAACAATGGCAAGACCTCCCAAAAGTAAAAGATTGGTCATTCCTGAAATGGCTTGACCGGGTGTAGGAAGTCCAAGAGCACTGGCAAAATCATTCAAAGCACCTCCAAATCCTTCTCCCAAAGACCCCAAAATATTTGACCCCACCTCTGTGATGCCCACTGCTGTATCCACTCCACCTTTAACCAAAGTATTGACCACTGTGGCTGTAGCAACCCCGCCGTGTGTAATTACACCGTCTATCACAGATATTCCTGAGTCCTGAATGTCATCAAACGTATCAACTATGTCCTTTGATGTGTTTTTCACAAAACTGCCAATAGAACGATCTAAACTCATTGTGTTTTTGAAATTGCACTAGAAATTCTAGTAAAGAAGAGAAAAGAAAAAAATGGCAGAATCCATGCTATATCAATCTTCTGATCTTGAGGCAGGAGACTACCCTGATCCTCTCTTAAGGCCAGTTCACGTTCAGTGGAGGGACACAAAAAAGGAAATAAAAGAAAGAGACTCCCTTTCTCTTTTGGCCACCGTCATAGACAAGCTTGGCAACGTGGGTAAAAGTCCCGACATTCGCCAGTTCAGCCACAATACAGGAGCTTCTCGCGGATATGCCTACACTCCATGGCAAATGCAGAAGTTTGCAGCTGAAATAAGACCCTCTGATCTCTGGAAGGTGGAAAGAGTGAAGAACAGGGGTCCCAATTGGGTGACTCATTTGAGGTACCTCTACGAAACCTACTCCAAAGACGGAATCAACGCGCTTCTCAGAGGAGGAAGAGTACAGTTTGAGTCTACTTATTCTCAGAGCACAGCCTACCATGGAAAAGACATGCATAAGATGGGTAGAGGGCAGGTACGTCCGCCTTCGGGAAGAAACGGTAATCATTTAGTACAATTTCATTACACCAATTACATACAGGCCCCGGTTTGGAACAACAAGATGACAGGACAATTAGACCGAGCATTGCAAAAAGTAAAAACATCAGGATATGCAGGACTCGGGAAAGCACGAGCATACGACTTGAATCCTGCAGGAGATTGTAGTTCATGCCAAGAGAAATACGGTCTTGAGTCAGACAAGGTACCTTACTTGTAAAAAAAAAATAAAAAAATGATTACCAAATCCTCTGATAAGATAACCATTTTTTCTCAGTAGTCCAATTGTGTCCTCATTTTCTTTTTTGATTGATTTTTAGTAGATAAGCTTTAGTTTTCCTTCTTAAGTTTTTGAGTTAATTTACAAAATCGCAATAGATTCGGTCCGCATCTAATGGGTGGAAATAGAAGTGTTGAAACCATCAGTTAGCATTCTTCATCCATAGCTGATAAAAAGGAAAGACAAACTTGTGTATAAAACTATTTATTTTTTACTGTGTTTTAAAATTATGGGACATTTAAGAAGATCTTTGGATAGTAACAGTGAAGTTTGCTCTGACAGTGTTTGTACTTGCTCCACTTGTGGCTATTTCAATGGCGTCTCCCACAGCAACGGTTCGTAAAGCAGTTGGAGTAGAAACGTCTATGTCTCCAGCAGCTGATCCCGCAGTGGCGATCGTGATGGCTCCTCCTGTAATGGCAACTGTATTGATCTGTGGCGTGATAACTGCATCTGCTGTAGCGATGGCCCCGTCTATGATAGATTGGATTCTGATAATGTCTCCTGCAACAGGGGAAACCGCCCAAGAAGATCCTGCTGTACTCACATCGTCCATTACAATGTTCACGATGGATAGAGCAGATCCCATAGACCCGTTAGACCCATCAAAAGATACAGACCCGGCTGGAATGTCCTTTGATTTTGGACTGGAATATTTAACTGCTAAAGAGTGGGAAGAAGACATTTCTTTTTTTAAGTAAAATGCTTTAGAGTTTTATTTAATTGACAAGAGAGTACATAAAAGTGGCGGTTATTATATAGTTTGTTGTTCCTGCAGGCTCGTCCATGAACCTGAAATCCATAGTCTCAGTACCAGCTCCAAATTCGTTTCTGATGTATATTGGTTGATTCATGCCAACGATAGTAGTACCGCCGTGTGCTTGACCAGACCCGATTCCTTGGCCATTTGAATTAAAATTTCCTGAAATACGTGGAATTGGTACACTTGAGCGGAAATCGACAGATTGTGGTCCTGCTCCTGTCACTTGAAAGGTAGATCCTGAGAATGTACACATTACTCTATTTCCTATTCGCATGTACATCCCACTGGCACTTCCAATAAGAGCGAGATTTCCAGAAAGATTGGTAATGGTTGCATTCCAAGTGCCTGTGTCCAAGATAGGACCCCAAGAAGGTATGCCTGTGTCCACCACTAGGGCCTGATTGTCTGAAGCACCGATTGCAAGCCTATCCACGGTGGTAGGAGCATCTGCGTATATGATGTCTCCTGTCGTAGTAGTGGGCGTCACCTGATTCATAGTAACAGAATGGGGATTGGACGTATCGACAATATGAGCAGCGGACTCTGTGGTGTTTCTTCCTGTTTCAAGAGCATACTGTGTGTGATCGTCCAAAGTGAGATTCGCCAGCCCCGAGTGATTGAGCGGAGGATTTGCTGTTCCGTCAATGTCGATGGAGACGGTTTGTGCTTCAAAGATGCCTTCATACTGAAAAAGGCCAAGAGACATTTTAAGGTCTTTTTTATTTGTTTAAGATAAGAAAACTTTTTTACTTTGCAAATGGAAAGATTTACGATTGAGGCTGTTACTTATGATTTGGATTATTTTACTCCTTTCTTTGTCAGATGCCATTAAACTAATATGTAAACCATCAAATAAAACAAACAATGGGCAACATTTTTTCCACTTACACCGAACCGGTTTCAAAGCCACAAAACATTGTTCAGAGCCGTACTGGAGCTTTGGAGGCAGACCCAAGGGCAATAAAGAAATACCACTTGAGGGCGCTTGGAAACGGAAACGCAATTGGACGGGGGTCACGGGGGGCAAAGAGGTTTGCAACACAGAGCAAGGCGTTCAATACTTTACCCAACGCCACCAGCCAGTCTTATTTGGTAACCCGGTCGATAGCCGAAAGGGCGCACGGACACAACATGAGACCAGGAAATATGTTCAGGAACTCTTAAGTTTTATTTTACAATTGTTACAATAAAAACCATCTCCAAAATTACAATAACACGTTTTACATCTGCCACACATAACACATTGATAAACTGTTGCATAGAACTTTACATCACCAAGATCATTTTCACATACAAACCATATCCCTCCCCCTTGATTATATCCATAAGAATCCTTTATATACCCATACAGATAATTTGATTTTTTTTTTTTATGTAAATAATATCTTTCATACACCTCATTATCTTCAGGCACGACCTTTCTGATCTGTGCGTGTATTTTAGGCCAAGCACAGAAACTCCAAACATGCTCTTGTATTTCCGGTGGCAGCCAGTCCCAGTACGACATGCTTCTCTAAAATGAAAAGAAAAAAAAAATGCTTAATCTTGTTCCAGAATTTGCAGAATTAGTGCCTTATGTGGGCGGAGCAGCCGGACTTATGCTATTCGGGTCAGGTGTCTCGCAAATGGACGCCCTCTACTTGATAGGAGGGTCTGTTTTAGGGGGGATGCTTGTGCGACAAATGAAACTTGGACTTGGACCTCTTGAGGAAACAGCAAAAAGCCCCATTGTAATGGTTTCCAGACTGGCCGTACCTGCAGCCATTCTCTGGTCGCTTGGGGACCTCTCAATGATGAACCTGCTGGCATTCAAAATCGGAGAAGTAACGGCCGAAGTTATGTTTCAGGGACAAAGCCTGATAGGAGCAATTATGTCTTAATAAAATATCATTCTCTAATTTAAACGAGCACAGCAACATGTGGACACCTCCAAATAATTTACCCAAACTTGAAAAAATTCACACTAAATTTAGCAAACCCAAGGCAAGAGAAGAAAATGACCCCGCCAAACAAAGAGGAGCTTTCTCTTATCAGGTACATCCCTCAAGAACAAAGGATCAGGTTAGAGCCTATGATTCTTCCGGGTCAGGGGCTAAGGGTACAGCGGTATTCTTTCCCGACCAGTACGGCTCTTACATATCGGATAAAGGCATACAAAGACGTGTTGATGCTCTCCCTATTACACCTTTGGAGAGGGGTCTTCCCAAGGGGCAGTTTGTGGTGAACATTCCAGTGCAGGTAGCCGGATCTCAGACCCCAACCCTGTTCAATGCAGTTGGTGACTCAGCCCATTCTTTGCACATAGAATCGCTTTGGGTGACAGGCTGGCAGGTAACCGTGGATCTTCTCGACCCCGCAACAGCTGCCCTGCCTGCCGGACCCCTCTGCTTGGAGGTAAAGGGCGACAGGATAAACTCTTATTCGCATGTGTTCTCAAACGTGCACGGACTTGGCCACTGTGTGTACCTTCCATGGAACTTGAACGCTGCAGACGCTTATACAACCACAAACGATAATTTTGAACCTATCTTGATACAGAGATGGAAACACGGGGACGGTACTCTGAAGGACGTCAGCGTGCAGCTCAGGGCACCAACAGCAGCAAAAACACCTCTCACATTTACAAACGCTTTTATTACTTTCACATGTACAGTTTCAAGTTGGGCTAAATAAATTTTTCTTTTTCCCAATGATCTGTAACACCTTGAGCACAATAATAACATATTGTTGCCTTGTGGTTTGTATCAGGAAACCACATTTTTCCATGTTTTCTCATAATTCCACAAATACAACATTGTTTTAAGTATTTAATATTAAAACTACATATGTACATTTTCCATCTATTATGTTTTCCTGTTTTTATCTCATGGTGCACAGGTTCAATCAGGAACGCCCACCGCCACGCGTAGATAGAAACCCGGATTTCCCACGGGAGGTCTAACCAGCCTGTTTCTTTTTTATGTTTTTTCTTAGGCTGAACTTCCATTCTTACAATGGAATTCCTTGACACGCTTGCTGTACGAGTGGGAGATCTTATGAACTTTATGGATACTGAAATGGTCCCGGAGCTGCCTGCAGACTATCAGGAGGTCTTTTACGAGAAGGTGAAGAAGCCCTTTGAAGAACTACAGAGAATGGCAGGAGAAGGCGCACTTCAGCTTACTTTGCATTCAATTGGGCCGATGGCATTAAAAGATAGGAAGTGTGTCCTTAAAATACGCCACTACCTGGCTGATACCGGTGTACCCGCCAAAGAAATAGTAAAGTTTTACCCCAAGGGCTGCCAGTTAATAGACGAACCGGAGCGTATGTTCAGGGAGGCAAAAAGGGAGCATTTAGTGAAACTGTTTGATTATTTTGACCAGTTTGGCACACTTTATTATTTGTATTTAAAAAAAGAAGATCCCCTCATGGCTGTGATGATGTCAAAGCACCTCGTCACGGAATAAATGTATTCCAAACCTACCCTCTTTGTAGCACTCTTTCCGTCTGCATCCCACACATATATGTCCCCTTTCTGAGTTTGCCACAAACGTTGCATCGCTCAGGGTTGTCACCATTTTTATACCACAGCAAATACAGTTCAGCTGGTACTTTCGCCTTGAGTAAACCCTGTGTCCCTTTGAGACCTTCTTTGGCATGGGGTGAAAGAGACGCATACACCGAGTTGCCCTTGACTCTGGCCTGTACGAACCGGTCGAACGGGTGCTCCAGAATTTGTTTCTCACATAGGAGGTGTACAAGACTTCCGGTCGGTTGGGTACGTCCTTTGACCACATTATTTCGTTAAGCTCATGGGTGACCGGAAACCAGTGGTATACCCCCTTGTTCACACGTCTCCTGTATTCACCTTCAATAATGTACGTCCGCCACGCAAATATACGTTCCCAAATTTCAATGGGTAGGGATCCTCCGGAAAAAATACAGACTCTTTTGGCAGGCCGTTCAAAGTGCTCCATCCTGTTTTGGAAGAATATACAGCGGGCATTTGTTTTTTTTTCATTCAGAATTTAAATGACAGGCTGGCTGGACCTCCCCAAAGAAATTAGACAGTATATATACCATTTGAAGGACTTATCTGATTGGAAGGATAAAATAAAAAAAGTGAACTCAGATATACTGGAAATTAAAGGGTTTGTATGTGTGGATATATATGCTGTTTATGATACGCCCATACTTACTGGAAAGGATAAGAATTCACATTTTTATGATTTTTATATTGAATGTTTTAAGTGTGGTTTCAGAAGTCCAAGTGAAAAACAGTATAAATTTATTGAAAGATATTTATTTGAGAGGCTTGATTATTTAAATGTATGTGGTCATTGTAAAAACTACTCTTCAGCAGACTCGTAGTCTGATTCGTACTCCTCGCCCGGTTCTTCTGAGGAGCCTCGCACCAGCCAAGGACCCGCATCCTCAGTCAAGATGGTCACCTCGTCCATTCGCCCCTGCCAGTCCTTCACATGGAGGAAAAAGACCCTCTTAAAGTGGTCGTCCATGGAGGGAAGCGCTGCCACAAACCCCTGAGATTCCAGAAACACCTTGGTTCGATCCCAAGCTTCTTGCAAGACAGGAACATCTCCAGTCTCAAACTCGCAGTTGCATGCGTCACAGGGCCTCATGTCGTCCCCCTCGTCCTCGACGGGAAGACCGCAGGAGAGTTGGGCCATATATTCTTCCTCACTATCACTGTAAGCAGCATCAGAATTGTAAAGTAAACGCTCATGATCAGAAGAAGATTCAGATACCAAATCAATATAATCGTCATGCTCGCTCATTTTTTTTTATTTTTGAACTAAGAAAATATGACCGGCTGGCTGGACCTCCCGAGGGAAATCCGGCAGTATATATACCATTTGAAGGACTTCTCTGATTGGGAAACCAAAATAAAAGAAGTAAACAAAAACATTAAAAATGCAAATGTTTATATAAAGTGGGTATTATCTGGATGGCAGGCTAAAGATAACACTAAAGATGGATCTTATTTCTTTTATATAGAATGCGTATTGTGTGGTTTGAGAGGAAAAGGAAAAACTTGGATGCAATTTAATAGATACTTTGGTAGTATTTGTCAATATAGGAGACCATCTGTTTGTAATAAATGTTATATTGAAAAATAAAATTACTGTTCCGACAAATCACCACCAGTTACAGTACTGGCCACATGCCTATCTGCTCCTGTCACCCTCTCTTCATCGTGAATGTCCACATTGGTTTGTCCCGAGTACAGATTGGAAAGAGCGCCCCTGTTCTGAGACTCGCTGAATTTTTTAGGGAGCACATTCCTTGGGTTCACAGCCTCGACGTTTGCGTGCTGACCAGTTTGGTTTCTTCCAATCTTTGCATACTGAGAAGGTCCAGGCATGTTGTGTCCGAAGGTTACCCTCTGGCTCGGATTGTGGTATCGCTTGTGCACCAAATGGTTGTTTCTTTGGGACAAGCTATTGCATGAAGTCCTGAGTTTATGTTTTCGGAAATCATGTGCGCCCTTCGAACTGAATGCGGCAGCAGTATGTTTTGAATAAGTGTTTACTAAGGATCTGTCAGGGTAATGAAACCTGTTCAGACCTAAATCAGGATTTACACCCGAACGCCAAGGTTGGCCAAACTGTGCAAACTTTTCTGCATAGGGGGTGACATCTCTATTTTCAGGATGGGTCATTCCCGCATACAAAAGATACACCCCTCCGCCAAATGCAGCTGCCGGTAAAAGATTCATTTGCCTTCTTTTTTATCCTCTACTCCTTCTAGAATTCCTTCCGTTTCGTAGAGGGCCACCAAATAAGCGTCCCCAAGATCGTGTGTTCTCTCCAAGAGGGTCTTGTCCTTGTTGTCCTTGATCACATGCTTGAGGGCTATCTTGGACGCCAGTTTTTTATTTTCCTTATGAGAGAGCCTGCACACCCCAAGTTTCTTCTTGTATGTGGCTGCCCAAACTGTATCCACAGGTATGCCCTTCTGAATAAAAAATTGTCTAATTGTCATTTCCAATACCCTGAGTTTTATTTGAACCCCTGAAGGTCGAGGGCCAGACCAATGCATCTCAATCCCCACCTTATCTATGTCTCCATAGAGAGGACACAAGTCGGGACCATTCAGCCAGTCTAACATTTCATCTTGAATAGTTTCATACTTTGTTTTTTTTGTGTTTTCCCTTGTCAAAAGATAAAAACTAACTGTTTTATTTCCTTTCACTTGTACACAGGCAGTGCACAGGAGACCCACGTCGAAGCCAAGGGCAGTAATAACCCTTTTGGCAGGAGGTACGTTCATTTTACGTTTCATCTAAATTTATATGTTAGAAGATGCCTCTTAATAAAAAAGCAGGCAAACCCAAGTTCAAGCCAAAGGACAAAAAGAAAAAAAAGAAAAAAAAAGTTTACAGAGGGGAGGAAGAGTCGTCGGATGAAGCACCTTCGAAGCAGAGCAAGCATTTGGAGAAAAAGAATAAAGGAAAAGAAAAGGAAGACGACAAAAAATCAGGTACTTGCCCGCCTGATCAGGGAATTGCCGTTGAAGATCCCTATGTCCAACAGCTTCTTTCCCAAGACCCTAAGTTTTTAGTTGACTATGAGCCAAATTTGATTGATTTACGCATTGAGTCGGGAGAGGGGTACACACCGGGAGGAGCAGTGCAGTACATGGACCCAAACATGATTCCTGTGGAAATCTTTGAACCCGGGTCTGTGCCTCCAGATTCCTCTTGGGTTGTGTTTGGGCGTCGTCGGTCAGGTAAGTCCTACTTTACTCGCGACATGTTTTATGCCTACCACCAGTTTTTAGACCACGGTCTGATCATGACCAAAACAAAACACAATCACTTTTTTCAGGTTGTGCCTCCAGAAACCGTGCCCAAAAAATACAAGGACGACTATCAGGGAGGGTTTATTCCTGACAGGGCAGTAATACAAGGGTTTGATTCCTTTCAAGTGCAAAAATTCATGGACTTTCAGCTCGAACTGATCAAGCACGAAGATGAGTTTGAGAGGCAAGGGTACAAGAGGCCAGGCTTTCTTTGGCTGGATGATGTGGTTGATGCTAAGGTAATCATGACAGAGGGGGACCACGGTATTTTGGCACAGCTGTTTCAGCAAGGACGGCACTTTGACATAATGGTGGGTATAAACACACAGTATCCAAGGTCTATCCCCACAAAAATGAGGGACAACGTGGACTATGCGGTTATATTCAAACAGGACTCCAATAACGAGTTTGAAGCTATCATTGACCATTACATGGGGGAACTGAACAGGAGAACAGCTCGCGAACTGATAACTATGTACACAAGAGGAGTGTTCAATGGTCCCAAGCAGTGCATGATCATAAATATGCAGTCGGGGTGCCCTTGGGAGGAGAAATACAAGACTTACACAGCCAACCCCGAACCCCCCTCGTTCGAGGTCGGAGGAGAAAAGTTTAAAAAAGACATGAAATACACGCCAGACGATGGAATATTTGCTTCATTTATGTAGTTTTTAAATAAACATCAATGTCACAAGGTTGCTCCAATATTTCAATATATTTTTCGCACCACCCCATAATTGATCTACACACACAACTTCTCTCCGGATAAGGAAATACTTGCAGAATATAAACACTATTTGAACCGTACATACAATGGTATTCGTGATGTGATATTACCTCGTCCTTGTAATATTGAAGAATCTGACGCCTTCGCCGGAGCCAGAAGATAAACCCTCTAAGTTCGTTTGGGAGGTCCTCGTACGTAGTAAGGCTCATGTTTGATTTTATGTTCAACCCCGTAAATATGTCTTGGCGGGCAATGGTCTTTTCCACAAATCGGGCAGTGTTTGCAGTTATAACAAATTTTATGTCTTCTCGGGTCTGTAATGGCACGACAAATACAAGAAATCAATTTGAATCCTGCACCAATTGACCAACCACAGTTAGCGCATCTACTTCTGACCTTTTCGTAGTTGTCACGTCTCCATTTTTTAGACGCAGTGCACCAGTAGGCGAATATCACAGCTCTCAGTTCCCATGGGATGTCTTCATAGGAAACCATTTCTCTAAGTGGAAGGAGAAAGACCTAAATCTTTAATTTTAAAACACAATGTCAAAAGAAACCTTAGGAATAAACAACAATGTGTCGGACGCCTTGTTCCAGACCACTTTTGACGATTTGTTCTCTTCTTCTTGGGGATACAGAGGCTACAAGACGCGACCTGACTTCTCACGCCAGCGCATAGACATCACACCCGACAATACAGGGGTGTCCTATGGCGGGACCTTGCGTTTCACCATCCCAAAGAGAGCTGCTATTCTTAGGCGCCTTTCTTTTGCTGTGTCTGTCGCTGCCCTAGGTGGCCCAACCAACCCAAGGTTCGTCGACTTTGCAGCCTTCCGTCTCTTGGAAAGGACCTTGATGCGCTACGGTGCCAACGAGATCCAAGACATCAGACCTCTCCAGCACTATGTTGAAACCCGAATGGACTACAGAAGAAAGGATCAAGAAGCCATTGCTCGTTTGGCCGGTGGAGACCTCTCTGCTGCTGAAAGAATCACCGCTGCTGCTGCTCGTCAAGACTGGATCGTGCACATCCCGTTCCATTTCTCAGAAACACCAGATAAGTGTATTTTCCTTGAGGGTTTGGGTTTCCCTATTGAAATTGATATTACTTTAGCTGCACTTGCAGATATTTCCACAGGTCAAACTGCCACCGCTGTTTCAGGAGGTGCTCTCACCAACATCAGACTCGTAGCTGAGCTTGTGCACATTGAAGACTACGAAAGAGACTTCCACATTGAGCGAACCCTAGATGAGGTCGGTCTTCTCCAATCCGTACGCGACTTCCGCTTCCAACCTGCTTCTTCCATCACAGCTGCTGCTGCTGTGTTTGACTATCCGCTCACAAATCTCAAGGGGTCATGCTACTCGATTCGGTACATCACGCAAGACATAACAGAAGCGAACTCAAGCACCACAGGGGGTGCGACTGCCACTACAGATGACAAGGATTTCTTCAACTTTTTGACTTGGACTGCCACTGCAGACGATACTTGGATCTTACAGGCTTCTGGAATCAATGTAGTTGACCCAATGACCCAACAATGGAATATCGATGTTGAGAACAGAGATCTTCACTCTGGCGACCCTGGTGATTTGATCTACGGTTATGACTTTACCTACCAACCAGAAGACAAAAGAAACTGTACTGGCCACAAGACTTGGGCCGGTATGACCAATCCTACCATTCAGCTCAGGGCTGGAGGTGCTGGATTCCCTGCCAATTTGCAAATCATTGGTATCAGTAGAGAATACAATGCTACCCACACAATACAAGGTGATCTTATTAAGGTCTTCAAGTAAACTGTCCCATAATAAAAACTTTTTACGCGAATTTTGTGAACAAAAGAAAAAATATTTTATTTAATTATTCAAGGAAGCACTCAGGTATAAGGCTTTCCAGTCCGGCGTGTTGTAGCTACCATTTCGGGCTTTTAAACTTTCACTCTGCAACAAAAGGCTTGGGTGTTTTCTTTTTTTTTAAAATGACAGGTTGGCTTGATGTACCTAAGGAGGTGCGTTTTTTAGTGTATTATTTAGCAGGGTTGAAACGAGAAAAGTTTTTAAAAGACTTATATTTACTGAGAATGGAAATACAACTCACAGAAGAAGGAGAAAGATTAAACGAGATACTTGGTAAGAAATTGAAACCCTCTAAATGGGAATTAAGAAGAAAAAAACGTGTGCATTATAAAATTAGACCACTATACAGTGATAAACTAAAGATGCAATATCGTAATATGTTAAACAAAGAGAATGATTGGTACGCCCGTATATTGGCAAAACCTTGTCTAAAACTTTAAAACAAATGGCAGATTTTAACGAACTTCTTTCTTGGGCTGCAGTGGGGGCAGTGGGACTGGTTGCATACAAGGCGTACCGTCTCGCCAGTGCCAAAGTACCTGTGGTCGACCCTGCTCATCCTCTTGCCACCAAACATGAAAGGCTCATCACAGCGAAGGAAGCACGCAACTTTGCCAACGGGTCTAAGCAGCCTATCCTATTTTATGAACATATATTCGGAAACTCCTACATGATACACAATGGGCACTCAAAGTACTTTGTGAATACCACAGACATAGAGGAGTATGTGAGAAAGCGTTACTACATGAAGTCTGAAGACGTTCCTGCCACAGCTTATGTACCACCTGTAGTGCACGAGTCAAATTTTAAGATGTAAGGGTTTTATTTTTGGAAACAATTGGGTAAATTAATAAACTTCTGTATTTCATCCACCATGAGTGTTCCCTCCTTGCCTGCATCGTAGGCTTCCCACTTCAATCTCCAGAGTTCCTCTTTTATTTTGTACATTTGAAAAGAGTTCACCTGTTTCCAGTCTGGCTCTTCCTGCTTGAGAGCAGCCAAGAGAATCTTACTGGTGAGATCCCGCACTGTTTTCCATTGACCTGAAAAAAGAAGCTTCATGGTGGTCTCACATACAGTCCAAGGGTTTAACATCTTCTTTAGTACAGTGGAGTTTTCGTTCAGAATAAAGACCTTCTCATTAAAAAAATGGGCTTCGGTCTTGTATTTCTTCAGAAACCTGATCCTCATCTGTGCCCAAGAAGGTACAAAGAAACAGTGATGCTGTGGGGGGTTGTCTGAGTTCATGTCTTTCCTGTAAAAGTTCTTGTGCTTGGCATCGGCTTGAAAGATATAGGCCCTCATCTTTGGTATCACCCACACCGAGTCGCTCAGCTCTCTGTTTAAAAGCATTGATCTGAGTTTTTTGTATTTGTCAGAGCCTTCTTCATGCGAAAGCAGCTTGCATGATTCTGCACCACACAGGGAACTCCATTTTTCTTGCCAGTTGCCCAAATTTAATCTTTTTTGTGTATTTGTTTTTACACTGAGAAGGGTTTGAGGAGCCACACAGCACTTGAAAAATTCATTGGTGCTTGTGTCCAGACTTCTCACCATACTCATTTCATCGTCTAGGAGCATCATCTCTGTGAGCACCTTTTTATACATGTCTTGCCATTCTATTGGGGTGGACAATATCCGAATCAGAAGAGATCTCCTGACTGAAAGAGTTTCCACATTCCAGAGGTTTCTCATTTTTAGAAGGGCATCCTCGTCTCTTCCGTATGGATCTCCCGTCTCCTTTGGCCATTCCGGTAAGAGAGGTTCAGGGTCAGATTCAAGGTCGTCTCTCAGTGTAACCAAATGAGGAGGCCACAGTCCATCCACTATGTCGGGTATTTCGATCTGATGTTCCAAGTCAAGGTCTATTCTCAACTGTTCGTACTTCTCCAAAATATCACCCCAAAGACGTATTTCCTGAAGCACCTTCAACTGTATCAATCTGTTTCTGAAGCCAGCATAGTGGGGATTCCATGAGTCCAAATGAATACCGGGATCTTCAAACGTAAAAGAATTCTGCTCAAGGCACATAAACAGTTTGTACTTGTTTAATTTTTCTCGCCCCTCCTTTGTAATCTGTTTGTGCAGAAGGGTGGTGCTAGTAGGTAAACAGTCTGAATAAGGATTGGTTGTTGGAAACTTCACAGCTATACGAAAAGCGTAGTAAGAAAGCATGCCAGGTTTCTCCAACATTTCATTGTGGGTGACATCTGTCAACTGTTCGTATTCTGTTTGTCCAAGTTGTGTATATTCGTTTGCTGTTACAGAAAGCTCTCCTGAATGCAAGTAATTAAAGTAGACCGACATGTGCTTAGACTTGCTTGATTCAATGTAGTCCTCATCTGCCTCTGTTGAATACATCACCAGTTCTCTCCTCTCACATGGTTTGCCACAAGAAGAATCATCAGAGGGATCGTCAGAGGTAAATATAGGAAGGGCAGTACACCTCACATCCTCCACATCTTGATACATCTTTCTGTTCCTGATGACAGGACTTGTAACAAAATTTTTAAGCCTGTTCATCTGTGCTTTGTTTATACTTGAGTTCTCATCAAGGAACATCACAAGGGCACGCGACATGTCCATGGTGTGGCCTGATCCAATAAAGTCATCTATTTCATTCACAGTTTTTCTGTATTCCGTCGGTATGTGAGCACCTGCAAGCCACATATCGTTTGTTTTACCAGTACCCTGAGGCCCCACAAACCTTAAGTAAAAGGGCTGCATCTCCCCTACGTTTTGAACCATATGTACTTGTGTCAGTAGAAACCACACAAAATCACGAATACTACCACCGGTTCGAACAATATAAAGGTGCATCAAGTAGGGAAGGGGACTAACCTTTCTCAGCGCCTGATGGATGAACTTCCATGCATCAGGTAGGTCTTTGGTGGTGCCTTGAAACAGGTTCAGGCTTCTGTGGACCTGATCAATGGAGAGAGAAGGGTTGGGATTCTTCAGATCTATCACTCTTGAAGTAAAGCCACATTCTCCGGGTAGAGTGGCAGCAAACTCTTTTGCATAGGATACCTTTTTTTCGTGTTTGTTTGACCCAACGTAGGTTTTATACTTTAGACTCGGCACATAATCTCCAAATTCTTGTTTATTTTTTTCAATGAATGGTCCTTTGGTCAATCTATTCGGGTCTGATCTGTGTCTCTTTTGCAAGTAAACACCTTTCTTTCCTGAGGCCATTTCATAAAGAAACCATTTTTTATAGTAATCGTACAACCTTAGTTGTGCTTGATCCAACTCAGACTCTTCAACTGGTATATTTCTGTATACATGGTATCTATCTCTTCTCACATGTTCAGGGTCATCTCCTATCCAAACAGCAGCTCCTTTATGTACCTCAAAGGGGCATTCTGGAAGCTTTTCTTCATCTGGTCTTTCAAACACATACATTTCATTTTGGTATACGTCCACTCCTTTTACTTTCATATAGAGAGCACGGGGCCAGATAAGGGTCTGATACCATCCTTTATGTTCCAAATCGTAACGCATTCTTTCGTACCCATGCACTCCCCTCTTCATTGTGAAAGCATAACATTCTTCCAAATCAAACCCTCCCAAGAGAAAACCAGCACATATTTCCTCTGCCTCAGAGTCAAGGTTGGAGAGAGCAAACCATAAGTGATGGAAGCTCTCAAACTGATGACAGTCGAAACAAGGGGGTGCTGTTTTCCATTCTGGATCCATTTGTAAATAAAAAAAGAAAAAAAGACAGAAAAAAATGAAGGCTTCTCATTCGTCCTCCTGAAACGCTCTCTCCTTGAAGCACGTCAGCAAGAACACGTCAGCTTTTTTTAACTTGCATCCAAATTTATTCATGACAGACAACATGACACTCCTGCTGCAAGAGGAGTATGATTTAAATAAAGAAAGCCTTGAATCAATGCAAAGAATCAGAAATAGCATGGTCAAGGCTCTGAGGACAATGACAAAGGAAAATAAACTACTGAAGGAAGAATGCAACAACCAGTATATATACTTACAAACCCTTTTTGATGAAATTGATGCAAATAAAACAGTATTCCGAAACTATCAGGAATATGTTACAGGGGAACTGAGACAAAAAAGAGATAAAATACTTTTGCTAGAAACAAAAGTTAAGTCATTTGCTGAAGGAATGGATTTTATGGATGAAACAAGTACATCTTCTGAAAACTCAGAAGAATATTAAAAATAAAATTAAACATTGATAGCACCATTTACATGCTTATTGTATGAGCACCCTTCTTTAGTGCATTTCATAATATAACCATATCTTGTAGTCTCAATTATTCTTGCGTGTTCACAAGTATTAGCATTTGTTGAAGGGTTTACTCCCAAGTCTGTATGCTTGCGTTTATTTTTTTTAGGTGCAGGAGGTACGTCTAGTTTCATTACAGTTTTTTTGGGAGTATCTTTAGCACCAAATTCTTTAAACACAGCATCAGTCAAGCGAATTAAAATATTATCCCATGCTTCTCCTTTATCCCAAGATACCGCAAAGTACTGAGCCAGCATAAGAGCATAGGTTTCCCAAAAGGGTTCAGCATCAATTGCATCAACGCCTATCTTTGCCTTGATTGTGTTCCAGTACCAAGTGAGACTACGGTCACGAAACGAATTGATTGTCTTTGCAGCTAGTGTCTTCACATTTTCATTGGTCATTGGTGGATTGTTCTCAAATCTGAGCACCTCTTCTGACCCCTCTTCCGACTCAGTATCAGAAGTATGTTCAGATAGGCAAACCAGTGCTTCAGTGGCCTTTTGTTCAATTGTTTTTTTGGCTTCATCGAGTTGATTCTTGAGGTTTACATTCTCATTGACAAGCATATCATATTGAGTTATTATTGCCTCTCCAGAATCAAATCCTCTATTTTGGATAGCAGTAGCAAACCTCACAGCCATTGGACGTAAATTATCAATGACATGTCTGTATTTTGCTTTTAAAATAATGTTCTCCTTTGAAATCTTGTCTATGTATTCCCTGTGTGCTTTTGCTGTTGCCTTACATTTATCATTGCAATCTATATGCACATCAATTGTTTTCCTGAGATCTGAAACAAGTTGGTGGAGTCTACTGTTTTCTTGTTTGTATGAACTTAGGAGTTGTTTCTGTTCATATATTTTTTCATCTTGTTGTCTCATTGTACTCCTGTGCTGTATTAGTGTTTTACCAGAAGATATCTCATTATTCTTTTTACTTTCCCTCAGTTTGAGTATTTCTTCATCTTTCTCACGTATCACACGTATTTGAAGTGCTATTTTCTTTTCAAGTTCTGAAATTTTTGAGGATCTTGTTTGTATTTTATGCATTGTTGTTGGTTAGTTATGAATAAATAAAAAAAAACTGGAAAAAGTGCTTCTTTCTGATTCGCCCTCAAAACCAATCAGAAAACGTCATTGTTCAATCTGATTTGCTCCTGAAACGCTCTTAAAGAAGCCACCTCAGCAAAATGGATGACGTGGAGTTTTTTGTGATTGGCGCTCTCCTCCAATTATATTGCTGGTACTGGTTTTTATTTTTTGTGACAAAAGGTATTAAGTCTCACTTTTTCCCAAACAACAATGAAACAAAACCTTGCGGACCCACTCATATGGGGGGATAAAAAAAGAAAAATGGAAGAAACCGTTCTCTCTCATGCGGGTGCAGCAGAGTACTGGAGGCAGCAGTACTGGGCCATGCAAGCAGCAACAGCCAGTCTCAACATGTCTGTATTAAATGTATCAAAGGACAATGCAAGGTTGGAGAGAGAAAATAAAATGTTGAGAGAGGAAAATAAAGATCTTCTTCTGAAGGTGGGGCACGATCTGTACTGTGCAAGGCAGGAGAACATCAAACTAAAAAAGGAAATATTAGAAGTGAAACTGATAAACGATAGAAGGAGTGCACAGTTGCGGTTCGAGAAACAGATAAGCGAGGGGTTGTTTGCTCAGATTGAAAAAGAACAACAAAAGAAAGAGGGAAAAAAATGTTTATTCAATAAATAATTCTTCTGAAAATACTGCTCTTTCTACCGAGTTTTTTATTTCATCCAAGGCTTCTGCCTTCCAGCCTGAAGGTACCCTCAGTTGTTTGGAGGGTCGTCCGTCCGATGCAAGATAGAGGATCTCTTTCCACCAGTTTATTTTTGTTCTTAAGTACTTAACAAACTTTTTGTCTTCCCTGCAGAGAATGAGTCTTCGTTCAGGCATGTGGTCGTCTGAAGCAGCAGTCCAAACATAGAAGGCTCCCATGGGGCAATCACAGCAAGCCATGTTCATCTGCAGCTGTATCCAGTGCTGAGGCTTCTTCTGAAACATCTCAAAGGCAGAGCCGTGGTGCCACTTGCCTGCAAAGGGACATTTTATTTCAAGACAAATGAAGGGGTCGTCCTCCCTATCATAGGCCACCGCATCGGGGCTGGCTGCTACTTCGGGGTCTTTGGCCCAAATGTGCAGCCCGTCGGAGTACTTCCAGGTGATGCCCCTTGACACATCAAAGTCTGAGTTTTTTATGTCCCTCAAGAACTGCTTGAACGCGTTCTCTTCGTTGTTGGACCCCCAAGCCATGCACTGCACGGAGAACTCGGTGTGTTTTTTAACTTTTCCAAACACCTTCTTCTGGTAAAAAGAATTCAAAGACTCATAGTGACACCCCACCAGACAAGGGACCCTTGAGCCAGTGATAGCAAATCTAGATCGACAAGCCAACCAAAGCGGAGAGCCTTGAGTGAGACCTTGCATTATGAGCTTAAAACACAAATTGGAAAAAAGTATAGCACGAGCACGCAAGGGACGGGACTGTGCGTATGCGGGCAGAGAAGACGCGGAGTGTGACCCGGATAGGTCGAACGATTTGGAGCTGATCTATTTGGAGGGAGGGGACATGGGAATGGTGTACTTCTGCAGTGCACACCGAAACCATGCTTTTACGATGGCAGCAGACTGTAGGTTGGACGAGGGAAAAAAACTATTGGCCTTTGGTAAAAACTTTGTGAATGACCCAAGAAAAAAAGAAAAAAAATAAAGGTTTATTTTTCAAGTTTGTGTATATAATCAAGAAAGCTCCGGTTCAGCCTTAACATACTATAGTCTCCTGCAATGTGAAGCACTTGCATGTCCTTGTCCCACACGCTCAGCCCGCTGTTTTGCACACTTTTGCATTCCATGTCCAACCATTGTTTAAACTTAATTTTATCCAGTTTATTTTTTTCGCACATAGGACCCACTTCCCAGTCGGTGTAGTTCATTTTTAAAAAAATAAAAAAAAAATGGAAAGCAGACCTCCTCCTCCTCCGGGAAAAAAATACTGTATCCTTTGCCATTACTGGACTGCTTACATTGCCAAGTATAAAATATGGTACTTGTCGGGACCAGAAAGAACTGAATGTAAAAACTATTTTTGTGAAAGGTGTAAAAATTTAGTTGTGGAAAGTAGACCTGAAAGGGTGCGAACAGTAAGACTAATTGAGGATTTTATTGATATAATTGTAAAGGACAATGTTAGGTGAATAAAGAGTTAAGCAAAATACACACTTTCTGCTCTACACATCATTTCCCTACAAACAGGACATTCAGTTAGCTTATCAGTGCATTCGCGACAGGTAACAAAATGATTGCAATTCCAAAGTAACATTTCACGAGGCTTGTCCATGCAAACAATGCATTCCTTTTCTTTTTTCAAGTCATCAAGCTGCACTCTGAGGTTTTCATTTTCGTCTGCCATTTCGTCAACAAGTTTTTTTGCATCTTCAAGAAGTTTTTTTGCATCTTCAAATTCAAACACCAAATCATTGTGTTCAATGTTTGTTTTGGTGAGGTCAGAGTGCAAGGTGCGCATTATTCTTTTATCCTGCTTCATTTCATTTTCAAGTGTATTAATCCTTTTATTTAACACAATATGATGTCTGCATGCTAACCTTCTTGCATCTTCTGATTCCTTATATTTTTTTCTTTCTTCTTCAAGCTCATCTTCTAATTCCTCATTACGACCTTTCAAATCCATTATTTCATCGTCCATTTGGTCTATTTCCTCAAGGTGTTTTATGTTCACCTTTTCTGGTTTATCTTCAAAGAATAGTTCTTTTGCAGCTTCATTTAAAAGATCAAATGCTTTATTTAGCCTATGTTTAGTAGATACTTCTGGTGCATGCCTCCAGTTTGCATCTTCTAGCTTGGGTTTAAGAGGAGAAGGTATATCCTGAGCTTCAAGGGGTATCCTCTGGTGTGGTTTTTTCTTGGGTGTAGGAGGTACCTCTGGCTTGAAAGAGCTTGGGTTGGTTCTCTTCTTACCCCATTTTTTTTGGTTGGTAAATCCCCTTTGAAGTTGAATCATTCGAATATTTTCATCTATTTGGTCAAAAAGTGTTTTTCCATTTTTTTCTATTTTTTCTTTTTTAATTAAAGGGTTCATTTTTAGGTGGTTGTTTGTTGTTTTGTTTGTTTGTAAATAATAAAAAAAGAAGAAAAACAGTCGGTAAGTGTGCTGATGTCATCCCTCTGAATTTGGGTGGGAAATACTGATAGCGTCATAGGTAAACTTGCACCCAAAAACTGATGGCGTCATCTATCATCATCAATGGGTTTTCTTCTAGTTTTCTTCGAGATTTCCCGGAGATTTCCTTGAGATTTCTTCGAGTTTTCCTTGAGATTCCGGTGAGATTCCGGTGAGATTCCAGTGAATAAGTAGGCTGATGTCGTCATATACCGTCATCCGATTTGCATGGAAGTTTGGGCCAATTTGCATCCAAGTTACAGACCATGATGTCATCTTTATTTTGATGTTTCTCTCTTTTTATTTACTTCTTTTTTTTTATTTATACAAACAACATGACTGAACCCTACTTTAAGTTATCTTGGTCTGGTAATGAAATTGAATATTTAAATTTAGTTAAGGCAACTCGTCTGAATTGTATTAAAAGTGAAGCAAATAACACTAAACTATTTCGGGAATATCAAGAACATGTTAAAAGAAAGCTGTACTATTCAGATGGATCAATTATGTTACCTGATTGTATGGGGCAAGATTGTACTTGGTGTAAACATTTATTTAATGTAATGATGTAATTACATACTGTTTTTTTAAGTTGGGTTGCAGCCCGGTGTACCTCTCTTTGTAATGCACCCCACAAACAAATAAAGTATGATACGTTTTACCCCTCCAGTGCACCTGTATCTTTTGCGTCGCCTTCCTCTCACAGTCAATGCAGTTCATTTGATGCGGTCAAATCACAAAGTACAGTCCGAAACGGGCCTGGGTGTTCAATGGGTTTGGGTTTTAAGTTATATTCTTTTTCCATTTTTTCTCTGAGTTCTTTGAATGAATCTGCTTTTGTGTGATGCTCTGATACATACAGAGCATTGTACTCTAGAACGCGCAGGGTTTCTTGTAGGTAGTTGGTTTTCTCTTTGTCCATCTAGCAGTATGTTTGTGTCTTGGGGTCCCAGGTTTCAGTTTCGTTTAAATTCCAATGTTTAGGGTCGTAATGTCGTTCACAAATATAGTATGCAATTGACCTATATGACGTACTCCACGTGAGTTTATATTTTGCTTTTCTGCTGCAATTTGCTACACCCATTCTCTTTCCTAACTCTTCACAGTCTTCCATGTACTGCTTACTTAGGGTTTGGCAACTCCGGAGATTCTAACCCTACGTGACTGAGATTGGTCTGAAATAATACTTTTTTTTTTTTTATTTTTGGATGACGTCATCAAGTACCCTATACATGTCTCTTCCTCACTTGTTTCAAGAATAAGTAAATATATATACCCTAAAGCCTCTTCTTCCTCACTGCATAAATAAATGAATGTATACTGTACAAGGGCATAGTCTTTGGGTATAAGGAAAGAATATGTGCGTAAATGTCACCTCAGGCAAAATAGGAATGACAGTCTCTGGCCTATAT
>Ga0316192_10000229_pt1 | contig 38927 bp, 32 predicted proteins | sample MerIslwburrow_MG_FD_204931 | JGI IMG/M metagenome (GOLD analysis project Ga0316192, IMG submission 204931) | Coastal sediment microbial communities from Maine, United States - Merrow Island worm burrow | ecosystem: Environmental > Aquatic > Marine > Coastal > Sediment | place: USA: Maine...
AATGATGCCACCGAGCTCCGCGGGACCGCGCGTCGTATAGCTGCCGGTCTTGAGGTCGTGCATGCGCTCGACGTCGTCGTTGGCCATCAAATCGAGTTGCTGCCCAGCGAACACTTCCTTCTGAATCCGCACGAACGCGCGTAGCGCATCATCCCGACGACCCTCTGGGAACGCGGCCGACCAGAAGAGCTCCCAGCTAAACGTCGACGCCAAGTCGCCAGCGAGAATGCCCAAGCTTGCGCCAAGATGCGCATGGCCGTGCCGACTCTGGAACGCGTAGTGAACGGCGGGCCCGCCGCGACGCTCGTCGTCCTCGTCCATCCAATCGTCGTGGATGAGCAGATAGCTTTGAAGAAGTTCGAGCGCACCACCCACCTCGAAGGTCGCATCGACCTCGCCAGGACCTCGCACGGCACGGAAGCCCGCCGCGGTCACGATCGGTCGAAGTCGCTTGCCGCCTCGCATCGTCAAGTCCCGAACTTCGGTCACCAGCTCCGCTGCCAGTGGGGAAAGCTCTTCTGCTTCACGAATCTTCGAGGCGAAGAACCTCCGAAGCAGCTCGTCGACGCTCCGTCGGATTTCGTCCATCCAAGCGTCGAGATTGATTTGCCCTTGCGCCACGCTTTGACTGTCCTTATTCCGAGCTACGTACACGGCAGCGCGCTGCCGAGCAAGCAAGGCGATGAGCAAGACCATCGAGCAAAGAAAGGCCGACCATCTCGATCTGTGCGCTACGGACGAGGTCGCGTTTCGGCAGCGAACGACGCTTCTCGAGTGCGTTCGTCTCGTGCATCAGTCGCTCCCGGAGACCAGCTACGACTCGGTCGACACCCGCGTTCGGCTGCTCGGCAAGGAGCTTCGTGCGCCTCTGCTGATCGCGGCGATGACGGGAGGTCACGAAAGGGCAGCTGAGATCAATCGGGCGCTCGCCTCTATCGCTGACGAGCTCGGCTACGCCTTTGGCCTTGGAAGCCAGCGAGCCATGCAGAAGCGACCGGAAACCAGCTGGACCTACCAGGTCCGAAAGCACGCTCCAAATGTGCTGCTCTTCGGCAACGTGGGGGTCGTCCAGGCGCGCGACATGTCCACCAAGGAGGTCGCCTCGATGGTCGACTCCGTGGGTGCGGACGCTCTTTGCGTACACATGAATCCAGCGATGGAGCTCGTCCAACCCGAAGGCGACCGCGATTTCCGCGGCGGCATTCAGACCTTTCAGCGGCTCTGGGCCGAGCTCGAAGTTCCCGTCATCGCAAAGGAGACCGGGAACGGAATCAGCCGCGAAGTGGCCGCCGAGCTTCGCTCTCTCGGGATCCGTCACGTGGATACCTCCGGGGCGGGCGGAACCTCTTGGGTCGGTGTCGAGACACTTCGCGCAGAGGGCGACGGGCAAGCACTCGGCGAAGCGCTCTGGGATTGGGGCGTTCCCACGGCAGCGTCCGTTCACTACTGCGTCGAGGCAGGGCTCACCACGATCGCCACCGGTGGTATTCGCCATGGAATGGACGTGGCGCGCGCCATCGCCCTTGGAGCGAGCTGCGCCGGGATTGCGCGCAACGTCTATCAGGCGTTTCTCGAAGGCGGCATCGACGGCGCGCGCCGTTTCCTGCTCCGGATCGAGCGAGAACTCCGATCGATCATGCTCCTTTGTGGCGCGAAGACCATCGAAGAGCTCCAGTGTGCGCCTCGCATCTTGTCCGGCGAGCTCCGCGACTGGATCGCCTAGATCGCGCTGCTTTTAGCCCGCGGGAGGGGCTTCCGAGGTGCTTGGATTCGGTTCCTCTGCCTCTATCGGCTCATAGCGCAGTAGGTCTTCGACGCGCTCGAGGAGCTCCCCCTCGAAGTGAACTGAAAAGCGCGGCTCGAGCAGCTTGGTACGCACCCGCCAGACGACCGGGTCGGCCGGGTCGCGCAACACGATCGGGTTGGCGCCCGCGAGCACCCAAGGCGAGCTGAGGATCGCGTCCGTCAAAGCCAAGCGGACTTTGCCCGCATCTTGGTAGCCTTCGAGTCTCACGACCACCTCGTGTTCGGCGTCCACTCCGGCGTCGTAGACCATCGGTGCCCCGACCATCGCTCGATTCGGAACCGTGAGGCGGTGTCCCTGGCCGTCTCGGAGCCAAGTCGCACGAAGTGTGCGGCCTTCGACGGTTCCTTGAAACCCTTCGCCCGACACCCAAACGCCCTTCTTCACGCGCCGCTCTGCCGCAAGGACGCCGCCCGCCACCAAGTCGGCGAACAGATCGCGGACCGACCAGCCCACCACCAGGACCAAGACGACGAGTGCCCAAAGCAGCCAGTCTTGTCCCTCGGGGATCAACTCTACGAGGATGGTGACGAGCAGCCCGACCCCTGTGAGCCGGAGGATGAGTAGGAGACCTCCGAGGACGCGGCTCAACACCACGTTCGCAGTGAGCCAAGCGCGCGCGCGTTCAACAGCAAGCAAGCCAAGCCCAATGCCGAGCAGTGACAAGAACAAGACGAACAGCGGGTTTCGCTCGCTCGACCCTTGCTCGACTGGCGGAGAAGAGGGTCGACGCCGAGGTCTAGCGATGCTTTCTGGTGGCTCGGCTGGTGAAGTCGAAGCGGCGGGTGGCTCGGGCTCCACCTTCTTCGCGACCGGCCTGCTCCGTTTGGGTGGCGGCTTGGGCCTTTCGGCAGATTCGCCTGGCTCCGAAGGAGGCGTCGGCAACTCGAGAAGCTGAGCCCCCGTCGAGTTCGCCATCACCAGCACGAAGAGCGCAAAGAGCCAAGCTCGCAATGAGAGCCGCATCAGATCACCCACCCACGCTCGGCGAACACGCGACCGAGTGCCCCGCGTAGATGGACGGCGATTACGAACGCACCGTCGCGCTCTTCGAGCAGACCCAGGTGCGCGAGTCGGCTCAATTGTGCCTGTGCGGTGTTCACGTCGAGACGAAATAGCCGCGCTTGCCCCGCCGCGTCCATCCAACCCTCACGCGCAATCTGGTAGAGGTTCACGAGGATATCGTCGGGCAGTCGGCGAATTCGAGTGTAAGGCGACGCCGGTATCGGGCCCACGTGGACGACGTCGTCTTGAATGTCGCGAATCGATGCGAGCCATAGTCGGAGCGCATCCCGAACGAGGCCTCCGGTGGCGGCATGAAGCTCGTGGAAGTACTGGTCGTACGGGCGCCGGATTCGACTCGCGCCGCGAGCGAAGAGTCCTTCGATCGGGGAGCCGTCGCCGCGATCGAACGAGTGCTCGAAGCCGCTCAAGCGGTGACGGGCGATGACGGCAGCTTGGAGCTCCTGCTCGCTCAATGGGTCGAGACGAATCAGCTCGGGAAAGGCGTCCCGCAACGGGGCGACCGTCGAGGCGAAGTTCCAGAACAGCACGGCCCCGTGGGTGAGCCAACGTCGGCGTCCGCCCTCTTCGATGATCCCCTTCACGAAGCGTCGAAGCGGCTCGAAACCGCCCGGCGCCATCGACAGCATCCAATGGAGGCCGTCCACGACGACGAGCTGGCCTTCTGGCGTGTCCTGAAAAATGGCGTCGACGTCTTCGACGCTTACCGGACCGGTGAAGACGACTCGCTTCACGTTCTTCCAGCGGCGGCTTCGGACGATCGCGCTCGAAACAGCAGCTTTACCGACCCCGTCGACGCCGATGAGCGCGACCGAACGCAAGCGACCGCGCTGCTCGCTCGACAGGACCCCCTCCGCCCGCCGGATCTCCTCGTCACGCCCCGTGAGGACGTCACCGGCCTCCATCGTATCGGCCGCGAAGAGGCGCCGGTAAACCAGTGGGAGCTCCGCCCCGACCTCGGGAGCTGCGAAACTCCCGGCCGTCAGTTCTTCGCTTGGAAGAGGCCCCGCGAGCCCCATCCGCTCGCTCCAGCGTTCGAGCCGCTCCTCGCCGAATAGGGCCCGCATGGCATTGCGGCCCTGTGTCTTCATCCGCTGAATGCGGGGCGGGCGCTCGGCACGTTCGACCATCCGAAGACCGCGGGCCGCGCGACGCATCGCCTCGAGTCTCGAACGGCTGAACTCGCCCTCGGCAAGCTCGGAGCGAAGTGTTGCGAGCGTCCCGAGCGCCGCATCGCGCATCTCGGTCTCGATGATCTCGGGCCAGCGTTTCGCCTCCACCCGAATCTCTTCGAGCGAGTTGAAGTTCCGTTCGAGCTGGCCGTACACCATGTCCCGCAGGAGGGAGTGCATCTCTTCAGGTACGGGCTCGTCGTGCACGATCTCGAGCTCCGCGGTCGCGAGCTCGACGTTGAAGGCGACCACACGCTCGAGCTCCTGCAAGAGGTTCGCCAATGGCTGTATCTGCTCTGCAAGCTCCCGCCTGCTGGCAAGGAGCTTCGGCGCGACCCGGCTGTCGATGTACGTCAGCACGACCTCTCGGAAGGGAACCTCGACTTCCGGAAGTGCGCTCGGCAGTCTCCACTCGCCGGTCTGTTGCTGTCCGACGGTCACCCGGTAGCGCGGGGTAAGCGCGCGGCAAGCCTCGACCAAAGTATCGAGCAAAGGGGCGATCTTCGTGTCGTCGCTCAAGTCTTGATAGAGCTCGTTGGTCACCCGCGCCGCCTCGCCGGTTGCCTTGCTAGTGGCTTCGGTGGCGCTTCGAAGGACGGCGGCGAGCTCCTCGCCCGACTGTTCCGTTTCCAGCTCGGCATTGAGCTCCGTGAGCGCTGTCTGCAGGGTCTCGCTTACTCGGGTCACCTGAGATGTTGCCCGACGTTGGACCGTATTGGTCAATCGCAGCACGTACTCGGAGAGGTTGTCCTTGATGCGGGCCTCGAGTCCGAGGAGCTCGAGCTCCATCGCGAGAGAGGAGTACTCCGCGGAGCTCGCTTTCCTCAGGTTGGCGACGTCTTTCGTGAGCGTCTCGATCGCTCGCATCCGATTGGCAAACCGGCGACTGGTTCTTCGCTCCCTCGACGGCAAGTCGAGGGTCCCGAACGTCGGGAGGTCTTCCTTCATGTGGCCGAAGCCCACGGCGACTGCGCTTGCCGCGCGATGAGTCCCGTCTGCGGTGATACGAACGATCTCGTCCAGCGCCAGGGCGAGCTCTTCTTCGACTTCGTGCCTCAATCTCACCAGATGGCGTTCGAGGTCCGCGTCTGGGTCACTGCTGATGTCGACCACGTCGTCGTAGCCAGCGATCACTCCATCGAACAGGCTTCGAGTGCGCGCAGCCATGTGCCGATCGGCTTCGACGAAAAGCGCCGCCAAGGCCTCGAAGCGCGAGGGCGCATCGTAGGAAAGGTGATACCGCCCGAGCGCCTGGAGCCGGACCTCTCGAATCGGCGCGCTCTGTCCGAACGCCTTTCGCCATCCGCGTCGCGCCCGCAGAGACTGCCGCCGGATCTGCTTCCACAGGGAATCGCTATCCTTCGACTCATACGTCGCGTCCTCGTACGGAGCGTCCACCACTTCCGGCAGCTCGTCGACGACCGCATCGACGCTCTTGAGGACGTTCTCGGGCGTCCAAGTCTGCTTTGCCAGGGTGACGGATCGCCCGAGGACGATGCCGCGCCAGTGGGCGGCGAGCTCCGACTGGGCCGCGCGGAGCATCGTCACGAGCTCATCGCGTTCGACGGCTTCCTCCGCTCGTGCCTGCACCGTGAGTCGCCGATGCTGGCGCAGAAACTCCCGACGGAGGTCTCGTAGGAACTTGCCTGCGTCGATCTGGAAGTCACGCAGCGGTCCGGTCGACACCTCGCGAACGATGCTTTGGAGGTCGCCGCCGAGGTCTTGGACACGCGAGTTGAGCTCAGCGCTCTTCGTGTGAAGCGGAGCCCCCCAGAGGTTTTTCGAGCCGACATGCTCAGGCCATGGCTCGAGCTGCTTGCTCAGGCCTTCGTCACCTTCGGGCTTCAGCGATGGCGGTTTCACCGACAGGTGGCGTGTCGGAGCCAGGGAGGTTCGCACCCCGCTCGCCTCGCCCGCGAGCCCGAGGCCCATCTTGAACAGTACCGGACCGATCAGTTCGTTGATTGCGACTCCGCCGATGATCAGAGTCTCTAGCGAGCGGCCGAGCTCTCCGAAGTTGTTGCCCACGATCGCGGCCAAGAGAATCGAGACGCCTGCCTGCGAGACGAAGCCCATCCAACCAAAGGTCCGAGTCGCCTCGTCGGCCTTTCCAAGCCGCGCGCCGAGCTTGGTGCCTGAGTAGATGGCGAAGACGCGGACCGCGACCAGCGCGATGGCGAAGAGCGCAACCTGTTGGAGCTCGTCGAGGTGAAGCTTCGCGCCTGCGAGTGTGAAGAAGACGACGTAGACGGGAAGCGAGAGCCGCTCAACGGTCTCGATGAGCCGGTGTCCGGTCTTCGAGAAGTTCGAGACGCCGAAGCCCGCGGCCAGGAAGACCAGGACGGAGTCCCACTGGAGCTGGTCCGAGATGAACGCGACCAGATAGATCACGCCCACGATGAAGACCAGGAGCTCCTGGTTCACATAGCGGATATAGAGCGCCATCAGGCCGCCAACGACGAGTGCGCCAAACAAGATCGAGAAGACGATGTGGTTGAGGAGGTACGCCCAGATCCCGCCCTCGATCGCCCCCATACCGATCTGCTGTGCGACGACCACTTGCGCGACGGCGAATGCCACCACGACGATGACGTCCTTCAAGACCACGACGGACAGGACGTTTCGCGTCATCGGGCCTTCTGCCCGCGACTCCATGATGACCGCGATCGTGGCGGCCGGAGAGGTGGCGAGCGAGACCGACGCCACCATCCCGCCGACTGCCAGCGCCGCCATCATGGGGAGCCCCTGCAGCCCGGGAAGCGCAATGAACGGCACCGCACCCGAGATCAGCCAGAAGAAGCCCGTCATCAGCACGCCGATCGAGACGAGCTGCGCCGCTAGGATCGAGCTGATGACACGGAAGCCGCGTTTCAGGCTCTCGAGCTTGAGCTCGCCGCCGGCAGTCAGTGCGATGAGCGCCACCGCCAGCGTGTCGAGCAGGCTCAGTTGGTCGATTACATCGTCGTTGAGAATGCCCTTGTCGAACGGCGGGGGCAGATCGAAGCCGCCCAGCGCATTGGCGAGTGACGGTCCGAACACCAGCCCCGCGATTAGGTAACCCGTGATGTGCGGGAGACGAATCTGGCCGACGAGCCCGCCGATGGTGTAGCTGGCCAGCACGACGAAGCCGAAGGCGAGCATGCCGCTTGGGTCGAACTCTTGTTGTGCGAACTGCTCGAACTGATAGAGCGCTGCCATTCCAAAGAGCAGCAGCACGATCACCGTGATTTGGCGTCGCGCGTGAGTCTCTTCGCCGGGGGGCGGCATGCTGTATGCGCCGGTCATCAGCGTCTCCAGAAGCCCGGTAGCATCAGGGCGAAGAGGGTGAAGAACTCCAGACGGCCGAGCAACATCGCGAGTGCGAAGAACAGCTTGCTCCCCGCCGAATAGCTGGCGAAGTTATCAGGGCCGACGTGGAACGGCGCCGGGCCCATGTTCGAGAGGCACGTCAGCATCGTTCCGAACGCGGTGGGTACGGACACTCCGTCAACCAGCGTCACGAAGAGAAGCCCGAAGCCGATGCAGCCCATGTAGATGAGGAAGAACGAGGCGACGTCCGAGAGCACCTGGGTGCTCACCGAGACTTTGCCCATGCGAACGAGCTGAACGGTGGCCGGGCGGAAGCTCTTCTGGAGCTGCGCGATTGCCTGCTTTCCCATGAGCACCGCGCGCTCGACCTTGATGCCTCCGGCGGTCGAGCCCGCGCAGCCCCCGACGAACATCAACAAGATCACGATCGTCAAAGCCGTCGAGCTGTAGACGCTGTAATCGTCGGTTCCATAGCCCGTCGAGGAGATCGTCGTCGCGACCATGAAGAACGAGTATCGGAAGGAGGTGAGAATCTCTTCGTGAACGCTGAGGTTCAGCGCCGTCAGTACCATGACGGAGCATAGGACGATCCCGACGTACGCCCGGAACTCGATGTTTCGGACCAGGCCTCGCCAGGAGCCCGTTCGCAGCAGCCCATAGTAGAGGCCGTAGTTCACGCTCCCGATCAGCATGAAGCAGGCGATCACATACTCGACCGCAGGTCGGTTGAAACCGCCGACCGACGCGTCCAGCGTCGAGAATCCCCCCGTCGACATCGTGGTGAACGCATGGCAGACGGCATCGAAGAGGTCGAGCCCGAGGACCTTGAGGAGCGCCACTTCGATGAGCGTCAGCGCTCCGTACAGCTTCCATAGCGCGAATGATGTCTCGGCGATGCGCGGGCGGAGGCCTTCCGCCGTCGTACCAGGGACCTCTCCGCGAAACATGTGTTTGCCGCCCGCACCGAGGTTTGGGAAGACCGCGACGAACAAGACGACGATGCCCATACCGCCGAGCCACTGGATCAAAGAACGCCAGAGCAAGAGGGGGCGCGAGAGCTGGCCTTCGATGTCGGTCACGACCGTTGCGCCGGTCGTCGTGAGACCGCTTACGGACTCGAAGAACGCATCGACGGCCGACATGCCCGCTCCGAGCATGAATGGGATCGCGCCACAGGCTCCCGCCGCGACCCAGATGAGGCTGACGGCCAGGATTGCCTCGCGCCGCGAGATGCGGGCGGAGACGTACCGCTTGCCGTAGATGAACGCGCCGAGGCCGAGAACCGACACGATGATCGACGAAAGCGCCAGCGCGGCCGATCCACCCTGGGGGCGGCTCGGGTCTGGCGCGACTTCATCCCAGAGCATGCCTACGCCGGCGCAAAGGGACATCATCACCCCGATGCCGAGCACCACGGCCCCGACGGGTCGAATGACACCACGAAAATCTCGCGCTTGTGAGCTCACTCACCCCTCGGTCGAAACAGTCGCTCGACGGTGGGCCGCGCGTCCCTCGTGGTCATGAGAATGACCCGGTCGCCCGGGTGTACGACGTCCTTGCCATGAGGAATGATCACATCGTCGCCGTGCACGATCGCGGCCAGAAGAGATCCGCGCGGCAGATTCATCCGGTGGAGAGGCTTGTTCACAGCCCGACACTTTGGACTCGCGGTGAGCTCCACGACCTCCGCTTGACCGTCTTCGAGGACGGTTAGGCTGTGTAGCCCGCCACCGCGGGAGAAGCGCAAGATCTGATCGGAGGCCACGGTCCTCGGGGAAAGGACGATGTCGACGCCGAGTTGTCGGTAGATCGATGCGTAGTCCGCTCGCTGCACGATCGTCGCCGTACGCTTGCAGCCTGCGCGCTGTGCGAGAAGCGCCGCCATGAGGTTGATCTCGTCCTGCTTCGTGACCGCCGCGAAGAGGTCGTAGGTGCCCACCTCTTCTTCCGCGAGAAGCGCGCCGTCGGTGCCGTCGCCGTGAACCACTTCGATGCCTTGAAACTCGGCGCTGATCTCCTCGGCGACTTCGAGGTCGCTTTCGATCATCATCACGGTTGATCCTTGCGACAACAGCTCGCGAGCGAGCGTCTTGCCGACCACGCCGCCTCCGACGATGCACACCCGCTTGGCCTCCCGATCCTTGCTGAAGAGCCGCTCTGCGGCGAGCACGCCTTCCGGTCTTCCAATCAGGTAGACACGGTCTCCCTTCACCAACACGTCCGCGCCACCCGGTACGAAGAGTTCACCATCGCGCACGACTGCGCTCACCAGCGTATGAGGTGGGAGCTCGATCGAGGAGAGTGGCTTGTTGAGAACGCGCGACTCGTCGAGGTCGATCTGTACGAGCTCCACTCGGTCCTGAGCCAAGTCGACCACGTCTGAAGCGCCATAGCTGCGTGCGATCCGACTGAGCTCCTGGGCCACCAGCACGCGCGGATTGATGACCACGTCGACCCCGAGAAGCCCGTACCGAATGCCCTCGGTCCACTCGGACCAGGCGGTATCTTGAACACGAGCCACTACGTGCTTGGCGCCGAGCTGCTTGGCGCCGAGCGCTGCGATCAGATTCATCTCGTCGTGGTTCGTCACTGCGGCGACCAGATCTGCGCGCGCCGCGCCCGCGATCTTCAGGAGCGTTTCGCTCGCGCCATAGCCCACCATCGAGGCGACGTCGTAGTGCTCTTCGGCGTACTGCACGGCCTTCGCGCTTGTGTCCACCGCGACGATGTCGTGCCCCTCCTTGTCGAGGACGCTCAGCAGGTGCCGTCCGACCTCACCCAGGCCAATGATGACGATGTTCATTTCGCGGATACCTCGATCGAAGTGCGGGAATCGCTCTCACTGAGTTCCCGCTGGATTTCGCCCTGATCAGCCAGGAGGCCCCTCAAGAGCCGCGGGGCGAGTAGGTCGTTGATGATGATCGAGCCGAGCACGACGGAATACGCAATGTCCGCCGCGCCCCCTTGATAGACCAGTCGGAAGGAGACGGCCATCGCCAGCGTCACATCACCGTGGGCCAGTAAGCCTCGGAAAAGGTCGCTGCGCAGCGAGGTACCCCAGGCAGCGATCACGCTCGCAAGCCACTTCGCCACCGTTCGCAATACGAGGAAACCAGCGAGCGCGATCAACGTCGCCTGGAGATCCGTTGGTCTCCACAGCGCGCCAGCAAAGATCATCAGGACGATCGCCATCGGCCGCTCGGTCGACTCGAGAGTGCTGTGCAGGAGGTGCCCGCCGCGCGCGAAATTCACGAGCACGAAGCCCATCGAGAGATTCACGGCAAGGGGCGAGAGTTCGAGGAAATACGCTCCTCCAGAGGCGAAAGCGATGATTCCGACCAGCGCCAAGAAGCGAGAGTTGTCGGACTCGTCGCCAGCCAAGAAGAGCGAGAAGAGGAACCCCAGCGCCCCGCCGAGCAGCACGGTCACCCAGGCCCAGAGCGACGGCGAATACTTCTGAGCTCCCGCCGCACTTTCGTGAAACACGCAGAAGATCAGACCGAACGCGAGGATGACCATGATGTCCCCGAGCCGCGTCCCGTTTCGGAGGAGCGAAGAGAGCTTCCCGTTGATCTCGTATCGCCTGGACAAGAGGTCGAACGGCTCGGCCGAGTCAGCCGCGGCGAAGCACGCTAGGGCGGCTGCGCTCAGCATGGCCGTACGCCTCTCCTCAGGCCCAAACTCCCAGGGTTTGAAGAGCAGACCCGACTCCGCGAAGAAGTAGTACGCCCCGATCCCCACCGCAGCGCCCGGTAGCAAGTGATGCAGGATGACGATACGCCAGGTCGCCGGGTCGAGCTTCTGCAGGCTTGCGAAGTCGAAGTCCGTTCCGCGGAGGAGCCCAACCCATCCGGCGGCGAGCGCGATGATCGGGACGATGCCCGTCATGTTGTCGAAGACGCCGATCGCGGGAAACGTGGGTCCGAGCAACGCGCCCAGCAGCAGATACTCAGCGCCGCTCACCACCAAAAAGCGGCGCTGTAGACGTTCGACCACGTTGTGGGCGAACACGTAGGCGATGCCGATCACGATGACCAGCAGCACGACGGTACCGAGCTCGCCCGCACGGCCCCCGCCGGCGCTTCCGCCAGCGGCGCGCGCAACACTTGGCGCAGCCGCACAGAGGAGCGGCAACGCGGTCAGAATCAGCCTCCCCGCCATGAGGTGCTAATTGTGAAGAAGAACCGGCCGAAGGGGTAGTTTCAGGCTGGACAGGTGTTTAGAACCTATTTTTGGAGGCCTTCGAGCACCAGTGAGATCAGACCCTTGGTCGTTTGAACCGGGTCCATTTGAATCTGATTTCGGACCGAGGCGAGCGCCAGGGCTTCCACCGCGCCAAGCACCGCCAGGGCGCTGACTCGCGGATCGGAGACGACGACCAGCTTCTGGTCGGCCGCGACCTGGCTGAGCGCCATCGCGCGATCGTCGAGATCGTTCGCCAAATCGGAGATCGCCTGGCGGGCGATGGTAGCCGGAGCGCGGCGCTCCTGCAGATACAAGCACATCGCGTCGGGGTACATCGCCAGCGCGCCGACGAGGCGATTGCCCATCTCCGCGTACGCGCCCACGGCCTCCTCCCGACCGTTCACCTGGGTCAATTGCTCGTGGCAGGTATCGAGAGCGGCTCGCGTGGTCTGCCCCACGGGCTCGATGACAGCCTCGACCAGATCGGCTTTATCCCGAAAATAACGGTAGAAATTGCCCTTGGCCATGCCGGCCTCGCGCGCCACCTCGTCGATCGTGACCGCCTCGATTCCTCGGGCGAGGAAAAGGGTCAGTCCGGCCTCGACCAGGTCCTGAACACGCTTGCGGCGGTTGAGGTCACGCTTGCCTCCAAGTGCTCCCGGGCGCTCCATCGGCCCGGCGCGCCTCGGCCTTCTCTCTTGATCCATCGAGTTGCTCCTAACGGGGGTGAAGCTCTACGGAATGCGAGTATGGGGCACGAGGTGGCCACGTAAAGACCTGCGACGAAAATATTGCGCAGGCTTCACACGGAGACGCCGAGGCTTGCGAAAATCCCAAGAAACCTTCAAAATTCGTAGTGTTAGACATGTTTGACATCTGGGGTGGCGACCCCTAAGAGCTTGGTTCAGGAACTTAGGAGCACTTCGATGACCCTGCCTGCTCGCAAACCCGATTGGCTTCGCGTTCGGCTCCCCGCCGGACCGCAGCAAGAGGAATTCCAGGGGATCAAGGCCCGATTCCGGAGCCGGGGTCTGCACACCGTCTGCGAGGAAGCTGGCTGCCCGAACATCTTCGAGTGTTGGGGGCAGGGCACCGCGACGGTGATGATCCTCGGCGAGACCTGCACCCGGGGCTGTCGCTTCTGTTCGGTCAAGACGGGTAAACCGGGTGGCGTCGTCGATCGGAACGAACCGGAGAACACCGCCGTCTCGCTCATGGAAATGGGCCTCGCGTACGTGGTGCTGACGATGGTCGACCGCGACGATCTTCCGGACGGTGGCGCCGCGCACGTGGCCGAGACGGTCCGCCGAATCAAGCACTACAGCCCGAAGCTTCGTGTCGAGACGCTGGTCGGCGACTTCCGAGGGAATCACGATGACGTCGAGACCGTCGTCCAAGAGGGACGGCCGGACGTATTCGCTCACAACGTCGAGGTGGTCCCGCGCCTTCAGCGAACGATTCGCGATGCACGCTGCTCGTGGGACCAATCGGTGGAAGTCCTGGGCGCCGCAAAAGAGCTCGGCTCACGAGTTACGAAGACCTCCCTCATGGTCGGCCTTGGCGAGTCCAGTGACGAAGTGATCGAATCGATGAAGCTTCTCCGAGATGCGGACGTCGACGTCCTCACCATCGGCCAGTATCTCCGGCCGACAAAACGCCACGCGAGCGTCGAACGCTACGTCGAGCCGGAGGAGTTCGCGGAGTACGAGAAGGTCGGTCTCAACCTCGGCTTTTCTTTCGTGGCCTCCGGTCCGCTGGTCCGTTCGAGCTACCGTGCGGCCGAGGCATTTCTCTCGGGGGTGCTCGCTGAGGCAGACTCGGTCGAACCCGTGATGAACCGGTACGGCAAGAAACGGACGCTATCGGTGCTGACCTAGGCAAGGGTGCATGCAAGTCATTCGCGAGGACGGAAGTCTCGACCCGAAGCTCGACCCGGAGCTCCCGGTCGATCAAGTCATCGCGCTCTACAAGGCGATGGTTCGCACCCGAGTCGTCGACGACCGCCTCGAGCGGATCCAGCGGCAGGGGCGCATCGCCTTCCATGTCGGCTCGCTCGGCGAAGAAGCCGCCATCATCGGCGCGGCTGCCGCGCTCCGCGATCAAGACTGGATCGTCCCCTGCTATCGAGAGGTCGGCGCCCTGCTTTGGCGTGGCTATCCACTCGAGCGCTACATCGATCACATGTTTGGCAACGCCGGCGATCCCGCTCGCGGCCGGCAGATGCCCAGCCACAGTTTCAGCCGGGCGCATCGCTATCTCTCCGTCAGCGCGCCGATCGGCACTCAGATCCCGCACGCTGTTGGGCTCGCGATGGCAGCACAGAGGCGCGGGCTCGACGAATGCGCAGCGGTGTTCTTCGGCGACGGGGCGACGAGCTCGAACGATTTTCATGCGGCGATGGGGTTCGCTGGTGTTTACCGAGCGCCTGTGCTCTTCCTCTGCCGCAACAATGGCTACGCGATCAGCCTTCCCACTGCCGAACAAACCGCTGCCCGGTCTCTCTCCGACAAAGCCCCAGGCTACGGGGTTCCCGCGACGCGCGTCGACGGCAACGACGTATTGGCGGTATGGCGCGCGGTGCGCGACGGGGTGCAGCGGGCTGCTGAGGGCGGTGGCCCGACGTTCATCGAGCTGATGACATATCGCCTCGGAGGTCACTCGACCTCAGACGATCCGCGCGTGTACCGAACAGATGATGAAGTCGACTCGTGGCGCCGCGCCGACCCGCTTTTGAAGCTTCGAAAGCACATCGAGCAGCGCGGGGTCTGGGACACGAGCCTCGACGATGACTGGCGCTCCGTATGCGACTCCGAGGTAAAGGCCTGCGTTCGACGGGCGGAGGAGAAACCCCCTTCGGAGCTCGCGGACGTCTTCACCGACGTCTACGCCGAGCAGCCATGGCACCTTCGGGAGCAGCAGGAGCACGCGCTGCTCGGCGCGCGCCCCCAGGACGAAGGGGAGGACGCATGAGCGAGATGAACCTCGTCCAGGCGATCCAGAGCGGCCTTCGCAATGCGATGCGTGATGACGAGGACGTCGTCTTGTTGGGCGAGGACATCGGCCGACTTGGCGGCGTGTTTCGGGTGACCCAGGGGCTTCGAGACGAGTTCGGGCCCGAGCGTGTCCTCGATACACCGCTGTCGGAGACCGGCATCCTCGGGACAGCCATTGGGATGGCGCTTCACGGCCTTCGCCCAGTCTCGGAGATCCAGTTCGCCGATTTCATTTATCCAGGCTTCGATCAGCTCGTGAGCGAGGCGGCGAAGTACCGCTACCGCACATCCGGAGAGTTCGAGGTCCCGATGGTGGTGCGCGCTCCCTATGGCGGTGGCATCCGAGGTGGGCAGTATCACTCTCAGTCCCCCGAATCGCTCTTCATTCACACGCCTGGGCTCAAGGTCGTCTGCCCCTCGAACCCATACGATGCGAAGGGCCTCCTCATACAGTCGATTCGAGACGCCGATCCGGTCCTGTTCTTCGAGCCAAAGCGGGTCTACCGGGCGGTCAAGATGGAGGTGCCCGACGACTCGTACGCTCTGCCGCTGAGCCAAGCGAAGGTCGTCCGCGCCGGCGCGGACGTGACGTGCATCGCATGGGGCGCGATGCTCTTCGAGGCATTCGCCGCCGCGGAGGAGGTAGCGAGCCAGGGAGTCGACGTCGAGGTCATCGACTTGCGGACGCTCTGGCCGCTGGACCTCGACACCATCATCGCGAGTGTCAAGAAGACTGGGCGCGCCGTCGTCGTGCATGAAGCGCCGCGTACCTGTGGCTTCGGTGCGGAACTCGTCGCGCTCATCACCGAGCGAGCGTTCTTGCATCTCGAGGCGCCCCCGCTTCGTGTCACTGGTTTCGATACACCCTTTCCGCTCACTCACGAACGCGACTACCTGCCCCTCGCGCACCGCATCGCGCCGGCCCTGATCGAGACGGGGAGCTACGGATCATGACTCACGTCAGATTCAAGCTCCCCGACATCGGTGAGGGCGTCACGGAAGGAGAGATCGTCGAATGGTTCGTCCGAGCGGGTGATGCCGTCGCGGAAGACGATCCAATGGTCGAGGTGATGACCGACAAGGCAACCGTCACGATCGGAGCGCCATGCGATGCGAGGGTCGAGGAGCTCTGCGTGCAGGTCGGCGCGGTGGCGAAGGTCGGGCAGGTGATCCTGATCCTCGAGCGGGAGGTCCGCTCGGAGGCCCCCAGCGCGACGGCCGTAGGCGAGATTTCGAGCGAAGTGCCCGGGGCGGCTCTTTTTGGCTCGGGAGCGCAGGGTTCGGACGGCACGGCCGAGGAGCGACGCCCGCAGGCGCGGCCATTGGCCACCCCGGCGACGCGGCGACTCGCCAAAGAGATGGGAGTCGACCTTCGGCGGGTGCAGCCGAGCGGGCCCGGCGGCCAGATCACGCCGCAGGATGTGCGCGCTGCCGGCCGGGGGCCGCTCGAGGAGCGAACGCCCATCGTCGGGGTTCGCCGCAAGATCGCCGAGCGTATGCAACGCGCAACGTCGACCGCCGCGCATTTCACGTTCGTCGAGGAGTGCGACGCGTCCCGCCTCATGGAGATGCGCGCGCGCCTCGCGCCCGAGGCGGAGCGACGAGGCGTTCGTCTCAACTACCTTCCGTTCGTCATCAAGGCGGTCGCCGATGCGCTCGGACGCCATCCGCGCTTGAACACCTCCATCGACGAGCGGACCAACGAGCTGGTCTACAAGAAGTACTACAACATTGGCGTCGCCACTGCGACGGACGCCGGCCTCGTGGTTCCGGTCGTGCACGATGCCGATCGCCTCGACTTGTTCGAGGTCGCCGAGCGAGTCGATCATCTCTCGAAGCGTGCAAGAGAAGGAACGCTCGAACCTCGCGAGCTTCGAAACTCGACGTTCACGATCACCTCCCTCGGCAAGCAGAGCGGCCTCCTGGCGACGCCCATCCTCAATCATCCCGAGGTCGGGATTCTCGGCATCCATCGTATCAAGGAGCGGCCCATCGTCCGCGACGGGGAAATCGTGATCGGTCGAGTGATGCTGCTGTCGCTCTCGTTCGACCATCGCGTCGTCGATGGGCACGTCGGCGCTGCGTTCGCTTACGACGTGATCGAGACGCTCGAGAACCCGCGGCGCCCATTGTTCGAGGTCTCCTGAGTGAGCGCGCTGCACGCGAAACTCCTCGATTGGTACGAGCTCTACGCGCGCGAGTTGCCCTGGCGCAGCACCGCTGATCCCTACGCGGTCTGGGTCTCCGAGATCATGCTTCAGCAGACCCGAGTGGATACGGTCATCCCCTACTATGAGCGCTTTCTCGAGCGATTTCCGACACCTCGGGCCCTCGCAGAGGCCGACGAAGACAGCGTGCTCTCACTCTGGAGTGGGCTTGGATACTACCGACGCGCCCGGATGCTGCACGCCGGAGTGCGGGAAGTCGTCGCACAGTATGGCGGCCGAGTTCCCGAAGAAGCTTCCGCTCGTCGGGCGCTCCCTGGAGTCGGACGCTACACGGCCGGCGCGATTGGAAGCATCGCGTTCGGCAAGCCCGAGCCCATCGTGGACGGAAACGTCACCAGGGTCCTCGCGCGCCTGCTCCGCATCGAGCTCCCCGTCGGCACGGCAGCGATGAACAAGCGCCTCTGGCAAGAAGCAGAGCGCCTCGTGCCGCACGAGCGACCTGGCGATTTCAACCAAGCGCTCATGGAGCTCGGCGCAACGGTCTGCACGCCGAGGCAGCCCAAGTGCGAGTCGTGCCCTCTCTCGGCCGATTGCGAAGCGCGAGCGAACGGCGAGACGGAGCGGCTGCCGATCCCAAAGGCGCGCAAGCCTCCCATCGAGGTCGAGCTCGCCGCTGTCGTGGTGACCTCAGGCCGTGGGGGCGAGAGAAAATTCTGGCTCACCAAGAATGACGAGCCCCTCTTCGGCGGGCTTTGGAGCGTGCCGATGACCGAGGGCGAACCGAGAGACGCGCTTCGGAAAGCGGGTCTGAGAGCCCGCCTAAGTCCAAGCCCAGCGGGCCGATTGGAACACGTCCTCTCCCACCGCCGTCTGAAGGTCACGCTCTACCGAGCGACGGGCGGCACCGCCACCCCGACAGCGATCCTGCGCCCCTTCACCCCCAGCAAGCTCGACCAAGTAGGCATCTCCACCCTCACACGAAAACTACTGGGACACGCAGCCCCTCCAAAAACCTAGCCATTCCAGGCTCTTAGAAACCCTAATGCGCACTTTCCCCGTGCGTCCGGGATCAGCGAGCCTGCCGCCAGAGCTCCTTGAGCGATGGCCTCGAGCCGGTCAGCAAGAAGCCCACTCGGAAGAGGCGCGCCCCGACTCGGATCGCCAAGCCAATCGAGATGACCAGAACCGCGATCGACCCCGCGACCTCCCACCAGGCGACTCCCGGCGCGTCGACTGAGAGTCGGATGATCACCGTCAACGGCGATGTAAACGGGATCCACGTCATCGTCTGACCCAGGGTGCCGTTCGGGTCTTCGAGCAGAACCACGAGGACCATCAGCGGTAGAATCGCGAGCATGGCCCAGCCCATGGTCAGCTTTTGACTCTCCGCCGCGTTCGCGCCTAGCGCCGCCGTCGCAAGCATCAGGCTTCCGAGAAACAGATAGCCCAGGACGAACAGCACTGGTGAGATCACGAGAGCCGCCCACGGAACCGCAACCACTGCGGCCAATGCCGCGGATGCCGCCAACGCAACGACGACGACCATCGACGACCAGACCCCGAACTGGAGAAGTCCCGCAGCACCGAGGCCGAACAACTTACCCGCTAGTATCTCTTCGGGAGTCACCGACGAGAGGAGCACTTCGACGATCTTGCTTTCCTTGTCCGTCGTGACGGTCTGCACCAAATAGCCAGACGCGCTGAGGAGAGCCGTCAAGAGAAGGATACCGAGGAACAACGGAATCGTGGTCCGCATCAGCAGCTCGAGCGCTTCATCAACGCTAGCGACCTCCGCGCCCCCCGGACCGAGGCGGCTTCGCACGAATCGAGCAGGGTTGATGACACGCTCCTCGACTGCCTTTTCCACCTCACCTCCGAGGAGAGACTTCCTCAAGAGTGAGCGCAAGATCGGTTCGATCACCGTGCCACGCATGCTGAGAAGAGGCGTCTTGTCGGACTGAATCGCCCTGACTTCGCCGGTCTCCAGGTAGTCGCTTTGAATCACGTAGACCGAACGCAATACGCCTTCTTCGAGCTGCTTTGCGGCGGTTTCGGCATCGTCGAAGAAGATGATGTCGTTGCCGTCGGCAGTCCATATCCGTGCGCCGTCGCGCGATTCGAACACCGATTGGTCGACGACGCTCGCTTCATCGACCAGCCCAAACGCGGAACTCTCTACCGCTCGTTGGGAAAGGAAGTACGTCTGAACGCCGAGCACCGTGCCGGACACCAGCGCCAAGAAGAGAGGCAATCCGAATGTCGCAATCAGATATGACCAGCGCTTGACGACGGCCAAGAACTCGAAGCGCGCCACCGCCGAAACCCGTTTGAGACGCATCCTCATAGCTCTTCGCTCACCACTCGAACGAAGATGTCGTCCATGCGCGCAACGAGTGGCTCATATCGGTCCACCGTCACTCCATTGCGGATCAGCCCTTCGAGGTAGCCCGACGCCGTGTCGTTCGGTCCGAGCGCGATGCGCCAGCTTCCCGCTTTGTAGGGCTGAGCCTGCATGCCGAGAGCGACCAGGTCCACGCCCGTCCACACAATCACCTCGTTCAGCGAGTAGCGACGTCGCACGTCGTCGAGCTTTCCGTATACGACGAGACGACCCTGGTGAACCATCGCGACGCGGTCACAGAGGGCTTCGACTTGATGCATCATGTGTGTCGACAGGACCGTCGTTCGTCCCTGCGCACGGCGCTCGTCGATCAGATCGGTGATCAGCGCCACGTTCACTGGGTCCAGCCCAGAGAATGGCTCATCCAAGACGCAGAGCTCCGGTTCGCTCATCAGACACGCCGCGATCTGGACCTTCTGCGTCATCCCTTTCGAGAGGCTTTCCACGCGTTGGTGCGCCACGCGCGCAAGTCCGACCCGTTCGAGCCAACGGTCAGTCGCTTCACGCGCCGCGGGTCGGGCCATGCCTTTCAGCTTCCCCAAGTATTCGAGCAGTTCGCGTACCTTCGCTCGCCGGTATACGCCCCGCTCCTCAGGGAGGTACGCCGCCCGATCGAGCGACTCGCGCCGAGGCGGCTCGCCGAAGATCAATACCTCCCCCTCGTCCGCCCGCAGGATGTCGAGACCGATTCGGATGAGCGTCGTTTTGCCCGCACCATTCGGTCCGAGCAGCCCGAACACTTCCCCAGGCTCGACCTCGAGCGAAACCTGATCGAGCGCCGTGTGCTGACCGAATCGCTTGGTCACACCTCGATAGGCGAGAATCCCCACGCGCTCAGTGTATCGGGCGCCGCCGGTCGAGTGCCAACTTCACTCCACGGCCGTGGGCTCGGGCAGCTCGAGCTCCTCGAGCAGCCGTCCCATGTTCGCCTCGTCAGCCGCGTAAAACGAGACCTTTCGTGCGCCAAAGTCGATCACGGTGAAAGTCTGCTCGTCCTTGCGGTGGATCGTCCCCGCATTGATCACCGTCAAGCCTGGAAAGACACGAATCATGCGCTGATGCGTGTGCCCGCCGATCATGTATTGAACGCGGCCGTCGAGCATCAGCTCGCGCAGCGTTGGAATGTCTTGAAGGGCGTAGCCGCGGGTCTCGGGAAGAAGCCACGCCTCGTCGTCCTCGCCAACGCCATGACAGAGGATCGCGTGCCCAGCCGGCGTCTCGAAACGCCTCAGCTTGGGTAGGCCGCGCAGAAACTCCGCGGAGCCCTCGCTAACGCCTTCGGTCGCGTTGTCGAGGTCGCGGCGCCGTCCCGTGAGGAACCAGCGCTCGTGGTTGCCCGCCACGCACTGCACCGCTCGCGATTGCAAGACCCCGAGGGCCTCGTCTGCGTCGCCTGGACCGTCGACGAGGTCGCCCACGCACAGGACCGCCTCGACGTTCATCGTTTCAAATGCATCGAGCACTCGTCCGAGCGTTTCCGACTCGCAATGAACATCGCCGACGACGCCCACCCGGCTCACGCTGGCCACACTCACCACACCCTCAACTTAGGCTGTTTTCGGCCCCGCGCCAACATGCCTGCGGCTGGTGTTCGAAGCCCACGTGTTGTAGACCCGGCCCCATGCTGGACCTCCGCCACGTGAGCGAAAACCTCGCAGAAGTGAAGAGTGCCTTGGCCCGGCGTGGCTTCACCGATGCCGAGCTTCTCGAACGGCTCGGCAGGCTCGCCGAGGAGCGGCGAAGCGTGATCACTGACGTCGAAGCCCTTCGCCAGCAGCGCAACGACGCCAGTCAGGCGATGGGGCTCGTGGCCGACAAGAAGTCCGCCGAGTTTCAGGCCAAACGTGAGGAGCTTCGGGCCCTCGGAGATCGGATCAAGCAAGGCGAAAGCCGGCAGGCCGAGGTCGAAGTAGAGCTCGAAACCATTCTTGCGAACCTCCCGAACCTTCCGCATCGAGACACACCGGATGGGTTCACGGAATCCGACAACGTCGAACAGCGGGTATGGGGGCAGAAGCCAGCTCTCGATTTCGATCCAAGGGATCACGTCGAGATCGGCACCTCGCTCGGCATTCTCGATTTCGAGCGAGCCGCAAAGATCAGCGGCTCGCGCTTTGTCGTCCTGAAGGGCCTTGGCTCTCGTCTGAACCGGGCGCTCATGCAGTTCATGCTCGACGTGCACACGAGCGAACACGGCTATGAAGAGGTCTGGTCGCCGGTGCTCGTCAAAGACAGCGCCATGCGCGGCACAGGCCAGCTTCCGAAGTTCGCCAAAGACGCGTTCCGGATTGCCAAGGACGAGGCATGGGAGGCAGAAGCGGAGGCGGAGGGTCATGATCTCTATCTCGTGCCCACAGCCGAGGTGCCCATCACGAACCTTCACGCCGGCGAGATCATCGACGAAGGGAGCCTGCCGTTCGGGTACACGGGCTACACTGCCTGCTTCCGAAGTGAGGCGGGCAGTTACGGCAAGGACACACGCGGCATGATCCGCGTCCACCAGTTCGACAAGGTCGAGCTGGTCCGTTTCTGCCATCCGGAGCAGGGCGATGCGCAGCTCGAGCAACTCACCGGGCACGCAGAAGCCATTCTTCAGAAGCTCGGCCTCCACTATCGGGTCGTCCAGCTCTGCGCCGGCGACATGGGTTTTGCCGCGCAGAAGTCGTACGACCTCGAGGTTTGGCTGCCTGCACAGGACGCGTACCGCGAGATCTCCAGTTGCTCCTGGTTCGGCGATTTCCAAGCGCGTCGGATGAAAGCCCGCTTCAGGCCGGCGCCCAAGGGCAAACCCCAGCTCCTACACACCCTCAATGGTTCGGCCCTCGCCATCGGTCGGACGCTGGTCGCGATTCTGGAGCAGAACCAGGAGGCGGACGGAAGCGTGCGCGTCCCCGACGTCTTGGTTCCCTACATGGGCGGCATCGAGCGTATCCTTCCCGTCTAGATGACCGCGCTCGACATTCAACGGGACATCCCGCTAGCGCCGCTCACCACGCTCGAGCTCGGTGGCCCCGCACGCTTCTTCACGCGCGTGACCAAAGAAGACGCACTCGTGCAAGCTCTCCGCTGGGCTCGGGAAGAAGGCGTGTCCGTAGCCGTCCTCGGTGGAGGTTCGAACACGATCGTTCCCGACGCGGGTTACCCGGGGCTCGTCATCCACATGGGGATCGATGCACTCGAGCTCGAAGGCGAGGGCGTCGTTCGCGTTGGAGCGGGCGTTCCCTGGGAGCGAGTCGTCGATGCCGCCGTCGTGGCGGATTGGGCCGGCGTAGAGTGCCTCACGGGCATTCCAGGTTCGACCGGTGCTACGCCAATTCAGAACGTGGGCGCATACGGCCAGGAGGTGTCCGAGGTCATCGAGAGCGTCCGCGTCGTCGATCGAAAGAGTCTCGAGGCGCTCGAGCTCACCAAGGACCAATGCGACTTTGAATATCGAGACAGCTTGTTCAAGCGAACCCCGAAGCGTTACATCGTCACGCAGGTGCGCTTTGCCCTCCGCCCTGGTGGGGCGGCGACCATTCGGTACGCGGAGCTCATGCGCCACGTCGACAAAGGGGCGTCGCTCGCACTCGTTCGCGGGGCGGTCCTCGAGCTTCGCCGTCGGAAGTCGATGGTGATCGAGCCAGAGGATGCCAATCGAAGAAGCGCAGGCTCGTTCTTCCTCAATCCGATCGTACCCGCAGTCGAAGCCGAGCGGGTGGCCGCACAAGCGGTCCGTGACGCGCTCGTCAAAAGGCCTGAAGACGTTCCGCGTTACCCAACGGACTCAGGAACCGTCAAACTCGCGGCGGGATGGCTCATCGAGAACTCAGGCGTTGCCAAGGGCACGACAAGAGGTCCCGTGGGAGTCTCGAGCCGGCATGCGCTTGCGCTCGTGCACCATGGCGGCGGCACGACGAGCGAGCTGCTTGCGTTCGCGGACGAGGTGCGAGATCGCGTTCGCGACCGATTTGGCGTCGAGCTCGAGCGAGAGCCGCGCCTTCTCGCCTGAGCTCATTCTGCTGCGAAAGGGTCGCTGTACGCTGGGTTGGTCAGCAGGTCTTCGTCGGTCAGCGCGTTGAGGAAGGCAATGATGTCCGCCTTCTCCTGTTCCGTCATTTGGAAGCCGCTGACCAGCGAGCTCTTGTTCGGGTTGAGCGCCCCGTCGCCCGCGTTCGGCCCTTCCTCGATCAGTCGGCCGCCGCGCGCGTAGTGGTCGAGAACCTCTTCGAGGGTCGCGATGGAACCATCGTGCATGTAGGGAGCGGTCAGCCCGATGTTCCGTAGGCTCGGGGGCTTGAAACGCCCCTTGTCCGCAGGGTCGCCCGTCATGTCGAAGATGCCTTCATTGCCTGGCGGGTAGCTGCCGTCCTCGTCGAGGTTGTAGAGGCCGTTGTTCATGAAAAATTTCTGGTCGAAGACCTGGCCAGCATCGTCCGAAGCTTGCGAGAAGAGAAAGCCACCATGGCAGTGGAAGCACTCGAAGGCGTCTTCTACACCGGCTGCGTTTGGGCCGCCCAAGAACAAGGCAAGCCCTCGCTGCTCCGATTCGTTCAGCGAAGTGGGGTCACCCGCCTGCCAACGGTCGTACCTGGACTTGAAGCTGGTGATCGATCGTTGGAAGGCAGCGATCGCCTTTGTGATGCCATCGAGATTGATCGGGTCGGGCTGGTTCGGGAACGCCTCGGAGAACATCTCAGGGTAGAGCTCGTCGTCCCGCAATCGCTCGAGAAGCTCCTCTTCCATGTTGGCCAGGCCGAGCTCCACCGGGTCTTCACCAAACATCGGGACGAGCGCCTGCCGCTCCAAGCGAACGAGTACGTCGTTCGCCCAGGTGAGCGAGGCCGCATACGCCGAGTTCGCGATGCTCATCGAGGAGCGTGGGTGAATCTGTCCGGTCGAGCCCTCCGCTAGCGCTAGACCGTCGGTGAAGGCCAAGGCTTGCTCGTGACAGGTCCCGCAGCTTTGCGTCTCGTTGCCTGAAAGTCGCTTGTCGAAAAACAGAAACCGTCCGAGCTCGACCTTGGCCGTCGTCATCGGATTGTCCTCCGGCACGCGAGGCTCCGGGATCCCCTCGGGGAGATCCCAGACCCAGCCGGACGTCCCGGATGCGGCATCGCTGCCACATCCGACTCCGAGAACAGCCAAGGCCAAGAGAAAGGGAAGAGTTCGCATATCTGAACCGCTATAGGGCTACTGGGGTAGCGTGGCCCCCTGAAGCACCGAGAAAACCGTCTGTGGGCCGACGGGCACCGAGCCGCCGAACGCGAGGCCGAGGTTGTCGAAGAGAGGGGCGCAGTCGCTGTCCATGGGTCCGGCCATACAGCCGACCGGGGTCCCTTCCTGGTTCACGTCGAGCGCAGCGCCATCCACCAATGCAGCGAAGTCGAAGACGACGACGTCCGTGGCGGGGTCGAACGTCGGAAGCTCGACGTCGACGCGATTCGGGTTGGCGCACATCGTCGTGCCACCCGAAGCCGGGTCGCCATCGCAAGCCGTGCTTCCGAGGTGCATTCGCCAATCGGTCGGCGAGACGCTCCCGGAGTCGATGCGGAGGAATTTGTAGCCGCCCTGCCAGTTCCAATGCATCGAGGTCAGGTTCAGCGGCGAGGGCGCGACGCTCGGGTTTTCGTGATTCTCGGTGAAGGGCACGCCCATCTTGAACCGAATGCCGACGTAGTCCCCAGAAGCAATCGTGCCGGAGATGGTTCGGTTGGTTGGCTCATTGCCGAGGTCGCCGCAGCCATCCTCGAAGTCGAGCAGGGCTAAGTTCGGAAGCTGCCACTCGCTCTCGTCCATGTTGAGCTGCACGGCGTCTCCCGATGCGGTGACCAATTCGACGTCTTGGACGTAGAAGCGAAGGTCACTCAGCTCGAGCGAGGTGTCGTTCGCGCCGAGGTTATCGTAGGTCTCGCCGCAAACGAACAGTTCATCGCCCACCACGGCTTCGAACTCGATCGCGACCGCGCTCGCACCGCCCGCGCCTCCGTCTCCACCTGCGCCGGGTTCGCCGCCCGCGCCGCCGTCTCCACCTGCGCCGCTTTCACTATCACCGCAGCTGGCGATCAGTGAAACCAGTGCCAAGCCTGTTATTCCGAACTTCTTCATCACTTATTCTCCGCGGTCTTTAGAAGCCGTCTTCCGCGTTCGGAAGGGCGACCTGCAACGAGGACCGTACGTTTTCGGTTATCCGTTGTCGCACCGCGTTCGCTGAAAGCAGTGCAAAATCGATGCCATCGAACCAGCTCGTGTGGTCGATCTGTATCGAGATGTTCTGGACCACGGGGCCCTCGAAGAGCAGGGGCCGCTCGAAGCGCAAGTCGCGCTCGAATAGTTCCCCGATGGGCACGAGCAAGGGCGCCCCGACTTCGTCCCCATCGGCACGAACGAGTCCTTCGATGAGGACCGTATGCTCGGTCATCTCCTGGGTTTTCTCGTTCAATCCGGCCGCGTCGGAATCGGCTGGCATCCCGACGATGCGAACCCCGCAGTAGCGTCCAGGCGGTGGCTTCATCGTTCCGGCGTATTCCGGCGTTCCCGCGCCCTCCATCAAATCGAGAACCAGCGGCTCCCCGAGGCTCGTCGGTGTATCGAGCGCGTGGGCTCTTGCCCGAGCGGCTCTGAAAAGTCCGAGGAGATCCGCGACAAAATTGTCGCACCGAATCAGCTCCACTTGCCCCAGCGCGATCAGCGCGCGGTCCAACGAAACGCGGTAGCCGAGGTCAGTCCGGATCTGCGCCGGCGTCGCCTCCGGCTGATACGCCACGTCGACTTCGATCCCATCGGTGACTCGCATGCACTGCGGCAGTGACGCAGCGCAGAGCAATGCGGTCACGAGCACCAGGCTAGATCTCATAGACGAGCCCTGCCGTGAACGCGAAGCCTTCTCGATGTGTGCCGTCGAGCCGCTGAATCAGCGGCAATGCAGCCGTCGCGTGAATCATGATCTTGTCGTGAGGAAGCCCGACGATTCCGAGCGTTCCGTAGGTGATGTGTCCACCCGTGTTCGGATCCCGTACCCCGGCGATGTAGCCGGGCCCATCGAACCGAAACTCTGCGCCGACTTGAAAGGCCAGGAAGCTCCAGGGCTGAAACTGCGCGAGCAGCGTCTGTCGAAAGCTCGTGCTTGCGCGGGTCTCGGCGGTTCCTTCGGTTGGGAAGATCGCGATGGACGATACGTACATCGACCAGGGATCGAGGAACATCGTGTACGAGGCGCCAGCGATCGGGTCCCATGAGCTCGTTCCTGCCTGAAACTCCAGGGGAAGCGGAACGCCGTTCTCATCGTATTCGATCGAGCTGGTCGGGAACTCCAGTCCGCCGACCAGGCTGACCAAGTGCCGCGGGGCGAACTTCCGATCGCGCCAAACGACTCCCCGCACGCGAAGGTCCAGGTCGCCCGGCGCCCAGATGCTTGCCTCCGCGAGGTTCACCTCGGTGACCAGGCGATGCACAACTGGCATCATCAGAGACAGGCTCACGCGGTCAGTTGGTGAGTAGGCGCCACCAAGCTCCATTCGCTGCTCCGACAAAGTCAGGCGATCGACCTGGGTGTCGCCGATGCTGTCGTTGCGGTGCCGAAGCGTCGCCGAGGTTCGAATGCGATTTTGTTTGGGTTGCTCGAAGCCAACGATCGTGAGCGTGGGGTCACCGACCGAGCAGGTCCCGCACGCAGACGCCGGCGTCGGAATCCACATCACGGCGCCAAGCGCCGCTATCGCCCACCATCCCTTCACAGCGCGGAGGTTAGGCGCGAAGCGCTCCCGCATGTATGTGGCAAATCGTCGCGGCGGCCTAGCGTAGGCTTGGGAACTTCGCGAGCTTTCGCTGGAGCGATCTGCGGTGAATTCCCAATCGTTCCGCCGCTTTGGTGATGTTTCCATCGCAGTCGGTCAGCACTCGCTGGATATGCTCCCACTCGACGCGCGCAAGTGAGGGGGTCTCCGGGAGGGCCGGCTCGCTTGCCGCAGTCTCGGCCAGCTCGCCCGTGCCCCGGTCGAACGCGGCGATCACCTCGTCCACATCCGCGGGCTTGGTCAGGTAGTGAGTCGCCCCAAGCCGCACGGCCTCGAGCGCCGTCGCGATACTCCCATAGCCGGTCAACACCACGATCTTCGTCGCACCATCGATTCGATGCAGCTCGCGCACGAGCTCTAGGCCGGACTTCCCGGGCATCCGAAGATCGACGAGCGCCAGTTCGGTGCTCTCTTCGGCCGCGATCGCGACTGCCTCATCGTAGTTGCTAGCTTGCTGGGTTTCGTAGCCGCGCTCTTCGAAGGCGCGGACCATGCGCGACCTCAAGCGCTGGTCGTCATCGACGAGTAGCAAGGAGGGCTTCGGCGTATTGATGTGGCTGGCTTCGCTCATCAGGCTTGCGGCAGGGTGACCAGGATCGTCGTTCCCTGTCCGGGCCTCGAGTCGATCTGAAGTCGTCCGCCAAGCGAGTCTACGAGCGTCCGTGCGAGGAACAAGCCAAGGCCCATCCTGTCGCCCGCCTCCTTCGTCGTGAAGAACGGATCGGCCGCTCGCTTGGAGACTTCTGGTTCCATCCCGTGGCCCTCGTCCGAGAACCGAAGCTCCACAGCGCCCTCGGCCCGAGCGACATGGAGCGAGACCTGGCCGTCCGGGCAGGCGTCAAATCCGTTCCGAGCGATGTTCTCCGTCATCTGGGCAAGCGCCTCCGGAGGCGCCTGTATCGTCTCCACGTCGGCGTCTGTGTCCCAGCGCTCCGCCTGTGCGGGGTCGAGTCGCACTCGGACCTCCGCGAAGAGCTCGTCGATGTCGACCGTCTCGACCGTCTCACCGACATGCTCGCCCCCGGCGGCTGCCATGCGGTCGAGCACGACGCGGCACCGCTCGAGCTCTTCCCGGATGAGCTGAGCGTCTTCGAGCAGACCCTGCGCCCCATCGAGTCTCTCGGCTTGCCTCTGCATCTCTTTGGCGGCCACGGCAATCGTTCCAAGCGGCGTCCCGAGCTCGTGCGCCGCACCCGCGGCGAGGGTAGCGATGGACGCGAGCTTTCCCCATCGATGGGTGCGCTCTTCCGCCTCGGCGAGCTCCCGTTCACGCCGCCTGAGCTCGAGTGAGAGTTGGCTGACGAAATAGGTGATGAGCGCGACCGCCAGAACGAGCGCGACGAACATGCCGTAGAGATGCGCCTGGAATCCCGCGCCATGGCCGGAATGCCCTGCATGTGCGTCCGGTGAGTGAACGACGAACAAGGCCGCGAAGGAGACGACGGAGAGACCGGCGATCGTCCATGTCCATCGTGGCGGTAGCATCACGGCGGACATCGCGATGTACACGACGTAGATGATGCTGAACGGGTTCGTCGGTCCACCGGAGAAGTAGAGCAATGCCGTCAGAAGAACCACGTCGAGGATGAGATACGCTCCGAGATGCCTGGCCTCCCCCTTTCGCGAGGCGAGCCATAGATTCGAGACGGTGCCCAGCGCGACCAACGACCACATCGGAACCAGTGGTAGACCGGCGTCGAGGGCTCGGTCCGCGACCACGATGGAGGAGGCTACGATCGCAAGCGCTCCCCAACGCATCCGCGCCAGCCAATCCGCGCCGGCGGCGCTGGCACGGGGCTCTTGGCTCACGAGTCGGTTTGGGCTTCGCCGGTTTCGCCCGGGTCGAGATCGACGTTGCCGTACATCGCTTCGGCGATCTTGTAGGCGCTCAGCTCTAGGGTCTCGAGGGCGTCGCGAATCGCGATCGCATCACCCTCCTCGACGCTCGTGTGGAGCGCCTGGATGTCCGCTTCGACTTGGGCGACGACCTCTTCGGCGACCAGTTCCCGGCACTCCGTGACCGCGCGTTCGCTGGTGTAGAGCAGGGCTTCCGCAGCGTTTCTCAGCTCGGCAAGCTCGCGACGCTTTTGGTCGGTTGTCTTGTACTGCTCGGCCTCGCCGATGATTCTCTCGATGTCGGATTCGGTGAGGCCGCTCGACGCAACGACCCGAATGTTCTGCTCTCGCCCGGTTCCGAGATCTTTCGCGCTCACGTTGACGACACCGTCGGCATCGATGTCGAAGGTGACCTCGATCTCCGGAACGCCACGTGGGGCGGGCACAATCGGCGCGAGCTCGAACTTCGCTAGCGACTTGTTGTCGTCGGCCATGTCACGCTCGCCCTGGAGCACGTGAATCGGAACGAAACTCTGGTTGTCCACGCTCGTCGTGAAGATCTCTTTGGCTCGCGTCGGGACCGTCGTGTTCCTGGGGATGAGCTTGTGAAAAACGCTGCCACCGGTCTCGACGCCGAGGCTCAGTGGCGTCACGTCGAGAAGCAGCATCTCTTCGACGTCGCCGGTCAGTGCAGCGCCTTGAAGAGCGGCGCCCATCGCAACCACCTCGTCCGGGTTGACGCCCTTATGAGGTTCTTTTCCAAAGAAATCCGAGACTTTGGACTGCACCAGAGGCATTCGAGTCTGGCCGCCGACTAGCAGGATCTCGTCGATGTCCTCGCGCTTTACCCCTGCGTCTTCGAGCGCCTGCTGGCAGGGCTTCAGGGTTCGGTCGATGATCTCCGAGACGAGAATCTCCAACTCGCTCCGCTTGAGCCTGGTCTCGAGATGCTTCGGCCCCGACGCATCGGAGGCGATGAACGGGAGGTTCACTTCGGTCTCGAGCGACGAGGACAGCTCGTGTTTGGCCTTCTCCGCCTGCTCTTTGAGCCGTTGCAGGGCGACACGGTCCTGCCGAAGGTCGATTCCGGTGTCGGCCTCGAACCTTCGAGCAAGCTCCCCCACGAGGGCATTGTCGATGTCCTCTCCGCCGAGGTGCGTGTCCCCCGAGGTCGACTTCACGCTGAAGACGCCGTCGGCGATTTCGAGGATCGAGATGTCGAAGGTGCCGCCCCCGAGATCGTACACCGCGACTCGTTTGCCCTCGTGCTCTTCGAAGCCGTAGGCGAGGGCTGCAGCCGTCGGCTCGTTGATGATCCTGCGAACCTCGAGCCCGGCGATCTTGCCGGCGGCGATCGTCGCCGATCGCTGCGCATCGTTGAAGTATGCCGGCACCGTGACAATGGCCTCTTCCACGGTATCGCCGAGGAACGCTTCGGCGACCTCCCGCATCTTCTCGAGCACCATCGCCGATATCTCGGGAGGGGAGTACCGATCCTCACCGATCTGAACCCAGGCGTCGCCCCGCTCGCTTTCGACGACCTTGTAGGGGACGACCTCCCGGTGGTTGGTCGCGGCTTCTGCCTCGAAGTCGAGGCCCATCAAGCGCTTGATCGCGAAGACTGTGCTCTCGGGGTTGGTCACCCCTTGGCGCTTCGCGACGCTCCCGACGCGGCGTTCCCCATCCTTTGCAAAGGAGACGACGGACGGCGTCGTCCGGCTTCCCTCCGCGTTGGGAATGACCCGAGGCTCCCCGTTGTCGACGAACGCGACACAGGAGTTGGTCGTTCCCAGGTCAATTCCAATGATCTTCCCCATCTGCCCTGACCTTCTTTATAGCGCGAGCCGCAGGGTCTTCGCACATTGATGGTGCTAATCGACGCCTGGCTCGCCATCCGGTCGAGTGCTGCCCTGATCATCCGTCCGGGTCGGCGGCTTCGCAACGACCACCATGGCAGGTCGGAGGAGCCGTTCCCCAAGGTAGTAGCCGGGTACGATCTCGCCCACGATGGTTCCCGGTTCATGCTCCTCGGTCTCCAGCTGCTGCATGGCGTCATGGCAGGTGGGGTCGAAGCGTTGCCCGACCGCCGGGACACGTTTTAGGTCGAGTCGATTTGCCACGTCTTCGAAGCCTCGGAGCACCATGTGGACCCCGTCTGCGACCGCTGAGACCTCCGTCGCGTCGGTCATGGCGTCCGCGGCGCGCTCGAGGTTGTCCACGATTGGTAGTATCTCGCGGAGAGTGTCTTCGATGGTCCGCCGGCGAACTTCATCGATCTCCTTGCGTGAGCGCTTGCGGAAATTCTCGAAATCGGCAGCAATGCGCAGCAGCTGGTCCTTCATGCGATCCCGCTCGGCACGGGCCTTGTCGAGCTCGCTGGGCTCTCCGCCGGCTTGGTCCTCCCCACCCGCTTCCGCGCCTTCCTCGCCCGGAAAAATCACTTCGTCTGCGTCTGCAGCGTTCTGGCCGTTCTCGGGCCTGTCGCCCTCGTGCTCGCTCATGTTCCCCGTCCTTCGTTAGGAGCGCTTCGATGTGCCTGGAATCCGTCCATCGAGGACGTCACTCAACAGATTGGCCGCAAATCCAACTAGAGGCACGTACTTCCTGTAGTCCATCCTCGTCGGGCCGACGATACCAAATGAGCCGACGCTCGAACCGTCCCTGCGGTACGGGCTGGAGATCACGCTGATGTCGCGAACGTCCTCGAGCGCCGCTTCCGAGCCGATGAAGACCTGCACGCCATCGGCCATCAAGGTCTGCTCGAGCAGTTCGAGGAGCTTCTCCTTCTCCTCGAACGCACTCAGGTAACCTCGGATCTTCTCGGCGTCGCCGAACTCCGGCCGGTCGAACAAGGCGCCCTGCCCTTCGATCAGGACCTTGGTCCCCTCCGCCTGCCCGTCGACGGTCGCCTCGACCATGTCGCGGGCATGGTCGCGCAGGACGCGGTACTGCCCCTGCTCGCTCGCCAGTCGGACGGCGAGCGTGTCTCGCACGGATTGAAGAGTCCGTCCCTGCACGAGCTCTCGGAGGTAGTTGTTGACCCGCTCGAGAGTGTGATCGTCGATTTGAAGCTCGGTGACGACGACTCGGTTTTCGACGCCGCCCGAGCGCGTGACGAGCACCGCGAGGGTTCGCCCTTCGGCGAGCCGCATGAAGCGAAGTTGCTCGAGGGGCGCCTCGAGCACGGGTTGCTGCGCGATGATCGCAGCGGTGCCGGTGAGGCGACTGAGCAGTTGCCCGGTCGCGCGAACGGCGTCCGCTCCTGGCTCTAGGTCGGCGAGCCGCTGTATCAAGGCCCCCCGGTGCGCCTGGGAAATTTCGCCGGCCGTGGCCATCGCATCGACGAAGCATCGAAAACCCGCATCCGTCGGAACGCGCCCAGCGCTCGTATGTGGCTGATGCAAGAGCTCGGTCTCTTCGAGGTCGGCGAGGACGTTGCGAATCGTCGCCGGCGATAGCTGGAAGGCGTAACGCTTCGCGATACGCCTCGAACCGACAGGTTTGCCGGAGGCGATGTACTCCGTCACCACCGCGAACAGAATCCGCCGATGGCGCTCGTCCAATGTCACCGTCACGTTACGATGAAGTTAAAAGCTCGGCGCTCTATGTCAAGCCCGCGACGCGGCGCAGAAAACTACCCTCGCCCGCTGAGCTGCGGCAGGCTCCGGGCATGCGACCGACCGCGGCCCTGCTTCCCTTCTCCCTGATGGTGATGGCGATCATGACTGTGCCGACACTGGTTCTGGACGAGCAGGGCCTGCCTCGCTACAGGCACCTTCGAGGCGAGGTCGAGGAGCTTCGGGACGCCAACGAAGTGCTGGCGCGCGAGATTGCCGGGCTGAAAAGCGACATCGAGGCCCTCCGAGCCGACCCGAGCTACATCGAGCGAATCGCCCGCGACGAGCTCGGCATGGTTCGCCAAGAAGAGCTCGTCTTTCAGTTCCCGCCGAAGTAGGCCGGCCGAGACCAAGCATTCGAGCGGTTTTCTTGCTGAACGAATGGCAGCGGGCGTAACACCGCGTTGATGACCGCGCTCGTCCAGGCAGCGCTCCGCGTACGCCGCACCGCGAGGTCGGCTTGGGGCCTCGGCGCCGCCTTCTTGCTGGCCGCGTTTCTCCTTGCGGGCTTCTTCGTGCCGGGTACCCGCTCGATCGGGTGGGAGCATGCAGCATGGGTCGTCGGCTGGTCCCTGCTCATCGCTCATCGCGTGCGCGCAGCGATGCGCATCGGACCCGACGCGCGCTCCTCGTTCGAGGTCGGCGTGATTCTACTCGTTGGAGTCTTCGCGTTGGTGCAGGCCCGCGGTGGGGTCGAGAGCGAGATCTATCCTCTCATCTATGTCGTCGTCGCGCTCGTCGCGTCGTTTGCCCTGGGCTCTGCGGGGTGGGCGTTGATCGGCTTTGCCGTCGCGCTCGCCGTCGGCGTCGCCGCGCTTGGTGAGGGTGTTCGCGATCCTGTGGTCCTCGCACTGAACGCGTTCTTCGTCGCTGCGTTCGGCGCCCTCAGTCACGCGTTCACCCGTGTGGAGATCGTTCGAGTAAGGCGTGAGTCTGCTCTCGACCTCGCTGCGCAAAAAGAAAAGGTGCGCGACGACATGCGACTCTTTCGTCTGGTTGCTTCATCGTCAGATGGGGTTCGTGACGAGGAACGGCTCTATCAGACGAGTGTCCAAGAGGTGCGGCAGGCGCTCTATCACGTGCTGCAGCTGCTTCATCAGACCCTCGACCTCCACACCTGCATTCTCCTGATGCCCTCGCACGACGGAGAGCAGCTCCTCATCACCGAGCTGGTCACCCAAAGCGACGATGTCGCAGATGGCCCGTTCTCCCTCGGTGCAGGGGCCGTGGGCGCCGCGGTTCGACGAAGTTTGACGACCAACCTCGCCCAGATTCGCCCCGGTTATCAAGGGATTTGCTACTATCGCGGTCCAGCAGCGGTTCGATCCTTCATCGCCGTTCCAGTTCTCGAGCGAGGCCACCTTCGCGCGGTCCTCTGCGCCGATCGCGTCACCGATGTGCCGTTCAGTCCGCGGGAAGAAGAGCTTCTTCGGGACAGCACGCCTCACATCCTGCGGGCCTTCGAAAACGAGCGCGTCTTCATGGCGCTCGAGACCTCGAAGCGCGAGCAGGAGGTTCTCTATCGGGCCTCGCAGACCCTCAGCACGGCGCTCACTCCAGACGCGGTCATGGAGGTGGGGCTCACCGCAGCCGCGGAGATCGCACCACACGACTTCGCCGCCATCACCGAGTACCAGACTGAGGGCAGGCGTCACGTGATCAAGCGCGCCGTTGGTACGCAGGCCCTCGACCTGCAGGGTCTTCGGTTTCGCGACAACAACTCCCTTACGGCGATGGTCGTGAAGAATCGTCACTACCTGCCCTACCGCGGGGAGTTCGACGCGAAGCAACAGGTCCTCTTCACCAAGAAGGCGAAGCTCAAGGGCATGGAGTCGTTGCTGGTTCTGCCTCTCGTGGTTCGTGAAGAACCGATCGGCACTCTCATCGTCGCCTCCAAACGACCTGCCGCCTTCGCTTCGTCTGTCCGAGATACGCTCCAGGCCCTTGCCAATCAATTGGCAGTGTCGCTCTCGAACGCACGCGCTGTTCGACAGCTCGAAGAGCTCGCCACCACCGATGGATTGACCGGATGCCTCAACAAGCGGGCGTTTCTCGACCAGCTTGGCCAAAAGCTCATGGCGGCCCAACGCTTCGGTCGAAAGCTATCCCTCATCGTTACCGACCTCGACCATTTCAAGGGGGTCAACGACACGTACGGGCATGCGGCGGGCGATCGCGTTCTTCAGGAGCTTGGGCGCGTGCTCAAGACCGTGAAACGGGAGACCGACCTCGTTGCTCGCTTTGGGGGCGAAGAGTTTTGCGTGCTTTGCGAGGAGACCGACGCCCGCGGCGCAGAGCTGCTTGCGGAGCGGGTGCGCGAAGAGCTTGCAGGAACCGAGCTTCAGACAGAGCTTGGCGCGTTGAGAGTCACGGCATCCCTCGGTGTCGCCACCTTCCCTGACCACGCAAACACGGCAGAGGAGCTCTTCGCGCAGGGTGACAAGGCCCTCTACGCGGCCAAGCATCAAGGCCGGAACCGCGTCTGCACCGTCTAGGGCTCAGAAGCGGTGCAGCTCGAGGCTCGTCGGGTCCAGCATCCAGCGTGCTCGGCCCTTTCCGGCGTCGATCTCCACGAGACAGGCCGATGAGGTGCTGAACGCCGGCGGGTGGCCGAGGCCTGAGAGCTGTGCAGCGATCATGCCGACCTTCGGCATGTGGGTGACCATTACAATCAGGTCATCATCGAGAGCTTCATCGAGCGGCTCGAGTGCCTGAGCCGTCGTACCTTCTTCGCTCGCGAGCGCGCGGTGTACGGTGACGGGCCCGTCGAACCCGGTTTGCGCCGTCGTCAGGATTTCGGCCGTTTGCACGGCGCGCAGCAGCGGGCTGGTCAGCACTTGCGTGAACCTGAGATCCATCCGCGCGAGGGTCTTGCCCACGGCATGGACCGTCCGGCGCCCGTCGTCTGTCAACCAGCGGTCTTGATCAGAGGACGCGACCCGCGAGTCGACGGCCTCCCCATGTCGCACGAGAACAACGCGCATGCGGCAAGCTTGGCACGCTCGCTATGACTCGTCCCGCGAACCATGCGCCGAAAGCGCGAAAGATTCCTCCGGTGCCAGCACGAGCTTGCGCCTCGCATAGAGGCCAAACCACAAGAGGCCAAGGCCGTACCAAACCGCCGCGCCGAGGACGACCTTCTGATACACCGGGTCGGTCACAAAAAGGGCGACCAGGGTGACCAGCGCGATGGCGAGCGCCACTACGGCCCCCGGGACGCCAAGCGGGCTTCGGTAAGGTCGCTCGATGTCCGGCAAACGGATGCGGAGCAGGATGAACGAGAGCATCTGCAGGGCGTATGCGATCACGGCGCCGAAGACCGCCATGTTGAGGAGTACTGCACCGACCGGGTGCTCGGGGCCAAGCGCATGAATGCCGTATGCGACCGCGTAGCCGAGTGCTGCGCCGACCAATAGCGCGACGTGCGGCGTCTGCCGGCGGGGGTGGGTTTTCGAAAGCCACCTCGGGAAGTAGCCCGCCCGAGACAGGGAGAAGATCTGGCGTCCGTAGGCGAAGATGATGCTGTGGAAGCTCGCGACCAGGCCCGTTACCGCGACGAGCGCGAGGACCTTCGCTCCGAGGCCCTCGCCGAAGATCGTCTTGAAGCCTTCGAAGAGGGGCTCCGCTGAGGTCCCGAGCTCTGCCGCGCCGGGCGCGATCCCGGCATTGAGAAAGAGCGTCAGGAACGCCGCGATGACGAGGGTGAGCAGGCCATAGAGGAGGCCGCGCGGGAGGTCTCGCGCTGGCGTGTGTGCCTCCTCCGCAGCCAACGGTAGTTGCTCGATCGCGAGGAAGAACCAGATGGCGAACGGAAGCGCCGATAAAATCCCGAGCGGCCCCTTCGGCAGCCAGACCGATCGACCCTCATCCGGCTCGAGGTTCAGCGCCCACGACAGGTCGAAATGCGGAGCGGCGGCCACCCAAAACACCAGCAATACGCCAAGCGCGAGCGCCGTGATCAGCACCGTGAACCGGAAGGTGATCTCTACGCCCACGACGTTGAGGCCGACGAACGCGGCGTATGCTGCGAGCCACCAAAGGGGTTCGGCACCCGGCGGAGTCCCGAAGATCGCACCGAGGTATCCGCCGATGCCCACGACGATGACCGCCGGCGTCAACACATACTCCATATTCTCTGCGAGCCCCGTGATGTATGCGCCCCAGGGCCCCATCGCCGAGCGCGCGAAGGAGTACGCTCCGCCCGTATGCGGGAGCGCAGCCGCCATTTCGGCGATGCTGAAACAGAGTCCAGCGTACATCACGGTGATGATCGTGGTCGCCGCTAGGAGCCCCCCGAAGCCCCCGGCCGCCAGACCGAAGTTCCAACCAAAGAAGTCGCCCGAGATCACGGCGCCGACCCCGAGTGCCCAGAGGGACCACACCCCGGCGTATCGGCGCAGACCCCGCTCGCTGAAGTACTCGTCGGCGACGCGAACGTACTCGACCCCTTGGCCCTTCTTCGTCATGGCGCGGAGTGTAGCGGTTTGGCGAGACTGGCGATAAGGTTCCGCCCATGTTGTCGATCGATCTGACCGGGAAGCGCGCGTTCGTCGCGGGAGTAGCCGACGATGGAGGCTTTGGGTTTGCGATCGCAAAGGCCCTCGCGGAAGCAGGTGCGTCCATATGCGTGGGGACCTGGCCGCCTGCCCTCGGGATTTTCGAGACGCTCTTGCGACGCGGGAAGCTAGACGCCTCCCTTCGGCTTTCCGATGGCAGCAAGCTCGAGTTCGAGCGCATCTACCCCCTCGATGCGGAGTTCGACACGCTCAACGACGCCCCCGAAGAGCTGCGGTCCCAAAGGCGCTACCGCGAACGCGGCGACTTTAGTATCGAAGGCGTTGCGCGTCGGCTCGCCGACGACTTCGGTGAGGGGTGCCTCGATATCGTCGTCCACAGCCTTGCGAACGGACCCGAGGTTACCAAGCCCCTGATGGAGACGACGCGGGCGGGCTATCTCGCGGCGCACGGCGCAAGCGCCTATTCGATGGTGTCGCTCGCGCAGCATCTTCAGCCTCTCATGAGGCCGGAGGGCTCGTTCCTAGGCCTCACGTACCTCGCGAGCCGCGGAGTGGTCGCGGATTACGGCGGTGGCATGTCGTCGGCCAAGGCTGCCCTCGAGACCGATGCTCGCATGTTGGCCTTCGAGTTGGGTCGTGCTTCGGGTCACCGGGTGAACTTGATCTCGGCCGGTCCCTACGCATCGCGTGCGGCCTCGGCGATCGGCTTCATCCACAAGATGATCGCGTACTACGAGCTCAACGCCCCATTGCCGGACGCCTTGAGGGCCGAGGAGGTCGGCAACGCCGCCGCGTTTCTCTGCAGTCCGCTCGCTAGCGGCATCACCGGCACCGTGCTCTACGTCGACAAGGGCTATCACGCGATGGCGGCGCCCGCGGATGTCGAAGGTCTGATCGACGCCCTGAAAAAGAGCTAAGCCGCAGCGTCGTGCTGCACGGTGGGTCGGATGCTGCTGCTTTCGGCGGCGACCTCGAGCGTCGCCACGAGCCCACGCTCGGTCCGCACACGTCCTTCGAGCCAAGGCGCGAGTCCGCGCATGAGAGCTCGCGCCGACGGATAGCGGCCCGACGGATTCCGGCTCATCAGCTTCGCGACCAGGATGTCCATCTCTTCGCCAAGATGTGGGGCGAACAGCCTCAGTCGTGGCGCATCGTGGCGGATGATCGAGCGCAGGACGGCTGTGACATCCGGACCGGTGAACGGCAGCTTTCCCGTCAGCGCCTCGAACATCGTGACACCGATCGCGAAGAGATCCGCACGCGCATCGACCTCCGGGTTCCCGCTGGCCTGCTCCGGTGATGCGTAGCTCGGTGTGCCGTAGACGCGACCGCGCTCCCGCTCCCGCTCCTCTACGGGCGCCGTGTCGGCGGCACAGACTCCGAAATCGAGGAGATGCAGGTCGAGCTCGCCGTACGCGCCGCGATTGAGCAGGATGTGCTCGGGCTTGATGTCTCGATGCACGTAGCCATGCCGGTGGACGCTGTGGAGTACCGAGGCAAGGCGAGCCATGATGACGGCGACCTCCTGAGACCCGAGCGGGCCGCATCGGCGGATATAGCTCGAGAGACTCTCGGACAGCATGTGCTTCATCACGAGGTAGGGTGAGCCGTCGTAGAGCGTGCCATGATCGATCACCGGGACGATTCCTGGGTGGAACACGCGACGCGCGACCTCGACCTCGCGCCGTACGCGGTTCATCAGGTCGGGATTGCCGCAATGGGCGGGGCGAAGCATTTTGACGACCACTCGCTCGAGCGTCGCCAAGCGCTCGGCCTCAAACACGATCCCGGTCCCGCCGGTCCCGATCGCACGACCGAGTCGATAGCGGCCGTCGAGGAGCTGCCCACGAAGCTCACTGCGTTCGGTCGATGCGGACATCGTCCGAAGGGTCTGTCGGGGCGGCGGCTCGCGTCAAAAAACCAGCAGATCCACCGGAGAATCCGTCGCGACGCCCGTGCTCGGGGCACACGGAGAATCCGTCGCGACGCCCGTGCTCGCAAGCGGGGCCCGCTCGCTACGCTCCCTCCCGCTCACTGTGCTGGGCATCCCGACGGATTCTCCTCCTCACGCCAAAAAGCTACCGCCCTCAAGACATGACGGGCTCGCGAGCCATCAGGCGAAGCCCG